>ERZ808246.88-NODE-88-length-76634-cov-16.557111_pt1 | contig 76634 bp, 69 predicted proteins | sample MGYA00521083_ERZ808246 | MGnify/ENA primary metagenome ERZ808246 (study PRJEB31516, sample SAMN03275577) | gut metagenome | biome: mammalia-associated habitat; material: feces | host: Papio cynocephalus | place: Kenya | collected 2012-07-07 ... | reverse complement strand
AGATAGGCCACTTGGAAAAACTAATAATTGCTCTTAAGGCGAAGAACGCTAAAGAAGCAAACAATAGACATGAGCATCATGGAGATAGGCTCCAAAAGCATATAGAAGATATATAGAGGAGAAAAGGCTTCGCCAAAAAGCAAGAAATACGAAGCGATGGTAAGGCCACCCCCAATCAGAACGCTTAGCATGAAGAAAAGCGCCCATAAGCGAACCATCTCGTATTTGGCGTAACGGGAGGTGAGATATTGCCTGGTCCGGAAATAGCACATAATGCCACTTATAAGCGCAAACACCGTTCCCAAGAATAAAAGGACCATGATGGTTATTAAAGTCGGATCGCCAGTCGAAGAGGCGCTCACAAGATTCATTATCATCGCCATGAGGTAATAGCCAAAATCCCAAAGAACATAGAAGATGAATATAAGCATGCCTCTATAGGCAATAGAAGTGCCATGGAGGTTCCCATAAAAGAGATAACCGTAGGCCACGGCAAGCAAAATAAAGTTCCAGGTGTTGGAAAAAAGGCTTCCATAATCAAGCCCGCTTTCGCCATTATTGGCACTTACGATGGCGTTGGCGATGAAAGAGCCAAGCAAGAAAGCAATGCCGATGCAAGACAAAGTGATTGCTACATACTTCTTATAGTTTCGAGCGAAGCGCTGTTTCCAAATGCTAAATGACATGAGTCCACTATAGACGCCAAGAGAAGTTTTGTCAAAAAGAGAAGGAAAGCAGGATGATACAAGCCGGATTTGCTGTGTTTTTTTCAATAATTCCTTTCTCGGTTTGACTTAAGCGGAAACTTGTATTCTTTGGACTCTATCAAAGATCCAAGCATGCCAATCAAAGCGTTTACCCTCTACGCTTTCCCTTCGATTCAAATCAAGAGCAGTTAATTAAAACACATGATCATGTATCAATTTCTTAAGCCTGCTGCGCTTCTTCTTCTCGAGAAGGGCAGGCTTGTTTTTGATCCGAAGCGCATCCAGGATAACCTCCACCCTGAGATTCACCTATGCATATTCCCCTTCATTCTTCACCTTTATTCTCTAAACATAGTTCAGTCGCCTAGGATATCCCAAACGACTCCCCGTCAAGCTCATGCGTCTAAAAGAAGCGGTTGACGAGCCTCATCGTAATGATATCCGGAACAAAGTCAGCCATTAAGATTCGCTAAAAACGATTGGATCTGGGTTCGTTTCTTTTTCGCTTCCTATGCAATATTCAACATTGAGTTGGGTTCTTTGCGACGTAATGGGTTCTATCTCCTGTTGCAAATCGCCGTCATCACCAAACGGGTTTTCCTCGTAAACGTCCATGTTCATAGAAGCGCTTCTTAAGGCGTTTTCCAAAGAAGAGTCCAAAGAAAGATCTACCGAAGCAGCATACCATACGGTTATTTCATCAGACGAAGATTTATAACTGGAGGTGGCCGAGAAATACACAATGTAGCTGAAAACGCTTTGATTATAAGAATTGGAAGTGATTTCCGTTTTGATGTTATTTACCGTGATCGTTTGGAAAGTATCGGTCATCGTTTCGTCGGTCAATCCCACCATAAACGTTTCTTCCAAAACATGGCCAAGGCCAAAAGTAGCGGAATCGACTTGCACGTGATTCGCTTGATAAATTGCCTCCTCTTGGCTAATTTGCCCCTCTCCATTGCCAATCGGCGTGGAAGAAGAAACCGTATAAGTATCGCTATCCTGATTCCAATCCAAGAAGTAGAGGTTCCCTTCACGTATTGTCGTCACGGTTTTACTCATCGACTCACGCGTTTGGGTTCCGACAACTTCCCGGTCCTCCGACTCAACAATAGTTTCGTTTTTATAATAGGTAATAGAATCTTTGTGCCAAAAATCATATTCACCAGAAAGTTCCAAAACACACTCAGCGTTCGCCACTCTTTGGCCCTCGTTCTCATTCAATTGCTCGGCAAGCGCTGAAATCTTTTGCTGCACCTTTTCCGAGGGGGTCAATTCGAAAGAGACGGAGCTAAAGTCTACCGGATTCGGGTTCACGCTCTTCTTATCGGCATAATTGATTTTCATGAACATCGATTGCGAATTCTCCTTGGTCGGAACGATATCGATGTTTGCAGGATCCTCTGGCTCAGAAAGAGCCAAAAGGAACTTTAATGATGTGATTCTTTTTGCAGAATCGAACAAAATATCGAATTTCGCATTCATGTAGAATGGTTTTGTCGTCGTTCCGTTAACATACGGCTTATTGCCAACGATATCAGCATAGAAACGGGTATCGCTATCCTCCACTACATCAAAACGCAACGTTTCAACGAAATGCTCGCTTCCTCCATCCAATAATTCAAACTGAAGAAGGAGGTCAGAGATGACCGCAGCGAACCCATAGCGGCCATTCATATACGAAAGGCGACTGGTTTGATACGAAGCGTCCTCGTTAGATATTTGATTTTCGCCTTCGCCAATAGCCGTTTTATAGCTTCTATCAAGATCGATTGCCGTTCCGTCTCCTTTATAGTTAACGTTGTAATAGCAATCGTTCTCAATTCTTCTCGTCGCTTTAGATCGAATATTCCCGTTATTGAACCACGCCTCAGTAATTTCATTTTCGAAGTATGTGACATTGCAACTTGAATCCGGAGCGGAGCCATCCGTTCTCTCTGGGCCCACAAACATTCCATAAGAGGCGCTTGTGGCACATTCCCCTTCCCCTTTATCAGTCGCGGCAATATGATCGCTTAAATGAGCCACCAAATAATCGGATGCAGGGACAACGGCCACTTTTTGAGTGATAGAGACATCCGTCCCCTCGATGGACACGACGATATCAAAAGGAGCGGTCGTGTAAACGTTTTTCGTGATGAGTTTGCCGTTTTCATAAGTGATTTCGTTTTTATGTTCCTCAGGAATTGTAACGACAATATTCTGTTCAAGCGCTTCGCTTGGAACAACAACAGCTCCTAAATCAAATTCGCTAGCGGGATAGAAGAGGCATGTCTCTCCTTCGCTAGAAGAGCTCTTTTTAGGTAGCTTCTCAAAAAGAGCAACCTCCAAACCAGTGGCGTGAACATCTGGCGAAGAGGACGAAGAGGACGAAGAAGAGGAGGATGAGGAAGATGAGGACGAGGACGAAGACGAAGAAGACAGCGAAGAAGAAGCAGATAGGCTTGTTGAAGAAGAGGAACTAGAAATATCACTTGATATGCTGCTAGATGCTACGCTCGTATCGGATAAGCTGCTCTTCGTAATAGAAGATGATTCGTCGTTTGTTCCGCAACTAAAAAGCGGCAACGCCAATAACGCCAAAACAGGTAGGATTTTGTAATTTTTCATTTTTTGCTCCATCAATAATTTATACAAATTTTACCCCCCCCCCAGCCATTTTCAAGTCTTTTTGCTTTTTGTAAAGTTAAAGCAGTCGATTGTGTACGGCCTTTACGGTTTTCTCTTTTAGCTATTCTTCTCTTTGGTCTATCCAAATATATTTAAAAATACATCCGAAAGAAAACCGTAACCTTATGGGCTTTGCTCACTTATTTCCCTTCATTTTGCCAAGCATCGATGCATATCGAAAAGGCTTGAAGCGCCTAAAAAGAATTTAGAAGATCCTAAGGTAATTCCGAAAAGCCAAAAATCATTGACAATTTCCCCACGAATTAAGAATTCTTTTTCCTTCCGCTAGATTCTAGGAACGCAAGAGAGTGATGATCTCTTCTTAAGAACTTACAAAAGGCGACACCAGGGCGTTGGGTATCGTTCCGTTATAAGTAAAAAATTGCCCCTTTCAACCATGAGAGCGATTCATCTTCGAAAGCGGCTAAAAAACGCCTTATGCTTCCTTTTTGACAAAGCGCATCATAAAGCGCCCCTTGTCGACAAATCACCAAAAAACATAAGCGAATTCCCTCTTAGACATGGTGAATGACATTGAAACGATAAAGGGCGACGTCTTCATTTTCGGGGATGCCTGCCTTAAACATGGCGGTGATAACTTGCTCTTCTGGTGTGTCGATGCCAGGAAGTCCAGGCAATAGGGCGCCTTTCTTGTCGCCACTTTCGACAACGACGCCATAGAGTTTTGGGTCAAGGTCGCTAATGGAAAGGATCGGAATAAGAGAACGAACGACATCCACCGAAACGCTAAGAAGGGGAAGCTCTTCTTTCCTCACCTTTGGAAAACGCGTGTCCATAGTGGCAGCGGCAATCGCAGAAGCAATAATCTCGCTCCCCAAATTTTTCCTTAAAGGACGCAAGGAACCCATACAGCCGCGTATCTCGCCATCTTTGCGGATAGTAACGAAAACGCCGGATTTTAAGTTCATAAAAACTTTAGGCCATTCTTCTCCAAGAGTGGGAACTTTACCCGTCAAAACATATCTTTCAATGGCAGTTCGCGCGAGTTTTGCGTAGATATCGCTATTTTCGATTTCCCTTTTCACAAGGAAGCTTTGCCGCGATCGATATAGCTCAAGGAAGGCGCGCGAAGGATTCTCGCCAAGAACTTGGTATTGAAATGTCGCGTAGCCAACGCCCGTCGTTTCTTCATAGCTTAAAAGGGTTGGCTTCAAGGATAAACGGTCCAGAACCCCTGCCATCACCGAGAAAGCGCGGTGCCCGCATTCTTCTGCTTCTCGGAGTGTTTCGCGGTTAAAGCTAAGAAGTTCCCCAAAATTGCCGCTCGAAAGGATCTTAAGGATTTGCTTATCGTACTCTTCGCCGGCTGGACGATAGCCATAAGGCCCCTCTTTCTTAAGGGTATGAGCTAAGTCGCCACTTGCCACGACAATCACTTTTCGGCCAATTCTCTCAATGGCTTCCAATATCAATTGGCCAAAACGATAATGATCGCTAAGGGAAAGGCCGCTTAGACCGACACGAACCGCCTTAAAATCGCGATAGTATTTATTGATGTAATAGAGAGGGACCATCGTTCCATGGTCCAAATAAAGCTCTTGCCCATTCTTGGTGCCGGCTGGAAAGGACACTTCTTTCGAAGCGGCGCAAATCGCCTCTACCAAAGGCTTATCGTAAAAAAGACGAAAGTTCACATTGGGCGCCCTATACTCGCTAAAAGAGCCCATCGCCACTTCGCCATCGGCTATTTGAAAATAATCGCTATAGCTTTCAGCGTGAGGAGAAATAAAAAGGATGGTTTCGGGGCGAAGTTCCGCGATCGCTTTGCCCACAGTCTCAAAAGAGGCTATTGTCTTAGGTATGGCACTTTCTTTTCCTTTTCCGATTTCCGGAATCGCAAGAGGAGGGTGAGGCACGATGAAGCTTCCTAAAATAGGCATAGTATTTTTATAGCACAAAAGACAGGAAAAAGAGACTATCAATAGCATAGAGCATTCCTGTTTTGTCCTATATACGCTCCCCATTTTGCCTTGAAATGCTTCTTTAAAATGAATATGCAAAACAAGGAGAAGTCATGGATGAAGTTCGATAAAAGTTTAAGGAAACGCCTTAGAAGGTAGCAAAAGGGTGCCTCATTGACACTATCTCTAGGGGATATTAGTATAGTGAGGTAAGGAAATCCTTACAAAATCTCGGAAGGCCGCTGCCGTAGAGTGCGGAGTTCTAAAATCTCGGAAGGCCGCTGCCGTAGAGTGCGGAGTTCTAAAATCTCGGAAGGCCGCTGCCGTAGAGTGCGGAGTTCTAAAATCAAGGATCGCTTGGATAACGATCCTTTTTTCAACTAGGAGGCTTCTATGGACATTCGCTTCTACTCTATCGCCGATGCTTTCATTGCCAGATTACGCCTAGTAGACCATAGGGTTCTTTCGAATCACGAAGAAAAAAGGAAACATTTAAGGCCCTATGTTGGTTTTATCGTGAAAGTGAATAATTACGACTATTTTTTGCCACTTTCGTCGAGCGATCCTAAAGACTACGATGAGAACAAACGCCTCCGTCCTTCTACCCAAACGATTTTGAGAATGAAAAACAAAAAGGACGAGTACCTAGGAAAAATCCTCCTAAACAATATGATTCCGGCCCCTAACTCGGAAATAAGCGAAATCTCATTATCCAAAAAGCCTCTAACCGGTCGAAAAGAAGAAGATGTCCTTATCGAAATAGAAAATAAATATAAGGACTTAATGATCGATGAGCTCAATTGGATTAAGGAAAACATACGGGAAATAACGAGCAAAACGAAAAGACTTTACAGCGCCAAAGTGAACGAAAGCAATGAAATATATTGGAAAGGGAGAAAAAAGCCAAACTATTTGAAGGCGACGGTGGATTTTAGAAAAATCGAAGAAGCCGTGAGGAAAGACTATACCCTTTAAGATGTCTTGAGAGATTTCTTTATGGAACCGCTAGAGAAATGTTTTTTGTAGTGGTTTTAAGATATTTTTCTTTTAAAACGAATATCGAACGAAGAGAAAAACAGCCTTTCCGGGTATAAAAATTAATAAATATTCAAAAATGATACCCGGAAACGCCATTTAACTGGATAATAATATCGGAGAAAAAAGATGGAAGAGAAGATTTTCGTGAGAGAAAAATACTTGAAAGGAATCAGGCCTTTCTACCAAAGCGACATCGTCAAGGTCATAACGGGAATAAGAAGGTGTGGCAAATCTTGTTTGCTAAAATCCATTATGACGGAAATGAAACGATCCGGCATTCCAGACGAGAGGATTATTTACCTCCCGCTCGACAGAAGGGGATTCAAGGATATAAAAACGCCTAAAGAACTCGAAGACAGGATAGAATCCTACATAAAAGAGGATGGGCGTTATTTCCTTTTCATCGATGAAGTCCAAAACGTTTCCGGCTTTGAATCGGTTGTTTTGTCTTATCAAGAAGAAGGCTATTCCATCTTTTTGACCGGATCGAATTCCTACCTTTTAAGCGATGAAATATCCACGAAATTAACAGGAAGGTATTTGACATTCGAAACGTTTCCCCTGGATTTTAAGGAATACGTCGAAATGAAAAGATTTTTAGGAAAAACAACAAACGACGATGTCGACACGGAGTTTAATGAATACATTCTAAATGGGGGCTTCCCGAAATCTTTAGAATTCGATCTTTTATCGGCTAGGCAGTTTTACACCAGAGAAATCGTACAAGAGATATTCAAGAAAGACGTAACAAGCAAAAATAGGGTAACCAATGTCCCCGTATTCAAAAGAGTGCAAAATTTCGTAATAGATAACTACGCTTCCGAGATGACGGTTTCAAACATCGTTGACGAGCTATCAAAAAGCGGAATCAAAACGAAAGCGGCGACAGTCGGAAAATACATAAGGCATCTCGAAAACGCAAAAATCATCTACGAATGCAATCGATTCGACCTTAAGAGCAAAAAGTCCCTAAGAAAGGAAAGCAAATACTATCTGACGGATCTATCCCTTTATTTTTCTCTTTCTACCGATAACCAGCTCAACTATGGGCCGTCATTAGAAAACATCGTCTATCTTTACCTTATAAGCAATGGCTATCAAGTAAGCGTGGGAAAAATCGGAAACTTCGAGTGCGATTTCATCATTAGAAAAGAGAACCGGGAGTACGCTTACATTCAGGTAACCTACACTCTTCAAGGGGAAGATGCGAAGGCCACAAACAGAATTAAGGAAAGGGAATATAGGCCATTCCGATACATTCGCAATGGATATCCGAGATATATCATTTCCTTAGATAGATATAGAGACCAACAAGAAGGCGTTAAGCACATTAACGCCATCGATTTGATGTTAGGGAAAGAAAACTTAATCTAGCAAAGGAATCAAAAACAATTGTTCGGATAATTGCTTTCCTTCCGCGTTTCGTTTTGGAAAGGGAACACATCCTTTTAGATCAGAAGAAAAAAGCCCTATTCCCATTCGAAGAGTCTTTTAAAGAAAAAAGGCGTTAGCTATAGAGAAAAACAGCCTTTCCGGGTATAAAAATGAATAAATATTCAAAAATGATACCCGGAAACGCCATTTAACGACTTATTGTTGACGCTTTAGAGTCGCGAAAATGAGGCTTCATCAAATGCTCTCATCGTTCAAAAGGGAAATGCTCTGGGCAAGCCCTCTTTTTTGTTGGATTCTTTTGGCAATCGGAAAAAGCGCCATATAGCGATGGTTTTGAATGCCTCATGAAGGAAACGATTCAAATGGGCATCGCCTACACAATTTCGAACGCTGAAGCTTCTAGAATCTTATACGTTTTCAAAAAAAGATCCGAGGGCGAGACTATGCGGAATACTTAGCGAATAAGGTTAAATCCCCGGTGACGATGGTAAGATCGGTGAATTTTCCAGCATTTATGTTATTGGTGTCAGTAAACCACCCCTCGAAAACGTGTCCTTCATAGGTCGGGGTGGGTATGGCCGCTAAAGGAACGGCTTCGCCAATGACGGCATTCACGATCGCCAAAGGAGTGGAGCCGTTGATTAGGCCTTCCCCCGCATTGAACGTCAAAGCGGCGTATTGCTTCACGTGAGAGGTCTCTTCGCTTTTCATGCCGAAAAGGAAAAGCCAAGTGCCATCGCTTTGGAGTTGATAGACGTAGCCTGTCACGCGATTAAGATAGAAGTCCCCCACTTCAGCGCCGCTCACGACGGAGTCGCTTTCGAGATTGGTTGTGCCAGTAATCCACTTCGTGCTCTTTGGCCGAGGGAGATAAACGGTTTCCGTAAAACCGTCTGTATAGGTGATCGTCAAGGCGTAGCGGCTCGTATCGCTATGGCTCTCATCATAGGAAACAGAGGCGATTCCAGCGCCGTTTTTGACTTCAAAGGTGGTATTGGTGCCATCGGTGAAGGTGACAGTAATCGTCATGACGCCTTTCGCATTCGGACGCGAAACCTCAAAGGAGGCGATGCCATTGCCATCTTTGCCTTTTGGGATTGTGATGGTTTTGCTTTCCGAGCCATCCGTATAGCTAAAAACCAAAGTCGTATTCCCTTCTTCGTCGTTTCCAATAGTCACGTCCTTGACGCCTTTTCCTTCGAGAACGGGAACTTCGATAACGGTGGGCTCCATCGAATCGTCGCTATAAGTGATCGTCAATATGATTTTCTTTTGGTCTTCGCTTAAGGTCGGAACGATGCTTTTTATAGAGACGCCGTCTTTTCCCGATAAGCCTTGAGGAATGAAGAAGACAACCGGATCCTTTTCTTCATCGGTAAAGGTGATGGTTACCACGGTATTGCCGCTTTCGCTATCTTGCCGAGTGGTGATATTGGCAATGCCTGTGCCACTATCTTCTCCTCCGAAGAAAGCGCTCGAACACGATGTCAAAGGAGCAAGCAAGAACAAAGAGCCGAGGAATAGCAGGGATTTTTTCATTTTTTTCATAACTTATTCTCCTTTATTTATTAATAGATAAGTGCGCCTTTAAGTCATCGATCTTTGGCACTTCGTTTAGAAGAATGGGATTCTTCGCTTCCTCTAAGCCATTGGTGATAAAGTGGAAAGGATGGGAACCGATGGTCACGATAACGCAGTCGACAAGCATCGCCCGCATTCCGCTTTGACCGCCATTGACGATCTCATCCACCAAGTTCACCTCAAGAGGCTCGCTATAGGTATTATAAGCGCTATCGCTATAACCCGTTACTTTCGAGACGTTGAGTCCGCCGCCATAATAGGCGATGGCCGTATTGATGTAGTCTTTGTTCGAAAGGCGATGGATAAGGCCTTTGGCATTCATCGCTTTTCGAAGGGCGTTCTTCATCGGGAAGATGTCGTCGATAGTAACGCTCTTATCGCCCATATTGAGTTGCTTAAGGATAGTCGAGATATTCTCTTCGATCAAAGAACTCACGTCGATCGAGTCGAGCTCCTTCCAATCGTAGAATCGGCAATCCCCTTCTAAAGTGATGTGAATAGGGGCGCTTGTGCCGCCGACTTTGTTCGGCGTGGGAGAATCTAACATCGCCAACAAGGAAGTGATGCTCGAAGGGATGTTCCCATAAAGAAGAGGCCCATTGAACATCGACTCGGAAGCAATGCCAAAGACGCCACTTCTCCCAAAGAAGGTATCCTTGATGGTCATCGAAGCGGCATATTTTTGAATCGTGCCGTCTTCATTTAGGAAAGCGCTCCCGTTATCGAGATACTTTTGGATGATATCGAGATCTTTTTTGTAATCGTATTCCTTCAAGGTGCCATTGACCGTGGCACTTATAAAAGCGTTCAGTCTTTCGTTGGCCGTGCCAACGCTCGAATCGTCAATATCATCGAAAAACTCGTTAAAGCTCTTATCGATGGCATTCCCGCCCATCGTTTCTTGGACGCGTTTCGAAGTGTCGTAGCCTTCTTTCTGGTTGCTTCCAGCCAAAAGGAGGAATTCCCCCGCTTTCTTGAGAATGGAATTCTCTAGTAGAAGATTATCGGCATCATAGGCCCTAAGGCACACCTTGCCATTGGATAAGATGGAATTGGAGATCGTGACGTTCTTGCTTTCCACGTCCAAAACGCTCCCAGTGTAGGTATATTGGTAAAGGTTATCGCTTTCATCGGCATTCGAAAGCTTCACGTCGTTAATGGTCACGTCATCCCTTTCGACATAGACTCCGGCATTGTCTTGCCCCAAAGCAACCACAAGAGGAATCTTGCTAATATCGCCAACCCCCACAAAAGGAAGAGGGCCATGGAAATAATCTTTTTCGGCATCGGGCTTCAACTTCCCCGTCGTTTTATCAATAGAGCCATTATGGGGGAAGCATAAAGCATCCATATTGATGCTAAAGCCATTGCCATAGAGATCTTTCTTAAGAGAGATGCCCGCTTTAAGGGTCTTGGAATAGTTCGCCCCCGTCGCCTTATTGAAATCATCGATGAACTTCGAATCGTAAGTGGTCTCGAAAGAGTAGATCTCTTTTTCGAAGCTATAGGTCTTTTTCTCAAAGTCATAATGGCCGAAAAGAGAGGTGTTCTCGCTCTTTTGTTCATTGATAGCTTCACCTTTGTCGTTGGTCTTATAAGTGTTCTTAAGCGATTCGAGGTTCGTCCCCAAGACGATATTCTCGCCTTCGCTTGAGAAATTGGTAGCCATAAGCAAATCGTCATAGCTATAGACGTTGACGGCATCTAAGACGTCAAAGGTATAAGTGGCGAAAAAATGGGAGAGAGGATCTTGAAGCTTTAGGAAGCTTCCCTTTTGAGGAGCCCGAATGGTCACTGTTCCGCTTGTGTTGTCGTAGGAAAGATTGTCGCTGGCATCGACGAGGACATTTTGATGCGATTCGCCGCTTTCGCTAAAAGAAGTCGTCTCGATTTTAAAAGCAGCATCGACTTTTTGATAGGCGTCTTTCTTCAGCTCGCTATAGACGAGATCCTTCGAACCATAATACTTCGTGCTATCGATATTGGCGCCGCTTCCTTTGCGAACGGGGTTAATGACCATCGCGCCATCTTTATAGATAATGGCCGTAAAGAATTTGGAAACCGATCCCCTTTCGTTCGAGCAAACGACTTCCACTTCCCCTTCTTTCAAAGCGAGCAGAGAGAAGTTGCCGTTTTCGTCTTCGACAACCCTAGCGAAATCATCATCCGTCGAATGAATCTTTTTGGTCTTCCAAACAAGGTTATTGCCATTCGCCAAAATAAGAGAGGGATCGACGATGGCTTTCGCTTTCAAAGGATAGCCGTGAGCTTCATCGATTTGGAATCCTTCGTTTTCGTTATAGTCCCATTCAATGCCAAGGATATCGACCGCCACTTGGTTATCGAGAATCTCGATGGAGGCGAAAGTCAAAAGAGCTATCACAAAAGGGACTATAAGAAGCAAAATAAGAGGTTTCTTTTTCATGGCTAGTTTGAGACCTCCATTTCCAAAAACGCCTTCGGATAACGGCGATACACAATAACGCCTATCGGCACCAATAAAGCGGCGCTAAGGCAAAAGGCAATAAGGTAAAGAGCCCAACTTGGGCACTTAAGGTATATCGAAAGAAGGAAGAAAAGAAAGAAGATGACGAAAGGGAAAAGAAGAGGAATAAGGTCGTTAAAGATGCCAAGCTTCATCTTTATCTCCTTAGCGCTTCGATCGTGCATGTCGCAATAAAGGCCAAAGACGTTGGTGAAAAGAACCAAAAGAGCCCCTATCGCCAAGGAAGAAAAGAAGACGGGCGCGCTTATAACGCCAGAAGAAAGAAGCACGATGATGGTAATCAATAACGACAAGAAGGAAAAGAAGGTCGGGATAAGGAGCTTAGCCAGAAGTTGCTTATCACTCGAGATAGGAATCGACTTGACGATTTTAAGGGCCTTCCCTTCGCGCGACATCGCCAAAGATGAGCTGCTATTGATAACCGCCACAAAAAGCAAAATAAGAGTGAGGTTAATGCCACTAATAAGCTCTGGGAAGTAAGCGGCATAGAACTCCAAGTTGGAATAGATAAGGGAATTGAGGCTCGAGATGACAGCATAAGTCAAAAAGGGGCACATGATGAGAAGCGAGCTATAGGAGAAGATGTTGGTCGAGTCCTTAAAAAGAAGCGACATCTCTTTTTTTAGGAGCGCTTTGAAAGGCTTATCCAAGACGATCTTCTTCTCTTTCTTGGCTTTCGAGAAGCTCTTACTGCCATTCCGAAGCTCATGATAGAAAACCAAGCACGTGATGGCGATTCCTAGGGAAGCGCTAAAGAAGCTTGCGCCTAGGGAAATGAGCACATTGGAGAGTATCCGTTCTTGGAGAATGATGGCTTCGAGCCAATAGGAGACAGGCAAAAAACAAGGAAGCCCATCATGAATCGTCTCAACGAGCTTAGGAGATAGCACGCCACCGATCGCGCTATCGGTGAGGGCAGTTAAAAATAAAGTCAATATCACCTTATAGAGATAGCAAAGAGCGATGACAAGCAAAGAAGCGATGACGAATTGGGCGATGTCGCTTCGTTTGACGAGCTTATAGAACTGTTGGTAGACGATGGCGAATATAAGAGCGATGCCCATAATGAAAACGCTAATGATGAAAGGATAGAGGATCGAAAAGACATAGTAATAGGGAATGAAGTGACGGCTCGCCCCATAGCAAATAAGCAAAGGGGTGGCGATAAAAAGCTCCATAAGGACCGCTTCGGCATAGATATAGACGACCTTGGCCATGATTTCGGTACTCGGGGGAATGGGCAAAGGCAATGTCACGCGGCTATCGCTCTCATTAAAAAGAGACGACCTTGCCTTAAGCATCGCAAAGAAGATGCCAACAACCATCGTCAAGAACAAGCAAAGCACGAGGAAATCGTAGGATCCATAAGAGCTATAGGCTTCGATCTTCTTATCAAGCGTCACCGCGATAAAGCATTCCAAAGCGATTAAAAGACCCACAAAAAGCACATAGAAAAGAAGCGAAAGCAACCGAGCCCATAAGGTCTTTGACCCTAGGCTCCTCCTTTCGATAAATTCTTTTCTAAGAAGCTCCAAAAACATCCCTAATCCTCTTTCTTTTCGCCATACATCTCAAAGAAGATCCTGCTAAGGTCCCTTCTTTTCAAAGGCTCTTTGGCAAAGTCGATAAGCTCCGCCACCACGCCATTATTGATGATGGCGACGCGCGAACATACGCGACTCACCAAGTCGATGTTGTGGGAAGTGATGAAAACGCTTCGGCCGTTATTGGCGAATTCCTTAAGCATATCCATAAGGGTTTGATAGACCATGATATCAAGTCCGACGGTTGGCTCATCGAGCACCCAAAGGCTTGGATTATGGATAAGCGAAGCCATTAAGCACACTTTTTGCTTCATACCATGGCTATATTCGCCGATCTTGCGATTCAAATCATCCTCGCCAATCATGAATTTCTTCTTTAGGAAGGCGTAGTTCTTATCAAACGCCTCCTGATACATGTCATAGCTTGACGCCACGAACTCCAGATATTCGTTACCCGTCATCACTTCGTAAGTGACAGGCTCGCTCGGAACGTAACCGATCGCCATCTTGGCGTCGATAGGATTCTCTTTGATGTTATGGCCATCGATTATGATTTCGCCACTATCGAAGTCCTTTAGGCCAACGACGCTGTCGATGGTGGTCGATTTGCCAGCGCCATTTTTGCCGATAAAACCAAAAACTTCGCCTTTATAGACATCGAGATTGATGCCTTTAAGCACCTCTTTCTTGCCATAGCTCTTATGAAGGTCATGAATCGAAAGAATGACTTCCCTTGTCTCTTCCTTCTCTTCCCTTTTCTTTTTGTTAAAAAGAGGCGAGAAGACGTTGTTATTGAGATTCGTTTTTTCCATAGTTATTCCCTCCCCCATTTCTTTATCCAAAGAGTTTCATCCTCTTGGCCTTTCGTTAAGACGTATATTGCTCCGCAAGAAGCGCATTCGTAGCTTTCACCGGTGTTTCGGATATGAGGTTTCCCACAAATCGGGCACACTTCTTCAAAAACGTCGTCCCTTACCCTCAAAAGCAAGGTAAGGCTGCTAAAGAAATCCCGAAGATAGAGTTCGCTTCCTTCCTTAAGATAGGAGAAAGGGCACGTTCTTTGATATTCGCGAAGCAAGTTGCTCGAAGTAAAGAGAATGACGTTATCGCATTCTTTCTCTTTCGTGAGCCTTTTGCCTTCTAACTCCGGAGCGTTCTTTTCCGAAAGGGTTTCACTAAAAAGGAGATAGGTATTGCTATGGATTTTCGCTTTTTCGTAAATCGTCTCAATCTTTAAAGCAAGCTCCTTTGAATCTTCCTCAAAGAGAAAGGAGAAAGTCTTATCGCTCGCCTTAAAGGGCGAAAAATGAAGCCTTTTGTCGCTTCCAAAGGATAGTCGTGGGAAAGACGCCAAAGGCAAAAGGCCTTCTTCCTTTAAGAGCCGCAATATGGATACCACCGAAAAATCGTAATAAAGGATATCCTTTTCTTTGTTACCGCCCTTTTCGAACTTGTTCTTGTTATAGAAGCGATAGCAATAGGAATAAAGGGGGTCATGAATAAGGACGTTTGTGGCAAGGACAGGAAGCAAGAAAGAAGCCTTATGGCAAATCTTATAGAATTCCGTGGCCTTTAGATGCTTTAGACGCCTTTTCAAGGTCCGAGCGAGCTTCAAAAGGCTTTCGCTTCCTTTTTCGTTTCGAGCTTCTCCATAAAGGAGGCTCTTTTCTTTCTCGATATTGCGAAACAAAGAGAATTCTCCATAACGAAGGGTCTTCGTTTGATAGAGGTCCGTCAAAGAAAGACTCGGAGGCAAGAGGGATTCCAAGAGGCGATCAGTCTCTTCGTCCATTCTTTCGATAAGAAAACAAATAAAACGATTCTCATAGGTGTCTAAGGAATCGACGTTCTCAATGGAATGAACATATTCCGGCGCCATGGCGCCCCTTTTCCTTTTCCAAAGCTTTGGATCGCGAAGAGTGTTTTCGAAGGAGTCGTAAGAGAGCTTCCCACTCAATTCGCTTCGCAAAATGATTTCGTTTGTTTCCACTTGGATATGGGGATCATGAAGGATGGAGAGGATACGGTCAGACACTTCCTTATAAGAGAGAAGCTTCCGCTTCTCCTCGTCATATTCGTATTTGGTGCCATAAGGAAAAGATTCGAGGCTCCTATAGAAGTCTTTTTCGCCTTTTTTATAGACCTCTTGGAGCTTCGTCTCGAAAAGATTTAAGAAGCTCGTGTTTTCTTCCATCCTCTTCCCCTTAGGCTCGTTCCTTAAAGTTTCTTAATGAGCCTCGCGATACGGCGATTGGTCTCTTGGAAGCTTCCTTCGCCATAGGTCTTCGCAATAAGCGCTTTGAGATCCAATAGACCTTGAAGAATATAGTCTTCGAAGCGGCCTTCCAGCTTCGAAATCACTTTCTCGGCGAACATGAAATCCAAGGCTTCCTCCTTCGTTCCGCCAGTTGCCACGAAAGCAGGAACGAAAAGCTGAATCTGGTGAAGGATACGGTTGCCGAAAGTCAAATCAAAGGTATCGTAAGTGAAATCGGTAAGCTTCTTGAACGTGTTATAGTCGTCGATGGTAAGCTGATTGTTTTTCTTCGCGATGGCTTCTTCGAAAAGCGACTCCAAACGGGTGAAGCTTAAGGAAATAGGACTACTCTCGCCACTTACTTCGAAAGGTTCGTTACGGTCATCGAAGTCAAGGGTGATAGCACGGTCATAGACCTTATCGGTGATGGTATAAGTCGACTCGTCCTTGTTGGCGGTGCCAATAAAGAAGGTGTTATTCGGAATTTGGAGAATGCCGTCTTGAAGATGAAGAGGGGCATCGAAATCATACGGGAATTGCATGATTTTGATCTTCCATTCGTCTTCGGGATATTCGAGGATGCTCAAGAAGTCGGCAAAGTAATATTCGACGCGGCTGATATTCAATTCATCAAGAACCATGATGTTCACGTGTTCTTTCTTGTAGCCGAACTCATAAAGTCTCTTTAAGAATTCCGTCTCGTTATAGGTGCGGGAGAAATCGTTATAGTAGCCTAGAATCGAAGTACGATCGCGCCAAGTGGCTTGGACGGCTTCAAAGAAGGATTTCTCGCCGATGAATTCGCTGAAATAACGAGCCAAGGAAGATTTGCCAGTACCCGATAGACCTTCCAAAATGATAAGACGGGAAGCGGCGAAGGCACTAATGAATTCGCGAATGGAAAGAAGGGAATAATAGAGCCCTTCTTCTTTCGCAAGGTAGTTGCGGAAGCGCGTGGCGATCTCGCTAAGCGACAAGGAATCGTCGAAGACGTCATTATTTGGCGCCATATTGAGATAATCGATGGAGCATAGTCCTGGGAAAACGCGTTCCTTCTCTTTTAGTGGCGAAGAGTCCTCGGAGATGGAAGCGCCGTTTGATGAAGCGCCAGCCGAAGTAACGGCGCCAGAGACGCTTGTAGGATCGCTACTCTCGCCAAAGGATTCGGCGAGTTGGCCTTGCGCTTTGGCGCGGGCCTCTTCCGTTTCTTCTTCTTCGAGTTCTTTTTGTTCTACCTTCGAACCATCGAAGAATTTGAAAGGCTTATCGATGTTCTTAAGGTTCACCACCAAGAAACAAGCATTCAATACGATGGAACCAAGTATAAGGAAGAGTAGAAGGCCGATGACGATGGCTTCCCCTAAGAAGATGAAGGAAGTACCGATGTAATATGGATAGGGCTTATCGCTAATTTGCGAGACCATAGAGATGCCGATCCACAAAGCACCACACACTAAGAAAGTAACGCCATACGTCAAAAGCCACTTCTTCGAAGTCGGCTTCTCGTCGTAATACTTAGCCAAACGAACTTCGTAAATGATAGAAGAAACGCAAAGAAGGATATAAATAACAAAGAGAATGATGAGGAAATAGGCTTGCAAGGAACCCGCTGGGACGCCTTTCACTACCCGTCCTTCCAAGTCGTTAAGCGGGAAAAGCGAAGCCGCTAAAAGCTGAATGGGATTGTTCTTCACAAAGAAGGGATTGTTCCCATCGATCGCTACCGCGCTAAAAAGGACCATAAGCAAATAGAAGAACACAAGCGATATCGCAATGAAGTTCTTTCTGGTGAAATGGGTCTTAAACATAGGCATTCTCCTTCTAGAGGCTATTCCCCTTCTTTTTTCTCCTCATCCACAAAGCCTGTCGGATTTGAGAGCTTTTCTTTTTCGACGTCGTTATAGACTTTGCTCGAATGGTCTCTGGTATCCGTCACCGTGACGGTGTTCTTCCCATCCAAGGACTTCACAAAGACCATATGATCGTTTAGTTTGTCGTCCTCATTCATCTCTTTCTTGGAGACGAACTTCCCATCTTGGAAGGTATAGGCATTCCCCTTATAGAAGAGCGTCTCGCTAAAGCTTCCGATGAGATTCTTCTCAGTGCCCTCGCTAAGATCGTAATCAATAAGGCCGATAAGCATGTTGGTTCGCTCTTCAATCGCCTTCTTGTATTTGCTTGAGAGGGTATCGAACATGAAGAGACAATAGACGATCGAAAGAACCGTGACGATGCCAGCAGGCGATTGAAGGAAGATGACGAAGATGCCAATTCCTTTTAGCCGCGTGCCATTGTAATAGCCGATGATTTTGTCGTAAGTGAGATAACCGGAATATTGGGAACCGCCGACATTATCGGCGGAGGCATTCGAATCGCCTTGGGTTAGGTAAGTGATGTTGCCCTCGCTATCGGTCTTGACTTCGACGATACGATGAACAATGGTGACGTTCTTCTTGTTCTTATAGGCGACAACGTCATAGAGTTTGACATCCTCTTGGCTACGATACCGGCTTAAGCCAATGATGTCATAGGTATCAAACTGATTATTAAGATCGTCGTTATTCTTGACGTAATCGTTATTCTTTTGGGACATCGAGCCCGAAGCGATCACGATAGCAGTGCTATCGCCAAAAGGCATCGAATTGTCACGAACTTTTGCGACTATAGCAAAGAGGAATATAACGAATATCGCTCCTAGAAGGACTCTAGAAGCGATTTTGGCGACGAGTTTAAAAGTCTTTTTAGTTTTATTCCGTTTCTCTTTCTCCTCATCAATGGCGTTATCGATGAGTTCGATATCTTCCTTACCAGAGAGCACCTCTTCGGTGCTCGTCTTGTAATAATGACGGAAGAGAATCGTGAAGACGGCACTAAAACTAATAAGACATACAATCGTGACGATTAAGGTGATGATTTCGGTGGAGGACATTAGGCGTTAGTAGTTTTAACTTCAAGATGTATTTTGAAAGTCAAGAACTTCATTTTTTCCAAATTTGCTTTGTACGTTGAAACCTGCGCTTTATCAGAAAGATATACGGGGTTTTGATTGTTAAACGCTTTGCCCCATCCGAATTTTAAAGCTTTAGATCCAGTAGTAATGATTGTCTTAGAACCTTTTGTGGTTACTTTGTCAGCGGTGAACACTTCTGTTTTTGTAGTCGGAGCCGTCCAAGCATTGCCATTCTTCGTGCCCAAAGCGATTGGAGAAATAACGCATACACCATCGCCATCCTTGGATGCTACAAGACTAGAGTTTTCTCCACCAACTTCCATCCATGCGGTAATGCCTGCAAAATTCGTCGCATCAGCTCCAACTGTAATATCTAAGGAAATACCAAAATCGAGATATTCTTTCGATCCTTGGGACGCTTTGAAAACTTTGCCAACACCATCTCCGGTTGCGGTTGAATCAGCATCGAAAACTATCTTTTCACTTTTATTCCCATCAGGCCAAACGATTTCGGCATTTCCAAGGACGATTGATTGATCTTGAATTTCACCCACTTCGACACTGATGTTCGAAATATCCGTGTTATCGATATAAGACACAATCCAGGAAGCAAAGCCAACGGAAGCAATTGCAACCGCCGCCAAACTCGCCGCAGCAACGCCAACAATTTTGCTTTTTGCAAATTTATTCATTATTAATCTCCATTAATTCCGATTATTTCGTCAAAGTCGCAACAAGTTTGATCTTCTTGTAAGAAGGATTCTCAGCAGTCGAGTCCTTTGTGCGGAATTGCGCTTCCATAGCATCAAGCTCCGCATATGCAGCGTTTCTAATGTCACGTTTGGTATCTCCTTCATCAAAGCTATCAAATTTCGTGTTATAAAAATTCGCTGGAGATTGATTACCGAAGAAACTCCCCCATTGGAATTCTAAAGTACCAGCTGGGAGTGAGATGATCTTTGTTCCATTCGCCCCATTTGTCGCTTTACTTTTCATATCAGCGGTAACACTAATTTCTTTTGGCGCTTCAAAATATGTGAAATTTTCCCCTGTTCTCGCGCTCTTAGCGGCTTCTATAGCGGAAAGTTTAATGTTTGAATCACTCACCTTATTATCGATATAGGTATCCGCTTCAGAACTACCCCCAATAGAGAAAACGATCTTGTTAAAGTTATCCTCGCTGTAATCCTTACCATAAGTAATAGTCATTCCAGTGTATTGGAAGGAAAGAGGATTTTTTGCTTCGTCCCAACTCGAATCGTTTTCGGTGGCCATGATATGGTGTTTACCTTCGGTGCTGTCAACAGTTTCTGTTTTGGAAATCTTTTTTTGTTCCCTGAACTCGACCTTCACATCTGCTGCAAGAGTCATCTTAAAATCAACACTTTCATTGGAAGCAGTATCAACGGTGACTCCAATATCTTTGCTATCCGTGACATTGTTGTTAATAACCACCCAAGTCGCAAAGCCAGTCGTAAGGAGAGCAACGGATGCAAAGGCAGCCAAACCGCCAGCAACCCATTTTCTCTTGGATTTCGAATTGATTTCTTTTCTCATTTTGAGATTCTCCTTTCGTAGCCTCCTCACTTAATGACTAATGTGTAGGTGTTTATGTTTCTTCCCTTCGCATCCTATATATAGGATAAAGAGACATAAACAACGGCTCACTTTATGAAATCACCTTGAGGCTTCTAGAGGCTACTCTTAGCGCTCTAAGCTCTCGGCGCTAAAAAATATAGTAAAAATAAGAGAGAGTTCAAGGGTTAAAACGACTCACCCCTCCAAGGAATGGAAGTATCTATAAGACTTTTTTGGTTGTAATACTCAAAAATCCCTAGCAAAACCCTTTTATCTTATTCAAAAAAGAAAAACGAACGACAAAAAAGGAAAAAAAGAAAAAAGAACGATATTTACATTAAACCCCTATCAAAATTAGACGTATGGACATTTTGTAAAGACTTGATAATCCGGATTTTGCGCAAAATCTACGATTGCTGTTTTGCGCTTTTTTATTGTTTTTCCGATTTTCCACCCCTCGGATTTAAAAGAGTTCCTTCATCAAATAAACGCTATCTTCTTCCGTTATTTTGCGTATTGGTTTGCATGGATTCCCAACGCAAAGATAACCGTCTGGAAGATCGCGCGTCACCACGCTTCCGGCGCCAATAACGCATCCACTTCCGATAGAGACGCCACCGATGACGGTAACATTTCCGCCAAACCAGCAATCGCTTCCGATAGCGATTGGCTTTGCGTATTCCTTATCCGTCATATAGCCCTTGGGGCTTTGATAGGGATTCCTCTCTTTGGGAATAAAAGGATGCATGGCGCTATATAAGGAGCAATTGGGACCGAAAAAGACATTATCTCCAATATGGATGGAAGCGATATCCAATACGACGAAATTGAAGTTGGCATAGAAGTTTAAGCCAACATGGGTATTGATGCCAAAATCAAATTGAATGGGCCCTTGGAGATAGCATCCTTCTCCCCTATCGGGAAGAAGCTCATTCAGAATCGCTTTTCTTTCTTTAGGATCTGATTCCGTCGTTTGGTTATATCGAAGGCATAGACGATGGGCCTTTTGACGTAGCGTAAGAAGCTCTGGATCATTCGGATCATAAATCTTTCCAGCTGCCATCTTCTCAAATTCATTCATATAGAAAATACCTCGCCTTCAATAATAGGCGAGGTATGAAGGAGAAAGGAAGAAAAAGGTTCAGAGATTCTTGACGTATTCCTCGAGTTCGTCCCGATGAGCGAGAATGTCTTCGAAGAGAGTGAGCTGACAAAGGGCACGAACCTTGTTGTGCTCTGGATAAGCGACGTGGAAATAAGTATCGCCATTTAGGTAGTCGCCCATAAAGCGAAGGACGAGCTCATAAGTCATCTTGAGGTATCCATAGACAAGGTACTTCTTCGTCTTTTCATCAAGCATCGAATTCGCTTCAATAAGATATCCTTTCATGAAGGCATGGAAGAGATCGATATTGACGCCAACCTTCGAAAGATCGGGTTCGTCTTCGTCGGTTTTGGAGGCACTGCTTCGAAGCGCGTCCCCGACGTCGTCTGGCACATATCCTGGCATGATGGTGTCAAAATCAATAAGGCATAACGCTTTCTTTTCGTCTTTCTCAAAGAGGACGTTTGGAATCTTCGGATCGTTATGGGTGACATGGAGTTCAAGGCCCTTATAGTCCTCCGCATATTCCTTATAGCTTTCAATGCGAGCGATGACCTCCTTAATAGACTCTAAGCGACCCGCGGCATCCTTCTTTTTAGCTTCCTCGAAATCGCGATAACGGCTTTTCGTATCGTGGAAATGGGGTATTGTTTCTTTGAGTTTTGAGGCATCGAAGTCCTTCAGATCGTTTTCGAACCTCCCTAACGTCTTCCCATCTTCAAAGACGATATCGGGATCCTCGCTATAAAGGAGGGTGCGGCAGTCTTCCACTTCGACGAAAGCACGCCAAGGATCGCCGCATTCGTCATAATGCAACTTCTTGCCATCTTTGGTATTGACGAGCATCAGGCACTCCCTTTCAGGGGCGCCACCTCTTTCCTTGATTTTTGCTACAAGGGCAGCGCTAACGGCCTCGATGTTGGACATAACCGCTTCCGGATCCTTGAAAATATTGTGATTGAGTCTTTGGAGGATGTAGCGTCTTTTATCCGTCACCACGTGGAAGGTGTCGTTGATGTGGCCACTATGTTCGCCAAGGATCTCCAACACCTTGCCTTCGAAAGAGAAATAATTGGTTATTTCCCAAACCGTTTCATTTGTTAAGTTTCGCATATAGCAAAAATTATAGATACGCCTTGAAATGAAAGCAAAAAGAAAAAGGAACAAAAGCCAAGAAAAGAGCATTCATCCGTTAAAAAAGAGCTAAAGGATATCCTTATTGAGCTCCAAAAAAGGGAAGGAAAGGGAAAAAGAAGAAAAATCGAAGCGAAGAGCAAAGGAACTCTTAGGAATGCTTTCTAACGATGTTAGAATGGACTTATGGAAGGAATCGAAGTCCAAGAAATCAATAACACCGATCCTAATAACACGAAGGAAACCTATTTCGTTCCCGATAACGAAAAGAACAACAAGGAAATCAATGTGGGAACCAAAGAGGTAAGAAACTATGAGGGAAAGCCGAAGAAGAAGCTTTTGAAGGTCCTCACCTTCGCCTTGACTCTTTCGAGCGCTACGCTTCTCGGAGGCACCCTTTTATCGAACGCTTTCGTCGGAAAAGAACCCACGCTTGGGAATATTTCTTTTAAAAGGGAGACGAATGATATCCACTATTCCTTCGAAATCAAAGAAATGGGGACGCTCGAGGTATCCTTGCTACTTCAAAGAGAAGAAGAAACGCTCTATGAAGAGACCTTTAAGGAAAGTGGCACCTACCAAGGAATTATTCGCCACGTTGGAAAAGAAGAACTTGTCGTAACCTTAAGCGCCACTAATGGCCTTGACTATTGGAAGGCGCTTTACGAAGAGAAGATTTAGGAGAGACAAAATGGAAGAGAAGAAAGCAAAAGCAGCAAACATAGAAAATATCGCCTCTTTGAAAAAGAAGCCCCAAAACATCGCCAAATATATTGTCTATGGCCTTTTGTTCCTGGTCTCTACGATAGGCCTCCTTTTAGTCGTCTATTCAAGGCAAATTTGGGGCGATTCGGTCGGTGACAGGATCTTAGGCGAAGGAGTGCAGAATGGTTGGATGGCCTTAGGGCACTACTTTAGCAAGAGAACGCCAGCGATTGTGACGACCCTGATGATCATCGCCATCGCTTTAGTGCTTATTTCCATATCGAACTTCTTGGTGCGTGTGACAACGCTAAAGGGCAAGAAAGCCAAAACCGTCGGTAGCCTTATCCGTTCTCTTATCAAATACATCATTATCATTCTATCTTTGGCTTTCATCTTAGGAGCTTGGGGCGTCGATGTTGGTTCCATCGTCGCCGGCTTAGGCGTTTTGACGCTTATTATCGGCTTAGGTTGCCAATCCCTCATCCAAGACGTTGTGAGTGGGCTCTTTATCGTCTTCGACGACTATTTTAGCGTCGGCGATATGATCATCGTCGACGGTTTTAGAGGATATGTTGAGTCCATCGGCTTAAGAACGGTGAAGTTAGATGATCATTGCGGCAACGTCAAAGCCATCACCAATAGCCAAATAACGACCGTCGTCAATCTCTCAAGGTCCCCTAATCTTATTTACATCAACTTCACCGTTTCCTATAACGAAGACTTAGAACGGGTGGAGGGCGTTTTGGCCAAAGAGTTCCCCAAGATCAACGCCGCCTTGCCACAACTCGAAGACCCCCTTATCTATAAGGGCGTGGATGGCTATGACGATGCGGGCGTCGTCTTGGCCTTTGGCGCCACTTGTAAAGCGGAATACCGCTTCCAAGTCGCTCGTGACCTCAAAAGGGAAATCTATCTCGCCCTGGTTCGAAATAACATCGAAATCCCCTACGCTCAAATCGTCGTGAATGCGCCAGATCCGAAGAATAGGCCTTTCGCCTCGAAAGAAGAAAAAATGCTCAGTCAAAAAATGAACGCCGAGAATCGAAAGCTCGACGAAGTGGATGAAAAGACGCTTCTTGAAAAAGCAAAGGAAGACATCAAGAACATCGAGAAACTCGAAAAAACGAAAAAAGCCCTTAGAAAGAACGTCAATAAGGAGGAAAAACAATGATCGAAGAAACTCCTTCGGATAAATACCATTGCGGAGAAACGAAAAGCAAAAAGAAGAAGAGACATTTCGGTTGGCTTATCGCCCTCCTTGTCATTGCCTTTATCATCGCTCTCCCGATCGCTTCCCTTTATATCTTTGTCTACGATGGAGGAGATCCAACCCCAATAAAGGGCTATGATGTCACGACTTCCTTAAAGCAAAAAGCCGTCAAGGCTTTAAGCGAAGAAAGAGAAGAAACGCAAAAGATCGCTTTCTCTTTTGAGGAGGAGGATCTCCGTGGCCTTATTCAAAATGCCACCAAGAGTCTTTCTTCGGAAAACAAATACCTTCGCGGATTCGATGCGAAAATAGAAGGGAACCAATACCTCTTTGAGTGCTATATAGGGAACCTTCCCCTTTCCTTCAAATCCAAAATCACCCTTTGCACCACCCTTAGTGAAGAGAACGAGGATTATGTATTCCATATCGATTCTTTTAAACTTGGGAAGATAGGGGTCGGATCAGATATCCTTTCTAAGGTCGGAGCTTCTATGAATGACGAGGATATCGATAATGCCTTCGTATCGATGGGCCTCCACGTCTCTAGCAACCTATCCGAAGGAAAGATTGTCTATAAGAAGAAAAACGCAGAGAAGGACGCGATAGCCCTCTTATCCTCTTCCAGCGACGCTTCCCTATATTCCTCTTTGCTTGAAGAACTTATCGACATGGATCTCTTGACGATAAGCTCGATGAATGGTCTATCTCTATCCATGGATTTAGAACCCATCCACGACAATAAGGACTTCTTAACCCCTTCCAAAAACCTCTCGCTTTCGGAAGATTTAACTTCCTATAGAGACAAGGTTGTTACCTTGCTTAGTAGCGAAGAGTCCTTCCGAAAAGAAACGCCTTACGACACCTATTTGATGGAATATCTCATCAAAGGCTATAGCAAGCTTGGCGATGAGGAAAAGAACTACATCAAAGATAAAGACTTTAGAAGCGTTGGCATCGCCTCTCCGCTTCTTTATGAAGGAAAGAGATACGCCGCCGAAGGAAAAGATCTTAATGCTCTCCTCGAGGAAAGAAAAGGAAGCCTTCTAACGGGTGGCATAAAGGTAAGCGAAGACGAACTCAACCTCCTCTTCCAAGACACCTCCCTTCTAGGAACAAGCTATCTCGTAAGCGCCCCATTTGATGGAGCCTATGAATCGAGCTATGTGAGCGTCGATAACTTTTATAGCAACATCGTGGATGAGAAAATCTCTTTTGTTTTGGGAATCAATTTCGGCGGATACGAGATTCCGGCCATCTTGAATTTTAAAGAGGTCGACGGAAGCGCCATGCTTTCCTTAAAGAAAGATCACTTCTTTATCGGCGAGAAAGAAATTTCGGAAAACCTTAGCAAAACCCTCTTCGATTTGTTAGGAACAGCCCTTGACGATGAGTATTGGATAGAGGTCGATAAAGAAAACCAAACGCTCCAAATCGGTAACCTTTCTTCCCCGATTCTAGGCAAAACCATGGAAGTCTCCCTCAAAGGGAATAGCGTCAAAGAGGATGGCTATCTCCTTTTCCAAGAAAAAATAAGCTTATGAAGTGGCGCCTAGTAGAGGTCACGCAAGAAACCTCGCATCCATTCTTGAATTATTTCACCCTCCATTACGAAGTCTTGAAAAACGACGAAAAGAAGAACTATTCGTATTACTTGGCAAGTCGTCATAAAAAAGAGGAATTATTGCCAGAAACGCACAATCTCGCACGTCCGGATGGCGTGACCATCCCTCTCTATTACCGCGATGAAGCAGGCAACTATTCCATTCTTCTTACCAAGCAGTTCCGTCCCGCCATCGGAGCATACGTTTATAGCGTCCCTGCCGGTCTAATGGATCCAAACGATAAGGATATATTGGAGGTTGCCAAAAGAGAGGCGAAAGAGGAAACGGGTGCCATTATTGGCGAGTTGGAGGTTCTTAGTAAGATAGGCACAACCAGCAGCGGCTTAAGCGATGAAACCAATGCTATCGTATTAGGAAGAATTCTTTCTTTCGAAGAAAAGAAGCTTGAAGAATTCGAAGATATCCATGCAAAACTCTATTCTTTAGAAGAAATTCAAAAGATGCTAAAGGAGGATAGCTACTTCTTTTCGAACACGGCAAGGCTCCTTCTCTTGCTTCTTCTAGAGCGTTTTAAAAAGCGCTAAGAGTTTAAACTAAATCCGTTTAATCGTGACGCGTATCGTCTTTAAAACATTCGGAGAAGCGTGCGGCAAAGCTCGGCTCTAATTTTTTTAGCCTTAAATGGGCAAGCGAACCGAATTGGTTCATCCGGAAGAAAGCCTTCCCTTCCCTTCTTTCTTCGCTTACAAGAACCGTTAAAGAGCTAGGGAGAGGGACCATATACTCCCAAGCAACGACGGGAGAGATATTCATAAGGTGCGACAAAAGAACGCACATAACGCCTAAATGACAGCAAAAGAGAAGCGTTTCATGATTGCTTTCCTTCACGTCATAGATAGCGCCATTTCGAAGATATCCATATTTTGCTAAGACATTGTCGAATTCCTTCGTGACTCTTTGATATTCTTCGAAAGCGCCACTTCCCTTATAGAGTGGCGTATCCATCCACTTATGAGAATCGAACAAATCAGGATATCTATCAAGGGTCGTGGGCAAAAGATCCCAAGAGCAGCTTTTAGGCGGAACTCCTGGCTCCAAAATAGTTTTTGGAGGCAAGAATTCGCGAAGCCATTGGCAATAAGTCGCTTCTTTATGGAAGGCGGCTAAGGTGGGTTTAAGGGTCGCTTTGGCGCGCCCTAAAATAGAGCAATAAAAAGAGGTTATATCAGGATAAAAAGAAACGATATAATCCCTTAGGGCATCCGCTTCGCGAAAGCCTATAGACGTCAAAGAATCCTTCTCGTAATCAGGATCTCCATGCCGAACAAAAAGAAGTTTCATCTTATTGGATCTTTTCGAAAACGGGCGTTGGCTCGTTTTCCACAATCGCTTCCTCGATCACAATGGGCGTAAGAGGACGATCGCTTGGGCTCTTTTTTTGCTTGGCGATTTTATCGACGACCTCCATCCCACTTATAACCTTCCCGAAAGCGGAATATTGGCCATCCAAGAAGGTATCGTCCTTATCGCAAATGAAGAATTGGGAGCCGGCGCTATCGAAGGAGGCGCTTCGAGCCATAGAAATGACGCCTCTTTTATGGCTAAGGTCATTCTTCACGCCATTGGCACGAAATTCGCCCTTAATGGAATAGCCTGGCCCTCCCATGCCATTTCCCAAAGGATCGCCACCCTGAATCATGAAGCCTTTAATGATACGATGAAACGTTAGGCCATTATAGAAACCGCTTGAGCAAAGGCTTACGAAGTTCGAAGCCGAAACGGGAGCGTTCTTATAATCCATCTCGAGAACGATGTCGCCATAATCTTTAATACGCAAAGTAACCATGTTTATCTCCTAACAAACGGCATTATAGCATTGTAAGCAATAGAAAATGCGTGCCAAAAAGGTTTGGAACGAGCGGAGTATGGGCTTTATTCGGATTTTAAGAAATCTCAAAAAACAGAGAATTCTTCTAAAACTCAAAGGTGCTTGCCTATTGGCGAAGATAATGCGCGCTTGGGCGAGGGAAAGCGATGGTGCTTCGCTAAAAAGAAGGAAAAGGGACAACTAATCCTTTCCTTTTTCCAAAAAATGGAGAAAGAAAAAGGCCAAAATACCTATGGCATTCGACCTTTTTTCGGCCCTGTACCTTTTAAGGGGATGGATGGGGAAGGCGCTAAAGCAACCCGCCAAAGCTGTAACAATCGATGGGGATGGCGATTCTTGTTGTCACCATTAAGAGCTACAGAGCCCGTCTTTAAAGCTTTCGCTGGTAGTTTTGACTTAACTACCTTAAGCTACCTCAAAGTTTAAAGAGCCACAAAATCAGCATTTTATTGGATCAATGCAGCAAAGAATAGCGTCTCTATCTTAATGGTTAATAGCATAAACAGACGAGATGTAGAAATTCCCTAAGTCAGCAACCGTTTCTCCATCGGTTTTATTGTAGATAAAGAAATAAACGCCTTTTTCTGCGGTTAACCGAGACACATAATCTCTACTAAGTGTAACTTTCGTCCATTCTCCTGGAACATAGTTAACTTCAAAACCCTCCCATGCATTTCCGGGATTAGAAACTTTCATACTAGCGGAAACATCTTTTCTATCAAATTTGAAATAAAAGAATGTTTCGCGCCCTTTTATGTTGTTCACTAGCGCTTTATGAAGAATATAGGCACGTTTGTTCGTAGCGTCATCAAAGGTTGAAAGGTCCGTTTTATAATACGTGCCAATTGTAGAATCTTCTCCAGCCGTTTTCGCAAACGCCTTCCATGGAGTATCTTGAACAACGGAGAAGTTTTCATCAATATTTTGGTATTTGGAGATTCCTCCGACTAGTCTAGAAATTTTAACGGTTCCTAGAGTAGCTAACGATTCCGCTTTATTGTCTAAGGCAAAAAAATAAACAAAATCCTGGCCTTGACCTTTCGATGTGAAATCTTCCGGAATATTGAATTCAAACCATTGTTTGGAAGGAATTGTAATGGGTGTTTCGCTCCACTCAGGTTTGGATCGCGCATATACAATATTAAACGACACCTCACTATAGATATAAAATCTAGCACTGTTATCGAATTTACCATTGATTACGCTACTGAGGGAAAAATGAGCTTCGTTTTTTGAAGAAAGACTAATGCTGCCCATGTCATAGCAATACACTTCACCATACGTGTGATCGATTTCTTTTGTCTTAGTGACAGCGACTTTATCATATGTTAAAGAGTAATCGGACGCATAAACGTCATAATCATAGAAAGATGGTAATATTCTTTCATCAAACAAATCCAAGGAATTGATGAACTCGCTATCGGGCGTCCCCCCTTCGACAATTTCAACGTCAGAAGGCGCTTCAAACACAGGGTTTCCGCCGATGCAGTCCGTCCAATATTCTTTGATACCTCTCTTATCGTATGTCGCCTCGACGCCTTGGAAATGCTTCCAACGAGACGCTGCCTCAGCCTGCACCCTGTCAAGGAAAGACCCGCTATTCGCCGCCAACAGAGCGGCGCCTTCAGCGAAAGCCAACATAGCGCCTAAAAACAAAAAACAATATCTTCTCTTCATTAAAAATGCAATTTTTATTAAGGGTTGTCAACCTTATGTCGATCTACCTAGCTATTCATCGAAAATTTCAAGATGTTCCTTGGTGCCAAAAAAGTAAATTTATCATGCAAACCTCCCCTCTTTTATCCTCCATACGTGACACAATATTTTTATTTTGAAGCCATGACATCAAAAATAACCACCACTCCTTAAAAACAAAATTTGATAAGCCAAATTATTTCCATGTATGCCTATTTTTGCAATTTGAGGAACATGAATGCGCGTAAAATCGCTCAATTTTTCTTCAGGCTACCACTTGGACAAGGTGTTCCACATTCATGTCTTAATGTATGAAGAACCATGAGCCAATAGAGATGAAAGCGATATTGTCTCCATTAAGCCCTCTAAGAAGGAAAACATAATATTTCCCTTTTCTTCTAATGAGCTTTGCTCCGCTCGCGATCCCAAAAATCACTCAAAAAAAGGTTAGGTGTCAGTGGCGCATAAAGACACGGCGTTCGAGCAGATCATAGAACGCCAAGGCAACGATAAGGCGCGAAGGTTAGAGAAAAGAACCATGTGAATAGCATCGTCGATAGGTTAACGAAGAACATATTACGCGCCTTCTATTCGGACTAGACGCAAAAGTTCCTATAGAAAAAGCATAAGCCGCTTATTGGACTCACTACAAAACGATGCGAACAAACATCTAAAATAGAAGCGATAGTTGCTTACCTTTTTCGCCTTTTTTCATTTTATTTTGCAAAAAGCTAATCTTACTTAGCAAGTTGCTAGATTTTCGTTTGACAGGCTATCGCCGCTTTAAGGTTAAGATAGAACTTGCAAAATCCTCTGAGCATCTAATAACCTTAACCAACAAGAGGCACTATGATATTCATATGACCTTTTCTACGTCCTCCTTTTTAAAATGGTATATAAAAAACCAAAGAATCCTTCCTTGGCGAGAGGATCCCACCCCCTATCACGTCTATCTAAGCGAAATGATGCTTCAGCAAACCCAAGTCAAAAAGGTATTGCCTTACTACATTCGATTCCTTGAAGCCTATCCTTCCATAGATTCTTTAGCGAGCGCCACGCTTAAAGAAGTAAATCTCCTTTGGCAAGGCCTTGGCTATTATTCAAGGGCTAAAAATCTTCTAGAAGGCGCGAAAACCATCGCAAAACTCCATTCTTTTCCTCATTCGAAAGAAGATCTCTTAAAGATTTCAGGCATTGGCGAATATACCGCGAAAGCGATTTGTGCCATCGCCTTCCATCAAAAAGAAATCGCCGTGGATGGCAATCTTATTAGAGTCTATAGCCGTTTCCAAGAGGATAAGGAAAAGAACCTTTCACTTTTGAAAAGAAACGCGGAAGCCTTCTTTAAGAAAGCCCTCCAAAAAGAGGACCCTAGTTCCTTTAACCAGGCCTTAATGGATTTAGGAGAGATGGTTTGTCTTCCAAATGGCATGCCTTTATGCGCCTCTTGTCCTTTAAAGGAAGGTTGCAAAGCCCATAAACACAGCACACAACTTCTTTATCCTCCTAAGAAAGAGAAAAAAGAACGGAAACAAGTTGATATGACGGTTCTTCTTTTTAGATATCAAGACCAAATTTTCATCCATAAAAGAGAAGATAAAGGCCTATTGGCTTCGCTTTATGAATATCCAAACGTTCCCAAAAAACTAGAAAAGAGCGAGCTCGAAAGGATTCTTAAAGAGCAAGGGATCCTCTTTTCTAAGATTCTTTCGCTCCGAAAAGAAAAACACGCCTTCTCCCACATCCTTTGGAAAATGACGCCTTACCGAATAGAAACAGAAGCCTTGGATATCCCCTATCCGGGGGAATGGATTGCTCTAAAAGATTTAGGAACTCGATATCCTATGCCAAGCGCCTTTAAGAAAATAAAAATCGAAAATTAAGAACAAAACGCCTTTATTTTAGTTGTTTATTCTCCGATATCCTTTCCCAATTCATGGATGAAAAGAGGGATGGCGCCTTCAAAGGATGCGCCATAGAGAACCCCATTTTCTTTCGCTTCGTTCGATAATCTAATTGCTTCATGCACATAATCATGGGCAATGCGGGTGGCCTCATAAAGGGAAAAGCCATTTCCCAAAGCGCCCGTAAGCGAAGAAGCGAACAAATCCCCCGTTCCATGGAAACGCCCTGGGTAAAGCTCGGTGCTATAGATTCTAATATCCCCTCCTTCGTAAACGATATCGCTTATCTCGTTCGGATGAATGGTTTGCCCAGTCAAAACGATTTTGGATGGGCCAAGCTTCGCCAAAGAGGTTAAGAGAAAGGAATAGAACTCCTTATCAAGTCCTGCTTCTCTATTGGGATAAGGAACATCCGAAAGAAGGCACGCTTCGGTGAGGTTAGGGACGATGATATCCGCATAAGAGATAAGTTCCTTCATCTTGGCGACATGCTCTTCTTGAAAGCCAGGGTAGAGAGAGCCGTTATCTGCCATCGCAGGATCGACAAGAAGAGAAGTCGAAGGCATTCGAAGCTCTTTGACGATCTTGATCACAAGAGATATTTGCTCCGTTCCTAAATAGCCAGTATAGATGTAGTCAAAGGCATTTTTGTAGCCTTTCCATTTTTCGACAATCGGAAGCATCTCTTCGGTAAGGTCTTTATAAGTCCAACTCTTAAAAGCGGTGTGATTCGATAGTATCGCCGTTGGAATGGCCACGCATTCTAAGCCAGAAGCGCTAATGGTCGGTATGGCGACGGTCAAGGAGCATCTTCCAAGGCAACTGAAGTCTTGAATCGTCAATACGCGTTTCATGCTTCATCTCCTTAAGCGGCACTCGCTCCAAAAAGGGAGGAGAGATAATCATAAATCGATAGGGAAAGAGAGAAGGAGCCGCTTTCGCTAAGGCCTTCGATGGAATCCTTTAAGCTCGGTATCGAAGCGATAATCACAAGAGCGACCACCACTAACGAGAAAGAAAAGATAAGACCATTAAAGCCGCCAAGAACGCGGCAAAGCACGCCATTGGAATCGGTAAGAAGATGAGACAAAGGCAAAGTGATGAGCCAAAGAAGGAAAGATAAGAGCAAAGAGGAGACAATATAAAGAGCAAGGAAGGCAATCCACTTTCCAAAGACTTCGTTTCGAAGCGTCTCTAACATAAACCTTTGATACCAATCGGTAGAGATCACCATATCCAAAAAGGCAAAAGAAACCCAAAGGGCTATAGCCATGGAAAGAAGCACGAGAACTTTATTGAAAGCCTTCTTCCGAAAGCCGATTAAGACCCCTAGAACTAAACCAAGCGCCACGACGACAATCGCGATAATATCAATGTAATTCATAGAACACCTCCTCTAAAAGATAATGAAAAGAAAGAGACGATGTAAAGGGCATTTCAAAAAGAGCGTGGTTTTGCAGATGTTTTTTAGTTTTTGTTTCGAATAATCTGAACCGGTTTAATGCGAATCACGAGGATAAGAGTCATTAAGGAAATAAGAAGCGTTAAGAAGAACAATGAGACGATGCTCATAATGGCGAAGATCCAATTGAAAGTCAGGATGTCGCTAAAGACGAAGGAATAGCCTTTCCAATTGTTGATGAAGGCATGGAGGATGACCTTGTTGAGAATGATGCAAAGCACATAATAGAAAACGATGAAGAAAAGAGAGGAAAAAGTGCTGAAATTCAAGGTTGTAAGACCGAAAACACGAGAAAGACTCCCATTCTTCATGCCAAGTGCTTTCAATATGCCGATGTTATAACGCTGAGACTTGATGACGTCGATGCTATAGAAAAGAAGGAGCACGACCGCCATTATAAGACAGGCGTAGGAAAGGACGCGAAAGGCTTTCGCAAAGGACTCTATCGTTTTAGTGACGTTATTGAGATAAACCGATAAAGGGTTTGCAATGGAAATGCCATCATCCTTCAATAAAGTTCGGACATCGTCGATTTTATTGATATCATCCATAAAAATGCCGTATTGGCAAAGACGGCCAGCCTTGATGGCCTTATAAACGCTTGGACTCACGATATATTCAGACCATCCTCCATAACGAGCCGATTTATAAATATCTTCGTGATTCTCGATGATCCTGATTTTCATATTAGGCAACGTCTTAAAGGACCTATAACCCCCATCAATATTGTGACCAAGCGTTATCGATACGCCTCCGTTTTGATTAAACCGATTATCGATGTATTCCTCTAAAGAGGAGGCATCGCTTCTCCCGGTCAAACTAGCCAATGCTTCGTAGCGGATATAGATTTCATCGTCCGACACTTCACTCGATGCGGTATAGCCACCAGTGCGAAGACCATAGTTTCGATTCTCGTCTAAACGAAAGGAAGCGTTAGGAACATAGACGGATCCATGGGTATCGAGATCCTCTAAATACGCATCGATAAAATCATCTTCAAGACTATAGCAGCAATTGAAATAGTTCATTAACTTCACCGTCTTGGGATAGTTCTTCTCATTGAGAAGGACGTTATGATCTTGGCCTTGAAGAGCTTTACGCAGGTCCTTGAGCTTTTCTTGGTATCCCGTTTTAAGAATGCCATTTATCCAATAACCGCCCTGAGGGGAAGAAATGGTTTGGATGGATTTAACGAAGTTTTGGTAATCGCCATTCATTTGTCTCCCATTCAAATAGGAATCCGCAACATAGTCCGTCACAACAAGACCGGATTTCTTCTGGGTAGGATTCCGATAGACATGTTCCAAAGAGGAAAGATCAAGCGCTTGTTTGAGAAAAGATTCGTTTACGACGCCTACTCCTCTTGTCTCATAAGCGAAAAATGTCCTATAGCTTTGGGGATTCAAAGGATGATCGTTAGCCAGTTGGCCTGCACTCGTTCCGCAACCGACTGGAATGTTATAAAGAGGAAAGCTTTCGTTCGGATAAGCTTCCGCAAGTTTCTCGTTAATAGAACTATTGATGCTATAGATGGTATCGTCCCACCCCGAGCCTGTGCTGGTCGTTTGCTTCTCAATTATAAAAGCGCTATCTCCGCTTCTTTTAATCGATCTCATCTCATAGCTTTGTCGATCAAAAGATTGAAAGGAAAGGCAAACGGCAAAGAGAGCGAAAGCAAGAGCGCTCAGAAAAGAGAAAAGACCGCTCTTGAAGAGATGCTTATTGAATAGCCTAAAAACATTCCGGAAACATTTGAAATGATACCTGCTATGGAAATTGAAATCGCTTCGCTCTTCTTCGCTTTCTTTCGTTTCTTCAAAAAAGGATCTTCTGGACAAAAGCTCTTTGATGTCATTTTTTGGATAAGCCCATTGAGCTTATCCATCCGTTCTTTATCGCTTAAAAGCGATTCCTCAAGGTAATACGTTCCTTTCTTCTTGCGTTTGGCACCGCTATAAGAAGTGTCATCGATGACCTTTCCATTGTCGAGCGTAATAACCCTATCGCCATATTCATAGGCATTGTCTAGGTTATGGGAAACAATCAAAACAAGGGACTTTTGCGACTCTTTTTTCAATATTTGCAGAACTTTCTTCGAACTTTGCTCATCAAGATTCCCTGTCGGTTCATCCGAAAAAATGATCTTTGGGTGCTTTATTAAGGCACGCGCCACGGCGACGCGTTGTTTCTCCCCACCGCTTAGTTCTCTCCCCAAACGATGCTTATATCCTTTTAGGCCAACCGAGTTTAAAAGATCATCGATTTCCCTCTCGTGTCCGTGCACGCCATCCAAAAGCCCAAAAGCGATGTTTTGACGCACGCTTACGTCTTCGATAAGGCAATAATCCTGAAAGACAAAACCAATGGAATTAAGAACGAAGGAATCGAAAACGGATTCTTTCATCGCTCCTATGTCTTCCCCATCGTAATAGATCTTTCCCGAAGTGGCGTTATCAAGGCCCGCCGTGATGTTTAAAAGAGTGCTTTTCCCACTCCCCGATCGGCCGATAATGAAAACCATTCCATGGTCGGGCAAGGTGATATTTATTTTGTTTAAAGCAATCTTCTCGTTCTTCTTATCACGGTAAATTTTAGAAACATCGACAAGCTTAATCATGAAGAGGCCTCAGGTGAACGCCTTGTTTATAAAATTTTATTCCACTCGCATTTGGAAACAACACAAATATTATAGATGAATATTGTTATTTGTATTTGTGATTCCCAAAGGTTTCTTAATCTCCAAAAAGAAAATGGAACGAGCCTTCTAATGCTCCGAGAATAGCTAAAACTGATATTAGTAAAGAATTTTATAACCTCCTATCGTTATCACTTAAAGCGGTAGACACACAAAAACTGCCATATCTTTAGTGAAACTAAAGGCCTTTCGGTTCTAAGAAATAGACATCAAAAAGAAACATGGTAGAATACGGCCGTGATTAAGCCAGGCAATACCAAAAAATATAACATCCTCACTTTAGGAAGTATCCTCTTTGCATTCACCCTTGTAGCCGTGCTTTCGGTCGGATTTTCAGGATGGGTCGTAAATCCTGGAATAAATGTTGACTTTAGTGTCGGAGTTGCAACGGTTGCGGATATCAATTCTTACTTCGTTTTTGATCAAGAGGATTCTTGCTCGTTCGAATATATTCGCGAGGGATTGATCGACGATAACGCCGTCGGAAACCTCGGCCATATTCTTATCCCTTTCAGAATCGACGTCGGGCCAAACGATAAAATCAAAAATCACCTCCCCGAAAATTATTCTTTCAAGATCAAAACTTCTTTAGAAGACAAGAACTCAAGCATTACCTTCTTCTCGTCCTTTTCAATCGAAAGTGTCACTTTATACTATGGCCCAGCCAAAAACACTCCTACTTCTGGCGTTCAAGGAACGAGCATGCAATCCGATTCTGATCTGATCAAATCATATTCTTTTAATTCCATCGATGTTTCATCGCATGATCACTCATCCCTTTATTTCGAAACGGACTTCTCCGTCAAATACACCGGCAAAGATTTTTCAACTGACATTTATGATGTCGTAAAGGATCAAAGATACAACAGTTTTGCCTTTGGCTTTAGTGCGGGAGGATTGTTTGAATGAAATACAAGAAAACGCTATTCCTCCTCTTAGCAACGACCACCATTTCAGTCGGTTATTCGGCCTGGGTCATACCGGAAATAAACGGTTACACTGGAAACTTGGCTTTCACGCCCTCCAAAAAGCAAATAGTTTGTTACGTTGTCGACTCGAATAATAAAACAACCTACTACACTTCAATCGATAAAGCCTTAACTGTCGCTTCAAGCAACGAAACAGCCGATAAAATTTACGTAAAACCATCAATTGGGACGGAAACAAATCCGTTGACAATTGAAAAGACTCACACGATAAAAAAACAAGATGTCCTATATCTCCCATATAAAGAAGGAGAAGCCTGCGATACCATCCTGGAATGGAACGCAGCAAACAAGGCCAACTATGCAAAATTCGCCATCGATAACAAGAAAGCCTATTTAAAAAGCTTCATTTCGCTAAAAGCCGACTTAGTAAACGAAGGCCAGATCGAGATAGGAGGCATCACCAGCGGAGGCAACGGCGGCTATACGCTTAATAGCAATACCTGTGCCGATTTTGCAATGCTTTCGATAGAGAAAAACGTCACTCTTCACAATCGTGGAAAAATAATTTGTACCGGTTATGTTCAGGGAGAAGGTTTAATAAAAAACTCCAAAGAAGGACAAAACACCAGCGAAAATCCTTCGATGATTATTCCTTTTAACGTTGTTGAACATAGAGGCGGAGCAGTATTTTCCCTCATGTTGGATATGAACACCTTCACAGAGGATTACAAAAAATTCAATTGCACCCCTTTTAATAGAATCTTCACTTCGAATTTGCTTTGTAAGACAAAATTCTATAGTGACTCAGTTCTTAAGGTCAGAGCAACCATGAGTGCGAATAAGCAAAATAACACTTCAGACATCTTAGCCATAGGAAATACCGATAATCATATGGTCCATCTTGTTGATGGATCTAGTGTAACAATGCAAAGCGACGAAAAAAAGGTCTCGCATATGCTTTTTAATGGTTCCTTCTCCTTAAATCAAATGAAATTGAGCCTCGCGGGGAACAACGTTTCAACAGAAGGGGTTTTCTATCCCATATCTTGGCATCACTCGATTGAGTTAAAACCATTCGAAAATGGAGAAGCCGCTCAGGTGACATTAAATCAAGACGTAAAATTGCTTCAAGGAGCTACAGTAACAATTGGTCAAAACGTCTCGGTAAAGGCCAATAACCTATTTCTCTATGGATCAGGAAAATTTGTAGATCCTGGTCTACCTATGGGCAATGACGGGCTTTATAAGCCGAAATATCAGGATGAAAACGATAATGATGCTATTTTGACCATCGAAGGAAACCTCGATGTTGGAAATATTTCAGGTCCAATTAGGGGAAGCGAAGGAGGAACTATAACATTCAAAAACAACATGGAAAACTATTCCTCTATAGAAATAGAAAATTTAAAATACAAAACAATCCCATTAATTGACAAGAAAATATTGACTAGCATTAAGTATCAGAACATAACAGACGAAATAAGAGGGAAAATTGGCGTAGAAGATTCCTTGAAATTGCTTGGAACTGCAGGAACTTATAAATTCCAGGAGTATTGGGCAAAACAATAGTTTTATCTCCTTTTTCAAGCTAGACTTTGTCACCCGTATAATCATATATTCGCCACTTTTTTGTGGCATATTTCATTGAGTTTGCCACTTTTTTGTGGCATATTTCATATTGCAATGAAAAGAAAAATAGTACAAGACTTAGAAAAATTCTTCCTTTCTAAAACGGAAAAGGCATTCTTACTTAAAGGAACGCGCCAGGTAGGGAAAACATATATCATCAATGAATTTATAACCCACCACTACGATTCCGATCACACGATCTACATCAATTTCTTGCGCCAACCCGAAGCGAAAGATTTTTTTGAAGCGCCTGACGGCGACTCTTCCTTAGAACCAAAAAAGATACTTCGAAGAATTCTAAATAATCCCCTTTACCAAAACGTAAAACAAGACGGCGCCAAAATAGCCCTCTTTCTTGATGAGATTCAAGAATGCCCAAAAGCTATCACCTCTTTGAAGTTCTTTGCCTTAGAAAGAAAGAAATACGATGTTTATGCATCTGGAAGCTACTTGGGTTTCACCCTTATGGACATTGACAAAGGAGAGTCTTTCCCGACTGGATACGTCCAAAGGGCAAGATTATATGGTCTTGACTTCGAAGAATTCTTATGGGCCAACGGCTATTCTGAAACTTACACCGAAAGCTTAAAGAAGAGCTTCAAAGACGGCGTTCTCTTAGATGCAAGCGCCCATAACGAATTGCTCGATATGTTCCATAAATACGTCATAGTCGGTTCACTGCCGGAACCCATAAATGTTTATCTAGAAACAAAAGACTTCAAAGAAGTCAGGAAAATCGCACAAAGCCTCTACGAAGACTATTGTACGGAGATGAATAAACATCTCTCGTTCTTTTCAAGAGAACACTATGGCGATGGTTTTGCTGAAATCATGAAAATCAAGAATAAAGCAGTCTTCGATAGCATCCCAAGCCAATTACGACAGCAAAATAAGAAATTCATGTATCGAAGGGTGTCTCGGGGTGGCAGAGAACGAATGTATCTCGATAATATTTTATGGCTCAAAACAGCAGGACTAATCGATGAAATCGATAACATCAAAAAACCGTCTCTTTTTTTAAGTGATTTTAAAGAGGAGGATGACTTCAAACTTTACTTTTTCGATACAGGAATATTGATTTCACGATTTGATTATGAGCTCATCGGTGACATTCTAAGCCCAACAAAAGACGTGCCGTACGAAGTCTCCTTAAGCATAGGAGGCATATATGAAAACGCCATAAGCAACATCCTTGCAAAGTATTTTGATGAAGATAAGGATTATTTCTTTTATAAGCAAGGAAATGAAGAGATTGATTTTGCTTATCAAGAAGGGCGTCGAATCGCTTTGATAGAGGTGAAATCGGGAGAGAACATTAAACCGAAGTCTTTGAAGAATTTGGTTCAAGAGAGAAAAGACATCATTCCCATCCGAATAAGTCAAAAACAAATCAAAGAAAAGACTTATGTCGAATATCCTTTCTACGCATTTGCCCTCTTGCATTCGAAATAAAGCGTTCCATTGGAAACAAACGATCCGGATTCGATTCAGATTAAATTGCTGCAATACATAACATCGAATTGTTTCCATCAAGGTTCTGCAAGTTTTTTTAGATTTTAAATGTGTTACGATACATATAGAAAGTCGCAATGGCCAAGAGAGGCACAGCGAAAGCGAGCATTGGAAAAGATAATCGTTACGTATTCAAAAGCCATATCTATGAAGTCTCTAATGGCCAAACGCGAAAATCTTTAACGCTTCCTATCAAATGGTACTACCTTTAAGCAAGAGTTCGAAGGTTCGAACGAAATAGATCAATCAAATCTACAAAGTAAAAGAAAAAAGCCCCTCACTTTCGTGAAGAGCATTTTATCGATTTGGTGGAGCGTAAGAGGATCGAACTCTCGACCTCCTCCATGCCATGGAGGCGCTCTCCCAGCTGAGCTAACGCCCCAAATCACGCGCTTTAAGCGCATGAATAAGAATAGGAGGGAGACTGGTCTTTGTCAACAATTTCCTTCGTTCTTAGGCGATTCAAGTTTAGGAGTGTCGTGCGAGAGGGAATCTCCGCCATCGTTTTTCTTAAAAACAAGTTTCAAAAGTATTGGAGTCAAGAAACTCGATACAAGAATTAGAGCGAGCGTGTAAACCATGATTTGGGGATCCACTAGTCCAGCATCAATTCCTTTTTGCGCACATACGATAAGGACTTCCGCGCGAGCCATCATGCCAATGCCAATGCCAAGGGAATCCCTGAATTTGAAATGTGTGATAAGTCCTCCAACGCCAGCGCCAACGACCTTACCGATAAGACCGCAAACGACCCAAATAACGCCAAAAGCGATAAAGGAAACGCTAAAACCAGAGCTTCCCTTGAACATGTTCATGGCAATGCAAGCAAAAAAGACTGGTGCAAAAATGTTATCGCTAATCGTCTCGCTTCGATGATCGATATAGCGTTCGCTTGATGTCCTCGAAAGAATAAGCCCCATGACAAATGCGCCAGTGATATCGGCAATCGAGAAGAACTCGGCTAAATAGGACCAAATGAAGCAAGCGGCCAACGCTAAGATCGTAATACGGATATGGTGAGGATATTTGTTTCCCAAGAAATTGAAGAATCTCCCTAACAAATAAGCTAAGCCAGTCGATAAGGCGAAAAAGAGCACCATAAAGAGGATGATAACAGTGATGGAGATGGCCGTATTGGACGCTAAGCCAGTCGCATTGAGAATCATGCCTGCAAAGGTTGAATTATCAACATTGCCGCTTCCGCTGCTGGATAAGGAAATAACCAAAGAGAGCAAGACGATTCCTATGATATCATCGAGGATAGCCGCGCTGATAAGCGCTGTTCCAACGGGCGAATCCAAATGGTGTAGCTCTTTTAAGGTAGCCACTGTAATTGAGACCGAAGTCGCACTTAGAATGACGCCATAATAGATTTCGGTATAAACAGGCGCAACGCCTTCCCTGTTCAAAGAACCGCCGGTAACAGAATTAAAAGCAAACGCCGCCAAGTAGCCGAGCAACATCGGAACGATAACGCCTAATGAAGTGATGATAAGGGATTTGACACCTAACGAACGTACTTTCTTTAGATCCGTTTCGAGGCCAGCGCTGAACATGATGAGAATCACGCCCACCTTAGCAAAGAAATCAAGACCGGTCTGAGAGTAGGCGAAAGAAGCCTGAAACCAATCATTGGGAATGAAGGTAAGGCACCCTACCGCAAGACCCGCGATAAGCATGCCGATGACTTGAGGGATCTTGATTTTCGAAAGCCCCAAAGAAAAAAGTTTCGCCAAAGCGATGATAAGCCCCAAAAAGAGCAAGAATTCATAAGGTTTATGGCTTGAAACATCGATATTTTCCAAAAACGAAATCATAGTAACTTCCTCGAAACGAAACTAATTATAGCCACATAATTTTTGAATGGGATATCATCGATAACGAGTTTGTGATAAAAGGGCTTTCAAAGAAAAAGAGCCATAAGGCTCTTGAATACATTTGGCGCGCCCGAGGCGATTCGAACGCCTGACCCCTTCCTTAGGAGGGAAGTGCTCTATCCAGCTGAGCTACGGGTGCAACGCGATAAGTTTATCGCATGTTTTCCGAAAATGGTATGAAAGGAAGGAAATTGCTTTCTCCTTAGTCGAAAAAGGTTGGCAAAGAAGGGTTGCGATAACTTCTAAAGCACATTAAGATTTGCCCCTTCGTTGTCTTTTCTTTCGCTAGGTTTGAAGGGAGTTCATCTTCTTTAAAAAAAGAAGTTTCTGTCGTTTCGTTATTAGGAGAAAAAGAACCTTCGAGATATTCACATAAAACAAAGCACTTAAGGACGCCATAGACATAATTGGTAACATTATGCTTCCGCCAATCCTCTATGGCGATAAGGCGTTTTGCTTTTACAAAAAGACCCGTTTCCTCTTTCACTTCTTTAACGGTATTCGAAGCGATAGATTGGTCCACGTCGCACCACCCCCCTGGCAAAGCCCAAGTGCCATTGTTTTCGTGAACCAAAAGAATCGCATCATTTTTAAAGAGAGCCGCCCTCGTATCGACTTTAGGAGTTTGATAGCCAGATTCGTTACAAAAAAGGCCCTCGATCTTTTTTAATGGAACATCCGTTTTTAAAGAAAGCAATTTGGAAGCAATCTGACGAATCTCCAAATACCTTTCCTTATCAAAAGGATCCTTGGCGTAGGTTAAGCCTGCCTGCGCAAGGCTTTGCAAACGTATAACGCAATTAAGAAGTTCGTCGTTCATTCATCTGCCTCCTTTGAATTAAGAAAGCCCCAAAAATCGAAAAATGTGTGCAAAAGTCCTTCCGAATAATAAAAATGGTCGGAACGACGGGGTTCGAACCCGTGACCTCCTGGTCCCGAACCAGGCGCACTACCAAGCTGTGCTACGTCCCGAAACATACGCGAAATCGCGCTAAAAACTATAGCACCTTAGAAATTGAATTCAAAGAGAGACATTTGGTCGCTTTCGCCTAGCCCTTTCAAAGCGCCGACATCATCGAGCGCTTCGATAATGGAATTCCCGATGGCGTAAGGTTGCCCACTCGCATCTTTGGCTTTTTTGACGCGTGATAAGAGATTCTCCTTGGATAAGAAAGCCCCTTCCTTCCTCGCTTCGACAATGCCTTCCGCCGCACGTTGAGAGAAGTTTGGAATGCAAGTGAATGGAGGGATGACGGAATTCCTTTCCTTGGAGACCTTCCACATGCTGCTATCGCTTTCCATAAGGTTGATGTTCTCCAAAGTGTAGCCCCGTTCCACCATTTCCAAAGCCGCCATGTAGGATTTCAATTTTTCATCATCCGTATCATTGGTCTCCTTGCGAGCGCTTCTTTCTTGGATATCTTGGATACCAGCCATAATGCTATCAATGCCGCCGGACATGATTTTGATATCGAAAGAATGGCAACGGGTGAAGAAATAGGTCGCATAGAATTCGAGAGGGCAATAGACTTTGTACCACGCCACCCGTAAGGCAGCCATAACGTAAGCGGTCGCGTGCGCTCTTGGGAAGAGATATCGAATCTTTCGGCAACTATCGATGTACCATTCAGGGACTTTGGCTTTGCGCATCGCCTCTTCAAACTCCGGCTTAAGGGGGTTCCCGACTTTGTTCTTACGAACGTATTCCATGATTTTGAAGGCGGTTCCGCTATCGACGCCCATTTGGATAAGGTAGTTCATGATATCGTCACGGCATCCGATGACTTGTTCGAGGCTCTTGCCAGAAAGAACGAGATCTTCGGCATTGCCATTCCAAACGTTGGTGCCATGGGACAAGCCAGAGATAATAAGAAGATCATTGAAGGTCTTAGGCTTTGCCTCTTCCAAAAGACCTTGTACGAAGTTCGTGCCAAACTCAGGAAGCGCGATAGCACCAGTCTTGAAATCCAAGCGATTTTCTTTTAGCCCAAGCGCTTTCGGGGAGGTGAAAAGGGAAAGGACTTTCGGATCGTTCATCGGAATACTACGGAAATCGATTCCCGTCAGTTCATGCATGATACGTAGGGCCATGGGGTCCACGTGACCGAGCTCATCGAGTTTAAGCACGCTGTCATGCATCGAAGCGAAGTCGAAGTGCGTCGTTAACCATCCAGCCGTCGGATCGTCGGCGGGGTATTGGTAAGGAGTGAAATCGAAAATTTCCATATCGGCAGGAATAACGACAATACCACCAGGATGTTGACCGGTTGTTCTCTTAACGCCCGTCGCTTTTTCGCTTAAGTAACTCACGTAAGCTTGATCGTCTGGGCCCACCGCTTTGCCAAGCACATCCTCATAATATTTCTTGACGTAGCCAAAGCAGTTTTTCGATTCCGCTTTGGCGATTGTGCCAGCACGGATAACGTGCGGAGATTCAACTGGTTCTCCTTTGGCGTAGGCCTCGTTTTCCTCTTTCGTGCTCAAAAGAAGACGCGTTTCGTCATGCGCTAAGCCTAAACGGTCTTGAGGGAAGTTCAAATCGATATCGGGAACCTTTTCAGCGTGGAAGCCAAGGAAGGTCTCGAAAGGAATCGATTGGCCATTCCGAAGCATTTCTTCGCCACAATGAGGACACTTTTTCTTTGCCAAATCAAAGCCGCTTCTTAACGAAGGATCTGCGGCCCATTCCAAGTGTTTGCACTTCGGGCATAGGTAATGCGGCGGCAAGGGATTCACTTCCGTGATGCCAGCCATATTGGCGGCAAAAGAAGAGCCGACCGAGCCACGAGAGCCAACGAAGAAGCCTTTGGAATTGGCCCATTTGATTAGAAGATGGGCGATGTAATAGGTCACGCTATAGCCATTGTTGATAATACCAGCAAGTTCCTTCTCCAAGCGGTCTTTGATTTTTGGATCTGGGTTATCGCCATAGGTATTTTTCAAATTTCCATAGCAAATCTCGCGCAGTTTTTCGGCCGAACCAGGAAGATTGGCATCTGGCGTATAGAGTTTGCTCTTTAAGATTTTGATGTCGCCATTGCAAAGATCGGCTATTTCGTTCGATGTGGCGACGACGATTCTTTGGCATACTTCTTCGGGGAGCCAACTCCTAAAGGAATCCAACATTTCCTTCGTGCTTCTAAAATGTTGGTCTGGACTCTCGAAGTCTGGATTCTTAAGCTCCTCTCGATGGATATAATGAAGGGGATGCAAGCCACCGCCAAGCGCCTTGGCGTTGATATAGAGATCGCGGAGAATCTTGTCTTCTGGATTGACGTAGTGACAATCGCCAGTGGCGACGACGCGTTTATGAAGTTTGTCGCCAGTATCGATAATCGAACGAAGAATCGAAAGGAGCCTATCTTCCGAAAGCTCCTCCGTATCGACAAGATAGGAATAGTTTTCTTTGGGTTGGACTTCAATATAATCGTAAAGCTCCATGGCCTTCTCAAGCTCTTCTTGGCTTCTTTCCGAAGCGTCGCTGAAGACTTCTCCATTGAAACAGGCCGAACCATAAAGGACGTTCTTGTGGTTTTGGGCCAAATCTTCGATGTCGATCTTCGGCGTTGAGCCAGCCGCCATATAAACCGTCTCACTTTTGCTGACGAGTTTATAAAGAGTCTTTAATCCCTCTTGGTTTTGAGCCAAGGCAATTGTATGGAACGTCTTCATATGTTTATAGACGTTACGATTGGTTATTTCCAAGGACATTAGGTCTTTATGGGTCAAGGAAGGATTCTTCGTGTTCCTCTCAAGAATTGGAATAATCGCTTGCCAGACCGAATTAAGAGCCTCGGCATCGAAGTCCGCTCGGTGAGCTTCTTCGTTGTTATAGACATCGAGCTTCAAGTTCCTCGATAAGGCTCCCAAATTATGGCGAGCCGCCTCTGGGAAAAGATAATAGGAAAGGGCTAAGGTGTCGATTACGGGGTTTGGGAGAGGCGGCATACCCGCTTTCTTTCGCATGGCATTAAGGAAGCCGATGTCGAAACGGGCGTTGTGGCTCACCATAATGACATCGTCCGAACCGATGAATTCCGAAATTCTTTTGACCGCTTCGACTTCATTCGGCGCGCCTTTAAGCATGTCATTCGTAATGTGGGTTTTCTTTTGAATCTTTTCCGGGATAGGAACGCCGGCGTCAATAAATAAGTCCAGACGGTCGGTCACCATGCCATTTTCAACTATGACGCCGCCGAACTCCGTTGGATGATCATAACGATAGCTTAAACCCGTCGTTTCAAAGTCGAAGACGCAATACTTGGCGCGCTTTAAAGGAATATTGATAGGGTTATAGACATATTGAGGCTTGCGGAAAGTATAGAATTCTACGCCATAGATGATCCTAAAATCGGCGTCAGGCTTTTTGCTTTTGATTTTCTTTAGGGCGCTTTCGGCAATAGGAAAGCATTGGAGATTGCCATGATCGGTAATCGCCAAAGCCTTCATGCCCATATTCATGGCGAGCTTTATGTAATCGTTAATGTCGCCAAGTCCATCCATGGCGCTCATTTTGGTATGAAGATGGAGCTCAACCCGTTTTCCCTCTTCGGGATCTTCTCTTAAGGGAGGTGGAAGCGCATCATCCATATAATGAGCGAATAATCCTAGTTCTCCCGTTCGTTCATCTCTTTCTAAGCTTCCACGAATGTCGACATATTGGCCATCCCCTAAAAGAGTGAGCCGTTCTTCGGGAATGCCGCTTTTAGAAGCAAAAGCGCGAACCTTTAAGCCGCCATCCCCTACCTTTCCGATAGTAAAGGTAGAGAAAAGCTTCCCTTTCCTGGTTGTTTTGGTAGTGACGGCCACAACTTCGCCGACCACCTCGACATTGCCCGTTTTCTTTTCAAAGGCGTCGGCAATCCGTTCGAGTTTAACGTAATTTCCCTTTTTATAGATTTCTCGCCGGCTTTGTTCCCATTTTTGATGCTCTAACGATTGGAGATAAGCTTGCTCGGCTTCTTGTAGTTGAAGGCGTCGCGTTTCCTTTTCCGCCTCTTCGTCGCTATATTCGGGATCGTCATTGCTCTCGGCTTCTTCCCCTTCCGGCTCTATTTCCTCAACATTGTTTTGCTTCGATTTCAAAGAAGCGTTTTCCTCAGTAGAGTGAGGTTTTGCAGGCTTTTTTTCAGTTTCTTCTTTTGGAGACGAAGCCTCAATCACGCTTTGTTCCAGCTCGATATGGAAAGGGTAATTGATAAAAGAGATAAGTGAGGAGAATTCTTTAAGAATGGCATTCACTTCTTTTTTCGTAATGGAATCTGGGAAGCTTGCATAAATCGTTTTCTCCTCCCCTGGCATTAATTGGAAGGGAGGGAGATTCATGTAGTTATGCATGTACCAGTTTTGAAAAAGAGCATCGACGTCTTCGAATTCAATCGTACGCTCATACTCAAAGCGAACATCGAAAGGATAATTCGCATTCGATAAAGCGAGCAAGAACTCATGGAGCAAATCCTCTTTCCAAGAGGAACTTTTTTTAAAGGTGAAAACAATCTTTTCTCTGTTTTCGATATCGTGTTTGATGGACAAAAAGTCCATGTCAAAACGGGAAACATCCTCGACCCCAAGGGAGTTGAGATAGCGAACCATTTTTTGAGAAGGAGTGATGTAGGACATAAAAGTTTAGAATAGTCTAAGTATATCGCGAACGATGATAAAGAACGAGAAGAGGAACAAAACCCCAAGGCCGACATAACTGATAATCGCCTTTACTTTCGGCGGTATCTTCTTATGGAAAACCTTTTCCACAACCGCGACTAAAATTTGGTAGCCATCGAGACCAGGGAAGGGCAAAAGGTTAAAAATAGCCAAATTCAAACTCAAGAAGCCACCATAGAAGAAAAAGGTTCGCGCGACTCCGATTTCTGCAGTCAAAGTGCTAATCTGAGCTCCAGCCGCGACAATCGAACCAACAGCGCCTAGATTGCCGGTAAAAATCATCACGAAAGCCTGTCCGATCATATTGAAGAAATTGGCGATGTAATAGCAACCATTCAAAAGTCTCGTCCCGAAAGGCAACCATTTGGTATATATCGAAATATGCAAGTTGTCTTGATGCTCTGTCCTTAGCGAAAGAACATCCTCCTTCCTTTCCGTATGGAGAGAAAGAGGCTTGGTTTGTAGGTTTTGGAAAGAGTCGCGAGAAGGAGAGCTATCAAAAGAATCGACAGGAAGAAGGGAAAGGCTCAAAGAAATCTTGTCGCCTTCCTTTAAAACGATCGGTGTAGAAGTCTTAGGAAGCGCCTTTAGCAAAAGTTTCTCTTGGGTCGGAGTCAAAAAGGCATCAGTATCCGCTTCAAAGAAAGAAAGGCACGTAAGAAAATCATTATCCCCATTGACGGTCGAAAAAGAGAAAGTAGCCACCACTTGTGTTATTTGTCCATCTCTTTCCAAGGAAGCGCAAGAATCGACCAAATAAGGATAATCGATGTCGCTAGGCGTTAAAGAAGAAAGGCGCGTCGGGGAAAAAAGGCGATAGGAGCTATCGTCAAGCACGAATTCGCCAAGCGAACCGCGAAGACGAAGTGAATAGGCCCTAGCGGTCGCCTCATCCTGAGTCAAAGCGATTTGTCCATTTGCGGCTACACCCGTATCGAAAGCCTCCGCTTGGACGTAATTCGGTATGCAAGTCGCGTAAATCATGGCAAAAAGAACGGCGGTAAAAAGATTGACCATGACGCCGGCAAGCATTACGAGAATGCGTTTCCAAGCGGATATGCCTTCGATGGAGCGAGAGAGAGGAATGTCGACGCCTTCTGGCTTCTCGCCATCTTCACTAAACATGCTAACGTAGCCGCCTAATGGAAAAGCTCGAAAAGAGATATCCGTCTCGCTTCCTTTCCTTTTGAAATGAAAAAGCTTCGGTCCAAAACCGATGGAGTATTCGAAGCAATAGACATTGAACGCTTTCGCGACAAGCAAATGGCCAAGCTCATGCGTCGAAATAAGAATGCCGATCATGAGGACGAGAATAAGAACCGTTACCACGATATTGACCCAATTCATTTTTCTCTCTCCTCCAAGTTACGAACATATTCTCTCGTTTCTCTATCAAGCTCTACAAGGTCCAAAGGCGTCTTAATTTCTTTTTTGAGCGATTTCATGGCATTCCATACGATTTTTTCGATGTCTAAGAAAGGAATTTTTCCTTCTAAGAATAACGAGACCGCTTCCTCATCGGCCGCATTCAAAACACAAGTTGCCCCTAAAGGCATGGAAGCCGCTTTTAAGGCAAGAGAAACGGCCGGATACCTTTCTTCATCGAAAGGATGGAAATGGAGTCCTTTTAGTTCGTCAAAAGAACGAAATGAAACGAGGTTCGCTTTCTCTTTCTGCTCATGAAGCGCATAAGAAATAGGGCCGTGCATATCGGGGCGGCCAATGTCTGCCAAATACGAACCATCTTTAAGCCTAATGAGGGAATGAACCTCGCTTTCATCGTGAAGAACGATGGAAATTTTAGAAAGGGGAAAGTCAAAAAGCTCCTTGGCCTCAATAACCTCAAACCCCTTGTTCATCATGGTCGCGCAATCGATCGTAATGCGAGCGCCCATTTTCCAAGTCGGATGACGAAGCGCTTCGGCCGGAGTCACATGAAGCAGTTCGTCCCGTTTCTTATTTCGAAAAGACCCGCCGCTTCCCGTGAGAATAAGTTCCTCCACCATGCTTAATGGCGCCATTTTTAAACATTTCGCCAGAGCGACGTGCTCACTATCGATGGGATACAAAACGCCATGGCCTTCGGAAAGAAGCTTCCGAAGGAAAAAACCGCCAACCACCAAAGATTCCTTGTTGGCAAGGCAAAGGATCTTGTTTTGTCTTAAAGCCTCCAAGGAAGGAAGCAATCCCGCAAATCCCACAATCGCATTGACCACCATGTCCGCGGGTGCATAACGGATTAAAGAGAGTATTCCCTCTTCGCCATAATCAAAACGAACGTTCGGAAACTCCTTCTCTAGCTTCTCCTTGTCTTCTTTCCGAAGAACAACGAGACGTTTAACACTAGGAAAGCGTTCAAGAATTGCAGGTATTTTTCCAATTTGGTGACCAATAGAAACACCGACAAGCTCAAAAGAAGCAGGCTCTTTTTCAAGAATATCAAGCGTTTGGGTACCGATGCTGCCACTTGCGCCGAGCAAAAGCACTTTTCTCATGAGAGAAGATTCCATCCTCTCTCAATTAGAGAAAAAATCATCATAAGCCCTAAAGCGCAAAAAAGCATGCTGTCGACACGATCCAAGATGCCACCATGCCCTTTCAAAACATTCCCATAATCCTTGATGTGAAGGAATCGTTTGATAAGGCTGAACGAAAGGTCGCCTAAATCCCCCAAAAGAGGAATCAAGATGGAAATAAGAAGGATCCAATACCATTTATCCAAGGTCAAGAAAGGAAGGATAGGATAACCAACGCCTGCCAAAATCATCATAAAAAGAAAACTGAAGAGGAAACCACCAGCCACTCCAAAAGCAAAACCTTCCCAAGTCTTATGAGGAGAGACGCGCTCATTCATTTTGTGTTTGCCGAAATAGATGCCTCCAAAATAGGCGGCGGTATCGTTAAACAAAGCGCCTCCAACCATCAAAATAAGTGGGCAAGCGGATAAGAAATAGCGAAAGAAAGCCGATGTGACAACATCCATAGAAGAAAGGCCGTCAAACCAAACGAAATCTTTAAAGGGCCCAAGGGCCAAATAGGCGCAATAATACCGAAGAGCGTAAGCGGCTTGAAAGCCAAGCCCAATAAGCAAAGTGAAAGTAAAGAAGTAAGCAACGTCGGAGAAATCGAAGTTCTTATCCAAAATCGCTATCAAGAAATAGAAAATGAGCGAAGCGCAAATTCCAAAAACGGGAATGCCATAACTAAAGTATTCGCTTTCCAAAGAAAAAACGAAATCGGAAGGATTGGCTAAATAAGCGGCGATATTCGCTTTGAAAGTGGCCCGATAGATGTAGGTGATCGTAACGACAAACGTCACGACGTAGACGTACCACCCATAACGCCGATGAGGAGCAAAAATCATCTCAAGAATCGCCAAAACGACGAAGAGGGAAACGGCGCCAAAAAAGAAATAGCCGCCTAAAAAGAAGCTCGGAACAAAAAGGATCAAAAGAATGATGGCAACAATGACGCGGCTCTTCAAAGACGCTTTGTAACCTTCTGGCGGAGTATTTATGCCGATATCGAATTTCCGCTCCTTGTTTTTATTCATTTTTGAGTCCCCCATAGCGTCTCTTCCTCGTCTCGTATTCTTTCAAGCAATCGATGAAAGCGTCTCGTTTGAAATCAGGCCACTTCACTTTCGTAAAAACAAACTCACTGTAGGCGAGTTCATAAAGCATGAAATTCGAAATTCGTTCTTCCCCTGAGGTGCGAATAAGTAAATCGACATCCGGAAGAGATGGTTCCCACAAATAGTTCTTAAAAGAAAGTTCGGTCAAATCGTCGATATTTTTCTTATTCACGAGAACATCCCGAGCAAATTTTTGGGCCGCTTTGACGATTTCATCGCGACCGCCATAGTTAAGGCAAATATTGAGAACATAGCGTTCGTTTTTCTTCGTTCGCTCGATAGCGTTAGCACAAACAAGTCGCGTTTGTTCGCGGATGCGAGATAAATCGCCAGACACGACAATCTTAGCCCCTACCGAATCAAGATAATCAATTTCCTTGTTAAAGAACTCCTCAAGGTAATCCATAAGATGGTCGATCTCATCCTGAGGGCGATTCCAATTCTCTGTGCTAAAGGCAAAGAAAGACATGAATCGGATATCGAATTCTCGGCACGCTTCAAATATCTCGATGATTCTTTTACAAGCTTCTCTATGGCCAAAATAACGTGGCCATCCACGCAAGGATGCCCATCTCCCATTGCCATCCATAATGAAGGCGACGTGATCAAGTTTCTTTGTTTTAACAAAGGGGGTTGCCATTTCACTTGATTATAGCGTGCTCGCAAAAGAAAGAAACAAAGGATGTCTCCTTTTTGGCTTCGCGTTCAAAAAAGAGAACGAGGAAAATGAATGGTCTAACAATTGAGGCAAGCACTCCTTGTTCCCTTATTTTTGCGATACCGCTACAATGAGGGCATGAATGACAAATGCGAAGAAAAAAAGATAACAAAAACCAAAGAAAACAAAAAAGGCTTTATAATTCTTGGCGTATTTGGAGGCGTTGTAGCCCTCCTTATAACGATTGCGGTGGTTGGTGCCTTCGCACCCGAAATAGCCGGTTCTAAGAAAACGAACGCAGCCTTAGCCTGGACCAATACCAATCCTGGATTTTATGATGCCAATAAAAATCTTTTGAAAAGAGAAGACGCCACCCTCGCGGGTTCTTTTTCTCTCGAGCAAAAGCGCGATAGCGACGAAAAAACTTTCTATGCCATCAAAGGGATTGAAACCCCCGAAAACGCAAAATATCTTGTCTTGCCCTCTTTCTCCTCGGACACGGAAATCAAAGAAATCTCAAACCAAGAAAATCAAAATATCTTTGCAAAAAGCCAATATTCCGATTCTTTAAACGAAATTTATTTTAAATCTTTCTATTTCCGAATCGGCAATAATGCTTTTCGATCCATGAACTCATTGACTAAAATTTCATTCGCTTCAACCACTTCAACAAGACAAACTTTAGGTGCCTATTCGCTTGCGGAAAACACTTCCTTAAAGGGCATCTCTTTCTCCTCCACCCTCCAAAAAATCGAAGAAGCCGCTTTTTTAGGAGACACCGCTTTAGAAACATTAGACTTTGGTAACACCCTTCTTTCAAGCATCGGAAAAAAGGCATTCGAAGGAACATCGAAGCTTTCAAAAATGGTTTTGCCTACAAGCGTGACTTTGATTGATGAGTATGCCTTCAAAGGAAGTGCATTAACGATTCTTGAATACCAAGGAACGAAAGAACAATTTAAAAATATAGGGAAGAAAGAGAATGCATTCGAAGGTTCTTCTCTTTCGAGTGTCCTTTGTTCAGACGGTCCAATTGATTTATAAAAACAAAAAAAGGCTGGCAAAACCAGCCTAAATTAATGTCTTCGACGATTAGATCGTCATGATTTCTTTTTGCTTTTCGGCAAGAATCGTTTCAATGGTCTTATTCGTTTCTTCAACTACCTTTTGAACATCTTCTTCGACGCGATCTTTATAGTCATCCGACATCGAATCATCTTCCTTAAGGAGATCCAAAACATCGCGGCGGATATTCCGAACGGAAACTTTCGCTTCTTCCGCTAAGCCTTTCGCTTGCTTCGCGATGTCTTTACGAATTTCCTCGGTAAGGGGTGGAACGATAAGGCGGATAGCGTCCGCTTCGACTTGGGGGTTGATGCCCAAATTGGCGGCGCTTATAGCGGCCGCAATCGTCTTGAGATCTTCCCTGCTATAAGGGCGAACAAGAAGTTGCCGTGGCTCTGGCATCGAAATGCTCGATAAGGAAGTGATATCCATCTTATCGCCATAGTAGTCGCACTGGATGCCGCTTAAGATAGCCGGATTGGCGCGGCCCGAACGAAGACGAGATAAGGCATTTTGGAAAGAAGCGATGGATTTCTCCATCTTGCCTTTTGCTTCAATGACTAATGCGTCCATATATTTTTTCTCCTTCAATAAAAAACGAACACTATTTCGTAATAACGCTGCCGACTTCTTTCCCCATCACCACATCCACAAGGGCTTCTGGAGAATCCATATTGAAGACATTGATGGAAATGGAAGTATCACTAAGCATGGCCACTGCCGTTAAATCCATGACGGCAAGTTTCTTTTCAATGACTTCGAGATAGGTGAGTTTCTTGAGAAGTTTGGCATCTTTGTTTTTTCGGGGATCGGAATCATAAACGCCATCCACCCCATTCTTTCCCATGATGATGGCATCGGCGGCGATATCCAAAGCGCGAAGCGTTGCCGTCGTATCGGTCGTAAAGAAGGGGTTCCCAGTTCCACCCGCGAAAATCACAACCCGTCCCAACTCGAGATGATGAATCGCTTTTCGACGGATATAAGGCTCACAAACTTGCGGCACGTTTATAGCGCTCATAACCCGCACCTCAAGGCCTTTTTCTTCAAATGCGCTTTGTAAGGCAAGGGCATTGATAATCGTGCCAAGCATTCCCATATAGTCGCCCGTGGAATGATCGATGCCAACGCTTTCGGCGAGTTTTCCTCGCCATATATTGCCAGCGCCAACCACCACCGAAACTTCAATGCCGAAATCGTGAATCTTTTTAATGGTTTTGGCCACTTCCGCGAGTTTCTTCTTATCGAGAATCGTCTTGTCTTTATCGTCTCCCAAAGCCTCGCCGGATACTTTGACAACGATACGTTTATAGATTGGGTTCATGTCGTTATTATAAGTCAAACATAGAAACTAAAAAAGACGATAAAGGCAAGAGAAAGAACAAAACGCAACCAAATGCCCTTCGATATGAAAAAGCGCCCGGTTAAAGCAACCAGGCGCTTAGCAAAGAACAGAAATTAAGCAGTGATTCCTTCACCAACTTGATAGCGGACGAAGGAAACGACGGAATTGTCTTTTTCTTTGAGGACTTGGGCAACGGTCTTGCTCTCGTCGAGAAGCCATTTTTGGAATTCGAGGCAGCTTTGAGAAAGCACTTTATCGACTTTGCGTTCGATGATTTGGGCTTTCACAGCTTCTGGCTTATTGATAAGTTTGGGATCCGCAGCAACTTCGGCAGTGGCAACGCCTTTTTCACGTTCTCTGATAGCGGCAGGAACATCCGCTAAAGTGATGAATTCGGGGGCGTTGGCAGCGATATGCATCGCCACTTGAGCAGCGAGCTCATCGTCTTTTTTCGCCAAAACAAGAAGGACGCCGATCTTTCCACCCATGTGGATATAGCTCCCAAAGCCTTGTTCGGCAGTCTTCGCCAATATCGCATAACGACGGAAAGCGGTTTTTTCGCCAGTCGCCAAAGCGGTATCTTCTTTGAGCTGTTCAACATCCTTTTCGGCCTCTTCGAAGGTCTTTGGATCCTTCTCAAGAATGGTAGCGACAGCACCATCCGCGAAAGCGTGGAATTTATCGCTAGCGCTCACAAAGTCCGTTTCGCAATTGACTTCGACAATGGCGCCACGGCCACATTTGTCGCAAGTCTTCACAGCGGCAAGACCTTCAGCGGCCGTTCTATTCGCACGTTTGGCGGCCTTGGCAATGCCTTTTTCACGGAGCCAGTCGACGGCCTTCTCCATGTCAAAGTTCGTTTCTTCGAGAGCGTGTTTGCAATCCATCATGCCAGCACCCGTGCGTTCACGGAGGGCCTTGATGGCTTCAATAACGTTTTTCTCAGCCATTTTAGTCTCCTTTGAGATTAGTCTTTCTTTTCGTTAGCGGCCGGAGCAGCTGGAGCGGCAGCGGCAGCTTGGCGTTCGCGGTAACGAGCAGCGCGTTCCGCTTGAAGCTTCTTTTGACGTTCTTCGCGTTCTTGACGAGCCGCGCGCAGAGCAGCCTTACGTTGTTCATTCGCCGCATCGGCATTGCGGATAGCGTCCTTCATCGTCGCTTCTTCGCCTTCATCGACAACATAGGCGAATTCGGTGACGCCACCTTTGGACTCGCTGACCGCATCGGCCATGGTTCCGATAAGGAGCTTAACGGCGCTTGCGGCATCGTTGTTGGATGGGATAGCGAAGTCGACCATATCGGGGTCATCGCTCGTATCGCAAATGGCAAAAGTCAAAATGTGGAGTTTGCGGGCTTCCGCAATCGCATTGTGTTCGATGGTTGGATCGTCAACGACAATCGCTTGTGGAAGACGACGCATTTCTTTAATGCCTTCAAGGTTGCGAGAAAGCTTTTCAAGTTCTTTCTTGAGAATGGCAACTTCCTTTTTCGGAAGAGAATCGAAGGTTCCATCATCACGCATTGTTTCAAGCTCTTTTAAGCGTTTGATGCGAGCTTGAATAGTACGGAAATTGGTAAGGGTTCCGCCAAGCCAACGGTTGCTGATATAGAAAGAGCCGCTGCGAATGGCTTCGTCTTGGACGATTTGTTTGGCGACGTCTTTGGTTCCCACAAAGAGCACTTTGCCACCTTCATCGACGATGCTCTTGAGCTTGGCGTAGGCCAAAGTCACTTGGGCGCAAGTCTTGGTAAGATCGATGATGTAAATGCCGTTTCTCGCGCCATAGATGAATTTGCTCATCTTTGGGTTCCAACGACGCGTTTGATGTCCGAAGTGGACACCCGCTCCGAGAAGTTTTTTCATCGTCATGATCGGAGCATTGGGATCATGAAGGATTTCAGCCATTGTAGGCTCGGCAGGCTTTGCTTCTTCGATAGCAGCCTCAGTCTTGATTTCGTCACTCATTTGGTGACCTCCATTTGTTTTAGCCTCCCCCGCTTCCAGAAACTGACCACCTTAACGCTTTTTAAGCTGTTTCGCCCGTTAAGGAACACGGCGTTTGATCCACGAGGTGCGTATTAGCTCTCCCTTAGAAGAGCCGAGCGTGATTATACCACTTGATAACCGCCTCTAGAAGGAAAATATGAAGTTTCTTCCATAGGAAGTGGTCTTCAAAAGCAAATTGCTTTCTTAGTTTTTTAAGAATAGAAATCACAAAAATTGAAAAACATTTGCAAAATGTCACTTCTTTTCTTTTTTCCCTTCTTCCCTAGGAAAAAAGGTTTCGTATTCTTTTTTGAGTTTCTTTCGAGAAACATGAGTGTAAATAGTAGTCGTATCAAGCGATTTATGGCCAAGCAAAGTCTGAATCAAGCGAAGATCGGCCCCGTTATCAAGGAGCCTTGTGGCGAAAGTGTGTCGAAGCTCATGCGGGTGAATCGAAAGCTTCAAATCGCATTTCTTTGTCACCTCTCGAAGAATGAATTCCAGCCCCCGTATCGTAAGGTTCCCACCCGAAGCATTCAAAAAGAAAGCGTCGTTTCGCTTCTTCTTAGCCTTAGCGAGAAGAAGAGGCCTTGTTTCTTTCCAATAGAGTTCCATCGTTTTCAAAGTTTCATTGCCAAATGGGACAAGTCTTTCCTTCGAGCCCTTCCCGAGGACTCGAATCATTCGGCTTCGCCAATCGATTTGCCGATAAGTGAAGGAAGTCAGCTCGCTTGCTCGCATACCAGAATCAAACAAAAGCTCCAGTATCGCTTGATCGCGAACGCTTAGGAAATCCGTCCTTTCTTTGTTCGAAGAAAGAAGCAATCCCATTTCCGCTTCGTTTAGAACCTCTGGGAACCTTAAAGGGGCTTTAGGACTTGAGGCGCGAACGAAGGGATTGACGTCGATATAGTCGTTTTTTTGAAGGAAACGATAGAAGCCGCGCAATGCGCTCATTCTCCTTTGAGTGGACCTTTTGCTCTCCCCGCGCTCCAACTCATGTGATAAATAAAGACGCAAGTCTTTTTTACTCAAGGAATCAAAAAGAAGGCCGTTTTGCAGGAGAAAATCAAAAAAAGCATCGATATCCTTCGTATATGCATCAATCGTTTTCGAGCTATATCTTCGAATTCTTAAATAAGAAATGTACTCCGCTTCAGGCTTATTCATGGATGCATTTAGAATAACTCTTTATGGCTTCCAAAGAAGCCTCAATCGTCACATTTCTCGTCTCTTTTTTGGAAGAGGGAAAAAGAGCCCAATTGGCATTCATTGGCGAAAAGAAGCGTCCTTTCGCGTGAAGGATATAATCGATCAAAGCGCCTAAAACCGTTTCTTGGGGGACATCAAGAGGAACCTTCGAAGTTAATTTACGGGCCAAGTTTATTCCAGCAACAATTCCAATAGCAGCGCTTTCGACATAGCCTTCGACGCCCGTTAATTGTCCCGCCACAAGAACATTCGGGAGAGCGACAAGGGAAAGATCCTCATTCAAAGCGAGAGGGGAATTGATATAAGAATTCCGATGCATAAGGCCATAACGAACAAACTCCGCCCGTTCTAAGCCGGGAATGAGGGAGAAAACACGTTTTTGTTCGGGATAAGTAAGGTTTGTCTGGAAGCCGACGATGTTATAAAGATCTCCAAGCATATTATCTTGCCGAAGTTGGATAACTGCATAAGGGCGATCGCCTTTCTCTTTCTCTAATCCAAATGGTTTTAAAGGGCCATGGCGAAGGGTCTCGATCCCTCGGGAAGCCATCACTTCCAAAGGCATGCAGCCTTCGAAATAATGGGTGTCGAATTCATGAAGAGTAGCTCTTTTGGCGTTTACTAATTCCGTCACAAAAGTGTAGTACTGCTCTTTGCTCATCGGACAATTGATGTAAGCGGCGTCGTCTTGTTCGAAGCGGGATTTATAATAGGCGATAGAAAAATCGATGCTTTCCTTTTTGACGATGGGAGCGGAAGCGTCAAAGAAAGAAAGGTTCTTCGCTCCGACTAGCGAGGAAATCGCTTCCAAAAGGGGGCCATTAGTCAAGGGCCCTGTCGCCAAAATGGCCGGAACATCTTTCGGCAAAGAAACGCATTCTTCGCTTCGAACATCGAAATTTGGGAAAGACTTCAGTTTTTCCGTGATCTCTTTGGCAAAAGACAAACGATCTACCGACAAGGCGTTCCCAGCTGGAACTTCCGTCTTTTCGGCCACTTCCATCGTAAGGGAGCCTAAAGACCTCATCTCTTCCTTAAGGAGCCCACAAGCGTTATCAAGTTTTTTGCTCTTTAAGGAATTAGAACAAACGAGTTCCCCAAAATAAGGGGTTTGGTGCGCACCATCAGAGACTTTTGGCCGTCTTTCGACAAGAGTGACGGAAAAACCTTCTTTGAGCAGATAATAAGCCGCTTCACTTCCGGCAAGACCGCCGCCAATTACAATAACGTTCTTCATTGAAATCTTATTTTTTCGGTTCCTTTGGAAGCCACTCATGATAATGGCATCGCGGATAATTCGTGCAACCTAAGAAATCGACTTTTTTGCCATGTTTGATAACAAGATGGCCATCCTTGCACTTCGGGCAAGGCTTAATATAGTCCTTTTCGGTGTATTCGGTTTTCTTTCGTTGGCCGTCGGCGTTATTCTCGCTGCCTTTAATGTAATGGCAGGCGGGATAACCGCTACAAGCGATAAATTCACGTCCTTTTTTATCTTTTCGAACGACCAAAGGTTTTCCACAAAGTGGGCACATCTCGCCCGTCTCTTTGGCAGGTTCCTTTTCTTTTTTCTTAATGTAATGGCAGGCGGGGTAGTTCGAGCAAGCGACGAAATTGCCATATCGGCTCTTTTTTATAACCAAAGGAGAACCGCATAAAGGACACATCTCGCCCGTTTCCTGAGCTGGATCTTTGTACATCTTTTGAGCCACTTCATCGTATTTTTTGATGAAAGGTCCATAGAAGTTGTTCATGGCTTCTAACCGGGTGAGCCTTCCCATTTCCACTTGGTCAAGTTCGTTTTCCATGTCCGCCGTGTATTTCGTGCTGACAATCTCTGGGAAATATTTCTCAAGAACCACTGTGGTACGCGTTCCTTCTTCGGTCGGCGTCAAAACGCCGCCCTTAGAAGTGACGTAACCTCGCGTCAAAAGGGTTTTAATAGTACTCGCGTAAGTGCTCGGTCTTCCAATTCCCTTCTCCTCCATCATCTTAACGACCTTGGCTTCGGTAAAGCGGGCAGGCGCCTTGGTGAATTTTTGTTCTAAGTCTTTATCGAGAAAGGAATAGGACTCGCCTTCCTTTAAGGGTGGAAGGAGTTTTGATTCGTCTTCTTCGAACTCACCATAAAGAATTTCGTAGCCTTTAAAAAGCACGCGACATCCATTCGCTTTGAAAAGAAGGCCATTTTTTTCGAAATAAGCCGTAGAAACCTCATCAATTTTATCCGTCATCAACGATGCTAAAGCACGATCATAGATTAACCGATAGAGTTTAGCGGAGTCAGCATCAACGTATTTCGCCACGATTTCGGGCGTGCGATGCGTGCCAGTCGGACGAATGGCTTCGTGGGCATCTTGGATTCTTTCCTTGGATTTGTTGACTTTGATGTAGCCAAGATATTCCGGTCCAAAACGTTCCAAAATGAAGGGTTTTGCGTGTCGTTCAAAGAACTCTTTGCTAATACGGGTGCTATCCGTACGCATATAGGTGATTAAACCGACATGTTCGCCATTGACATCCAAGCCCTCGTAGAGTTGTTGGGCGATGGATTGCGTTTTGCTTGTCGAAAAATGGAAACGATTATATGCCTCTTGCTGCATCGTGCTCGTCGTAAAGGGAAGCTTGCTGGGAATCCTTTTTTTGGAAGTCTCGAGTTTCGTTAACGGATAAGAATCCGACAAACGGCCCAAAAGAGCTTCCGCTTCGTCTTTGCTATGGATGGAGACTGGTTTCCCATCGACTTTGTCTAAGGAGGCGACCAATTTAGTGCCATTAATATCGAGAGTAATATCCAAAGTCCAATATTCTTCCGGTTTAAATGCTTTTATTTCTTCGTCATTGTCAACAATCATGCGAAGAGTCGCGCTTTGAACACGTCCCGCGCTTTGGGCGCCGATTTTCTTTTGGAGAAGGGAAGAAAGCTTAAAACCGATGATGCGATCATACATGCGCCGCGTTTCTTGTGAATTCACAAGGTTCATATCGATATGATCATCGGTCTTTAACGCCGCCTCGATAGCAGGACGGGTAATTTCTTGGAAACGAAGGCGCTTGGTATCAGGGACGGATAGGCCTAAAACTTGGGCCAAATGCCAGGAAATCGCCTCCCCTTCGCGATCAGGGTCGGTAGCAAGAAGGACTTGGTCCGCCTTTTTCGCTGCGGCTTTAAGATTGGCGACGATTGCCTTTTTGTTTTTGCTAATAACGAAGTCGGGTTTGAAATCGTGATCGATGTCGATCCCAAGGCCACCTTTGCCCCGAGTGCTCAAATCGCAAATATGGCCTTGCGAAGCCATTACTTGGTAGTCAGAGCCAAGGAAGCCGCCTATTGTGTCACATTTTTTTGGAGACTCAACGATAACTAATTTCATGACAGTCCGCCTTTCGGATAGTAAGTCTAGGAACGCAAAAACAACTTGTCAACGCAGGTGATATGAAGAACCGCCCTATATAAATAAGGTAATTATTTATAACATCCCAGAAATTTTTTCAGAAAGACCTTTTCTCTCCCTTTTGCCCATCATCCACAATGCATCTTCGGTGTTTTCGATAAGATAAGCCCCATCCTTTATTAGCATGTTGCAACTGCTATCGGCATCGGCACGAAAAGGAACGCACCCCACATCCTTGCTAATGCTCAATGCATATTGGACCGTGATTAAAGTCCCGCTTCGTCGAGAGGCTTCGCCAACCAAAACGGCTTTGCTAAGGCCCGCCACCATTCTATTCCGAGCAGGAAAGTTTTCTTTGGATGGCGCTGTCATAAGGGGATATTCGCTAAGAACAAGGCCACAGCGAACAGCTCTTTCGTAAAGCTCTTGATTTTTCGATGGGTAACAAAAATCAATGCCATTCCCTAAGACGGCAATAAGCTTCCCACCGCAGTCAAGGGCTGTTTTAGCCGCTTCCGCATCAATGCCTCGCGCTAACCCCGTACAAATCGTGACATCATTTTGAACTAACCCAGCAACAATCTTTTTCGCCATGTTTAAGCCATAAGAAGAAGCGTCTCGGCTTCCAATATATGCCAAAGTGTTTTCCTTGTTCTTAAGCAAAGACACATCCCCACGATAGTAAATGAGTAGGGGTGGTTTATTGAGATAGCGGAAATCCGATGGATACTCCTCATCCATGATGGTAATGAAATTGGCTCCGCCACTTTTCTCATATTCCCCTATAAGTTCTAGCGGCGCCCTTTCTTTTTCTTTCAATGCCTTATACATTCGATCCCAATTTCCTTGATATTGCAAGGAAAGAGACAAAAGGGCTTCTCTTGCAGTCATAAAAATACCTCCACCCATAGATAGAGGGCTTTCCCAAAAAACGTTTCAAAAATCAAAAGAGAGGAATCTCGTTTTGAAAAAACTTCGCGACCGGAGCAAAGCTTTTCCTATGGATCCCTTCGATCGGTCCGTATTTCTCCAATGCAGCCAAATGCCCTTTCGTGCCGTATCCTTTATGTTTTTTAAACCCATACTGAGGGTATTGCTTATCGAGTTCCATCATAAAATGATCGCGAGTAACCTTTGCCAAGATGGAGGCGGCTGCAATGCATTCCGCCTTCGCATCGCCTTTGATGATGGGAATGACAGGCTTGGCTAGTCCTTTTAGAGGCATGGCATCGGTCAAGACAAGATCAAAAGGGACACGAATTTGTTCGATAGCTCGAAGCATGGCGATCTTCGTCGCCTCATAGATATTGAATTCATCGATTTCAGAAACGCTAGCAAAAGCAATCCCATAAGACAAAGCGTTCTTCTTGATAATGGGAAAGAGGGCCTCCCTTTTCTTTTCCGTTAATTGTTTTGAATCATTAATCTCATCATTTAAAAAATTCGCCGGAAGCAAGCAAGCAGCAGCACAAACCGGACCTGCCAAAGGGCCCCTTCCCGCTTCATCGACGCCGACGATAAGGGAGAAGCCTTCTTTCCGGTATTTTTGCTCTTCCTCTAGCATAATGGCCTTTCCAAGGACAAAGGGCCTAATTCGCCATTCTGGAAGTCCTTCAAAAAAGCGAGCATAGCTTTATTGATATCTTCCTGGCCGCCTTCTAGCAAATAGCCACGATTTGCGGCTATTTTTTTAAAGAATTCAGAAAATGTGCCATTTTTGCAAAGAGAAATTAAATATCTCTTTTCAAGCGAAGAAGGATATTCTTTTTCCAAAAATCCAAGCAATTCTTCGGCTAAATCGTGAATCGGCAAGACTTCTTCTTTGATTGAGCCGACCATTGCAAGACGCTTCGCCACCACCTTGTCTTCGTAATTCATCGGCAAGATGCCTGGCGTATCCAAAAGAAGGTAAGAATCGGAAAGGCGGATCCATTGAGGAGCACGAGTAACGCCAGGACGATTTGCAACGATCGCCAATTTCCTTCCTCCCAAATTATTGATGAGGGTGCTCTTCCCCACGTTCGGGATTCCAAGAATCAAAAGGCGCAGCGGTTGCTTTTTCATGCCGTATTTCTGTTCCTTCTCGCGCTTTTTCTTAACAAGCGGCATCAAAGCCTTATCGAGAACGCTAAAAATACGTTCTCCCTTTAAGTTTGCGCTAATGCAAAAAAGACCTTTTTCGTTAAAGAAATGCAACCATTCTTCGGTAATTCTAGGGTCGGCCCTGTCGGTTTTTGAAAGAAGGAGCAAGCGAGGCTTGTTAGAGAGCGCAGCCTGATTGAGAAGGGGGTTTCTAGAAGAAAGAGGGATCCGAGCATCACATACTTCCACCACAACATCGGAGCATTTAATGAGTGGCATTAAAGCAACCAAAGCCTTTTTCATATGGCCTGGAAAGTAATGAACGTTTTTTTGTTGCGCGAAGTCGCTCATAAAAATCGGATGTCCCAAGGCATCAAAACGCTATTCAAGAGAAGAGTTTCCGACGAAGATAGGCCATCTCCAGAAACAGAATAACGGCATTTGGCAGTTACGGCAATGGCTTTGCCGACAAAACAATAACTTGGAATCGATCCCACCTCCCGAGAATCTTTGGAACCGTTTCGCTGTCGATTGTCACCGACCAAAAAATATTCGTTTTCACCGATAACGGCCGGCGAAGAAGAAGTCCCATGCAGAACGGATTGAGTCGTTTGCTTTTTTGCTTCGAGAGCCCATTGACATAGTTCTTCATCCCAATCTTCTTGGGGGTTTAAAAAAGGCTGATCGACATAGGCGAAATCATCTTTTTCTTTCTTGTGAACGAAAAGGTCGCCATTCTCGTCAAACTTGATGGTCTCGCCAGGAAGCCCGATGATTCTCTTGATTTTTAACGCCGCGGAAATAACGCCATCCTTTTCACGAGGACGATAGCTTTGGCTTCCTTCGTCAAACTCCATGTCCGATGGATAATACGTGACCACTAAATCAAAACGAGAAAGATTCCTTAGCGCTTCTTCGCCCGTGTCCATGAGTCCGTAGTCGCAAGTGTACGAATACCCAGGCCGAACAAAATCGCCAAGGTTATAGATGCCGTTATAAGAGTCGGTGACATCTCTTCCTTTTGCGTCTTGCACCCTGGTAAAGCGATTCAAGGTAGGATACATCGACTCTCCATTCACATAGAATTTCTCGTAGCGGCCATAGTTGTAAATGATTTGCCCATTAATTCCCATCAAGAAGCTAAAAAGAGAGACGCCTAAAACCTTAAGAACGATTCTCAAAGAAAGAGGAAGTTTTCTTTTGGGCTTCCGATTTTTTCTTAAAGGCGTTAGTTCTCCAGATGTCTTAAGAACATCTTTCGTTTCGTTTTGCATAAAGCAAATTATAAAAGTCGAGGCTCTTTTAAGCAACGGAGTAGGTGTCTTTTTACCTTGATAGACAAAATAAAAAGGTGGGGCAATCCCACCTCCTATATCTTTTTTATGTAGCTTACTTCGCTTCTGGAGCAGCTTCAACTGGCGCAGCTTCGGAAGGAGCGGCTTTACGTTCGATTTCTTTGATACGAGCAGCCTTGCCACTAAGCTTACGCATATAGTGGATGCGAGCACGACGAACGCGACCCGCTTTGACGAGTTCGATCTTGGCAATCGAAGGACTATTCACTGGGAAGACGCGTTCCACACCGACGCCATAGGACATCTTGCGAACGGTGAAGGTTTCGCTCACGCCATGGCCACGACGTTGGATAACAACGCCTTCATAAACCTGGATACGTTCCTTTTTGTTTTCGACGATGCGCACATACACTTTGACAGTGTCGCCACTTGTGAAGGCAGGCACGTCGGAACGGATTTGACGAGCGGTGACTTCTTCAACAAGATTCATGTTCATGCTGATTTCCTCCTTAAATTCTTTCACCAAGTTCACATCAGCATGGATGGCGGAGCTTAGGGCACACAAAAGCATGCCCAAGTATGATACCTATGGTAAAGCCTAAAATCAACGGCCAAAAAAGGAGACGGATAAGCTGTAAAGCATTTCTGCTTGACAGAGATAAAAAGATCCCTTATATTTGTACCGCTTAAGGCAAGGAGAATTATCATGTCTGTTAAAATCCGTATGACCCGCATCGGTCGCCATAAAGATGCTTTCTATCGTATCGTTGCGGCCGATTCCCGCATGTCCCGCGATGGACGCTATATCGAGCAAATCGGTATCTTCGATCCAGAACATGGCGAAGAAAACGCCACCATCAACGAAGAGCTCGCTCTCAAATGGCTCAAGCAAGGAGCCACTCCAAGCGATTCTGTTCGCGCGATGTTTAACCGCAAAGGCATCATGGCCAAGTTCGCGGAATCCAAAGGCAAGAAGGAGTCGAAATAATGGTCGACTACGAGAAGGCTGTTCACGGTCTTATCGATCCTCTTGTTGAAAATCCCGAATCGATCATGATTCGCGAACTTCCAGGAAGCACCGCTCGTGACGTCACTCTTCTCATTGTTTCGGAAGACAAAGATACAGCTCGTTTGATTGGCAAACGCGGCTCTGTCGCCAATGCTCTTCGCGAAGCCATCGGCATCGCTGGAAAAGCCGATAACTCGAATATTCGCATTCATTTGAAGTTCGAAAGCTTTGATGAATCCAAGAAAGAGGCCGCCGAGTAAATCTCGGCGTTCTTTTTTATGAAAGAAAAAATCACAGTAGGAACGCTTCAAAAACCCTTCGGATTGAAAGGCGAAATACGGGCGAAGAGCATGACTTCCTTTCCCGAACTTCGTTTTAAAATAGGCCGTCACTTCTTTTTGAAGAACCTTAAAACGGAGGAGGAGAAAGAGGTGATTCTCAAAAGCTTCCGACCCAGCGGGGATTATTTCTTTGTCGGTTTCGAAGGAATAGACACCATCGAAGATGCGCTTCCTTTCTATGGAAACGAAATCGAAATGTATCTCGACGAAGCACCTCTTCCAGAAGGCTACTATCGTTTGCAAGATCTCATCGGAATAAACGTCATCGATGCTAAAACAGATGAAAACATCGGCAAGATAAAAGACGTCTTAAGTTTTAGCGCCATTAGTACCATTAAAGCAGTCACTCCAACTGGAAAAAATTTCACCTTCCCCTTCCTTTTCGAGAAATTCGTCGTCTCTTTGGACATCAAGAAGAAAGAGATGAAAATCAACGTCATACCAGGTCTCCTATGAAAATCACGATCCTTACTCTCTTTCCCGAAATGTTCGATGGCTTTTTAAACACTTCCATCATTCGTCGCGCCATTGCCAAAGGCATTGTCGATATAAAGCCTCTTCAAATCCGCGATTTCACAAAAGACAAATACGGAAGGACGGACACCCCTCCAATTGGCGGCGGGGCCGGTCTCATTCAAAAATGCCAACCCATCGTCGATGCCTTAAAAGAAGTAAAAACGCCTTCTTCTCATGTTGTTTTATTCTCACCACGTGGAAAAACTTACAATCAAAAAATCGCAAAAGAATACGCAAAACTCAATCATCTTGTCCTCATTTGCGGCCATTACGAAGGTATAGATGAAAGAGTAAACGACTATGTCGATGAGCTTTTATCCATAGGAGACTATATCTTAACGGGTGGGGAGATACCGGCGATGGCGGTCACCGATAGCGTCACAAGACTCCTTGAAGGAGCCATCTCCAAAGATTCCTTGGTCGATGAGTCTTTTAGCGATGAAACGCTTGAATATCCTCAATACACCGAGCCTTATGAATACGATGGCAAAACGGTTCCTGATATCCTCTACTCTGGAAACCACGAGGCTATAAAAAAATGGCGGCGGAAAAAGTCGCTTGCCTTAACTAAGAAATACCGCCCCGACCTCTTTGAAAAGCTTTCTCTCTCCAAAAGCGATAGGAAGCTTCTCTTAGAAGAGGAGGAAGGGTTTATCCCATCTTGGGAAAGAGAAGCTCTTGAAAAAGGTCATAAATTCATAAAAAAATGAGAGGTTGGAACCTCTCTTTTTTTAAAAACCACCACCAAATCCAGGTGGAATCTTCCCCGATTTGGAGTAACGCTTCATCTGCTTCATCATTTCCTTGGATTGTTCCCACTTACGAATGACGCGGTTAATATCGGCATTGGTTTTGCCACATCCTTTGGCGATTCTGTTCTTTTGCGAGAATTTAAGGATTTCAGGGTGCTTTCTTTCATAAGGAGTCATGCTGTTCACGATGGCTTCGAAAGAAACCATCTCTTTCCTCGCTTTATCCTTTTGCTCATCGGTGAGCTTTGGCATCCCTGGTATCAAAGCCGCTAACGAACCAAGATTCCCCATCTTCTGGACCATCTTCATTTGGCGGAGCATATCTTCCAAGGTGAACTCGCCATCAAGGAGCTTTTTAGCGTCTTTCTTCGCTTCTTTTTCGTCCATCACTTCTTGGGCTTTTTCGACCAAAGAAACGATATCTCCCATGCCAAGGATGCGATCGGCCATTCGCTCTGGGTAAAAAGGCGTAAGATCCGTGAGCTTTTCGCCAACACCAGCAAACTTAATGGGTAATCCCGTCATGTATTTGATAGATAAAGCAGCGCCACCTTTTGCATCCCCATCAAGCTTGGAAAGAATAATGCCAGTAAGACGTAGATCCTTATTGAAAGCATTCGCGACATTCACCGCATCTTGCCCAGCCATGCTATCGACAAGCAAAAGAACCTCATCGGGGTGAACCTCGTGGTTGATGTTCTTAAGTTCCTCCATGAGGGGCTCATCAATCTGCAAGCGTCCTGCCGTATCGAGAATAAGAACATCAAAGCCTTCGGCCAAGGCTCTCTCTTTGGCTTTCTTTGCGACTTCGACAGGATTCACATTCGTCCCCATTTCAAAGAAAGGCACGTCGATTTGTTTAGCGATCGTTCCAAGTTGTTCAATGGCAGCAGGACGGTAAACGTCAAGACCTGCAAGCAAGACTTTCTTGTTGTTCTTAGTTTTGAGCAAGGAAGCCAATTTGCCAGCGCTCGTCGTCTTGCCAGAGCCTTGTAGACCAACAAGCATGATGATTCCTAAACCATTTTTCGGAAGGGAAAGAGAAGTCTCTTCACTCCCCAAAAGATTCACCAGTTCATCGTGGCAAATCTTGGTAAGTTGCTCGCCAGGGTTAACGCTTAAAAGAACGTCGTGCCCAAGGGCCTTTTCCTTCACATCATCCGTAAAGGCCTTCACAACCTTGTAATTCACATCGCTTTCTAAAAGAGCGATGCGGATCTCGCGAAGCGCTTCCGCCATATTGGCTTCGGTAAGCCTATCTTCCTTGCGCATCTTTTTAAAGAGCGCGCTAAATTTATCGGTTAACGATTCAAATGGCATTCTCTAATTCCTCCAATAATCTCTTTAAGGCATTCTCTTTGTTCATCCCTGAGGCATTTTTGTAATCCGAAAGGGATTTAGCTATTTTTTTCCGTTTTTTTAATATTTCCAGTTTGTCTTCGTAAAAGAAAAGCTTTTTTAACGTCTTTTTTAAAGCGTCGTGAATCGCGCTCCGAGAAACGTCTTCAAACTCGCAAATCTCCGCCAAAGAAAGATCGTCATAATAATATTCTTCGAAGCGTCGAACGCTTTCGAAGGAGAGAAGGGGCTTATATATCTCGAAAAGAGCGATTGCTTCCTCACGATTGGAAAGAAGATCCTTTTTATCCATCTTTTTCCCCTAAGAGCAAGCCATTAAGGTATTCGTCCAAATCAAACTCTTCCAAATCTTCCATCTTTTCCCCTAAACCAATGAAGCGAACCGGAACGCCAAGCTCGTCGCGAATGGAAAGAATGATGCCGCCTTTGGAGGTTCCATCCATTTTCGTGATAACAATGCCCGTAATATCGCTTACTTCTTTAAAGGCTTTGGCCTGAGATACGCCATTTTGACCAGTCGTCGCGTCAATGATAAGGAATGTTTCATGAGGAGCGCCTGGTATTTCCTTGGATAACACTCTTTTCATTTTGCCAAGCTCATTCATGAGATTGGCTTTGTTTTGGAGTCTGCCAGCCGTATCGACAATCATAAGGTCGACATCGTGCTTCTTTGCGTATTCGGCGCCATCGTAGCAAACGCTTGCCGGATCGCCACCCTCTTTCCCCGTCACGATAGGACAGTTAAGTCTTTTGGACCAAATGGTCAGTTGCTCGGTCGCGCCAGCACGAAAAGTATCGGCTGCGACAAGCAAAACTTTCTTGCCTTGTTTTATATATCGATAGGCGAGTTTCGCGATGGATGTGGTCTTGCCAACCCCATTGACTCCCTCCACTAAAAGAACGAGGGGTTTTCCTTTCGAAAACTCAATTTCATTGGTAATTCCCTCTCCTTTTGAAACATAATCGACAAACATCATGTCCACAAGCTCTTCGTTGATGGCTTTTGGGTCCTCTAGATGTTCTTTCTGGGATTTATTGAGAAGATTCTCCACCAAGCGAAGGGTCAAAGAAACGCCGACATCCGCTTCGATAAGGATTTGCTCGAGTTCTTCGAAATATTCCGCATTCACCTTGGCATAACGTTTGCTTAGGTTTTCGAGCTTATTGGCGAAAGCCTCGCGCGATTTCTTTAAGCCTTGTTCGTAACGCTCCGAAACATCATTTTTTTCTTTCTTCGAGAATTTACTTTTTAAAAATGCAAAAAGACCCATAACTACCTCTTCTCGTCCTCGCTTTCTTTTTTATAAATAGAGCCGATAGCGTTCTTCCGAAGAGCGTCTCTAGCCGCTTCGGTCGCGGCATCTTTCTTATTTTTACCTTCGCCGCGCCCGAGTTCGAGGCCTTCAAAGAAAGCCCCAACAACGTACTTTTTGTCGTTACTTGGCCCTCGTTCTTCTAAAAGGCGATAGTCCACCGCCTCTTTGAATTCCGCTTGGATGGCTTCCTGAAGTTCGCTTTTGGGATTCTCCGTCAAAGAAATGCACCCTTTGGCGATAGGCTCTTCAAAAAGTTTGCGAACGAATTTATAAGCAAATTCCCGCCCTTGATCAAGAGCGATGGCGCCAATAAAGGATTCGAAAACATCTTCTAAGATTCGATTCGAGGCGCGTACATCGCCTCCAAAGGAATTCCCCACTCGAATGTAATTGCCCAAATCCAGTTCAAGAGCGAATCCCGCTTCGCCCTCAGTACGGATGAATTGGGATTTCAAACGGGTCAAATCTCCTTGTTGCATTTCCGGGTGGTAGCGGAAACATAGTTCGCTTGTCACAAAGCCGATAAGAGAATCACCCAAGAATTCCAACCGTTCATAATCCCAATGCTTTGTTCCGGCGTTCGCGTTAAAAGAACTATGGGTCAAAGCCTCTTCGTAAAGAAGGATGTCATTGGGTTTGATGCCAATTTTATTTAAAAGCTCTTCCGTCTTATTCATTCGTCCCTTTTTGTAAGCCTTGCTCGATGCGAGAAAGAATATCTCCTTCTAAGAGGCGGTCCATAAGCGTTAACGCATGATAGAAGGCTTCTTGGTCGCTATTGCCATGGGCTTTCACAGCCAAGCCATTAATGCCTAAAAGCAACGCTCCTCCCACTTTCTTCGGATCCATCAGCGTTTTCATCTCGGTCACGCCTTTTTTGGTAAGAAGATAGCCGATCTTGCTTGCTAGATTTTTCTTAAACATCTTCTTCAAAAGCACCCCAACGCCTTTGGCGGTGCCTTCTGTCGTTTTGAGCATGATGTTGCCACTATACCCATCGCTAACCACAACATCAGCATCCCCTAAAAGAATCCCATTGCCTTCGACATTGCCTCCAAAACGGATATTCTTGTTTTCTTTAAGAAGTTTATAAGCTTCTTTCCCAACAGGGGATCCTTTTCCTTCTTCCGTTCCATTGCTAAGAAGCTTCACGTTTGGTTCTTGTTTCCCAAAGACAATCTGGCTATAAAGAGAACCCATTGTCGCGAATTGATTCAATTCTTCCGGAGTATTTTCGTTGCTGGCGCCTACATCAAGTAGCGTTACAAAGCCACCTTCATCGCTTAATTTTGGAAAAGCCGTCACCAAGGCAGGTCGAAGCACGCCATTTAGTTTCTTCAGAATGATGGTCGCAGCTGCTAAAAAACCGCCGGTGGAGCCGGCACTCACAATGCCTTCTGCCTTTCCTTCTTTCATGGCCGATAAGGCTCTCATCAAAGAACTATCTTTGTGACGAAGGACTTCCAAAGCGCCGCATTCCATTGGCACGACTTCCATCGCATCAATGATATTGGCGTAGGTGAATTCTCTTAAAACGTCTAAAGGGCCGACGAGCACCAAGCCGGTGTTAGGATTCGACTCATGGAACCTTTTTACGGCAGGGATAGTCGTTTCAAGGCCATGATCTCCGCCAAGCATATCAATAACGATTCTTTTCATAAAAAACCTCACCGCTATTGTAAACGTATCCTCCTTCCTTTTCTAGCCGTAGGCTAGCTCCGAAGAGAAGGGCGTTTCTTTAGCAATAACGCATATTTTTCTTCGTTTGAGGGATCTCCGTTTGTTTTCTCTAATATTTCTTTCGCATCATTCCTTGCCGTTTCAAAGACGCGATAATCGTCCACGATGCTAGCGAAACGGAACTCCGGAAGGCCGCTTTGACGAGTGCCGCCAACTTCTCCTGGACCGCGAAGCTTTAAGTCTTCTTCAGCGATTCGGAAGCCATCGCTTTCCTTCGAAAAAACTTGGAGTTTCTTTTTTGCTTCCTCACTTAAGCCCCTCTCAGGTACAAGATAGCAAAGAGCCTTTGAACCATCGCGTCCGATGCGGCCTCGAAGCTGATGGAGGCTCGACAAAGAAAAATGGGAGGGGTGATAAATGATCATGAGATTTGCGCTTGGGACATCGACGCCAACCTCGATAAGAGAAGTAGCGACAAGAATCGGGCATAATCCGCTTGAAAAAGAAGCCATCGCGACATTCTTGCTCTCTTCGTCCATCGCGCCATGCATCAACGTAACACGCTCTCCATAGCGCTCTTTATAGGAAGCGTATACTTCCTTTACGGACATTGTTTTTTCGCCTTCTTTCGGCTCGATTTCAGGAACGACGACATAGATGCGATGTTTCGAAGAAATGCTCTGATCGATGGCTTCTCGAAGCTCTTTTGGCGTCTTGGCGGTTTTGACTTCGACCTCTCTTTTGCCAAAGGGATAACTATTAAGAAGCGACACGTCAAGATCGCCATAGATGGTCATCGTAAGCGTTCTTGGAATGGGAGTTGCGCTCATCATCAAAAGATCGGTGTGATCCCCTTTGTCAAGCAAGAGGGTTCTTTGATTCACGCCAAATTTATGTTGTTCATCGATGATGGCCAAACCCAAAGAAGAATAATGAACGTTTTTCGAAAAGAGAGAATGCGTTCCCACGAAGATATCTCCCGTGCCGTCTATGGCATCGCTAAGCGCTAATCTTTTTTGAACGCCACTCATGGCGCCAAGCAGAAGAACGACGTTGACGGGAGTGCCTTCAAAAAGTTTTTTTAGATTCCGGTAATGTTGCCTCGCTAAAGCGTCTGTGGGCGCTAAAAAAGCGCTTTGTTCGCCACGAAGATAAGAAGCATAGCATAAAAGGCTCGCTACAAGCGTCTTCCCACTTCCGACGTCTCCCTCTAACAGCCGATACATAAGATGAGGGCTATCCATGTCTTTCAAGGCATCTTCGATTGCTTTTTCCTGGTCGGTCGTAAGACGATACGGAAGCTTAGCAATGAAAGAGCGGAATTCTTCCATCGGAATCATCCTTCGTCTTGTTGTTTCAAGTTCCCTATTGGCTAAGCGGACCATTTGGGTGCTAAGTTCATAGGAAAGGGCTTCTTCGTATTTGAAAAGACGCAGCGCTTGATGGATTTCGTTCTCGTTTTTCGGGAAGTGGGCAAAACGAAAAGCCGTTTCTCTCGAAGGAAGGCGATAACGTTCTAAATACTCTTTTGGAAGAACGTCTTTGATTTTTCCCTTTTCGATTTCAAGCGCCTTTCTCACGAATTTCCGATACGTCAAAGAGCTTAAGGAAGCAGGCAAGCGGTAAACGGGGCGGAGAGCGTCTTCTTTTGGAATCTCCCCTTTAAACACGTTTAGCATCGAAAGAGAGTGCCTTTTGGCGTCATAACTGCCACTTATCGTATAAAGTTCATCTTGCACAACGACTTTGGAAAGATAGGGCCTATTCCACGCTTCGACCAAAAAAATCTCTCCCTCTAAAGTCTCAAAATAGAAGCGAGAAACGGACAAATGGGAAAAGCGAAGCGTTTTCGGAAGAGCGCCTCTTAGCTTCCCTAAAACAACAATCCTTTCCTTATCTTGATAGTTCCCGTTTTTAGAAGGGGTATAGGTGAAATTTTCATAACGGCGAGGCAAATGCTCCAAAACATCTAAAGGCGAATGGATGTCCATTTCCCTTAAAGCGTCTTGTACGTTTTTCGTCTTCGAAAGGATCATGGTCTCATTGTATCAAGTCTATCGAAAAAAGGCGCCTAAGCGCCTTCATTTTAATGTCTATTCCGCCCCGACAAGGAAGCTATAGACGTTTTGCTCGCCCCGACGAATCAAGAAATCAACGTTCGGATAGCGGCTCGGAAGCATATCCGAGAGCTTATCTTCTTCTTCTTTTGTGATGTCTTCGCCAAGCAAAACGGTGAAAATCGATTTATTTTCGTCTTTGGAGAATTCATCAAGAAGCGCCAAAAGAGCCTTCTCTTTGTCTTTCTCGCAAGCGACGATCTCTTTATCGTCTTTCATGGCCATATAGTAATCTTTTGTGATATGAACGCCATCGATATCGGTGTCTTTTATGGCATAAGTCACCGAGCCCGAAGCGACATTCGCCAAGCCTTCCGTCATGGCTTCGAGATTCTCTTCGTTCGACATGTCTTCGCTAAATTGCATGAGGGCATTTAAGCCTTGAGGAATGGTTTTCGAAGGTATGACGGAAACCGTGTATCCATCCTTCCTCGTCACCACGTCGCAAGCTTGTTTAGCGGCCATTATGATATTGCCGTTATTGGGCAGTATGAAGATATGCTTAGCATTGAGGCGTTCTATCGCTTTCACGAAATCTTCGGTCGATGGATTCATCGTTTGGCCGCCCGAAACAATTTCATTAACGCCAAGTTCATGGAACATTTCGTCCAGTCCCTTGCCTGAGCTCACGGCGATGATCGCATATTCCTTCAAAGGTTCTTCCGCTTTCTTTTCTTCTTTGGCGTGACGGATATTGCTTTCCATGTCTGTAGCGGCTTCGCCACGCTCGATGTTATGGTGTTCTTCACTCATATTTTCGATAGTAATGGTGAGGAATTCGCCAAAGTTTTGGGCATAATTAAGCATCGAACCGGGTTGAAGAGTATGCACATGCACTTTCACGATGTCCTCGTCTCGCACTAAAACGACGGAATTGCCATGGGTATTGAGGAAGTTAGAGAATTTCTTCTCAACAAAAGGCTTTTTGCCATCTTCCGGTTTCCCGATTCTAAGAATGAATTGGGTGCAATAGCCATAGCCTTCTTCGCCTTCGCTTAATTTCGCGCCAGCATAAGGAGAAGCCAAAACAGAGCTCGAGACTTCGCCTTCCGAAAGATTTTCGTTTCTTAGAACAAACTTCCCACGCAGCGCCAAAAGCATGCCTTCAATAACAATGCATAGACCAGCGCCACCCGAATCCACAACGCCCACTTCTTTGAGGACCGGCAAGAGGTCAGGAGTATGAGCCAAAGATTTTTTCGCTGCCTTAAGAAGGAAGGCGAAGGCATTCTCCACCGTCATGTCTTTCTTTTTATCGACTTCGTCTTTAAGCGCTTCGCTTGCTTCGCGAATAACGGTAAGGATCGTCCCTTCAACCGGACGCATAACCGCTTTATAAGCGATGTTTTTCGCTTCGACAAAAGCAGCTGTAATTTCTTTCACATTGAGTTTCTCTTTGCCTTCGCAAGCCAAAGAGAACCCCTTGAAAATTTGCGAGGTGATAACGCCACTATTGCCACGGGCACCCATTAAAAGGCCGCGACTGAAACTCGCGGAAATGGTCGCTACGTCAATATCATTTCGGTTTTGAATCTCTTTGGCACCGCTTGTCAAAGTAAGATTCATGTTCATGCCCGTATCGCCATCCGGAACAGGAAAAACGTTGAGTTGATCCACTTCAGGATAATGATTATAGAGGTTGTTGGCCCCCGAAAGAAAAAGCTGTTTAAGTTCTTGTCCGTTAATCGTTTTCATGGAAAATCTCACTTCACTTCGATAATTTGTTGCAAAAGCACGTTGACTTCGACACGTTGCATTCCAAAAGTCTTCTTCAACACATAAGAAACGCGTTTCTGAACTTCTTGAATGACTTCGGTAATCTTAACGCCATAAGCGACCACCAAAAAGATATCGATCTCATAGCCGAGTTTCGTTTTCTTGGTGTGAACGCCTTTGACGAAATCTTCTTTTTTTAAGAGCTCACGGATATAGGCTCTCGAAGCGCTTGGCTCCACTAAGCCAACCACTCCATAGCATTCCGAGGCCGCCTCGCCGGAAAGAGAAGCAACAGCTTCTTCGGTGATGGCGATGTTGCCATATTTTGTCGTTTGATTAATTGCCATACTAAAGGGGCTCGAAAAGAGCCCTCTTATTATCCCACTTATGAACCAAGTTATCAAATTGCGCTAGTTTTACGAATATGTGCGTAGCTAAGCAATCTTTTTGTCTTTTGTAAGAAACCACCAAAAAGAAAAAAGCGGCTCATCTGAGCTTTGCCAAAGAGCCGCCGATAATTATCACTTCTTTTTAGCCTCTTCTTTTTCGGGATCTTTAACCGTTTCCGCGAGGGAAGCAACAAAACTTCCTGCCTTCTCAAAACCGTAAGGAAGGAAGATTTTTGTGCTCTTGCCATCGCTAATTTTCGAAAGGGCTTCATAGTAACGAAGGGCAAGGACGCTTTGATCGGCCTTCGCTTCTCGAAGGGATTTTAAACCATCGCTTTCGGCCTCGCGAATCATGCGGATACCTTCCGCTTCCGCCTGTTTCGTTTTTAGTAACGACTCCGCTTCGCCTTCGGCTTGAAGGATCTTAGCCTGTTTTTCGCTTTCGGCATTAAGAATCATGGATTCCTTTTTGCCTTCGGCAATAAGGATAGCGCTTTGCTTTTCGCCCTCCGCCAATAAAACTTTTTCTCTTTTTTCACGTTCCGCACGCATTTGGCGTTCCATCGCATTCCGAATATCGGTAGGAGGCAAGATATTCTTCACTTCAACGCGGTTCACTTTGATTCCCCATGGATCGGTCGCTTTATCAAGGATATCCCGCATCCTTTCATTGATGATGTCGCGAGACGTTAGGGTGCTATCAAGATCCAGATCGCCAATGATATTTCTTAACGTTGTGGCCGAAAGATACTCAATAGCCTGAATAGGAGAGTTCACACCATAAGCATATAAATAAGGGTCCGTCACTTGAAAAAAGGTCACAGTATCGATTTGCATCGTGACGTTATCTTTGGTGATAACACTTTGAGGCTCGAAATCCATCACCTGTTCCTTCATAGAAATGCGATTAGTGACTCGATCGATAAAAGGCACCAGGAAATGAATGCCAACGCCCCAGGTGGCGTGATATTTCCCAAGTCGTTCCACCACGTATTTATCGGTTTGTTTCACAATTCGGATGTTCGAAATAACAATCAAAAGAATCACAGCCAAAACGACCGAAAGCACAATTATCGCAACCATCCAGCTTTCCATTATTTTTCCTCCTTTAAGAAATAGGGTTTCACAATAAGCTTATTTCCAGAAACGCCTACAACCTCAACAAGCGCTCCCTTCTTCAATGCCAAATCTTTTTCTTCCGTAATGACGTCCCAAAGAACGTCGCCAATATAGATTTTAGACGGTCTTAAAAAAGTTAATTCTTCCTCCAATTTAGAAATGCGATGAACCATTCCTTCGATGTTACTTTTGGGCGAATTCCTTTTTAAAAACCTCTTCACAAACGGCCTTAAAGCGAAAAGCAAGAAAGCGCTTGCCAGAACAAAAACGATGATCTCGACCCAAAATGGGACGCCAGGAATAAAGCTAAGAATCAAAGACACAAGCGCTCCACCAGCGAACCAAAAAGAAACGAGTTCCGTCGTCATCGCTTCCACGATAATTGAGAGAATAAAAAGGGAAAGCCAAATAATCCACATGTAAGACTCCATCTTCGCCCTCCTTCTCTATAACAATAGCACGAAACAAGCAGTCTATCCGAACGAAAAAAATCCCCGCGAAGGGGGATAAAAGAAAAAAGCCCGGCGGCGC
>ERZ808246.83-NODE-83-length-78771-cov-8.315120_pt1 | contig 78771 bp, 69 predicted proteins | sample MGYA00521083_ERZ808246 | MGnify/ENA primary metagenome ERZ808246 (study PRJEB31516, sample SAMN03275577) | gut metagenome | biome: mammalia-associated habitat; material: feces | host: Papio cynocephalus | place: Kenya | collected 2012-07-07 ... | reverse complement strand
AAATAACGGGCGAGGAAGAAGAACCCGAACTGCCGCCCGAACCGGCGGAAGAACCCGCTTTGGTCGAGGATGAAATAACGGGCGAGGAAGAAGAACCCGAACTGCCGCCCGAACCGGCGGAAGAACCTGTTTCGGTCAAGGATGAAATAACGGAAGAGGAAGAAGCGCCGGAGTCATCGTCTGAAAAAATCGCCGATTCCGACGCCTTTGATGTTCCCGCCCCTGCGGCGGCTTTCGTCGAACCCGCGCCGTCGTTCGCACTGGCCGGATCGCCGGTGCGCTTGGAAATGCCCGTTCCGGAAAAGCCGTTGAAAACAATACTGGTTTCGACCGTTCCGTTCGTTTTCGGATCGGCCGTCCGTTTCAATCCGCGGAATGCGGAATCCGAACCGGCCGTTCCGCCGGACAACGTCGTCGTGTCGCTGATCAAAGACGGCGACGATCCGTATTTCAAAGGATAGTGTTTGCATTTTCGCAATGAAACATAATATATATAAAACAAAGGGACTCTAACGCGGAAAAGGAAATGGCAGAAAAGGAAATACCCGAAGCTTTGTCGTCGCTGTTTGAAGCCGTTCTGGCGTATCAGGATACGCAAGAAGGGCTGGGGCGTTTGCGTTCCGTCGCGCAATCCGTTTTCGGCGACCGGTGGCGCGAACAGATCGGCGGAATTCTGTCCGATTGCCCCGAATCCCAGCAGGCGAAAGTCAAATCGAACATCGACAGGGCGTTGACGTATGAAAAGGCCGGTTCCGTTTGGGCGGAGGTGTCGCGTATGCTTGATCCCCGCCGCCAGCTGGACGCCGCGCAGGTCAAGGCGCGTCTGCCGGAAATGCAGCGTTGGCTGTCCATTTTCGGCAAAGCGGGGCAGGATCTGGTCGCCCGTTTGCAGGCCAAGCTGGCGCAAACCGAATCCGCGCCGGCGACGGGCGGTTCCGTTGTCGCGTCCAATTACGGCCTGACGGTGGAACAGTTGTGGAATTTCGACCATTTCATGCGGTTGAAAACGTACTACGACCAAACGATTTCCCGCACCAGCGCCCGATGCGTCCATCTGGGCGGGTTGGAACTCAGCCAGTATCCGTATTTCGGCTACATTCTGGATCTGCTGGACGAGATTCTGACGTTCGGGATGGAGATTTTGACGCCGCCTTACGCCAAAATCGTGCAGGAACGGTACAAGGGCGGCGAACCCGCGCTGAAAAAGATATTGCGGGAGTTCAAGGCCGAATTTGAAAGCAACGCTCCGCCCGAAATGCTGGCGGAGGAAGACGATATGGACGACGTGAAAAACCGTTTGGGGTCGCTGGCCGATAAAAACGAGGACGAAGGCGACATCGGCCCCGCGCCGGACGGGTTTGAATCGCCGGATTCGCAACAGGAACAATCGGCGCAATCGGCCGGACAATCGCAACAACCGGCGGGTCAAGAACAGGGTGGACAATGATGTTTTTTCGACAATTCAGGAAATGTGCTTTAATCGCCGCCGTTACCGCGGCCGGCGTCGCCGTCGCGGCGTGTCAAGGCGATATCCGCGCCGGACGTCCGATGGTGCAAACCGTGCGGCCGACATCTTTGCCGACCGAACCGAAAACGACGCGTTCCGCCGAAATGGTCAGTCTGGAATCGCCGTTCCGTTGCGACGTTCAGGATACGCACCAAAACGTCGTGACCGTCATTCCGTTCCGGCAAGAGGCGTTCAAATTGGAACGCGCGGACAAAAGCGACGCTTTGCCGCGGTACGAAGTGACGGGATTTTCCTTTGACGGGCAGACGGCCGAACGCGTGTTCCACAAGCTGCTGAACGAAGCGAAAATCAAAATCGTCGCCGAGGGCGGGCCTTTCCCCGAACTGGCCGCCGAAAACATCACCGGCGAATTGTCCGAAGTCACGGGCATGATCGCTGACGCGGCCGATTTGTACTACCGCTATGTCGATGCGCAGAAAGTGCTGATCGTCAGCCGCGAAGTCAACTGGAACCTCAGCGTTCCCGCGCGGCGCGAAATCATGATCGCCGTTCTGGATTCCCTGCGCGGCGCCGGAATGCACGATCTGGTCGTCAACTGGGAGGAAAACGTCATTTCCTTCAAGGGCGACAAAGCCGTCGAAGCCAAGGTCAGAAAGCTGATCGAACTGTTCGACACCGAACCGAAACTGATCGCGTTCGACGTACAGGTGTTGCGCGTCAAACCGTTCGGTTCGACAAAGGAAATCGAATGGCAGGATCTGGTCGGCCTGTTCGGCGCGGACAGGATCAAGTTTATGCTGAAAGGCGTTTTGGGGCGCGCGCTGGTCACGGATCACGACATCAACGCCAAAAGCCTGCGTAATTTCCTGAACGCCCGCGGTTCCGTCACGTTGGTGTCCGAAGGGATGTTCATCGCCGCCAACAAATGGCGCGCGCGTTTCGACGTGGGACGGTGCGGCTATATGTCCATGCCCGAAGCCCAACTGTCCGTTATGGCGCAAACGGATCTGTACGGCGAACGCCGTATGAACACGGCTGTCACGTTGGATTCGGATCAGGGTGAAATCACGGCGTTCACGGCGAAAAGCAAACTGGGGGACAACATCGTCCTGATCGGGATTCCCTCGGCGTCTTTCAGCGATTCCCTGAACGGATACGAAACCGTCATTATCCTGACCCCCCGCATTATCCGGCTGGTCAAAGAGTTTAATTAAAGGAGGAACAGATGCCTGATCAACAACGTCCGCCTTATCCGCCAACATCCCCCCATCCGCCGCAGGGGGGCGTGCCGATGCCGCCCGCGGGGGTGAAAATGCCGCCGCGCCCGATGGGATACCCGATGCCGCCCGCAGGGGTGAAAATGCCGCCGCGCCCGATGGGGTATCCGATGCCGCCCGCGGGGGTGAAAATGCCGCCGCGCCCGATGGGGTATCCGATGCCGCCCGCGCCGTCCGCCGAACAGGTGTATCCGCCGCATCCGGCCGCCGCGCCCGTTCCCGCGCCCGCGCCGTCCGCTGACGAATCGGACGTGGACGAATTGTGGAACAACGTCCCTGAACCAGAGGTTGACGAAAACGGCTTTATCGACGATTTGGAACCCGACGAACCGGAACAGTCGGCCGAATCGGCGGAAATCGAAGACGAACCCGCGTTCGAGGAAAATCCCTACGAACACAACATGGCATCCGATCTGGGGTTGCCGCCCGCTTTTGTGAAAACGAAAGTGCTGTTGCCGCTGTTCATGTTTTTGCTGGCGTTCGGCGGCGTCGCGGGGTATTTTGCCGCGTCCGTGTTGCAAAGCGGGGCGGAAAACGAGTTGCCGGGGGTCGTCACCAACGCGGAAATCCCCAAGGGACGCCCGCGTTGCGGCATCGCGCAAAAGGGGCAGGGGTGCGTTTTGTATCTGATGAACGCTCGGCGTCGCGAAGTCGAAGCCAAGGATTTCTTTTCCATGGCGTCGGACATTCTGGGCGTTCCGAAATTCCAGATCGAAACGGCGAACATCCGTTACGCGACCATGCGGATTCCCCCCGGATACATTGCTTTGCTGAACGTTCCGCCAATGTGACGGGCTTTTCGGGCTTTGTATGAAATATTTGCGAAAAAATGCGCTTTTTAAGGACGGTTTTTCACTAAACCGTCCTTTGATTTTTCGGAAAAACAAGGCGTTTCGCGGAATTGGCGTCTTTTTTGATTTTTGTCAAAATTTTTGAAAAATTTTTGAAAAAGTGTTTGCAAAACGTAAAAAACAGGTGCTAATATGTGCTTAACAGACTTGAGGGGTTAAAGTCTTGGTGCAAGGAGAATAAGTATGGCATTACGTTGGAAAGATTACTGCGATATCGCGGACGCGTTGAACGAAGCTTATCCCGATAAGGCTTTGACCGACATGAAGGACGAAGAATTGATCGGTTTGGTCAAATCCCTGCCCGATTTTGAAGACGAATCCGAACCCGATGAAACGGTTTTGGGCGCGATTTGGAATCGCTGGGTTTATGTCGCTTATCCCGAAGGTTAATTGATTTTTACAGAAAGGTGCAGTTATGGCTGAAAAAAGAACAGAGTTCGAATCTCTCGGCGGAAATAACTTGGACGGTATCGGCGGCAACGCGAAAAAGATCACCTATACCGCCGAAGACGGAAGCAAAAAGTCGATTCAGATCGACTGCGGCATGAAGTTTTCCGACAAAACGCTGACGGGTGTTGACAACTACATCGCTCCGCTGGAATGCGACGACCTGTTGCTGACGCACGCGCACGCCGACCACATCGCCGGCATCATCCACCACATCCAGATGAACCCCGAACGTCCGCTGAACATCTATGCCGACAAATTCACGCATCAGTTCATGCTGGCCGAAATGACCAAACAGGGGCTGCCGATCGACAATATGCCGAAATTCCACGATGTTAAGGACGGCGAAAAATTCAAAGTCAACGGCTTTGAAATCGAACCCGTTCCCGTGACGCACTCCGCCCCCGGCGCGGTCGCGTTCGTCATCGAATCCCCCGACGGCACCCGTATGATGGACATGGGCGATTTCAAAACGACCAAAGCCGAATTGGGCAAAGGTTGGGACGACAAGCGCATCGCCGAAGTCTTCGCCAAAGGCATCGACGTCTGCTTCTGCGACTCCACGTCCACGACATCCAAGGAAACCACGCCGTCCTACGACATGGTGACTAAGGGCTTCAAAAAAATCCTGTATGACAATCCCAACGCCCAGATGATGGTCGGCACGATCGCCCGTTCCGCTCAGCAGATGATGGCCGACGTTATCGCGGTGGCCGAATACGCCAAGGAAACGGGAACGAAACCCCGCACGTTCATTCTGGACGGGGCTTCGCTGGTTCAGGTCAACAACTGCTTGAACAAAGCGGATATGAGCATGACCCGCGAATGTGAAAAACGCACCGGCGTCCGCGTCAACATCATTGACGCCAAAGATCCGGCCGCCCGCGCCATTCCGCCCAGCGAACGCATCTATATGGTGACCGGTACGCAGGGTGAGGAAATGGCGTCCATGGCGCGCGTTTCCCGCGGCGAAAACCGCAACATCCGTCCGGCGCGTAGCGTCCCGAACCTGTGCGTCAACCAGCAGGCGGTCATCCCGTCCGGCGACAATCAGGCGGTTGTCGATCAGATGATGGGTGCTTTGCGCGCTCAGGGTTGGAAAACGATGATCCCCGAACGCGGTGCCGCTTTCGTCGAAGGCGAAACCTACTACGTTTCCGGTCACGGCCGCGCCGGCGATATGGAAAAGGTTGCCGATTTGGCGGCCGCCAACCAGCCCGCGGATCGCAAAACGACGTTCATCGGCATTCACGGCGACGAAGTCCAGACCAAAGCGACGGAAGAAATCTTCAAGGGCAAAGGTCAGAAAGTCGATCACATCACGAATGCGCAGAAGATTGTCGTTTCCAAGGGTGAAGTTCAAGTTTCCCCGACGATCGGCAAAGCCAGCCGTATCGCGGTCATTGACCAGAACGACGACTTTATGAACCCTGACTTCCGCTATATCAAACAGGCGTTCAACCCTGTCGCGAAAAAATGGGAAGACGTTAAGGAAATTGAATACAAGAAACTCTTGATGTCCAAAACCGAACGCAAGAATATGACCAAAGGCGGCAAGGGCGGTAAAAAAGGCAAAGGCGGAAAACGCCACAACATCGCCGTTATGGCGAAAGTTGCCGACCGCACGCGCTAAGCTTTACGGTTGAAAAACTTTAAGGGCGTCCCAAACGGGGCGCCCTTTTCGTATGCGCGGAAAACGGCGCGTTTACTGGGGAAAAATATTTTTCGTTTTTCTTGAAGCCGGTTCGTCGCAGGGACGGACGAGATTAAAAAAAAGGAAACGAAAGATGACAGTATATGGCTATTTAAGGGTATCTACGGACAAACAGGATTGCGAAAATCAGAAAATCGGCGTGGAAAGTTTGGCGCGCAAACGCGGGCTGACGATCGACAGATGGATTGTTGACGACGGCGTTTCCGGAACGCGCGCGCCTGAAAAACGCGAATTGGGAAAGTTGCTGAAACGGATCAAATCGGGCGACGTGATCGTGTGTTCCGAACTGTCCCGTTTGGGGCGCAAACTGTTTATGATCATTTCGATACTGGAACATTGTATGAAATCGGGCGCGAAAGTCCTGACCGTCAAGGACGGTTATGAACTGGGCGACAATATGCAAAGCAAGGTTTTGGCATTCGCGTTCGGGTTGGTCGCCGAATTGGAACGTGACATGATCAGCCAACGCACGAAAGAAGCACTGGCCAAGCGTAAAGCCGACGGGATAAAGCTTGGGCGGCCGGCGGGCAGCATGAACAAAAAACACATCTGGGACGGCAAGGAACAACAGATCTTGCGACTGGTGGATCAGGGTGTCGGAAAGGTGAAAATCGCGCGCATGACCGGCATGGGCGTCGGCAGTCTGTATTCTTTCCTGAAAACCGCGCGGAACGGCGCGAAATGATATTCGCCGGATTTATTTCTGGCACTAAAATCAAGGCGATTACGATATGATCGCTAAACGATAAGATGGAGAAAATTGCGGTGCTGACGGACGATGAATGTCATCCGTCAGCGTAAATCAGAAAAGGCTGCCTTTTCTTGCGCATAATACAAGCAGAATTTTTTGAAATCCTTTTGTGACTAATGAAACGGTTCCAGCCGTATCGCCGAAAGGCCGGTTCGACGGTGCCCTTTTCGAAAAAACGGACAAATTTTTTATATAAAGACGGACGGAAATAATCCGTCCGTCTTCTGCCGTTTTGTCGCGGCGGCGAAGTTTCCCCCGCCGCCGTTTGATCGCATTTTCCGCGTCAGTTATAGGTCGGATTGCAACTGTCTTCCCAGCTGCCTTTGACCACTCCGCTGGTGTACGTCCCCGTTTTTTTCGAGTTGTCGCAGAATTTCACCGTGCCGCCGATTTTCAGGTTGTTGCCCTCCAGCGACTGGTGTTTGTAACCGGACGACGCGTTCCAATTTTTCCGGCCGAACACTTGCGCGTTGCCGTAAATGGATGTCGTTCCTTTGATATAGATTTGCGACGTCGATCCGATTTTCGCCGATTCGTACACTTTCACATCGCCCCACAGGCGGACATCCTGCCCGTAAATGCGGGCGTTGCCATATACCTCGACGTTTTCATGGATTTCACATCCCTTGACAACGGCGTTGCCATATACTTTGCCGCCGTCGGAGATCATGCACCCGTTGTTTTGCGCGGAACCGTACAGCTTTGCGGAGTTGCCGACCGATCCCGCCGTTTGAACGGCGTTGTCATAAAGCTCACCGTAAACGTAACCGCCGGAAAGGCGCGCTTTGTCGCGGACATAACCGCCGTAAACGTCGCTTTTTCCGGAAACGACAGCCTCGCCGCCGACATAAGCGTTGCCGCTGACTTTGGCCTCGCCATACACTTTCGCGTTGCCGCCGACCCATGCGTCATCCTTGCCGTATCCGGATATTCCGTCCAGCGACAGATTCGCTTCCTTTTCAATCCAGCCGCCCAGATCGCCGGCCTTTGCCGCCGTGAACGAAACGGTGTCCACCAGATCGTATTCCGTCGTCCAGTTGCAAACGTTTTTGGTCGGATATTTGCCGTACTGTTCGCGATACTCGCCGCAGGTCATCAAATAATCCGCCTGACAATCCTCGTCATTGTAAATCGTCTGATCGTAGCATTTATACCTGCGAACCGGCTTTTTGCGTTCATATTTGAACGGAACGTCGCGCAACGCCTTGATCCGGTACAGCGTGTGCCCGTCGTACGTCATCTTTTCGTCCGTCAGAATGTACTTTTTCAGCGCGACACATTCGCAATTTTCGACTTTCCACGCGGATTCCGTTCCGCCGTTCTGTTCCGCACAAACGGCCGCCGTCGGGCAACGCGCCTTGCACGTCCCGTCGGCCTGCATATCGCTGTTGTCGTCGCAGGCGGAACAAACACCCGTCGTTTCGTCGCAAGTTTTGCAGTTTTCCGTGCAGGATTTGCGCGCGAAACATTGATTGTTCTTTAAAATGTAATCCGTTTCGCAAGACAGGCAAGTGTGTTCGGTGCACGTTTTGCAATTCGGCGTAACGGCCGAACACGCCACACATTCCGTCGTCGCGCCGTAATATCCGGCGGTGCAGGTGAACGTTTTCCCGTTGCACGTCGCGTGCGAGGGACACGTCACGCATTTGCCCTGATAAATCCATTTATCGGTCGGGCAAAGCCTGCACGTCCCCGTGTATTTGTCGCAATCCAGACATTCGGGATCGCATTCTTTTTCCGTGCGCATCTGCGCTTTGCCGCCGATATGTCCGGCGGCGGAAACGGCCACTGTCTGCCCGCGTCCCAATTTAACGGCCTTGGCCTGCGTCCCGTGCGGACACAATACGGCCAACGCCAGCATAACAGCCAGTATCTTTTTCATGGTACCCTCCTCTTGACCATTCATGTTTTCATCATAGCATGAAAGAATTGGAAAAGTAAACCAATGTTTGATATCACGCGCAGCCGGCAGGGAAGCGACAGCGAAAACAAATGGCGCTTTGTTATAAAACGCAAAAACAGGACGCTGATGTCAGGACGAGAGGATTTTTTTCGCTCGTCTTTTTTATTTGGAACGGTTTTCCGGATACGGCCATACAAAATTATCAGGAATGAAGATGAAATCGCGATTAAACGGCGGCGGGGAAACTTCGCTGCCGTTTGTTTGAAATTCGTTGCTTTTTTGTTGATTTTTCGTCATAAAATAACGATTATCTAACTAAGTCAGGATTTTTATAACGAGGAAACGGTTATGGATAGAAAAAGATCTTCACGCGGCAGAACCGCTGACGGTTCTCCTAATCCGATTGATGTCCATGTCGGCGCGCGCGTTAAAATGCGCCGCACGCTGTTGGGGATGAGTCAGGAAAAACTGGGCGAATGCATCGGGTTGACATTTCAACAGGTGCAAAAATACGAACGCGGCATGAACCGCATCAGCGCAAGCCGCTTGTTTGACATCGGCAAAGTGTTGGGCGTGCCTATCAGCTTCTTTTTTGAAGAAATGGACGATCAGGTGGCTGAATTGTCCCCGCGTATGTTGGCCGGTGCGAACGCTTTGGCCGAAGAACCCGTGTTTTTCGATTACGATCCGATGACCAAGCGCGAAACGCTGGATCTGGTGCGTTGTTACTATCTGATCCCCGATCGCCGTCAGGCGAAAAAGGTGTTGGCGTTGGTCAAAGCGATGGCGGCCGAACCCGAAACGGACGACGATTACGAAGACGACGAATAACACAGGTGCGTGTGGTGGCGCGGGCGGATGCTTGACGTGCCGCGCGTTTGAATGACGGTTACAAAAAAGGCTCTGTTTTTCAACAGAGCCTTTTTCATCATCCGGAAACGGATCAGAACGCGAAACGGACGCCGACGGTGGCTTCGCTCATATGCGTTTTCATTTTGACCTGTTCACCGTCTTCATCAACGCCATATTTGGCGACGGACGGTTTCAAATAGCGGTATCCGACATCGACGGTGACGTTTTTGGCGACTTCGATGCCGACGCCGGCTTTCAAACCATAGGCGAATTTGACTTTGGATTTGGAATAGGCACCGTCTTCGTCAGCAAGTTTCAGCGTCATGTCTGCGAAACCGATTCCGGCACCGATGTACGGCGTGAAAATACTGTCGTTATGGAAATCGTAATAACCGTTCAGCATGACCGTCTGCATACCGAATTTGACTTTGCTCGCTTCGTCTTCGTCCAACGCGGTTTTGGTTCCCATTTTGGTGAAGCCGTATTCCAATTCGGCGCGGGCGTCGCCGATTTTCGCGCCGACGGCGATATCGCCGCCCCATGTCTGAAAACTGCCGGCGCTGTCTTCGCCTTTGAATTTGATTTTGTCCCAACTGCGCGCCAGTTTTGCGGAAACGTACGGCGTTACGGCCGCCGTTTTTTCAGCCGGAGCGGGCGCGGCCGCCTGTTTCGCGGCGGGAGCGGCTTCGGCCGCAGTGGAAAACAAACCGACGACGGCAACGGCCGCCAACAAAGATTTTTTCATTTATTTCGTCCTTATGCAAAATTAAAACGATGTCACAGTTTGCGCCGGACGAAAAGGCGTGTCAAGGTGTTTCAGGTTAAACGGTTATAAACGCCGGTTTGGCGCAACGCTTCGCCCAACACGATCGCGCCGGATATGGCGACGTTGATTGAACGCGCTTCGGGGCGCATGGGGATGCGCAGGCGCGCGTCGGCAGCGTGATGCACGTAATCGGGGACGCCCGCGCTTTCGCGTCCCAGCAGCAAAATGTCGTCGTTTTTGAAATCAAACGTGTGATAGGGTTCGGATCCTTTGGTCGTCAATAGGACGATTCGCCCTTGGTGCTGCGCGTAAAACTTTTCCCACGAATCGTGGCGCACGCAATCGACCATATCCAGATAATCCATGCCCGCGCGGCGCATTTTCTGGTCGTTAAAGACGAATCCGCACGGTTCAATGACATCGACGGGAAGCCCGAAACACGCGGCCAACCGCAGTAGCGTCCCCGTGTTTTGCGGAATGTCGGGTTCAAACAAAGCCAGACGCATCGGCCGGCCTTTAAACGTTGAACAGGAAATGGCAGATGTCGCCGTCCTGCATGACGTACGTTTTGCCTTCGGCGCGCAACTTGCCCAATTCGCGGGCTTTGGCTTCGCTTTTGCAGGCGACAAAATCGTCGTAGGAAATGATTTCGGCGCGGATGAAGCCCTTTTCAAAATCCGAATGGATCACGCCGGCCGCCTGCGGGGCGGTCATGCCGTCGCGAATCGTCCACGCGCGCGATTCCTTGGGACCGACGGTGAAAAACGTTTTCAGTTTCAACAGCTTGTATCCCGCGGCGATCACGCGGTTCAACCCCGTTTCCTCCAACCCCAGCGTTTCCAGAAATTCCTTTTGTTCCGCGGGGTCTTCCAGCAAAGCGACCTCCGATTCGATCGCGGCGGAAATGACGACGGCCTGATTGCCCTGCTTTTCGGCCATTTCAAACACACGTTTGGAAAATTCGTTGCCCGTCGCGGCCGAACCCTCGTCCACATTGCAAACATACAAAACGGGTTTGGAGGTCAGCAAAAACAGTTGTTTGTACAGCTTCTGCTGTTCCTCGTCGTCGAAACGAACGGTGCGGGCGGGTTTGCCGTCGCGCAGGGCGTCCAGCACGGGCTGCATGACGGCGACCATTTCCTTGCCCTCTTTTTCGCCGGCGCGGGCTTTCTTTTCAAACGGGACGATGCGGCGTTCCAAACTGTCCAGATCCGCCAGCATCAGTTCGGTTTCAATGGTTTCCGCGTCGCGCACGGGGTCGATCGACCCTTCGACGTGGGTGATGTCCCCGTTTTCAAAACAGCGCAGGACGTGGACGATCGCGTCCACTTCGCGAATCGACGCCAAAAACTGGTTGCCCAGTCCTTCGCCGCGCGATGCGCCTTTGACCAGCCCCGCGATATCGACAAATTCCAGCTGGGTGTAGATCGTTTGTTTGGAATCGGCCAGTTTGGACAGGATTTCCAAACGCGGATCGGGGACGGCGACTCGGCCGACGTTCGGTTCGATCGTGCAGAACGGATAATTCGCCGCCTGCGCCGCCATCGTCGATGTCAGCGCGTTGAACAAAGTCGATTTGCCGACGTTCGGCAACCCCACGATTCCGCAGTTAAATCCCATTTTTTATCCTTTTTTCTTTTGCTGGTACACGGCCAGTCTGGATGTGAATTCCGGCGCGCCGCCCGATAAAGCGCACGGAAAAACCTCGGCGGCGTCCTGCAACAGTTCGCAAATCTTGTCCAATTCCTGCTTGGGAAAGGGGGACAAAATCCAATCGACGACGGGTTCGCCGTGCTGCGGGTGGCCGACGCCGACGCGGATGCGCGTATAGTTCGGCGAACAATGTTCGTCAATGCTGCGCAATCCGTTGTGACCGCCCGCGCCGCCGCCGACTTTGCCTTTCAGCTTGCCGATCGCGCAGTCCATATCGTCGTGGACGACAATGACGTTTTCGGGCGGAATTTTGTAAAAAGCCATCGCCGCGTGAACGGCCAGCCCCGAATTGTTCATATAGGTCGCGGGTTTCAACAGCAACACTTTGTCGCCGCCGATCGTTCCCTCGGCCGTTTCGCCGTTGAAACGCTTGCGCCACGGCGAAAAATTATAGCGGCGGAACAATTCGTCCGCCGCCATAAATCCGATATTATGCCGACTGTTTTTATATTCCGATCCCGGATTGCCCAGACCAACAACCAAAAACATCGGCGCTTACCCTTGCAATTACGCTTTGGCCGGAGCGGCAGCCGGAGCCGCGGCGGCATCAGCCGCGGGCGCGGGCGTTTCGTCGGCGACATCAGCATCGGACGGCGCGGCGATCGCGGCGATCGTGGTATCCAAATCTTCGACGGGTTTGACACCTTCGGGGAATTTGACGTCGGACATTTTGACGACATCGCCGATGTTCAAACCGGACAGATCCACGAACAGCGTTTCGGGAATGTCTTTGGGTTTGCAGGAAACTTCGATCGCGCGGTAAATGGCGTTCAAAGTTCCGCCCAGTTTCAAGCCCGGGCAAGCCAGTTCGTTTTCATACATGACAGGAACTTCGATCTGCAGCAAAGCGTTTTCGGAAACGCGCAGGAAATCGATGTGGATCGGACGATCGGAAATCGGATGCGTCTGAATGTCCTGACAAATGGCGTGGTACTTGTTTTTGCCGACTTCGATTTCAAACTGGCGCGTCCAGAAACCTTTCTGGCGCATTTGCGCGTCCAATTCCAAAGACGAAATCGAGAACATCACGGGTTCTTTCTTTTCACCGTAAATAACACCGGGAATTAAACCGGCGCGACGTTCTGCGCGAGCCGCCCCCTTACCTGCCGTTTTGCGTTCATTAACGCGAATGGAAGTAATTTTAGCCATAAATTTTGTATCCTTAAAACTTGTTTGAAAACGGTTCTGCCTCCAGGGGTGCCTGAACCGTTGTTTTCCGCACCATGCGGAAAGCTGTCGTCTGTTTACACCGTTTTGAAACCGAAATCAACACTTGTTAATAAAAAAAGCCGCTGTTTCCAACGGCTTTTTTGTCATAAGGGATAAATCAGTAAAACAAGCTGGTGACGGAGCGTTCCTCGCTGATGCGCAGGATCGATTCGCCGACCAGTTCCGCAACGGAAAGGATGCGGATGTTTTTGGCGTCCAAAACGGCCTGCGTCGGGGCGATCGTGTCGGTGATCACCAGAGATTCCAGCGGCGAATCCGTGACGCGCTTGACTGCTTCGCCGGACAAAACGCCGTGCGTGACATAGGCATGAACCGATTTCGCCCCCGCGTTCGTCAACGCGACAGCCGCGTTGCACAACGTGCCGGCGGAATCGACGATGTCGTCAACCAGAATACAGTCCTGACCCGCGACGTCGCCGATGATGTTCATGACTTCGGACACGCCGGCGCGTTCGCGGCGTTTGTCGATGATCGCCAGATCGGCGTGCAACCGTTTGGCGATGGCGCGAGCGCGCACGACGCCGCCGACATCGGGGGAAACGATCATCGGGGTTTTGTCGCGGAAATGGTACATGATGTCCTTGACCATGACGGGCGCGGCCATCAGGTTGTCAACGGGGATGTCGAAAAATCCCTGAATCTGGCCGGCGTGCAGATCCATCGTCACGACGCGGCTGGCGCCGGCGGAGGTGATCAGGTTGGCGACCAGTTTGGCGGAAATCGGCGTGCGCGGCGCGGAACGGCGATCCTGACGGGCGTAACCGAAATAAGGGACGACGGCCGTGATCCGGCGGGCGGACGAACGGCGGAACGTGTCCAGCATGATCAGCAGTTCCATCAGGTTGTCGTTCACCGGCGAACTGGTCGGCTGGATGATGAACACGTCCTGACCGCGGACGGTTTCCTGCACTTCGACGAAAATTTCGTTGTCCGCAAAGCGGCGGACGGAGCATTTCGACAGCGCCGTGTCCATATAGTTCGCAACCGACTGCGCGAAAGGAAGATTGCTGTTCCCTGAAAAGATTTTCATTTCATATCCCTTATGCTGAATTAAAACAAAGCGTCGTCCAACAATCCGATGACGGATATCTGGCGTCCGCTTTTTTCCCCTTTTTGCGACGAACGGCGGTGGGAAAAGTACGATTCGTCCAAAGCGTACGTGTCCTCGCCGACCCATTCGGCCGCCCCGATTCCCTGCCGTTCCAGTCTGGCCAGAACATAACCGGGCAAATCAAACCTGTATTTTCCCGCGTCGGCGGGAATGAAAAACAGCGACGCCTTGGCGTCCGCCTGTAAAAAGGATTGCTTCATGTCTTCGCCGACTTCATAGGATTGCGGCGCGATGCACGGGCCGATCAGGGCGGAGATGCTTTCCCGTTCGGCGCCCATGTCGATCATGGCCTGAACGGTGTTTTCCAAAACGCCGCCGACCGCACCGCGCCATCCTGCGTGGGCGGCCGCGACCACGCCGTTTTCGGCGTCGGCCAGCAAAACGGGCGCGCAGTCCGCCGTTTTAATTCCCAGATAGATGCCGGATTCGTTTGTGACCAAAGCGTCGGCATAGGGCGTTTTTTCAAACGGTTCGCGGGACGTGACGGGAACGACGATGGACGAATGGGTTTGATGCAGAACAAACAATTTTTCGACCGTGCATCCCAGATATCCGGCAATCCGCCGCATATTTTCGCGCACTTTAGCCGGATCGTCCCCGACTTTGACCGAACAGTTCAACGAAGAAAAATCGCCCGTTGAAACGCCGTTTTTACGGGTGAAGAAACGGGATCGGATGTTTTCGGCAAAGCATAATGTCGTTTTGGTCATCAAACGTCGTCCGTATTTTGTTCAGTCGATGTCTCCTGCGCTTCATGGCGCGCGGCGATGGTTTGTTCCAGTTTGTCTTCCAACTTTTTCTGCCGGTTTTCAAACCGCTGCTGGCTGATTTCCAGCTTCCGGCCGACCTTTTCGATTTTGCGTTCAAAATTCTTTTGCGTCGTTTCGATTTTCTTTTCAAGCTTTTTCTGCTTGCCGGCCAAACGTTTTTCCAACGTTTTGCGCCGCCGCCGGATGTACCACAGCGTCCACGCGTACGCGCCCCATCCGCCGAAAACGATCCACGGCAGGGAACCGATCATCATGGAAAAACCCCAATCCTTGATCAAAACGGCGGCGGTGGCCTTTAACGCTTCGACAACGCCGTTTTCGTTCAAAATCGTTTTGATCAGATCGTAAAATTTGGCATAAGTCGTGCGTTCGGCGAACGTCCCCGTCATAATCTTTCCGGTGACGTAGAACGCGTAATAAAAAGGCGGGACGGTGAACACGTTCGTCACCCACGTCCACGCCAATCCGACCGGCAGGCTGAAATCCCATTTGAACACTTTGCGGGTGAACAGCCACGTCATGAAAACCAGATACATCTGGATGCCGACCAGCGGAGTCATCGCCCATCCCATGCCGACCAACGCGCCGCGCGCCGTGATTTCCGGCGCCGCTTTCGACCGCAACATGGGGACGACCAGCTTTATGCGCAACAATAAAGCGATTGTTTTGAAAAAGCCCCGTTTTTTGAAATTTATCGGCATGATCCCTCAAAGCGTTGCGATGTTGCGTATTCCTTTATGAAATAACAGACCGCCGCCCGTATGTCTAAGCTTTTTTCGCCGCCCACAGCATTATTGCCAACCCGCCCAGCAACATCGGGACGGTCAGCGCCTGTCCCATGGTGATTCGGGCAAACAAAAAACCGATTTGCGCGTCGGGTTCGCGGAAATTTTCGACGACTCCGCGCGCGACGGCGTATCCCGTCAAAAACAGGCCGGAAACGAATCCGGGGCGGATTCTGACCCACACGCTGCGCGTCCACAAAAAATACAGCACGCAAAACAGCAAAACGCCCTCGAATCCCGCTTCGTACAGCTGGCTGGGGTGGCGGGGCAGGGGGCCGCCGTTCGGGAAAACGACCGCCCACGGCACGGAAACGGTGATCCGGCCGTACAATTCGGAGTTGACAAAGTTGGCCAGCCGTCCGAAAAACAGCCCGATCGGCGTCACGCAGGCCAGAATGTCCGTAAAGTGGAAGAAACCTGTTTTGACGCTGCGGGCGTAAAACCAAACCGCGATGATCACGCCGATCAGCGCGCCGTGAAACGACATCCCGCCTTTCCACAGCGCAAGGATTTGCGACGGATTTTCAAGGTAATAGCCGAGGTTGTAAAACAAAACGTACCCCAGCCGCCCGCCGGCGATCAATCCGACCGTGCCCCAGAAAATCACGTCGTCAACCATGGTTTCCGTCACTTGGTCGGGGTAGCGGCGCACCATCCGGCGCACTAAAAACCACGCGCAGACGATGCCGGCCAAATAGGCCAGAGAATACCACCGCAACCCGAACGGGCCGAAATGAACGGCGACGGGGTCGATATCCGGAAAGGCGATGCCCTGATATGTCATGACGTTTTCCCCGCGGCTTTATCTGTACGGGTCGTCGGATTCCAGATACTTGACGTATTTTGCGACGCCTTCCTCCAGCGAGGTGAAGGGTTTCGTGTATCCGGCGGCGCGCAGTTTCTGGATGTCGGCCTGCGTGAAATACTGGTACTGTCCCTTGATTTCGGCGGGCAGATCCATGAAATCCATTTCGGGTTTTTCCCCGACGGCGGTATAGACGGCGCGCAAAACGTCGGCGTACGTCCGCGCCTGTCCCGTGCCGATGTTGAACAATCCGCTGATTTCCGGATGCTGCAACAGCCACAGAATCACGTCAACGGTGTCGTCGATCCACATGAAATCGCGCATCTGCTCCCCGTCTTTGTAGGCCGGATTTTCGGATTTGAACAGCGGGAACAGCTTGCCGTTTTTGGCGGCGTTGAAAATGCGGGGAACGACGCTTTGGTGGCGGGTGCTGTGGTATTCGTTGGGGCCGTACAGGTTGAAACACCGCAGGCCGATCCATTGCGGCGGCGTGTTTTCCCCGCGGTTGATCGTGTCGATGATCTTGCGGTCAAGGAACAACTTTGTCCACGCGGCGGCGGACAGCGGGCGCAATTTGGCCAGTCCGGCGGCGGTGTCGTCGTCCTTGAACCCCAGCGACCCGTCCCCGTAAACGCCCGCGGTCGAATCATAGATGAACGGCACCTGATGGTGGGCGCACCACGACCACAGCCGCCACGTCAAATGGATGCGGTCGTCAATCAGCGCGTCAACGTTGTCTTCGGGGTCGAAACCGGTGTAGTTGATGTGCAGAACGGCGTCGATCCGTCCCGCGTGCCGGTCGAGGTATTCAAAAACGTTTTCCGGAAAAACGATTTCGCGCAACGACCGTTTGGCGATGTTGCGCCAGCGGTTGTCCTTTTCAAAACGGTCAACGACCGTGATTTCGCCCATGCCCCGTTCTTCTATGCCGGCCGCGAGGTTCGATCCCAAAAAGCCGGCGCCGCCCGTAATCACATACATAGCACCCTCGTGTTTTTTATGAATTGTAAATCAGTTATAAGCCCAAAAGGGGCTTTTCCTCAAATGTTTTTCTTTAAAAAGAGTCGGAAACGTCCTATTTTAAGGAAAATTTCCGCAAAAAGGAGTGCTTCGGATGAAAGAGAATCTTGCGATTTTACTGGTCGGGTGCGGCAAAATGGGCGGCTCCGTTTTAAACGGCCTGCTGAAAAAAGGGTTCAAACCCGAAAACATTCGTGTGGCCGAACCGGATGAAAAAACGCGTGAAAAGCTGGCGGCCGCGGGGGTCGCAAGCGCGGCGTCGGCGCGCGATCTGGCGGATTTTTCGCCCGATTTCGTTTTTTTGGCGGTTAAGCCGTTTATGATTGAACAGGTCGTCGGCGATTTGAAATCCTTTACGGATAAAAAAGCGGCCGTCCTGTCCATCATCGCGGGGCGCAAAATCGAATGGTTCAAGGAAAAGCTGGGGCAAGACACGGTCGTTTTCCGCGCGATGCCCAACACGCCGGCCGCGATCGGCGCGGGCATCACGGGGGTGAAGCCGTCGCCCGAAGCGTCGGCGGAACAGAAAAAGGCGGCCGAGGAAATCCTGTCTGCCTGCGGGGAAACGGTCTGGCTGGACGACGAAAGTCAGATTGACGCCGTGACGGCCGTTTCGGGCAGCGGCCCCGCCTATGTCTTTTACCTGACCGAAGCGTTGACGGCGGCGGCCAGGGCGGCCGGTCTGCCCGACGACACGGCCGAAAAGCTGGCAAAAGCGACGGTCGCCGGTTCCGCGCGGCTGATGATGCAAAGCGATGAAACACCGGCGAAACTGCGCCAAAATGTGACGACGCCGAACGGAACGACGGCGGCGGCTTTGGATGTTTTGATGAATCCGGAAACGGGGTTCGAGCCGTTGATGATTCGGGCGGTCAAGGCCGCGCAAATCCGGTCGCGAGAACTTGGAAAATAAGAAAGGCGGGATGTTCCCCCGCCCTTTCCGTATCACGCCGGCAATTTTTTGCCGGCCAGAATGTGGACGTGCAGATGCGGCACTTCCTGTCCGCCGTCGCGTCCCGTGTTCATGACCAGCCGGTATCCGTTTTCAGGCAGCCCCCGTTGTTCGGCGACTTTGCCGACTGCCTTGAAAAATCCGGCGATTTCGTCGTTCGACGCGCGGGCGGTGAAATCGGAAAAGTCCGTATATGCGCCTTTCGGAATCACCAACAGGTGGACGGGGGCTTTGGGGTGGATGTCCGCAAAGGCGATCGCGTTGTCGTCTTCGTAAATTTTATTGACGGGGATGTCCCCTTTCAGCATTTTCGCAAAAACATTGTTTTCATCATAAGTTTTCATTTCAATTACTCCTTCGGTCGGGCGGCCTTTTCCGCAATGCCGGAAACGCCCTCCCTTTGTTCCAAAACATTGAACACGTCGTCGGGGGATATCCCCGCGTCCGCCCATAAAACGCACAAATGGTACAGCAGATCCGCGCTTTCCGTCGCGACGTGCGCCGTGTCGCGTGCCACCGCCGCGATGACCGTTTCAACGGCTTCCTCGCCGACCTTTTGCGCGATGCGCCCCGTTCCCTTGGCGAACAGCTTCGCCGTGTAAGAGGTCGCCGGATCGCCGCCTTTGCGGTTTTGAATCGTGGCAAACAGCCTGTTTAAAACTTCCGCCCTCATGTTTCACCCTTTCAATGTTTGAACGGCCTGCGCGACCGTGAACCGGCCGTCGTAAACCGCCCGTCCCGCGATCACGCCCGCGATGTTGTCGTTTTCGTGCGCTTTGCATTTCCGGATGTCGTCCAGCGATGAAACGCCGCCCGAAACGATGACGGGGATCGACACCGATTTGGCCAGCGCGACCGTCGCGGGCAGGTTGGGACCCGTCAGAATGCCGTCGCGCGCGATGTCGGTGCAGATGATCGCGCAAACGCCGGCGGATTCAAATTTCCGCGCCAGATCGATCGCCGTCACGGCCGATGTTTCCGCCCACCCTTCGACGGCGACGAATCCGTCCTTGGCGTCGATGCCGACGGCGACGCGGTCGGGGAACAGGCGGCACGCCGATTTGACAAATTCGGGATCGCGCAGGGCGGCCGTGCCCAAAATGACGCGCGTCACCCCCTTGTCCAGCCAGCGTTCAATCGAATCCAACGTGCGGATGCCGCCGCCCAGTTCGATTTTCACGTCAACCGATTTCAAAATGTCTTCCACCGGTTGCGCGTTGACGGGTTTTCCGGCGAACGCGCCGTCCAGATCGACGATGTGAATCCATTCCGCGCCCTGTTCCGCAAAGCTTTTCGCCCGTTCGGCGGGATCGTTTCCGAACACGGTGGCTCGATTCATGTCGCCCTGTTTCAAACGGACGCATTTTCCGTCTTTCAAATCAATCGCGGGCAGCAGGTACATGGCGGAACCCCTTAAGAAAACTAAAACATTTTTTAATGTTTTTCTGATTATGTAAAACAGGCTGAATCAATATATAAAGGTATCTGATGAAATTAAAACATTTTTTATTCATAGTACTGTTTTTCCGCGCCGTTCAGATGCCCGCCGCCGCCCAAACCGCGATCGTGATCGACGGCGAACGCGCGACGCCCGTTTATGATTCGGCCGCGTCGGAACTGGCGCGCAATTTGTTCACGTTCGATCCGAAACTGGCGCCGATCAAGCTGGAATACGTCGATTTCAAAATCAACCGCAACCGGACGGCCGACGAATGGGGCAAGGATATCGGGCGTTACAATTTCAAGCTTTTCGGATGCCGCCGCGCGGAAAAAAACATCGTTTTGAACGAAGGCCGCGCCATGCGCCGCGACATGAAGTTCGACAACGTCTTTTTTGAAGAGATGAACGAACTTTTCCCCGTCATCGTGCGAAAGGACAACCCCTATTTCCCGTATTCGATCGGGGCGGAGCGTCCCGATTTGCTGCCCGGATACGTCATCACGGCGGAAATCAAGGATTTGTTCGTCAACGTTTGCGACCAATACGACTGGCGCACCCGCAATTATTCGCAACTGCGCAGCGGTTCGGCGGAAATTCAGGTGCTGTGGCGCGTGATGACGCCTTTCAACCGCAAACTGTATTGGGAGGATGTCACCCGCGGTTACGCGGAAATCCAAACCCCGATCCGCGACGGCGAAGTCCGGCTGGTCGAAAAAGCGTTTGCCGACGCGTTGGTGCGGATTATCGGAATGCCCGGTTTTCTGCAGACGATGCGCAACGTTCCCGATCCGCAGGAATTGCAACGGGCAAAGGCGGAATTCGACGCGCTGGCCTACGAACATAAAAAATACAAAAAGCTGCGGTCGTCCTACCGCCGCCGGCGTATGGAATTTTACAATGAACGCAAACGCGAACGCGATTTGGAAACGCTGGAAAAGCTGGCGGGCGACATTCACCGGCTGACCGGCGGCGATTTGGAAAAAGGGGACGGCGATCTGCACGATCTGGCAGAGCTGGAACGGTTGAAAGCGCAGGGGGCGGCGTTGACCCCCGAACAGCTGGAACGTTTGGAACGGTTGAGAAAAGAGCTGGGCACGGGCGCGGGAAAAGGCCTGTCGGGGCGCGGATTGGATGACGACGCCGAAACCGGATTGTCCGGCCGCGGGTTGAACGACGACGGAACGGAATCGGGCATCATCGGTCGCGGCGTCGGCGATTCGATCGGAACAGGCGTGTTGGCGCACGGTTTGTCGGACAAAGACGACGGCAACGGGATCTTCGCCCGCCTGTTGCGCGATCCGCCGTTGGAAAAGGGGCTGTTCGGCCGCGTTCTGCCCGTCATTCCACTGACCGGTTTCTTTGAAAATTACGATCTGTCGTCCGCGTTGGAACGGGCGGAGGAAAAATCCGGTTTCATCGTGTCGCCCGTGGACGGTTGGATCACGATCAACAATCAAAAACCGTTCCGCTATCTGTCGCCGATCCGCCTGTACCGCATCCGGTCAAGCGTCGTCGCCGTCACGAATGAAGAGGAAGTCGGGTCGGGGCTGGTCATCGCGCCGTCGCTGGTTTTGACGAACTATGAAATCGCCAAGAAAACGACCTTTGTCAAAACGGAGTTTCTGGACGGCCGCGTCGCGTCGTCGATGGTGTTGCGCGTGAACAGGGACAAAGATGTCGCTCTGCTTTACATGACGCCGACGGAGTTTGACAAATACAACTGGCCTGTCCCGTTGCGTTTGGATCTGCCCGATGTCGGGGAACCGTTCTACGCGATCGGCACGCCGATGCGCGGCGGGTTCGAAGGCGCCATGGAAAAAGGCAAAGTCGCCGGATACCGGTTCAGCGACACCGGCGTTGACATTTTGACGAACACCAATGTTCAAAGCGTCACGCTGGGCGGCATTCTGGTCGATGAAAACGGCAACGCGATCGGATTGGCGCACGCGGGGAAAAGCCTGATCGAAAGCCGCGACGGATTCATTCCGGTCGGGGACGCTTTCGACGCGTTGAAAATCCGCATCCGCGATCGCGACATGGACGAAACGCCGACGCAAAAGGCGCGCCGTCTGCGCAAAATGCGCGACAATTACATCAAGTAGGTCAAACGGAAGTGCACAGCAATTTATAGCCTTCGCCGTTCGCGATCGTGAACGTGATGCCCGTCGTTTCCAATTTCTGGCGCAGGCGGTAGATGTGCGTTTCCAGCGTGTGCGTGGATATGCCGTCGCCGTATCCCCATATTTCGCGCAGCAGCGTTTCGCGATCGACCGGCGCGTCGTGGCGGTGCAGACAGTTCAGCAACGCGGCTTCCTTGTCCGTCAGGCGTATCTCGGCGTCTTTGAACGTCAGGTTTTTTGCGGCGAAATTGAATTTCCATTTTCCCAGAAAAACGCTGGCCTCGTCGCTTTGTTCGAATTGGGCGGCGGCTGCGACCAAAGCCGTTAAAAACACGGGCAGGCGGACGGGTTTTTGAAACATTTGAACATCCTCCGCCGGAAACGGTTGCGACACCAGATAAAACGCCGGAACGCCACCGCGTACGGACGACATCAGCAAATGCTGTTCCGGTGTCGGATCGTCGGCGATCACCGCCGAAAAACGTTCGTTTTGCAAAAAGGAAACCGCTTCGTCGAACGACGGCGTTTCCACGACCTCTTGCGCGATTTCCAGCACGCGAATTTCGCCGGCCAAGGCTTGTCTGGGTTTTTCGGCGGGCGAATAAATCAAAATCTGACGCATGGGCATTCTCCGTTTCAAAGGGACGGTTTCATCATACGGGGGCTTTCGCTGTTTTTAAACAAAAATACTTGGCACGAAAATTGCAAAGTATAAGGGAAAGAGCAAACGGAGGCTGACAATGTTAAGCACGGAATTCAGGGTTGACATGGCCGTCTGGCAGGACGGGGTGACTTTTCAAACCGCTTTGGCGTCAAAACCCGCGGCGGATTTCGATCGGTTGATCAGTGTTGACGCCGCCGTCGAACCGGTTGCGGAAACAAAGGTGGAAACATCGGACGCGCAGCCCGTCGCCGCGGCTACCGCCCCCGTCGTTTTGGCCGCGCAGGAAAATTTTGCACCGCGCACTGTTGCCGTTGCGTCCGTCGGCGAAGAGCTGACGCCTTTGGTTGCCGCCGACGCGGATGTCAAACCGGGCAGCCGTTTGAATGCGGAGCTGGCCAGAACCGGATTTTCGCAAAAACCGGAAAAGCTGATCGGCAAAGAATCCCCTTATAATATGTCCCCTGAAAAGGCGAAAGCGCGCGAAACCGCTCAATCCGTTCAAAAAACGCGTATGCCGTCGGCGAATGAAAAGGTGTTTTCCATGGACAAGGCCGCGCGGTTTCATAACGCGCAACACCAATTCGGCGTCGCTCAAATGCCGACGGTTTCCGCGTCCGACGCCGCCAAGCGGATGAGGATGGACGAAAGGCGCCAACAGGCCAAGAATAAAACGATCGACGAAGCCGGTACGACGTTGACGCAAAAACGATCCGCCCCGATCGACACGGCGGCGATTCGCGCGCAGGTTTCCGCGGACGGATTCGGATATCAGCGGGACAAACTGCCGTCGGCGTCGTCGCAATCCGTTTCCCCCGCCGCGTCGTGGTTCCCCGAAGCGATGACCCGCCAGCTGGACGCGTACGAGGCCGCGCGCAAAGTGTCGGCGCAATACGGAACGTCCGCCGCCAAACCGGCCGCCGATTACAACGTTTGAACGACAGCCCTCCGGACGGAGGGCTTTTTCATATCCCTCTATAACCTTGTTGCCGTATGGGAACGCGCGCCGTTCGGCGGTAAACTGGATGAAAGTCCGCGGTTCGGAGGGAATATGATGACAAATAATGACGTGTTGGAATTGTACGCGCCCGTATCGGGCAGGGTTGTGCCGGTCGAATCCGTGCCGGATCAGGTGTTTTCGCAAAAAACGATCGGGGACGGGGCGGCGTTTGCGCCGACATCGTTCATATTGCGCGCGCCGTGCGGCGGCGTTGTGACGAACATTCATTCCGCGCATCACGCTTTGACGTTGAAAACGGCGGCGGGGGTGGAGGTTTTGTTGCACATCGGATTGGATACCGTCATGCTCAAAGGCGCGGGGTTCGATGTCCGGACGGCCGTCGGGCAAAACGTGAATCGGGGCGATCCGCTGATCGCGTTCGATCCCGAAACGATTGAAAGCGGCGGGAAAAGCCTGCTGACGGAAATGGTCGTCGTCGGCCGGACGGCGGGGGTCGAACTGTTGCTGCCCGGACGGGATGTCGCCGCCGGCGCGGATGTCGTGTTGCGCGTCGCCGCGGTTAAGGAGGAGGCGGCCGGAAACGCGGCGGGCGACCGTGTCGAATCGTGGGGGATGGCAATCAAAAATCCGGCGGGGCTGCACGCGCGGCCGATCGCGGTTTTGACAAACGCGGCGAAGCGGTTTTCGGCGTCGATCCTGTTATGGAAAGGGGATCGTTCCGCCAACGCCAAAAGTCTGGTTTCCGTTATGGGATTGGACGTTCAAAAAAGCGATGTCGTCCGCTTGACGGCCGAAGGGGCGGACGCGCGGGACGCCGTCAAATCCCTGATTCCTTTGATCGAATCCGGATTGGGCGAGGATTTGACCCGATCCGCCGAAGAATTTGCCGCGGTTGATCCCGCATCCCCCGCGGCGCGGCGTGATGATGTCGGCGGTGTTTATTCGGGGATTCCGGTTTCGGCCGGTGTGGCAGTCGGCGTGGCCGTGCGGTTGCAGGACGCCGCGATTGAAATCGAAGAGTTCGGCGCGACCCCCGCGCAGGAACGGGAGAAACTGACCCGCGCGCTGGCGGAGGCGGATGAACAGCTCTCCGATCTGTTTGATCAAACGCGCCGCCGTGCCGGCGAAGACAAAGCCGGCATTTTCAAAGCGCACCGTGAATTGCTGAACGATCCGGAATTGGCGGCGGGGGCGGGCGATCTGATCGCCAAAGGACGCAGCGCGGCGTTCGCATGGCGGACGGTGACAGAGCGTCAGGCGGGAATCCTGTCCGAAATGAAAAGCGGGTTGTTGGCCGGACGGGCGCAGGACCTGCGCGATGTCGGGCGGCGCGTGCTGCGGTTGATAACGGGCGAAGTCGAACAAAAGCTTTGTCTGCCGGACAATGCCGTTTTGATCGCGCGGGAACTGTCCCCGTCGGACGCGGCGTCGCTGGATCGCGAAAAAATCGCCGGTTTCGCGACCGTCGGGGGCGGGGCGGCATCGCACGCGGCGATATTGGCGCGGTCGCTGATGTTGCCGGCCGTCGCCGGATTGCCGGAAACGGTGCTGGGCATTTTAAACGGGACGCCCGTTTTGTTGGACGGGACAAAGGGCGAATTACGCACGAACCCCGATGCCCTGTTGTGCAAAAAGGCCGCTTTGCGGGAACAGGCGGATCGCGAAATCCGCACGGCTTTGTTTAAGGAAAAGGATGTTCCCGCCGTAACGGCCGACGGAACGCGGATCGAGGTCTGCGCCAACATCTCTTCCGTCAAAGAAGTGGCGCAGGTCGTTGAAAACGGCGGTGACGGCGTCGGTTTGCTGCGTTCCGAATTTCTGTTTTCGGGACGCGGGCGTGCGCCGGACGAAGACGAGCAGGCCGCTGCCTATTCGGCCGTCGCGGAAACGCTGGGAGCGGAAAGGACGCTGATCGTGCGCACGTTGGACGCTGGCGGGGACAAGCTTTTACCCTATTTGCAAATGCCGCGGGAGGATAATCCCTTTCTGGGGGTGCGCGGCATCCGTTTGTCGCTGGCTGAGCCGGACGTTTTTCGCGCGCAGATCCGCGCCGTTTTGCGCGCGGCCGGAAAAACGGGGCTGCGGCTGATGTTCCCGATGATTGCGGATGTCGGCGAACTGATCAGCGCGAAACAAATCGTCGCGGAGGAACGCGAACGGCTGAACGTGGCCGCGCCCGTCGGCGTCGGCATGATGGTGGAAGTCCCCGCCGCGGCGGTCATGGCCGACGTTTTCGCGCGTTACGTCGATTTCTTTTCGATCGGGACGAACGATTTGACGCAATACACCATGGCGGCGGATCGCGGCAACGCCCGATTGACTGATTTCACAGACGCTTTGCATCCGGCCGTTTTGCGGTTGATCAAACAAACGGCGGACGCCGCGAAACAACACGGCCTGCGGGTCGGCGTTTGCGGCGCGGCGGCGGGCGAATCGGCGGCCGTTCCCGTCCTGATCGGTTTGGGGGCGGATGAATTAAGCGTCGCGCCGTCCGCCGTTCCGGCCGTCAAAGCGGCGGTCAGGGCTTTGTCGATTGACCGCTGCCGCCTGTTGGCGCAAGAGGTGCTGGAATTGGAAACGGCCGCCGCCGTCCGGTCGAAAATCGGGGAATTTTTGAAAAAATAGGAGTGTCCGCCATGGGAAAAAAAGCTTTTATGTTTTTGCAGCAAATCGGAAAATCCCTGATGCTGCCGGTCGCCGTCCTGCCCGTCGCGGGGTTGCTGCTGGGGATCGGATCGGGGTTGCTGAATGCGGAAGTGACGTGGATTCCGACTGTTATTCCGCAGGTCATGACCCGATGCGGCAATGTCGTTTTCGACAATATGCCGCTGATTTTCGCAATCGGCACGACATTGGGATTGACCGACAACGACGGTGTCGCGGCTTTGGCGGCGGTGACGGGGTTTCTGGTGCTGCAGGCGACGATGGGCGTCATGGCGGACGTTTTGTGGTTTCATGTGTCGTCCGAACGGGAAACGTTGGGGATTTTGGCCGACGCGCTGGGCTACGACGTCGATTTCGCGCGCCGGATCGTTTCGACGAACGCGGGGATCAAAACCATTCAAACCGGCGTGTTCGGCGGGTTGTTCGCCGGCGTCGTCGCGGCGTGGGTATATAAACGGTTCTACCGCGTCAGTCTGCCGCCGTATCTTGGGTTTTTCGCGGGCAAGCGTTCCGTGCCGATTTTAACGTCCCTGATCGCGATCGTTTTGGGTGTCGCGCTCAGCCTGTTCTGGCCGCCCGTGCAGGAATTGATCAACACGTTTTCCATGTGGGCGGCGTACAGCGCGCCCGCGGTGGCCGGAGCGACTTACGGGTTTGTCGAACGGTTGCTGCTGCCGTTCGGGTTGCACCATATCTGGAACGTGCCGTTTTTCTTTGAAATCGGGGCGTATGTGAACAAGGCGGGCGAAGTCGTCACCGGCGACATTCCGCGGTTTTTCGCGGGCGATCCGACGGCCGGCATACTGGGCGGCGGGTTTTTGATCAAAATGTTCGGCCTGCCCGCCGCGGCGTTGGCGATCTGGCAAACCGCAAAGCCCGAAAACAGGCTGAAAATCGGCGGGATCATGGCGTCCGGCGCGTTGACCGCGTTTTTGACGGGAATCACCGAACCGCTGGAATTCACGTTTCTGTTCGTCGCGCCCGCGCTGTATTTCGTTCACGCCGTTCTGGTCGGCACGGCCTTTGCCGCCGTCAATCTGGCCGGCGCGCATATCGGTTACACGTTTTCGCAGGGCGCGATAGATTTCGGCCTGTTTTACGCGCTGGACACGAAACCGTGGCTGGTGTTCGTTCTGGGGCCCGTTTACGCGGTTATCTACTATGCCGTGTTCCGGTTTTTCATCACGGCGTTCGATATGAAAACCCCCGGCCGCGACGACGACGCGGGCGCGGCTGCCGCGCGAACCGGCGATGACGGACGCGGGGCGAAAACGCAAACGGCGGCGCGGTTGGTGGCCGCGTTCGGCGGACGGGACAACATTCAAAACCTGGACGCCTGCATCACGCGGCTGCGGCTGATTTTAAAGGATCCGTCCAAGGCGAGTGATGCGGAATTGAAAGCGTTGGGCGCGACGGGCGTGATGCGCGTCGGCCACGGTGTTCAGGCCGTTTTCGGCACGATGTCGGAAAATTTGAAAACGGAAATGGAGGAGTTTCTGCGTTCCGGCGCGGACGTTCCCGTCATCTCCGCCCCCGTTCTGTCAGTCGATGTGCGCGCCGCGCTGGGCGGGGACGACAATATCGTATCGGTTGAAAGCGAGGCCGACGGCGGCGTTTGCGTCCGGCTGGCCGACCCGTCCCTGATCGACGAGGAAAAACTGCGCGCGTCCGGCGTGACGCTGATGTTCAAAATCAACGGCGAACGGGTGTGCCTGTCGTTTTCATAAAATTTCATAAAATGAAAAACCCTTCCGTTTTTTTGGGCGGAAGGGCTTTTCTTTAAATCAGGGAATCGCAGAATTTCTTGATTCGGTCGCAGGCCTTTTCCAGCAATTCCGTCGATGTCGCGTAGGACAGGCGGAAATACGGCGACAACCCGAACGCCACCCCCGGAACGACGGCGACGCCTTCGGTTTCCAGCAGGGCGGTCACGAAATCCGTGTCGGTTTCAATGACTTTTCCGGTCGGCGTTTTTTTGCCGACGCATCCCGCGATGGACGGGTAGAGGTAGAACGCCCCCTCCGGCACGCGGCAGGAAACGCCGTCGATCGCGTTTAATTTGGCGGCGACCATGTCGCGGCGCGCTTTGAAAATGTCGTTGCGTTCTTTCAAAAAATCCAGCGGGGAGTTCAGCGCGACGACACCGGCGGATTGACAGAACGAAACGGCGTGCGACGTGCTTTGCGATTGGATTTTGTTCGCGGCCTTGATCACTTCGACGGGACCCGCGGCGTAACCGACGCGCCACCCCGTCATGGAATAGGATTTGGCCAGCCCGTTGACGGTCATGGTGCGGTCTTTCAATTCCGGCGCGACGGCGGCGATGCTGTGCGATTTAAAACCGTCGTAAACGATGTGTTCATAGATTTCGTCGCTGATGATCCAAACGTGCGGGTGTTTTTTCAACACTTCGGCCAACGCGCGCAGCTCGTCAACCGTGTAGGCCGCGCCGGACGGGTTCGACGGCGAATTCAAAATGAACCATTTGGTTTTCGGGGTGATCGCCTTTTCCAAATCTTCGGGTGTGATTTTGAAACCTGTTTCCTCTTTGCCCGTCACGAACACGGGCGTGCCCTGCGCGATGCGCACCATGTCGGGATAGGACACCCAGTAAGGCGCGGGGATGACGACTTCGTCATCGGGGTTGACGGTCGCCATGATGATGTTGAACAGCGTTCCCTTTCCCCCGCAGTTCACGGTGATCTGGTCGGGCGTGTAATCCAGCCCGTTTTCGCGTTTCAGTTTGTCGCAGATCGCCTGACGGAAAGCCAAAGTCCCCGCGACGGGAACGTATTTCGTTTCCCCGCGGTCAAGGGCGGCTTTGGCTGCGTCGCAAATGTGTTTCGGCGTCGGGAAATCCGGCTCCCCGACCCCCAGGTCGATAACGTCAACGCCCTGCGCTTTCAATTCCTTGGCCTTGGTCGTGACGGCCAAAGTGGCGGACGGTTTGACGGCCAGCAAACGATCGGCGACAATGCTCATTTCTACCCCCCGTGAATGATGAAAAAAACGGTTGTCAGCATACTTTAGTCGCTATCGCCCGTAAAGAGGTTTTTCGTTATTTTTTCGGTTCGATACACAGCTTGACATCCGAAAACAGGACGGTTTTGAAATTCGCCGCCACGTCCAGCGTTCGGCAGTTCCAGTTCAGCAATTCCGGATTTTCGTCGTAAACCAGCCCGAACGCGTCTTGGAACAAAGCGGCGCGGACGGCGGCGTTGGCGATCAGATCCGTTCGCAGGCCGTCCGTTTTCCCCATGCGGGCGATGTCCCACCCGTGCCATTGGTTGTCGGACGGGGCGTACAGGACGATTTTCGCCGTCGGGTTCGTTTCGGCGATTTCGGCCGCGACGCCCGCCAGCGGAAAACGGTAAAGTTCCAGCACGGCGTTTTCGGGCAGGACGACCCGTTCGTTTAAAATGTCCGCCCGCGTTCCGAACCCCCAAGGGGCGGACAAAACGGCCGTCGAGGCGAAAACGGCCGTTCCGATCACGGCGGCGGACAGGTACAACGCTTCGCCGATCAGGGACGCGGGCTTTTTCCATTTGGAAAACGCCGCGACCAAAACGACGGCGGTTAAAGCTTCGATCGGAACGGCAAAGCGCAGGTTGGCGGCCGTTGTCAGCCAGACAACATACGAAACGCCCAGCCACAGCGCCGCTTTTTTCATCACGGGCGACAGGCGGCATCGGAACGCCAAAGCGCACGCGGCGGTGACGAACAGCGCGGCGAACCTGAAATCGGTCAGTTCCTGCAGCGCGCCGACGTTGGACGTATAGGGGTGGTTGATCAGGTAAAACGGCAGGAAAGCCAGCTGAAAAGCCGTGACGCCGTCCAAATGCAGGCGATCGACGTAGTTTTCGTTCAAATAAAACGGCGATTTGAACACTTTGTTCCAAAACGGGAAAAACGGGTTTTGAAAATCGTTCCACAGCATGACCGCCCAAAATCCGTCCGTCGCCGCAAATCCGGCCAACCCGCCCGCGGCCAGCCACGCGACGAACGTTTTAGGCTTCGCCAGCGTCCTGTATGACAAAATCAGCGCGATTCCCGTCGAAACGCAATAAACGGCGGCGGTCAGCTTCAGCCCCGCGGCCGCGCCCAGCAGGAAACCGGCGGCGGCGTAGGTCTTTTTATGATCGGGAAAGCGCAGGATTAGGTACAGCGCGGATAAAACAAGGGCGGCGGCCGGTATTTCATGCGTCGCCGTTCCGATTTGAAACCACGCGGCGACGCCCGTCGCGCCGATGATTGAAACGGCGGCGCAGCACAGCTTGCCTTTTAACGTTTTGAAATCGAAAAACAGCAGAGAGATTTCAAACAAAACGAACAGCATCGCGCCGAACGGCAAGCCGGTCGCGAAATAATATCCGCCGCGGTCGTTTCGGAAAAACGCGTTCAGCTTGTACAGCAGCGCGTCCAACAGCGGGTTGTAATAGGTGGCGACGGACGCGGGGGCGATGTCCGTCCCCAACCGCCCGTTTAAAAACGCAAATCCGTTGTAATGGTGATACAGCAGGTAATCGTAGGTCAGCTCGAATTTCAACGCGGCGGAAACCAACCCGCCCGCCGCCAGAAAAATCAGGGCGGCGCAAACGTGAAAGAGCGTGGAACGGTTTTTTGTGTTAATGGATTGCATCCGGCGGTTCGCGTCCTTATATTGTTACGGCGGTCATTTTAACGGTCTGAAAAGGAAAGGTAAAGCGTTGAGTGTCATTCTGCCTCTTTACAACCGTCCGGAAAACGACGCGCCGGCGGATTTTAATCTGGTCAGCGCGTATCAACCCGCCGGCGACCAGCCCGAAGCAATCAGGGCGTTGACCGAGGGGTTGAAAAACGGCGAACGCGATCAGGTGCTGATGGGCGTGACCGGATCGGGCAAGACGTTCACGATGGCGCAAATCATCAAACAGATGCGCCGTCCCGCGCTGATCCTTGCCCCGAACAAGATTCTGGCCGCCCAGCTGTACGGCGAAATGAAGTCGTTTTTTCCAGAAAACGCGGTCGAATACTTCGTTTCCTATTACGATTACTATCAGCCCGAAGCATACATTCCGCGCACGGACACCTATATTGAAAAGGATTCCGCGATCAACGAACAGATTGACCGGATGCGCCACGGGGCGACCCGCAACGTGTTGGAACGCCGCGATGTCGTGATTGTCGCGTCCGTGTCGTGCATTTACGGTTTGGGCAGCGTGGAATCGTATTCCTCAATGGCTTTTTCCGTTCAGGCGGGACAAAGTTACGACATTCGCGACATTGCCCGCAGGTTGGTCGAATTGCAGTACCAACGCAACGATCTGTCGTTCACGCGCGGCACGTTCCGGTTAAAGGGCGACGTTTTGGACATCTTTCCGTCCCATTACGAAGATTTGGCGTGGCGGCTGTCCTTTTTCGGCGACGAATTGGAATCCGTGTCGGAATTCGACCCGCTGACGGGTGAAAAAAAGCTGGAGCTGAAAGAAGTCACCGTCTATCCCGCCAGCCACTACGTCACGCCGCGTCCCGCCCTGTCGCAGGCGATGAAAACCATTCGCGCGGAATTGAAGGAACGGCTGGCTTATTACGCCGCCGAAAACAAACCGCTGGAGGCCGAACGCATCGAACAGCGCACGCGGTTCGATCTGGAAATGCTGGAAGCGACCGGCCATTGCAAGGGCATTGAAAACTATTCCCGCCACCTGACGGGGCGCGCCGCGGGCGAACCGCCGCCGACCCTGTTTGAATACCTGCCGAAAGACGCGATCCTGTTCGTGGACGAAAGCCACGTTTCCGTGCCGCAGATCGGGGGGATGTACCGCGGCGACTACAACCGCAAAAGCACGCTGGCGAATTACGGGTTCCGGTTGCCCAGCTGCATTGACAACCGCCCGCTGAAATTCGAGGAATGGGACAAAATGCGGCCGCAGACGATCTTTGTTTCCGCCACCCCCGGCGATTGGGAGTTGAAACAGACGCATGGCGAATTCGTCGAACAGATTATCCGGCCGACGGGGCTGCTCGACCCGAAATGCGAAGTCCGCCCCGTTTCGACGCAGGTTGACGACCTGCTGGCGGAATGCAGGGCTTGCGCCGAAAAGGGGCAGCGCGTCCTTGTCACCACGTTGACCAAAAAAATGGCCGAGGATCTGACCGCGTACATGGCGGAAAACGGCGTCAAGGTGCGTTATATGCATTCGGATATCGACACGCTGGAACGCATTGAAATCGTGCGGGATCTGCGCTTGGGCGTGTTCGACGTGCTGGTCGGCATCAACCTGCTGCGCGAGGGACTGGACATTCCCGAATGCGCTTTGGTCGCCATTTTGGACGCGGACAAAGAAGGCTTCCTGCGTTCCGACCGTTCGCTGATTCAGACCATTGGCCGCGCCGCCCGCAACGCCGACGGGCGCGTGATCCTGTACGCCGACAAAATCACGGATTCGATGAAACGCGCTTTGGGCGAAACGGCGCGCCGCCGCGAAAAGCAGGAACAGTTCAACCTGGAACACCACATCACGCCGAAAACGATCAAACGCGACGTTGCGGACATTCTGGATAGCCTGCGGGAAAAAGAGGGCGGAGAGCTGCCGACCAAAAAAGACGAATCGGTTTTGGCAAACGACAAAAAACTGCGCGACACTTTGACAAAACTGGAAAAGCAGATGCGCAAGGCCGCCGAGGATCTGGAATTCGAGCAGGCCGCCAAACTGCGAGACGAAATCAAACGCCTGCGCGCGATGTCGTTGCAGTTTTCAGATCAATAATCACTTTAATGTTTTTTCCGCTTCGTCCAACGCTTTTTTCAAATCAACGCCGATACAATCCGCCAGCATCAGCAACGTCCGTAAAGTCGGGCTGTTTTGCCGGTTGACAATCAATGTTACGGCGGTTCTGCTCAACCCCGTTTCTTTGGAAATGCGCAATTTTGTGATGCGTCGTTCGATTCTTTCGCGTTCCAGAATTTCGACCACTTTTTGCGATAATTTTTCAGCATCTTCTCGCTTCATTCTTCAATGATTATCGCTTGACACGTTTGTTTAAATGCAATTATAATTACATCAACCGGACACAAATGATTTTGGAATTAAGATGTTGATTTTAACGGACTTTCTGGGAAAGGGTTCGACCAGACTTTGCTTTAAGCATCCGACAAAGACGGGCAAATGCGTTAAAATACCGTCTCGATTCAAAGAAGCGGATTTTTTCGATCGCGAAATCCATACTTTTTACACCGCCAAATCGGTTTTAAACGATTTTGTCGCCCAAACCGCCCCGTGTTTGGTCGATACGAATTTGGGGAAAGGGTTGGAATGCGAAGCCTTTTTTGACGACGACGGATCGCCGTCGAAACCGTTGGGATATTATATAACAAATGGGAAAATTTGTCCCGAACTGGCGGAACAGCTGAATTTTTTCGCATATAATCTGTTGGCGCACGATTTGTTTTTTTATGATTTCAATTTGAACAATTTTGTCGTTCAGATCAAAAACGGTAAAAAACAGTTGAAATACATTGATATGAAAAGCTTTTGCCGCTACAAAGGCTGGTGTTTTTTGAAATTGGAAAACATCATTTCCCCTTTGGCGCGCATATTGGTGAAACGGCGGTTGAAACGGCTGTTCGGTTTGTGCGGATTGAAAGTCTGAGCGTTCCCCCGCATCCGAGATAAAATAAAAAAAACACGATCGCCTTGCCAGCTAAACAGAAAGGCAAGGCGGCCGAGGAGCAATATCAGGGTTGGAACATTAAAAACGCGACGCCTGCGATTTTGTCGGGGAAACACACGGTGTGAATCATGTCCGCCTGAAACGGGCGGCAGGTCATGCCGTCAACGGTGATGGCGGACGTGCCGGATGTCATCCACAACGCTTTGATTGCCGGTTCTTTTGCCGTGTTTTTGATTTTTTCGCCCCATTTTGTTTTGGATATGAACGGCCACAGGTTTTCATCCCTGTTGACAATCCTGATCTTCGCCTTTTCCGCCACTTGCGCCAAAAACATCGAATTGCGGTTGCCGGACGTTAAAAACACCGTATCATCGGGGACGATCAGCTTGTCGGGGAAATCCGGCCGCAAACGGGCGTTCTCGCCGACGCTCAGCTTGCCCCACACGCCCGAATTCCAAACCGTGCCGACGCACATCGCGAACAAAACGACGCAGGCGGAGATTTTGACCGCCTGCTTGACGGTCGAACCCGTCAGGGGATGCCACGACGCCGCGGCTTTGACGAAAAACACGGGCAGCATCATTTCGACGGGGATCAGATAGCGCACGACCAAAAACGTCTTGATCCAGACGGCATAGGAAACGATCAGCCAGAACGCCAGAAACTTTTCCGGACGGGTCATTTTGATCCGGCGCGCCCGAACCGCCCAGACGACCAGCAAAACGGCCGCAAACAGCCAGCGGAAATCCGAAAACGTCATATGATCCAACGTCGGTTCGCTTCCCTCCGTCACCGAAATCAGCAACAGCGGCAGCAACAGCAGTTTCGGCAGGGACGTGTTCAAATCGGGCGATTCCAGCTGCATCGGCGTGAAATTCGACGCCGCGAACCACGGCGACCGGAACACCCCGTTCAAAAACGGAAAGAACGGGTTTTGATACATCGCGTACAGTTTGTACATCCAAAAACCGTTCGTCGCCAGAAAGCCGAGGACACCGCACAGCGCGAACAGCCCGATGCGCTTGAAATCCCTGCGGTTGAACGCGATGAACACGATTCCGGACGACAGGCAATAGGTCGCCGCCGTCGGTTTCAACCCCGCGGCCGCGCCCAATAAAAACGCGGCGAACAGCTCCTTTTCCCCCTTTAACATCCAGTAAAGGGCGGTCAGCACCAACACCGCGACGGGGATTTCGTTGTTGGTCGAACCGATTTGGAACCACGTCGCGAAACCGGTCGCGCCCAAAATCATGGACGCGGCAATGGCGGTTTTATTGCTGAAAAACAGCCGGTTGATTTTCAGGCAGACAAACAGCAGCAACCCGAACGGCAATCCGGTCAGCGCGAAATAAAGCCGCGGGTTTGTGTCCAGACGTTTGATCAAAAACCAGTTGACGGCGTCCAGCAGCGGATTGAAAAAACTGTGGTATCCGGCGGGGGCGACGTCAATGTCGTAACGGTTATGAACAAAGGCGAAACCGTTGTAATAGTGATAGTTCGCCAGATCGCACAAAACATCGTAAAGCAGAAACGCGCTCAACGCACTGCCGACCGCCAGACAGACGATCAGCGCCAGCCAGTCTTCGCACGTCAAAAACAGGAATTTTTTATCAGTCATTTCTATCGGTCACCGCAACGGAAACAAAGAATTGTAATCGACGCCCTTGTACCGCGGTTTTTTCGGGTCGGGAATGGTTTTGGCCGTGGCCAGCAATCCGCGGCTGCGCAACGTCCATTCCAGATTGTTCAGCTTTTCCTGATACTGCGGGCGGTCGGCGATGATGATGCTGAACCAATGGTACGCGTCGATCGGGTTGTAAACGGACGACAGTTCGTCGTTATATAAAAACGCCAGCTGCTCCTGCGCGGCGCGCTGTCCGGCCTGCGCCGCCAGCGTCAGCCATTTTTGCGCGGCGAAGCTGTTTTTATACCCTGCCAATCCGTACAGGTGGATCATGCCGACCATGTATTGCGCGTCAATGTCGCCTTTTTCGGCGGCGGGCGCCAGAAATTGCAAAGCCTGTTGATAATCCGCCCGATTGAACGCGGCGATCCCCTTTTCGGCGTCGGAATAGCCGTCCGCCATTTCCGGCGAATAAAAATCGGGGATGAAAACACAGCCGGACAACGCCAGCAACAAGGGGAGGATAAAGCGCGTTTTCAATGTCATCATCGACCTCGCCCGCTTAAAACGGCCAGCTGCGCCGCGGTCAAGGGCTGTTTCGCCCTGACGGGTTTGCGGCCGTCCAAATCGACGTTGACCTCAAACACGCGTTTCAACAGGGCGCGGTCGTCCTTGGTGTTTTTGCGCAGTTCGTGCCATAACGCGTCGCGGTCGCGGGATGTCATATAGGTCGTGTCCACCATGACGGCGACGGGTTCGGCTTTTTTCGTATATTTGTTCGGGTGATCCATGTCCAGCTGGTGCAAGATCGTTTGCGCGTTTGAAACGGGGTCGAATTCCCATTTGTCCCCTTTGTCGGGCGATAGCGGGGTTTTGATGTCGAACGGGTGGCCTTCGCCGTCGTAAAAGTCGATGTAAGGGGTGTCGGATCGCGAAACGGGGGCTTTGACCGCGCCGGAAAACTCGGCCTCTATCGCGGTCATGGCTTCGCGCAGGACTTTGCCGTTCGGGTCGCCGCGGTGGGCGGGGTCGTCGATCAGCGCGCCAAACGACGGGTGGCTGCGGTAACGCGCGGGAACGTCGTCGATTTTGCGGATGTCCCGCTGGCGGCTCTGCTGGCCGCCGGCAGTTGCGACGCGGGAAGGTTCCGGTAGGTTTGACATGAAACACCTCTTAAAAAACGTTGCCCTATCTTGCGCTAAAAATCGCGGTTTGTCCAGCCGCAAAGATACGGCGGCTGTTTTTCCGCAGGGCATAAAAAAACTGCCGCAAAGGCGGATTAAAAAATATGTTTGCGTTGTAAACTTGAATGTCGGAAACAAATCGCCTACTTTCATCAAAGAAAGGAACAAAACGGAATGATTGATTTGCCGCCGCAGGCCGGAACGGAAGAGTTGATCGCGATGGCGCGTCCGCCGTATCCGGACGGATTTTTCCCGTTGGGGGCGGGGTGGACGGCCGTTTTCTGGGCGGTCGCCGGCATTGTTTCGGCGGCGGTTCTGATTTACAACAGCCCGCGGATGCGCCGCCGGCGCGAAGCGTTCGACTGTTTGAAATCCGCGCGGCGCGCCTTTTTCGACACGGGCGACGTTTCCGGATTGGCCGCGCAAGTGTCCGTTTTGCTGCGGCGGGCGGCTCTGCACCGTTTCGGACGGACGCGGACGGCCGGTTTAAGCGGGCGGGATTGGACGGATTTTTTACGGGACACGGGGGCGCATTTGAACGAGGAAGATGTTTTTTTGCTGGAAAATCAAGCGTTTGCTCCGGCCGATTTCGAAAACGATTTGCGGCGCGGGCGGCATTTTCTGGTTTCCGCCCGTAAATGGTTGGAGAAAAACCTATGACCGGTTTTGCGTATCCTCAAATGTTTTTGTTGCTGGTGTTGCCGTTCATCGTGCGCGCCGTTTTGCCGCGGGTGAACGACAACGGCGGCGATGCGCTGAAAATCCCCTTTTTCGACGATGTGCGGGATCTGCGCGCCGCGGGCGTCCGGCCGTTTGCCGGCGGGTTGAAATGGCGGCGGTTTCTGGGCGCGCTGATTTGGATCGCGCTGGTGACGGCGGCGGCGAACCCGCGTTGGACGGGCGAACCGGCCAAAGTCCCGTCGCAGGGGCGCAATCTGATGTTGGTGCTGGACATTTCGGGGTCGATGCAGGAAACGGATTTCGTTTTGCAAAATCAAAATGTGCGCCGGTGGGACGCGGTGCGCGCGGTGGCGGACGCTTTTGTGCAAAAACGCAAGGGCGACCGCGTCGGCGTCGTTTTGTTCGGCGAACGGGCGTATGTGTATGTTCCGCTGACGTATGATTTGAAAACGGTGTCCGCTTTGCTGGACGAAGCGGATGTCGGCATGGCCGGGCCGCAAACGGCGATCGGCGACGCGCTGGGGTTGGCGTTGAAAACGATGGCGGACGTTCCGGCCAAAAGCAAGGTCGTCGTTTTGCTGTCGGACGGCGTCGCGAACGCGGGGGCGATGAAACCGTCCGAAGCCGCGGAATTGGCGGCGAAAGCGGGGGTGAAGGTCTATACGGTCGGCGCGGGGTCGGATTCGATGCGGCTGTCGGGATTGTTCGGCATGATGCAAATTCCGCGCGGCGACGAAATCGACGAAGCGGCCTTGCGTGAAATCGCGCAAAAAACGGGCGGCCGGTATTTCCGCGCCAAAGACACGGCGGAGTTGGCGCGCATTTACGGGGCGATCGACGCGCTGGAACCCGTGGAAAACGATGCCGTTTTCGTCCGCCCCGTGAAAGCGTTGTTTTACTATCCGCTGGCGGCGGCGTTCGCCCTCAGCGCGTTGGGGGCTTTGTCCCTGCTGATCGGGAGGCGGGCATGACGGAATTTCATTTTTTGCGTCCCGAATGGCTGTGGGGACTGTCTGTATTGCTTTTATTGCCGTTTCTGGCCGGAAAAGGCCGGTCGAACGGCGGGCTTTGGCGCGATTTTTGCGACCGGATTTTGCTGCGGCCGCAGCTGGTCGCCGGAACGGGGGCAAAGACGTTCGTTCCGGTTGTTTTGGCGGGCGTGTGCTGGGTTCTGGCGGTGCTGTCGCTGGCGGGGCCCGCGTGGGAACGGTTGCCGCAACCCGCGGTGAAAAAGGGCGTTGACACTGTTTACCTGCTGGACATTTCCGTTTTTATGACGCCGTCGGATGTCAAACCGTCGCGCATGGATCGCGCGCGTTTCAAACTGCACGATTTTTTGCAAAAGACAAAGGACGGGCAGAACGCGCTGGTGCTGTACGACAACGAACCGTTCGTCGCCGTTCCGTTGACGCAGGATGCCAAAGTCATCGACCAAATGCTGCCCAGCGTTCAGGCGGGCATGATGGGCGGCCGGATGCCGGATGCGGCGAAAGCGCTGGATCAGGCGCGGGCGTTGTTGAAACAGGCCGGATCGACGCGCGGCCGCGTCGTGATGATCGGGGCGCACGTTTCCGGCCGGAATCTGGCCGCCGCGCGAAAAGCGGCGGAAAAGCTGAAATCCGACGGCTTTCCCGTGTCCGTTTCGGGTGTCGGGACGGGACACGGCGCGCCGCTGCAAATGCCGGACGGGACTTTTTTGAAATCCGGCGGAAAGCCTGTTTTGTCGGCGTTGACGGCCGGCAATCTGGAAAAAATCGCCGTTTCCGGCGGCGGCGTTTACCGCGCGGCCGGATTGGACGACGCCGATGTGGATGCGATTGCGGGTGTCGCGGCGGATGCGGGCGGGGTTTCCGCCGGTTCAAACACGGATGTGAAGGCGGACGCGTGGCGCGATTTCGGTGCGGTTTTGTGTTGGCTGATTCTGCCGTTTGCCGCGTTGGGGTACCGCAAAGGGTGGCTGGGCGTTTTGTTGCTGGCTTTGACGCCGGTTCAGGCGCGGGCGGACGTTTCCGATTTGTGGACGCGCAGTGATCGCAAAGAGGCTTTGCGCATTGCGGCGGGGGAAAAACCGGCCGACGCGAATGTGTTTTCCGATCGCGGCTGGCGGGGCGTCGCGCTGTACAAATCCGGCGATTTCCGGTCGGCTGCCGCGGTGTTGGGCGATCCGGACGATGCCGAAACGCGGTACAATCTGGGCAACGCGTTGGCGCGCGCGGGACAGTATCAACAGGCGATCGAAGCTTATAAAAAGGTTTTGGAGAAAAATCCGGATCATGCGGACGCCGCTTTTAATAAGAAATATTTGGAAGACAGGCTGAAAAACAATCAACAGCGAAATCAACAGCAGCAAAACCAACAGAATCAACAACAACAGCAAAATCAGGAACAACGGCAAAGCCAACCGCAAAACCAACCGCAGAACGGCGGGCAGGGGCAACAGGGACAAAATCAACCGCAAAACCAAAATCAGCGGCAATCCGAACCTCAATCCGCCGAACGGGGGCAAAAAGAGCAAGGACAGAAACAGGCGCAACAGGGGCGGGACGGACAACAGGAAAACAAAGCGCGTCAACCCGAATCCGCGGGCGACGAGGGACAGCGGGAAAATCAATCGCAATCCGCCGGTGTCCGGCCGCAAAACGGGGACGAACAGAAACGCGAAAACGGGCAATCCGCGCCGTCTGGGAAAAAATCCGATGCGGATGACCGCGAAAAACGCGAACAAATGCAATGGCTCAGCGTCATTCAGGACGACCCGTCGGGACTGTTGCGCGAAAGGATCAGGCGGCGCAACCTGATGAACGGAGGCATAAGATGATGAAAAAAGCGATTATGGCGGCGACGCTGTGGGCGGCCGCGTTTTCAATCCGTCCGGCTGCGGCGGATTTTCAGGCGAATGTCAGCGCCACCACGATTCCGGAGGGCGAAAGTTTCCAGCTTTACCTGCGTCAGGACGGCGGCGGGGACGATCCCGACGTGTCCGTTTTGAACGCCGACTTCACGATCGTCATGCAGCGCAAAAGCTACAAATCCAGCTATGTCAACGGCAGATCGCAGACGTTCAACGAAAACGTCCTGACCTTGATCCCCAAAAAAACAGGCGAGGTCGTTTTGCCGTCCATTCGCGCGGGCAGGGAACAGACAAAACCGCTGAAACTGACGGTCGTCGCGGGCGGAACGGCCGTTTCCGCGCCGTCGGGTGAAAAAGCGGACGCGGCGCGGCAATCAAACGTTTTCATCCGTTCCGAAATCGCGGACAAGACCCCCTATGTCGGCCAGCAGGTTGCCTTGACGGTCAAGCTGTATTCGTTTGTGCAAACGCCGCTGTTGGACGGAGCGGTTACGGCGCCGCGCGCCGACGGCGTCGTTGCCGAACAATGGGGGGATGCGAAACGGTCGCGCGAAACGGTGAACGGGCGGCTGTACGATGTGTTGGAATACAAATACCTGCTGTTTTCAAATAAAACCGGCCGCGTCGTGCTGCCTCCGTTCCGTTTTCAGGGGATGATCAGCGATCCGGACGCCCGTGACGCGAACATGGACGATGATCCGTTCGGTTTCGGCGGATTTTTCACGGCGGGATTCGGCGGTCAAAAGGTCGTCGCTGTGCAGACCGCCGGTTTGGAATTAAACGTGCGTGAAAAACCGGATTACGTTGTCGGCGCGTGGTTGCCCGCGACGAATGTCGCCGTGTCCGAAACCGTCGAACCGGCGGGAAAATCGGTCGCTTTGGGCGACGCGCTGACCCGCACCGTGACCGTTTCGGCGGCGGGGGTGCTGGATTCGCAAATTCCGGATGTCGTTTTTCCCGACGGGGACGCGTACAGACAGTATCCCGGAAAGGCGGATTCCAAAAACGTGTTTGACAACGACGGCATCGTCGGCGTGAAAACGCGTCAGATTGTCTTTATGCCGACCAGCGCGGGACAGGTCGTTCTGCCCGCTTTGGAAATCCCGTGGTTCGATGTCGCGTCGGGGCAAACGCGCAAAGCCGTTTTGCCCGCGCGCACTCTCACCGTGACCGGCGCAGTGACGGGATCGGCCGTTTCCGCGCCGGTTCGGGCGGAAAACACGGCGCAAACTTTGCCGTCGCCGATTGAGAAAAAAGCGGAATCCGTTACCGTTCCGGCGGCGTCAGCCCCCGCGGCGGCGACGAAAATGTCGGCGGCTTTGGCAAAAATCGCCACTCAATCGCCTTTGCGGCTGTTCTTGGCCGGAATACTGGCGGGATGCTTTGTCGTGACGGCGTTGGGGCTGGCGGCGCATTACCTGTTTTTCAAAAACCGCGGAAAAGCGGAGGAAAAAGCGCGTCAAAACGTGTCGTCGCGAACGGCCGCCGGCGATTTGAAATCCGCCTGCCGGTCGGGCGATCCCGAACGGGCGAAAGCCGCCCTGCTGGCCGTCGGTCAATCCCTGTGGCCGGAAAAGCCGCCCTTGACCTTGTCCGCTTTGGCTGCCCGTTTCAATGACACGGCGTTGACGGATCAGGTGGAAAAGCTGAACGGCGCGCTGTACGGCGATCGTGCGGCGAAATGGGACGGCAACGCGCTTTGGACGGTTTTTCAATCGGCGCAATCGGCGGCGAAAACGGGAAAAAACAATGAAAAACAGCCCGTTCCGCCGCTGTATCCGCAATAGGCGTTCACGCTTTTTTTACAATGCGCGCGTATAGTCGATCCGTTATGTGTTTATCGGGAAAAACGGATTCATGCGCAGTCAGCATTTAACCCACGCCCTTTTGGCTTCGCTTTTGTGGTGCGCGGCGGTGTTCGCTTTCGCCGGATCGCAGTTCGTAAAATACGAATCCGCGGGAAACGCCTTGCGCGACGCCGGAACGCAGATCGCGATGACGCGGCTGCGCGACCGGATACAGGTCGAAATGGACAAGGGCGCGGCTTTGCCCGAAATCGAAAAGGTCGAACGGATGCTGATCAAATTCGCAGCCGACGACACGAACGTTTTGTCCGCCTTTGTGTTCGACGCGCGGACGGGGCGCATCCTGTTCGGGACGGCCGCGGCGCAAACGGGTTCCGCCGTGCCGGAAAAATGGGTTGAAAAATGCGCCGGTTCCCGATTGCCCTTCGTCAATCCCGACGAGGGAAAGGAAACGGTCGGCCTGCCTTTGATCAACGCATTTTCCGAACGTGAGGGATGCTTGGCCGCCGAATATAAAACGGCGCCGGCCGCGCAGATGCGGGAAAAGATGATTTCGACGACGCTGCGGTTTTCCGTTCGGACGGCCGTCGTCGGCGTGTTGGCGTGGATTTTGATTTTCCTGTCCGGCGATTTGAAAGGCCGGTTTGCCTTGAACAGCGGGGCGGCGCGGGCGTCGGCGGTTGTCGTTGGCGTGCTGATTTTAGCCTTTTGCGTGAAAATCGGCGTGACCGCCTTGTCCGGATCGTTTGAAAACGATTTGCGGCCGATGATCGCCGCCAAAGCGGGCATTGTCGCCAAAAATATTCGCGCGCAAATCGAACGCGCGGTGAAAAACGGCGTGCCGTTTCAATCGGTCAACAGTTTGGAAAGCGTGTTGAACGCCGTGCGCGAACAAAACAAGGAAATCGAATTCATTTTGGTAACGGACAAAAACGGCCGTGTCCTGTACGAATCGGGCGAAGCCGCCAAAGCGTTCGACGCCGACCGCCGCACGGGCAGGATTTCTTTGCGCGACGGATATTATAACGCCGCGGAATCCGTCAACGACGCGGACGGGGCGGCCGGATGGGTGCAAATCGGGGTGAATGAAAGGTTCGCGCGTGAAACGGCTTTTTAATCTGCTTTTCCTGATGTTTTTTCTGTCGCCGGCCGTTTGCGCCGCCGCGCCGGCCAAAGTGTATATGGTGCTGTGGGACGGGTGCGAAGACGCCTGCCGCGGTTTTCAGGATTATTTGAAATCCGCGCGCGCCAATGTGGAAATCGTCCGGCGCGATTTGAACCGGAAAACGGACAAAATCCCCGCCTTGATCGCCGAAGTGGCCGAAACGTCGCCCGATTTGCTGGTGACGTGGGGGACGCTGGCGACTTTGGAAATGCTGGGGACGAAAAACAACGGTCCCGTTGCAAAATACGGCGCCGTTCCCGCGGTGTTCATGGTGGTGTCCCAGCCGGTCGAAAGCGGGTTGGTGTCGTCGGCGGCGGCGCAGGGGCGCAACATCACCGGCGTGACGCATTTGGCCGCGATGTCCGACCAGTTGCAATACGCCCGACGGGTGACGGGGTTCAAACGGCTGGGGGTCGTGTACAATCCGGCTGAAACGAACGCGCAGGTCGCGGTTGATCAGCTGAAACGGTACGCCGCGCTGATGCGGTTCGATCTGGTTGAACGTCCCGTTCCGGCGGACGCCGACGGCAAACCGGACGCGGCGGCGATTGACGGGTTGGTCGCCGAAATGGCGGACGCCAAGGTTGATCTGATTTATCTGGGGCCGGATGCGTTCATGAACGCCAACCGCAAAGCGTTGATCGACGCGGCGGCGGCGTTTTCAATCCCCGTTTTTTCGGCGTCCGAAGGCGCGGTGCGGCACGACGGCGCGCTGTTCGCCTTGGTTCACCGGTATTACAACGTCGGCCGTCTGGCGGGGCGCAAGGCGTTGAAAATATTGCGCGATCATGTGCAGGCCTATGACATTCCGATCGAAACGCCGCAGCGGCCGCTGGCGGTCGTGAATATGACGGCGGCGCGTAAAACGGGCGTGTATCCGCCGCTGGATCTGTTGCAAAACGCGGATCTGGTCAATATTCCCGAAAATGAATGATCAGCGTTTTTTGCGCGGATAGACTCTGACGGCGTTGGCGGCCAGTTTTTTCTGTCCCCGCGGGAACAGAAATTTGCCTTCGGGCGTTTTCAGCGAACCGTCGGAATACAGTTCGAATTTAAAAATTTCCATGCGGGTGAAATCGGAAACCGTTTGCGGGCAATCCGCTTTGCTGCGTTTGCTCTGAAGCGCGAAAGTGGACACTTTGGCCGCGGAGTAACGGCGGATCAACGCTTCTTCCGCCGCTTGGTTCGGCGACGTGTTGCTGAAATACCGGCTGAGGATTTCCTCGAATTGGTAGAGCGGTTTGTACGCTCCGCACGCCATGACAGCGCCGGCCAGATTGCCGATTTCCTCGATATCGTTGGATTGCGCCGCGGCGCCGGACGGCGCGGCCAGTCCCAGACAGGCGATGAAAAACAAAAGCTTACGCATGAACGGCCTCTTTCAAAAGCGATACGCCGTTGATTTTAAAGGGAAAAGGTTCACAAAACGCTAACGCGTCACTTTTTTATGCGCGCGCGGTTCAGGAAAACGCGCAGGGCGGCGTTCGTCGCGGCCGGATTTTCCAACGGCGGCAGATGGCCGCTGTCTTTGATGACGGCGTGGATCGCGGTCGGGATGCGCGCGGTGATCGCATCCATGGATTCCGGCGGGGACAGGACATCGTTTTCACCGCCCAGAACCAGCGTCGGGCAGGCGATCTTTCCCAGCAATTCAGAGGAATCCGGACGGGTCGAGATGACGCGCTGTTCGTTGGCGTATTTTTCGACGCCGGTTGCGCGCGCCATATGTTCCAAAACATGGCGGATCAGGTCGTTGCCGCGGTGTTGCGGGGCGATGACGTTGAACAGGGACGGTTCAATGACGGCTTCGATTCCGCCGGTCTGCGCGGTTTCGATCATTTCCGCCCGTTTTTTGCGCGCGGGTTCGGGGTCGGCGTGCGCGTTCGTATCCATTAAAATCAGCCCTTTGACCCGTTCGGGGGCTTGGCGCAATATCTCGAAAGCGACATAGCCGCCCATGGAAATGCCGCCCAGAACGAAATCGCCCTTGATTTGATTCAAAATGCGCCGCGCCGTCGCCGAAACGGTCGTGTTCAACCCCAAATCGGGGACGAAAAAGTCGGCTTCACTTTCCAGCGCCTTGATCTGGTGGATGAACAGCCCCGCGTTGCACAGCAGGGCGGGCAAAAGGACGACGGGCGTTTTCATGGCGATGTTCCCTATTTGATCAAACGGTTTTGAATGTCTTTGAATTCGGGCGTTCCCGCTTTGCGTAGCCACTCGAACAAAACCATTTCGACGGTGACGAGGGTGATGCCTTCCTGTTTGAACCGTTCCTGCGCGGCTTGTTCGTTTTCGACCGTCCGGCTGCCCGAAGCGTCCGTGACGACGAACACGTCGCATCCGCGTTCCTTTAATTCGACGGCGGTTTGCAGGACGCAGATGTGTTCTTCGACGCCGGCGATGACGACCTGTTTTTTATTCAGGGCGTCGAAATGCTGCGTAAATCCGTCCTGTCCGACGGCGGACAAGCTGGTTTTCGGGAAATAAAAGGCGTTTTCGGGCGCGGCGTCGCGGATGTCGAAAATCGACGCCCCCAACCCTTTGGGGTACTGTTCGGTGATGATGACGGGAACGCCCAAAACGCCCGCGCCTTTCAACAGGCGGGAACATCCGTCAATGACGCGGCGCGGTTCGTTCGCGGCCGGTGCCAGACGTTCCTGAACATCAATGATCAAAAGACATGAATCCGATTTGCTGATTAACATTGTCCTGCCTTTCATTTCGGTATATAAGCTTATTTATTCGTGCCACACTTTTAACGGAATAAAAACATAAAAATGAAATTTTCTGATCTCGGACTGAACGAAAACACTTTAAAAGCCGTCACCGAAGTCGGCTATACGGAACCCACCCCCATTCAGGAAAAGGCCATTCCCGAAATTTTGAAACGCAACGACGTGATGGGGATCGCGCAGACGGGGACGGGCAAAACCGCGGCGTTCACCCTGCCCATGATCGACATTCTGGCCAACGGTCGGGCGAAGGCTTTGATGCCCAGAACGCTGATCCTGTCGCCGACGCGCGAATTGGCCACGCAGATCGCCGAATGTTTTCAGAAATACGGCAAGTATCAAAAGCTGACGATGGCTTTGCTGATCGGCGGCGAATCCATGGTGGAACAGCAAAAGATTTTGTCGCGCGGCGTTGACGTGTTGATCGCCACCCCCGGCCGCATGATTGATTTGTGCGAACGCGGCCGCATTTTGTTGCGCGACGTGCGTGTGTTCGTGTTGGACGAAGCCGACCGGATGTTGGATATGGGATTCATTCCCGATGTGGAAAAAATTGCGGCCAAGTTGCCGTCAATGCGCCAGACGCTACTGTTTTCCGCGACGATGCTGCCTGAAATCAAGGCTTTGGCGCAGAAGTTTATGAAATTCCCCGTCGAAATCCGCGTCGATCCCCCGATGTCCACGGCGGACACGGTCGAACAATTCATCGTGAAAACGAACGAACGCGGCAAACGCGAGGTGTTGCGCAATCTGATCCGCGCCGAAGACGTGAAAAACGCGATGATTTTCTGCAACCGCAAAAAGGATGTGGACATCCTGTTCAAATCTTTTACGAAACACAAATTTTCCGTCGCCGCTTTGCACGGCGATATGGCGCAGGGGGCGCGCACGGATACGCTGAACGCTTTCCGCGACGGTCGTGTGCAGTTGCTGGTGTGTTCGGACGTTGCCGCGCGCGGGCTGGATCTGCCCGACGTGTCGCACGTTTTCAACTTTGACGTTCCCGTCAATTCCGAAGACTACATCCACCGCATCGGCCGCACGGGGCGCGCGGGGCGCACGGGACGCGCGTTCATGTTGGTGACTTCGCGCGATTTCAAGGCTTTGGCCGCGATTGAAAAGATGATCGGCAAAAAGATCGAGGAAATGTCCCGCTTTTCCGTGGAAATGGATCCGGAACCGGAACCGAAAACCAAGGGAAGACGCCGCGGAAAATCCGCAAAACAGGCCGAGGCAACGCCAAAAAACGACGCCGTGAAAAAGGATGAAAAGCGCGAACGCACCCCCGCGGCCAAGGAAAAACAGCCCGCCGTCAAGGAAAAACAGCCCGCGCCCGAAAAGGCGGTCGCGCCGACGGTAAAGGCGGCAAACGGCAACAAAAAGGCCAAGCCCGTTCAGAACAACCGCCCGCCGAAACGGCAAAATGAACGCAAGCCCGTTGAAACGAAGGCTTTCGGCAACGCGATGCCGGCGTTTATGATGAACGAGATCAAATTGTCATGATGCGGGTGTTGACGGATCTGCCTTTGCGGACTTACGCGTCTTTGCCGGACGGCGGAAAGCCGTCGCACGCCGCCGTGTTTTTTCACGGGTACGGCGCGGACGGGCAGGATCTGTCCGGCATTTCCGGTTTGCTGCGGCAACGTTTGCCCGATGCCGCGTTCTATTTTCCCGACGCGCCGGAGGAACTGGGATTCTTCGGCGGATATCAGTGGTTCGACCTTGACGGGTTCAATCCGGCGGAACTGGCCGATCCGCAGGCGGGCGAGCGGTATTTGAAAACCCTGATGCCGCTGGCGGAGCGGGCGCGCGCGACGACGGACGCCTATTTGCGCGCCGTGTTGGAAAACGCGGGCGTTCCGGCGTCAAAGGCCGCCTTGTGCGGTTTTTCGCAGGGCGGGCTGATGGCGGTATATACGGCTTTGCGTTTTGATGAAACGTTGGCGGCGGCGGTCGGAATGTCCGCGGTCGCCGTGACGTTTGACGGGACGGTGTTCACGCCGGATAAAATCGTGTCGCGACCGCCCGTGACCCTGATTCACGGAGATGCCGACAACGTCGTTCCGCCCGCGGTGTTCGATTTGAACCGGCGCAATCTGGCGGCGGCGGGCGTCGCCGTCGAAACGTATGTCGTTTCCGGTTTGATGCACGGCATCGACATGACGGCGGCGGGGCATTTGGCGGCGGCGTTGGAAAAAGCGTTTGTCTGACCCGTTCGCGCGCAGGGCGCGGATGCCGTTTTTTCCGTTTAAATTCTTCACTTTTTTCCGTTCGGAAAGGTATTTTTAACGAAATGGAGCCACTATTAAAGAATGGAAAAAAGTATGCCAAATGCGTCTGTTCGCCCGAATGTCAGGAAATCCGCGGGGTTGGGTAAACCGCCGACGGACGGGGGACGCGTTGCCACTTTTATCTGGCTGTCGCGGTTTTTCAGCGTGCTGTGTTTCGCGCTGGTCGTTTCGACCGTCGTTTTCGCCCTGTCGCTGATTCACATTTCCAAAGAGGCGGAGGTGGATTCCGTTTTGGTTACGGCGCCGACGTATTCGGAAAACCTGTCCTATTTTGAACCGCTGCATCCGGATATGCCGGCGATGGACATTCTGGCGGAAATGTTTGTGCGCCAATATGTGACCGCCCGCAACAACGTGTGGAAAAACGCCCGCGAAATGCGCATCCAGTGGGGCGGCGGCGGCCTTGTGCGCTATATGTCGTCGCCCGAAGTGTACGAAGCTTTCGCGACAAAGGAAATGCCCCGCTATTTCCCCGATCCGGAAACGGCGCCGCAGGTTACGGTGGAAACGGACATCAAGCGCATCATCAAAGAGGGATGGAACAGCTGGCAAATCTTTTTCGACACGCGGCGCATGGACAAAACGGTAAGCCCCCCCGTGATAGAACATTGGATCGCCACGATCCAATTCCGCTATTATTCCAGCAATGCCGTGATGTTTTCCCGCCTGCGCAACCCGTTGGGGTTCACGGTGACGCAATATCATTTGGCGCGGCAGAAAAAATAACCAAGACAGGAGAATCCGGCATGAAAATGAAAACAATCGGAAAAGCGGTTTTGATCGTAACGGCGTGCGTCGTGTTGAACGCCTGCGCCGGTTCCATTTATGAAAAAGAACCGGTCGGCATCGGTCGGGACATTTCTGAATTGAAACGTTCCCCGTGTGCCTGTATGCTTTTAAAGTTGCCGGCCAATCTGCCCGATTGGATGACGGCGGCGGGATGACAGGACGAAAACGATGCCCAGACCGGTGAGATCGAAACAACAGCTGACGGTAAAAGACGCCGAAACCCAGCCTTTGAAAAAGGCGGACGCCGCGCGTTCCGTTGCCGACGCGAAGAAAAAGCCCGCGCCCGCTTTGCCGCAGGTTGAGGAAGTGTCGGTCGATCAGCTGCGTGAACGGCGGTATTTGTGGACGGCGCGCGCTTTTGCGATCGTGTCCGCCGTCGCTTTGTGCGTCAATCTGGTTTTGTTGCTGGCCATCGTTCATTTGATGCCGTTGAAACGCGTCGAACCGTTTTTGCTGACGTTCCAAAGCAAGGACGAACAGGTTGTCAGAATTCGCCCGCTGTCCAAGGATATGGCGGCCGAAGACATCATTTCCGAAGCCATGATCCGTCAATACGTCCTGCTGCGCAACACGATGGTTTCCGACGTTGATGAAATGTCGTTCCGCTGGGGGCCCGACGGGCCTTTGCGCTGGATGTCGTCGGCGCAGGTTTATAACCAGTTTTCCAAAACGGTCAAGGATTGGCTGTCGCGCATCAAGCTGGAGGGTTTGACGCGCGAAGTCCGCATTGAATCCGTCGTGCGCCAGCAAAACATCTGGCTGGTTTACATCGTCACGCGCGATATGTTGCCCGAAGCCGAAGAACCCGCCGTTTCCCGCTGGCGCATCCGGCTGTCGATCAAATATTTCGCCAAAGACCAGCGGCAGGTCAAATACATCAACCGGCTGAAAAACCCGTTGGGTTTCTCGGTTGACGGCTATTCCATCGAAAGTGCTAACGAATAAGAAGGTGTCCCGTGAAAGCTAATTTGAAAATCCGCCTTTTCGCAGTCGTTTCGCTGACGTTTTGCCTGTTCGCGCAAAACGTTTCGGCGCAACAGACCGCCGCGCGCGAATCAATGGACGCGGCGATTGAACAGTCGAACGGGCAGTATTCCGAAATGGATATGCCGTTCTGGTCTTTGGGGATGCAGCAAAAGGCGTGGAACAAGCCGATGGAACATTTGGGCGAAGGGCAGAGCAAACCCGGATATTCCAGATATTACTGGACGCCCGATCTGGTTTTGCCCCTGCGCATTCGCGAAGGGATGCACACCTTGATCAATTTCCCGTCGTGGGAACTGATCGAAAACGTGTTTCTGGGCAACGAAAGCGCGTTCGGGGCGCAAAAGGTTGCGCAGAATGCTTTGATGGTTTTCGCCGCCAGCGTCGATCTGGTCGGCATGGATACGAACATGATCGTGTTCGGGCGTTCGGGGAACAGGTACGTCTTTTACCTGCGTAGCGAAACGTTCAACACGGACAGAATCACAAACTCGGTCGTTGACATCGTGATCAACGACGCCAAATTCGTTCCCGACGATTCCGGCACGACGCCGTTTGCTTCGGGCGCGGTCGCAACGGGCGCGGCGGCGGGCGTCATGAACGTTTCCGCCGGTTCGGGCGGGATGTTCGGCGGAATGCGGTCGGGAAAGAAAAACACGACCAAAAACGGGACGGAGGACTGGCTGGCGGACATCGAAGTCGATCCCGAAAAACTGCGTTTCGACATCGACGTTTTCATTCCGAATCCCGCCGATATGGAAATCGCGCCGGAACGCGTGTGGCGTGACGAAATCTTCACCTATATCGACTTCGGTCCCAAAGCGTTGACCATGACCGAACGGCCGATCGTCAACCTGTTGTCGCAGGGTTCCGAAGTGCCGATCGGTTTCAGGACGCGCGGGCCGAACGGGCGGCTGATGGTCGTCGAAGGCATCGGCGATCTGGTTTTGCGCAACGGCAAACGCATCCTGTGTCTGAAAATCAGAAAGGATCCGACGTACGGGACGGATTGGGTAGAATACGAAAAATCCGTCCAACCGCAATGGGCGCCGGGGCCGATGATCACGACGCCGGGGTACAATCCGGCCGCGGGCGGCGCGAAGACGATGACCGCGTTGAACGGCGCGGCGGCCATGGGGGGCGCAGGGATGCCGAACATGATGAACCCGATGATGAACGCGGCGCAGATTGCGCAGTTTTCGGCGCAGCAGGGACGGGACGCGTCGCGCGCTTTCCGTTACCGTTCGACGCCGACCGAAACGATCGCCATTGAATTGGGATCGGGCGCGGAAATCGCTCCGCTGGAACAGAAATGGGACGTCATTTCGCGTAAAAACAAGGACTTGCTCGGGGCTTTCGAGCCGTATTATTCCGTTGACGCCGTCGCGGAGGGTGAATCAAGGGATTTGTTCCGTTTGCGCATCGGGCCTGTCGGCAGTATCGAGGCGGGGGACAAATTGTGTAATCAATTGGGTCGCCGCGGGGTGACTTGCATAGTTGTGCGGACGCAATGAACGAAGAATTACTCAGCTCGTCAGACAGATATTTAAAAAAGTCCAACAGAATGTTGTTGGTCGTCGGGATCGTCGCTTTGCTGGCGTTCCTGACGGGCGTCATCATTCTGTTGAGCGGGGACGAGGAGCGCAAAAAAGACGCCGAGGTCACGATTGACGGTTCGGCCGAAAGCTCCAGCAGCATCACCGGCGGCAACGCGGATTCGTTCAATCTGGCTGAAGAAGAACCTCAACCGACAACCGTCCGGTTGGTCGCGTCGCCCGAAAGCCTGCGTTTCGATCAGGTCGTTTTGGGTACGACGGCGGAAGGGACGCTGACCCTGTCGGCGTCGTCCGGCCGCGTCGGCATCACGTCCGTCGAATTTGAAAACAAACAGGAAGACGGATTCGTTTTGGAAAACAAATGCCGCAAAGACATCGTGCTGAGCGGCGACATGACGTGCAACGTCGTCGTGCGCTGGGAACCGAAAACGGCGCGCACCATACAATCCAACATCTCGATCAGGTGGAGCGACGAAACATTCGGCGGCATCGGCCGGCGCGTGATCGTTCCCGTTTCGGCAATGGCCATCGATACCAGTATGTGCGGCGTCTGCGACGAAGCGCCGGGGGGCGGCGGTTCCGTTTTGGATCAGTTGCGCCAAAAAGGGCGCGTCATTCTGGGGCCCGACGGCAAACCGATCGGGTACGCCGATGAAAACGGCGTTGTGTACGGGTTGGACGGCAAGCGCATCGGTACTTTGCGCCCCGACGGAACGGTCGTTGACGATCAGGGCTACGTCATCGGCGTGGCGGAAGGAACACGGTTGGCGATCGGGCCGAACGGCGAGATTCTGGGAACGATTCTGCCTGACGGGCGCGTCGTTGACAAGGACGGCAAGCTGATCGGTTACGCTTTGCCTGACGGGACGATCGTCGATTTGAACGGCAACGTGATCGGCGCGGCGGTCAGAACGGGCATCGCTTACGATAAAAACGGCAATCCGATCGGGCGGATCATGCCCGACGGTACGGTCGTCGATGAAAACGGCAATATCATCGGCTATGTCAACCCCGACGGCACGATCGTTGACGCCAACGGCAACATCATCGGTTCCGTCATGCCGCAAGGCGCGGTCGTTGACGCGCAGGGCAACGTTTTGGGCATCGTCATGCCCGACGGCACGGTCGTGGACAAGGACGGCAACATCATCGGCCGCGTTTTGCCCAACGGTTTTGTCGTGGACAAGGACGGCAACATCATCGGCCGCGTGATCAAAGAGGGCTTGGCCATCGGCGCGGGATGCAAAATGATCGGCCGGATCAGCACGGACGGTTCCGTCATGTCCGCGAACAAACAGGTCGGCCGGCTGACGGCGTCGATGACGGTCGTCGATATGGCCGGCAATCCGGTTGGCGGCTATGTGCAAGAGGGGGCTTTGCTGGATTGGAACGGCAAAGTGATCGGCAAAGTCGATTCGGACGGCAGCCCGATCAACTTCAAGGGCGATCCTTTGGGCTGTCTGACGCCTTACGGCACGGTGGTTGACGATTCCGAAGAAATCATCGCCGCCGTTTTGCCGCGCGGCACGGTTATCGGCGACCAATGCGGCGTTGTCGGCCGCGTCATGCCGGACGGCAGTGTCGTCGGCGACGGCCAGATCAAAGGCCGCATCCTGCCCGACAAGCGTTTCCTGTCCGCCGAAGGAAAGGTGGAGGGCGCATTGGCGCGCCAGAACATCGGCGTCGGCCCCGGCTGTATGTCGTTGGGGTACGCCAATCTGGACGGGCAGATGATCACGACAAAGGGCGAATTTGTCGGTTGCTTGGCCGCGAACGGTGAAATTCTGGACAACCAGAAAGTCGTTTTGGGGCGCGTTTTCGATACCGCCGTCGCTTTGAACGCGGACGGGCGTGTCGCCGGATTGACGGACGCGGCGGGCAAAGTTCAAGATAAACAGGGCAAGATTCTGGGATGTCTGGATCCCTACGGCGTCGTTTTGAATTCCAAAAACGAAGCGTCGGGGATGATCATGCCTTTCGGCGGTGTTTTGGATCGCGACGGCCGCACGATCGGTTGGGTGATGCCGGACGGTTCCGTATCCAACGGCAAAGCCGCGACGGTCGGCCGGACGATGCCGGACGGATCGGTTGTCGATCTCAGCGGCCAAACGGTCGCGCGCGTCGCGCCGACGGGCGGGATCGCTTTGCGCGGGGCGTGCCAGCCCGCGGGCGACATATTGATTGACGGCCGCGTTGTGGATAAGGATTTTAAACGCGCCGCCTATATTCATATGAACGATATGCTGACCGACGAAAACGGCGATTTCCTCGGGCGCGTCGCGTACGGCGCGCGGGCGATCGGGCGCAAGGACGCCTATCTGGGGCGCACCGGAATCGACGGAACGCTGTACGACGCCGCGGGCAAACAGATCGGTTGCTTGCGCCCCGATTCCGTCTTTGTCGATTCGGACAACAAGTTTTTGGGTGCGGCGCTGGCCGAGGGCATCGCCGTCAACGACAAGCCGGAGCTGTATGCCCGCGGCGATTCCATAGCCAAGGCGATGAATCTGAAAGGAACGGATTTCGTCGGGGCGGTGACAATCGCCGCTTTGGTGCGCGAAGACGACCGCATCACCGGCGGCGTCATCCCCCGCAAAGCCGACGTTTTCGACATCAAAACCAGTGAAACGATCGGTCGTCTGCTGCCGTCCGGCGCGGCGGTCGATCTGCTTTCCCGTCCGTTGGGGCGGTTGAAAATGCCGTCCGGCGAAATCGTGAACAAGGACGGCAAGATCGTCGGCAAGATTTTCGTCGGTTTGCGACAGGTTGTCGGGCCGAACGGTGAGATTTTGGGTGTCGTCATGCCCGACGGAACGGTCGTTGACGCCGCCGGCCGCGTGATCGGCAAGGCCGATCTGAACGGCAAGGTCGTTGACAAGGACGGCCGCGTGATCGGCGAAGTCATTCCGGTCGGTCAGCCGATCATCGGTTCCGACGGCAAGATCATCGGCTATGTCGGCATTGACGGCACGATCGTTGACAAAGACGGCAACCCCGTTTTGGGGCCCAACGGCAAACCGATGCGTTACCGCGCCGGCGGGTCGGTCGTCGAGGACGGCGGCAAGGTCATCGGCAAAATCGGCGACACTTTGGAACGTCTGGTTTATGACAAGGACGGCAACATCATCGGCCGCGTTTTGCCCGACGGAACGGTCGTCGATTTGGACGGCAACGTGATCGGGCGGATGTTGCCCGACGGAACGGTTGTTGATTTGAACGGCAACGTGATCGGACACGCGGGGCCGCCCGAACGGCTGGTCTATGATGAAAACGGCAAACTGATCGGCCGTGTGCTGGCAGACGGAACGGTCGTCGATTTGAAAGGCAACGTGATCGGCCGCGTGATGCCGGACGGCACGGTGGTGTCGCTGGACGGCACGGTGATCGGCTACGCGGTCAAAGACGGGCTGGGGCTGAACTTTAAAAACGAAGTCATCGGCAAGATTGATTCTTCCGGCCAGCTGAAAGCGGCGGGGTCGGATCGCGTTTTGGGCACGCTGCAGGCCGACGACACGATCGCGGATTCCGCCAGCGTCGTGATCGGCAAGGGCGTGGTCAACGCCGTTCCCGTCGGGAAACAGTGCCGCACGTTGGGGACGATCGACGATCTGGGCAAAGTGATCGACACAACCGGCCGTCAAATCGGGCGGCTGAACTACGACCGTTCGCTGGTGGACGCGTCCAACGCGCAGATCGGTCTGGCGTTGGGGCAGGATTCCGTCATCAACGAACCGTGCAAAATCATCGGGCGCATGACGGCGCAGGGCAATGCGATCGACACCAAGGGCGAAAAGCTCGGCTGCGTCGATTTTGAAGGGTTGGTCAAGGATCAAAACGGCAAACGTTTGGGGCGCGTCGTGGCCAAAGGGCAGGTGCGCGGTCCCGCCGACGACATCATCGGAAAAATCGTCGCCAACGGCGAAGCTTTGGGCGATCAGGGCAACGTGCTGGGATGCTTTACGGTGGACGGCGCCGTTTTGGACAAGGATAAAAAGGTTCTGGGCGTTGCGGCGGATCTGAAATACGCGGTGGATGACAACGGCAAAATCATTGCGCGCGTTTTGGGCGGACGTTACGGCGTCAATCCCGATGGCGGTGCTTTTATCGGCGAGCTGGACGGCGAAGAGTTGAAAAACGACGGGAAGCGGCTGGGCGTTTCCGTGCCGTCCGGACGGCGGGTCATCGCCGTTGACGGTAAAATCGTCGGCACGGTTCTGCCGCGCGGGCGCGTGATGAACGACCGCGGCGAGGATGTCGGCTTTGTCACGGCTTCCACCCGCGTTTTGACGGACGAACGGAAATTTTTGGGACGCGTCGTTCCGATCGGCGAGGAATGTAAGGACGGCAAGAACAACGTCGTCGGCAAAGTGCATTTCGACGGCACGATCGTTGACGACCGCCAGCAGGTTTTGGGGCGTTTGATGGCCAGTGGTCAGGCTTTGGACAACGCAGGGGCGCATTTGTGCATGATCACGCTGATCAGCACGAACGACGATGGTTCGCTGTTTCCGAAAAGCATGATCGGCAAAATGGTTTACGGCCCCGACGGCAAACCTTTGGGCGTCATCGGCGCGGACGGGTTCATCCGCGACGCGAACGGCAACATCGTCGGCCGCGTCCTGCCCGACGGGACGGTCATCGACCTGAACGGCAACATTATCGGCAAAGTCTATCCGAAAGGCGCCGTGTTCAGCCCCGACGGCAAGTTTTTGGGCATTGTCGGCGAGGACGGATACCTGCGCGACGAAAACGGCAACATCATCGGGCGTATGTTGCCCGACGGGACGGTCGTCGATATGAACGGCAACGTGATCGGCCGCGCTTTGCTGGAAGACGGCATCGTTGATGCGAACGGAAACTTTTTGACCAAGACGGGCGAGGAACGCTTGGTCTATGACGCGAACGGCAACGTGATCGGCCGCGTTCTGCCCGACGGGACGGTCGTTGACTTGGACGGCAACGTGATCGGGCGGATGCTGCCCGACGGAACGGTCGTTGATCTGAACGGCAACGTGATCGGGCGCGCGGGGCCGCCGGAACGGTTGGTCTATGACGCGAACGGCAAACTGATCGGCCGCGTTTTGCCCGACGGAACGGTTGTCGATCTCAAAGGCAACGTGATCGGCCGCGTCCTACCCGACGGAACGGTCGTCGATATGAACGGCAATGTGATCGGGCGCGCCGGGCCGCCGGTGCAATCCAAAAACGTCAAAATCGCCGTGGGGCGTGACGGCAAGTTTTTGGGCATTGTCGGCGAAGACGGTTTCGTCCGCGACGCGAACGGCAACATCATCGGCCGCGTTCTGCCCGACGGAACGGTCGTTGATCTGAACGGCAACGTGATCGGTTCCGTGATCGAAGGCGAACCCATCCGCGACGAAAACGGCAACATCATCGGCGTCATCATGCCCGACGGCCGCGTCGTCGATTTGGACGGCAACGTGATCGGCCGGATCAACGCCAACGGTGAAATCGTGGACGAAAACGGCACCGTTTTGGGAATTTGGAAAGGCGGCAAGCTGACGCCGCTCAGCGACAAGCTGAAAGGAAAGCGTTTCGCCTTTGACAAAAACGGCAATCGAATCGGCGTCATCAGACCCGACGGCACGGTTGTGGATGAAAACGGCAACATCATCGGCCGCGTGGACGCAAACGGCAACGTGATCGACCTTGACGGCAACATCATCGGTTCGATCAATCCGCCCGCCCCCGATCAAAAGCAAGAGGATAAAAAGGACGGCCGCGTTTCCGTTTTCGGCACGTTCGATCCGGACAGCTACCGTTACCGCGGCAAAAATCTGGGGTCCGGCGGCGGCACCGGCAAAGGGGAACGTTACGATCCCGCGCGGATTAAAAAGCTGCGCGCGATGCAGCTGGCCTACCGCCGTCAAATCCGCCCCGGAAAAGGCATCGGCGTGTCCGCGACGGAAGAGGATACGCTGAAAAAACAAAAGCGCAGCCGGAACTGGAACAAACAGGGGATTTTGAAAAACGTTTCGTCGTACCGCGTCAACATGGAAAACGCGATTTTGGCGGACAAGGCGATTCCCGCGGTTCTGGCGCGTTCCATCGACACCGAACAGTCGGATATCCCCTTGTCGGCCATTGTCGAACGCAACATCTATTCCGAATCCGGACGCAAGATCATCATTCCCGCCGGCAGCCGCATTATCGGCGAATTGACGGGAACGTCCGCGCAGGAAGAGGTCGGTTCGGCCTCAAAGGTCGAAATTTCGTGGAAACGTCTGGTTCGTCCGGACGGCGCGGCGTTTGTGTTTGAATCCGGCGTGTCGGGCGACGCGTCGGGACGCGCGGGTGTCGGCGCGTATATGGATCGCCAGCTGTTGAAGAAATACGGGCTGCCGATTTTGCAATCGACGGTTTCGTCGGCGATTTTGTACGCGATGGCGACGAATGACACCGCGGCCGTCGGCGAAAGCGGACAGGTGGCCAAATCCGGTCGGCAGGAAGCCGCCGAAGACGCGCGAAGCAGATTTTCCGAAGTGATGCAGGAAGTTGCTGACGATTTGTTTGAAGAAACGAAAAAGCTGAAAACGCGTTTGTTCGTTCCGGCCGGCACGCGCGTCACCGTTTACGCGAAAACGGATTTGTGGCTGCGCAGTGAAATGGAAGATTACGAAGACGAGTATATCAACAAAAAAGAAGTCTTGATCGATCCGGACAAACCGGATGAAAACGAAAAGGACGACGAAGATGCCGGCGGCATGGTTGATCCGAACGCGCAGGGCAGTCAGACAAACCCGAACGATCCGAACAATATGCAGCAACAACAGCAGATATACTACAACAACTACACCGGCCAGCCGCCGCCGCGCCAGAGCAATCTGATCGACGACAAACCGCAGCAGCAACAGCCGCAATTCCAGCAGCCGGTGCCGCAGCAGGAAACGCAGGTTAAAAAGGATGAACCTGTCGATCCCGTGCCGGAACTGGACTTCTAACCGAAGGGGGAAATATGGGAACGGACGCTTTTCAGGTTTTAAGGTCAACTCTGCGCTATCTGTCGTATTGGTACGAACAGGACAACGTGGAGGAAATCGCGATCAACCGTCCGAATGAAATCTGGCTGCGTTTGCGCGGGCGGCGCGCGCATCCGTGGGCGTGTCAGCAGGACGCGAACCTGTCGCGGACGTATTTGACGGACATCATGCACATCATCGCCAACACGTTTGAACTGCCGTTCGATCCGGAACAAGGGTCGCCCGCCGTTTACGCGACGTTGCCGGGGGATCACCGTTTCACGGGCATCGCCGGAAAAAACGTCATGTACGACAACGAGGATTTGACAGGCGGCATCGCCATGTGCGTCCGCGTGCATTCCGACGATGTGAAATTCGGGTTGGGCGATTACGGGTTGAAAGCCGGCGAGCGTCTGCAAAAGCTGAACAAGCTGAAAGAGGTCGAAAACCCGGAAGATCCTTACGAACGTTTGATTTTGTCGATCAAACGCGGCGATCACATTCTGGTTTCCGGCGCGACGGCGACAGGTAAAACGACGTTTCTGAACAACCTGCTGACGATTTTGGATTCGCACAAACGCGTGATCACGATTGAAGATACGCGCGAACTGATCGTGCCGCATCCGAATCACGTTCATTTGGTGTTGTCGCGTACCGAACAAACGAACACGATGACGTATCCGAAACTGATCGACTTGGTCGTCCGTTTCACGCCCGACGCGATCATCGGCGGTGAAATTTCAACGGCGAACGCGGGGGCGTTGTGGGAACTGATGGGTTCCGGTCACGACAACTGCTTCGCCACCATCCACGCCGAAAACTCCGAAGCCGCCTATAAAGCGTTCACCGATCGCATCCTGCACTGCTATCCGACGATTGACCGCGAAAAAACGATCGCCGAAATGCACGACAAGTTGCGCGTCGTCCAAATCAACCGTCAGGGCAACATCCGCGCGGTGACGGAAGTGACCTGACAAACAGGAACGGAAACAACAAAAAGGCGGGGATATACCCCGCCTTTTCCGTTTAAGTTCGCCGCGTTACAACGCCTGCAGAATTTCAGCCGCGATCTGTTGCGGGGTCAGGTGATAGCGCGCGTGGATCTCGTCGGGTGTCAAGCGGTCGGTGAATTCCTTTTTTCCGCCGTAGTTCATGACTTTCATATCCGAACCGGCGTAGAAACGATCGACTTTTTCGCCGAATCCGCCTTCGACCTGTCCGTCCTCCAGCGTGACGACCAGTTTGTGTTTTTCTTTCAATCCGTTCAGCGCCGCTTCGTCCAATCCCGTGATGAAACGCGGGTTGATCAGCGTCGCGGAAACGCCGGATTTTTTCAGCTCTTCGGCGATCTCTTTGCCCAGACGGTAGAACGCGCCCAACGCCAGCAAAGCGACCTTTTCGCCCGTAACGTCCGTTTTAAACGTGTTGATCGCGGAATAGTCGGGGGCGGGCTTTTCACCGTCCGACCACAATTCCTCCATGCCGAAACCGCCGGGGACGCGGATCGCGACGGGGTGTTCGCGTTGTTCCAACCCCCATTCCAGCATCGACAGGTATTCGTCGCGGTTTTTCGGGGCGAGATAGACCAGATTCGGAATGTTCGACATCATCGGAATGTCGAATCCGCCCAGATGCGTCGCGTCGTTGAACCCCGTCAGGCTGGCGGAAAACACCAGAATCAGGGCGGGATTGTTGTTCAGGCACAAGTCTTGCGACAGCTGGTCGTAAGTGCGCTGGATGAACGAACTGAACACGAAATACACCGGTTTCGCACCGTTTTTCGCCATGCCGGACGCCATCGCGACGGCGTGTTCTTCGGCGATGCCGACATCAATGAACCGCTTGCCCAGCTTGACGCGTTCGTCGGGGGTAAAGCCTGTGACGACGGGCGTGCCCGACGTGATGACGGCGATCGTTTCGTCCTTTTCCATTTTCGGACGCAGGAAATCGGCCGTTATTTTGCTATAGTTCTCGCCGTTCATCGGGTATTTCCATTCGCCGGTTTTCAAATCGAACGGACCGCCCGCATGGTACATTTCCTTGTGCGCTTCGGCGGGAGCGAACCCTTTGCCTTTCAGCGTGTGAATGTGCACGACGACGGGGCGGGGTGAATCCTTGACCGAACGGAACGCCGCGACCAAAGCGGCCGTGTCGTTGCCGTCGCCGACATAGACGTAATCGAACCCGATCGCTTTGAAAAAGTTGTTTTCCGCCTTGCCGTCCGTTTCGCGCAGCTCGCGCAGGTTTTTGTACAGCCCGCCGTGGTTTTCGGCGATCGACATTTCATTGTCGTTGACGACGACGATCATGTTTGTGCCGGCTTCGACCGCGTTGTTCAATCCCTCGTAGGCTTCGCCGCCGCTCAGCGATCCGTCGCCGATGACCGCGACGATGTTGTCCTTTTCACCTTTCAAATCGCGGGCTTTGGCCAAACCGCAGGCCAGACTGACCGATGTCGAGGTGTGACCGACGGTGAAAAAATCGTGTTCGCTTTCGGCGGGATTGGTGTATCCCGTTACGTCGTGATAATGCGCGGGGTCGGTGAACGCCTGTTTGCGTCCCGTCAGCATTTTGTGGACATAGGATTGGTGCGATACGTCGAAAACGATCTTGTCCCTGGGTGAATCAAAAACGTAATGCAGGGCGACGGTCGCTTCGACCATGCCCAGATTGGGGCCGATGTGGCCGCCCGCCGTGCTGATTTTTTGCAATAAAACGGCGCGCAGCTCGTCCGCGACGGCGGGCAGCTCCGCAACGTCCAGCTTTTTCAAATCGGCGGGGGAATTGATGTTTTCCAAATACGACATGACTGAAAGCTCCTTTTCCAAAGTTGTCATTGCTGATAGGCTATTTCTTAAACCTTGCTTTAAGTCAAGCGTTTTTTTTGCGCTGGCGGACGATTTTTGCGGACTTGATTTTTTCAACAAAGTGTGGGATTATAATCTTGTGCTGATTAATGAATATCACAAAAAAAGGCTTATCCCCCGACGCGGCAACGTCGGGGGATAATTTTTTAATACGCTTCGCTAGCGAAGATTACCAAAAATAAGAAAGTTAAAAGAATGATCTGTAAAACTTTCCCGCCAGTAAAATGCCTTTTAATGAATATCACCTCCTTTCATTAAAAGTGAATGGAGGAGCGCCGTAAAAAGTGTAACCGGCGCCAATGGCAAATCTAGCGCAAAAGCGGTCGGTGGACAATGTTTTTTCTCCGCCTCTTGTATCGCGCGGGGTTTTCCGCTACGCTGTTTGAAAATTCAGGAAAGGCGCGGCTATGGGCAGAAAAAGAAAGGGCGACCCCGTCAGCGGATGGGTGATATTGGACAAACCGGCGGGGTTGGGATCGACGACGGCGGTTTCGATCGTGCGGCGCATTTTCAACGCGCAAAAGGCGGGGCACGCCGGCACGCTGGATCCTGCGGCGTCGGGCGTTTTGCCGATCGCGCTGGGCGAGGCGACAAAGACCATTCCCTATGTGACGGACGGGGATAAGGAATACGCTTTCACCGTTCAATTCGGGCAATCAACCGACACCGACGACGCCGAGGGGCGGGTGGTCGCAACGACGGACAAGCTTCCGTCGGAAAGCGAAATTCTGGCGGTTCTGCCGTCTTTTTTAGGGGCGATCGACCAGATACCGCCGAAATATTCCGCCATTCACGTCAACGGCCAAAGGGCGTACGATTTGGCGCGCGAAAACAAAGAGGTCGTGTTGGAACCGCGCCGGATTCGCGTGGACGCATTGCGGATGCTTCACTTTTATAGCGACGGCAGGGCGGATTTTTCCGTCAAATGTTCCAAAGGCACCTATGTGCGGTCGCTGGCGCGCGATTTGGCGCAAAAAGCGGGTTCTTTGGGCTTTGTCACGGCGCTGCGGCGTCTGAAATGCGCAAAATTTTCGATCGGGGACACAATTTTACTGGAATATCTGCGCTCAATAGAGCATAGTTCTAATTGGACTGGTGTGCTTTTGCCCGTTGAGACCGTGCTGGACGACATCCCTGCTCTGGCCGTGACGCAGGAGCAATCGCGCAAGCTGTCGAACGGAAATTTTCTGCCGGCGTCGGATTTCGGCGCCGTGCCCGACGCCCCTGTGTGTCAGGCCGTGGCGGACGGCCGTTTGATCGCTTTGGTCCGCGTGCAGGACGGAATGATCCGCCCCGTGCGCCTGATTGTTCAATAACCCTTTAACAGGAGATGACGATGTCGATTACACAAGAACGTAAACAGGAACTGATCAAAGAATACGCGACAAAAGAAGGCGACACCGGTTCGCCCGAAGTGCAGGTCGCCATTTTGTCCGAACGCATTAAAAACCTGACCGAACACCTGAAAGACCATGACAAGGATTTCCATTCCCGCCGCGGTCTGCTGATCATGGTCGGCCAGCGCCGCCGTTTGCTGGACTATCTGAAAAGCAAGGATCAGTCCCGTTACGAAAGCTTGATCGCCCGTTTGGGTCTGCGCCGCTAAAGCGCGAATGTTCGATGAAGCCCCTGCTTTTTAAACAAAAGAGGGGCTTTGTCGGATGAAATTGTTTTGTTGGCTCTTTCCGGATGGTCGGAAAGAGGTTGGAGAAGAAAGTAAGTATAATGTCTATGTTTAAAGAATTCCGCAGGGAAATCGAATGGGGCGGCCGTCCGCTGTCCATTTCAACCGGAAAAATCGGTCGTCAGGCCGACGCTTCCGTCATCGTTCAATACGGCGAAACCGTTGTTCATTGCGCCGTTTGCGCCGCTAAAACCGTTCCCGAAGGAATGGAAGAGGATTTTCTGCCTTTGACGGTCAACTATCAGGAAAAAGCCTACGCCGCCGGTCGTATTCCGGGGGGATTTTTCCGCCGCGAAGGCCGCCCCGCCGAACATGAAATTCTGGCCGCGCGTCTGATCGACCGCCCGATTCGTCCGCTGTTCGCCAAGGGGTATTGCAACGACACGCAGGTCACCTGCACCGTTTTGTCGCACGACATGGAAAACGATCCCGATATCGTCGCGATGATTTCCGCCTCCGCCGCTTTGGCGTTGTCCGGACTGCCTTTCCTGGGGCCCATCGGCGCCGCGCGCGTCGGGTACAAGGACGGCGAATTCATTTTAAACCCGACGGTCGCCGAACGCGAAACGTCCAAGCTGGACTTGGTCGTCGCCGGTACGTCGCAGGGTGTTTTGATGGTTGAATCCGAAGCCTCCGAACTGCCCGAGGAAACCATGCTGAACGCCGTCATGTTCGGTCATGAAAAAATGCAGGCCGTCATCGACATGATCAACGGTTTGAAAGCCGAAGCCGGCAAAGAACCGTGGCCGATGCCCGTCGCCGCGCCCGAATACAAGGTCGTTTACGACAAATTCATGGCCGCTTACGGCGATCAGCTGCGCGAAGCCTACAAGATCACGGACAAGCTGGAACGCCAGAACGCCGTCGCCGACATTCGCGAAGCCGCGAAGATCAGCGTCGCCGATAACGAAGCCGAATCCGCCGTCGCCGCGCGCGTGTTCCACGAAATGGAATACCACACCGTCCGCGACGCCATTTTGGAAACCGGCATCCGCATCGACGGCCGCGACACGAAAACCGTCCGTCCGATTTCGGCCGAAGTCGGCGTTCTGCCGCGCGCGCACGGTTCCGCCCTGTTCACCCGCGGCGAAACGCAGGCATTGGTCGTCGCCACGCTGGGCACGGATCAGGACGAACAGATCGTTGACGCTTTGACGGGCGAATACCGTCAGCCGTTCATGCTGCACTACAACTTCCCGCCGTATTCCGTCGGCGAAACGGGGCGCATCGGTTCCCCCGGCCGTCGTGAAATCGGTCACGGCAAGCTGGCGTGGCGCGCGATCCACCCGATGCTGCCGTCGAAAGAGGATTTCCCGTATTCGATCCGCGTCGTTTCCGAAATCATGGAATCGAACGGTTCGTCGTCCATGGCGACGGTTTGCGGTTCGTGCCTGTCCTTGATGGACGCGGGCGTTCCGATGAAAGCGCCGGTCGCGGGCATCGCGATGGGCTTGATCAAGGAACCCGACGGCCGTTTCGCGGTCTTGACCGACATTTTGGGCGATGAAGACCACTTGGGCGACATGGATTTCAAGGTTGCCGGAACGAAAGACGGCGTGACCTCTTTGCAGATGGACATCAAAATCACGTCCATTACCAAGGAAATCATGGAAATCGCCCTGAGACAGGCGAAAGAAGGTCGTCTGCACATTCTGGGCAAAATGGCCGAAGCCATCGAAGCGCCGCGCGACACCGTTTCCGAAAACGCGCCGCGCATCACGACCCTGCAGATCAACAAGGACAAGATCCGCGAAGTCATCGGAACGGGCGGCAAGGTCATCCGCGAAATCACGGAAACCACCGGCTGCAAGATCGACATTTCCGAAGACGGGCTGGTCAAGATCGCGTCGTTCTCCGAATCTTCGGGCGAAGCGGCTTTGAACTGGATCAAAGGCATCGTGTCCGAACCCGAAGTCGGCCAGATCTATGACGGCAAAGTCGTCAAGGTCGTCGAATTCGGCGCTTTTGTGAACTTCTTGGGCGCGAAAGACGGTCTGGTTCACATTTCCGAATTGGCGCCGAAACGCGTCGGAAAGGTCACGGATGTGGTTAACGAAGGCGACAGCGTCAAAGTCAAATGCATCGCCATCGACAACCGCGGCAAGGTTAAATTGTCCATGAAGCGCGTCGATCAGACGACCGGCGAGGATCTGGACAACAAAGAACCCGCCGAACAGCCGGAACAGGCCGAATAACCACTTTAACAAGAAGGAGCGATTTCTTTGAAATCTCTTAAGAATCTGCTTATTTCGGGACGCGAGGTTCTGCCCCTGATCGAAGGGGGGAAGGGCGTCGCGATCAGCACCTGCAAAACGTCGGGTGCGTGGGCGCGTGAAAACGCCGTCGGGACGATTTCGGGGGTCATCCCCGATGTCGTTGACGAAAACGGCGAAATCATCCCTATGGAAATCAAGGCGAAAACGCGCCGTGAACGGTTTGAGGAACAGATCCGCCATTCCATCGACGGCATCATTTCCCAAGCCAAGATCGCGCATGAGATCGCCGGCGGCAAAGGGCGCATCCACATCAACGTCCTGTGGGAACAGGGCGGGGCGCAGCAAATCATCACCGAAGCTTTGGCCGGTGCCAAAGGATTGATTGACGGGGTGACGTGCGGCGCGGGGATGCCTTACAAGCTGGCGGAAATCGCTTCTTCTTTCAAAACGTTTTACTATCCCATCGTTTCGTCGGGACGCGCGTTCAGGGCTTTGTGGATGCGCGCCTACAAATCCTACGCGGATTTTCTGGGCGGCGTCGTGTTTGAAGACCCGTGGAAAGCCGGCGGCCACATCGGATTGTCCAACGGCGACGATCCGGCCGTGCCGCAAAACCCGTACGAACGCGTTGTGGAATTGCGCCGCACGATGAACGCGGTCGGGTTGGAAAACACCCCGATCATCATCGCGGGCGGCGTTTGGTATCTGCGCGAATTTCAGGATTACATCGACAATCCCGAAATCGGTCCGACGGCGTTCCAGTTCGGAACCCGCCCGTTGCTGACGCGCGAAAGCCCCGTCGCCAAGGCGTGGCAGAAAGCTTTGCTGACGCTGAAAAAGGGTGAAATCGCCCTGCAGCGTTTTTCGCCGACGGGATTTATGTCTTCGGCGATTAAAAACAAATTCCTGACCGATCTGTTCGACCGTTCCGCGACGGCGATGCCGTACAAGGACGCGCCGGAGGGGGATTTCCAGATTCCTCTGGCCGTCGGGGCGAACAAGGTTTACATCACGCAGGCCGACAAGGAACGCGCCGACGGATACGCGGGTGCGGGGCGCACGGTCGCGATGAAAACGAACGACGGGCAGGTCGTGTTCGTTACGCCGAAAAACCAAAAGGACATTCAAACGGCGCGCGCCAACTGTCTGGGGTGCATTTCGCAATGCCTGTTTTCGGGGTTCTGCCAGTCGGCCGAAAACCTGTCCACGGGAAAAACGCCCGATCCGCGCTATTTCTGCATCAAGGAATCGCTGTACCGCGCGGCGCACGGCGGATCGACGGATGAAGAGCTGATTTTCGTCGGCGACAACGCGACCCGTTTTTCGACAGATCCGTTGTTCAAAGACGGCTATCTGCCAACGGTTAAGGAGCTGATCGCCAAGCTGATATCCGGCGATTGACGCGAATTTGAAAAGGGGGATGCGATCCCCCTTTTTTAATGGATTGATTTCTTTGAAAAAATGATTTGCAGGCGGGCGAAAGAACCAATACAATAAGTGATTGAAAACAGTTTCTTTCAAAACCAAGGAGGGGTAATGAAAAAAACGGAAAGACCGTATGTTTGGGCGGTGGATATGTTGCGGCGCGCAAATCTACGCCCGACGTGCCAGCGGATGGGGCTGGTCAAATTGTTGTTCGGCGGTGGAAACCGTCACATTTGCGCCGAAGAATTGTATAAGGAAGCGAAAAAAAGCGGCTTGAACCTGTCGTTGGCGACGGTTTACAACGCGTTGAACCAATTTAAGGAATCCGGTTTGCTGCGCGAGATTTTGACCGGTAGCGACAAAGCTTTTTTCGATACGAATCTGACGCCGCATTTCCATGTTTTTTTTGAACGCGACGGTCGGGTGGAGGATGTCCCCGACGGTCAGATCATCGTCCATTTGTCCGACGAATTGCGTAACAACGCGGCGGTAAAATCCATTGATATCGTTGTCAGAGTGTGATTATTCAAACACTTCGTCGGGGTAAACGCCCCACAGGTCGTTTTTGACGACCCATCCTTGAAATCCGCCGAATTCGACTTTGCACAAGCTAATATTCGCCGGACAGGACGCCAATCGTCCGACCGCTCCGGATTCGATTTTCGCCAAAGGCAAGGCGTTTGTGTTCGCCGCCCGCCGCAACACGGTGTTTTCGGTGACGCGCACGGTGCGGCGTCCGGACAGCATCGGCTGATAAATCCAGCCCTCTTTGCCGTCAAAATCCCTGATCCGGCGCCATGTTTCAAATTCCGCCGTGATTTCGACGGGCAGGTCGCTTTTTAAATACACCCATTCAACCGGATAACGGAATCCGGGGCCGGTGCGCAGATTGACCTGATGCGAACGCAGGGAAACAAAACGCGGCAGGGGCAATCCCGTTTGCGCCGATGCGCGCGACGGGGCGAGAAGCAAAAGCAGCGAAAAAGCCAGAGCGGCCGACGGGAAACGCATTTTACAATCCGGTCGATCCGAAACCGCCGGAACCGCGGGCGGTGGCGGTCAGTGTTTCGATTTCGTGCCATTGCGCCTGAACGACGGGGGCGATGACCATTTGCGCGATCCGCATCCCGCGTTTCAACAGGAAAATCGTGTCGCCGGTGTTGTGCAAAACGACGAAGATTTCGCCGCGGTAATCGGCGTCGATCGTTCCGGGGGAATTCAGGACGACGACGCCCTCTTTCCACGCCAAACCGGAACGGCTGCGGATTTGGGCTTCGTATCCGGACGGCAGGGCGATGCTGATGCCGGTCGGGATTTTTTCGCGCCCGCCCGCGGGAATGGTCATGGAATTGGGAATGTCCGCGTACAAATCCATGCCCGCGGATTCGGCCGTGGCATAGGACGGCAGGGGCAAATCTTTGGCGGAATCGTTGCGGAAAACGGGAATGACAATCTTTTTCATGGGGAACCTTTCCATTTTTGTGGATTTTTATCACGAAAGGATTTATAAAAGATAAAGAATTTTCGGGGCGTTTCCTTTGGTTTTACGGGATGAAAGACGTGTCGCGCGGTTTGATTTTCGGTTTTTTCGTTGTGTTTTTAGGCGTTTCCGACGCTATGGCGTTCGGATTGACCGCCGATCAAATGTACCGGAATTTGCTCAGTTCTGAAAAAAGCGCGTCGTCACGGGCGGCGTCGTTGCCGGAAGAACCCCTGTTGACGTTTAAAAAGGTGGATTCAAAGCCCGAGGCGATCTGGCGCGAAAAGAAAGCGTTGTTCGACAAACAATCCAAGCCCGCCGAATTTGAAACGGAATACAGCTGGAACGATATCGTGAACGCCGTGAAAAAAGGCGATGTCACGCCGTTCGATTTGGCCGAGATTCGCCGCTTGTCCGAACATGAAAACGCCGAAGCCATCGAATTGTTGGCGTGGATGTACGCGACCGGCACGGGATTGCGGCAGGATCTGCAGAAATCTTACACCTATTACCTGCAGGCGGCGCATATGGGCGTTCCGTCCGCCTACGACAACGTGCGCGCCGTTTATCAGGCGATGAGCCCCGATCAACGCGCGGCTCTGCCGTCTTTTTAAAGCAATAATCCGGCGGCCAGACCGGCCAGCAGAATGCCGGCGATCCATTTGGCAAACGGATGGCGGGCGGCTTTGGCGCGTCCGGCGAAAGTCCGGCGGTTCAGCATTTCCGGTATTTTTTTGAAATCCTGTTGAAATTCCGGCGTTTTTTTGCCCTGAACGCGCAACCGTTCCGCATGGTGCGGCGCGACGCCGAACGTTCGTTTCAAATCGTTCGCATCCAGTAAAGGCGCGGCGTCAATGTTCAGTCCTTTTTCCCTGAACGCGGCGTAATCCGCGGCGGCGGCCTGCCAGATGTCGCCGTTGACGCCGATTTCGGTATGGCAGAGGTCTTCCGCCCGTTTCATGGCAAAAACGCAGGTGCGGACGGCGCGGGAACAGAAAATGCCGTTTTGCGCAAAATGATGCAGAAAGCAATCGGCTTTCTGTCCCGCCAACAACAGTGCGGCGTGACGGTCGGCCTCTTCAATCAACCGGATCAGCTGCGGCGCGGAAAACAGGGGCGGCAACAATCCCGATGCCAGCAACGCTTTGGCGGCGGCCTTGTAATCTTTGGCGTTCAGGGCGATCAGAAACAGGCTGAGCGTTTCCCGTTCTTTGGCGGACAAAGCGGCGGGCAGGCGCGCGCGCGTCATAAAAAGTCCGCCCGCGTCATCCGCGCGGCACACGGCGGCGGACGGGGCGACGACAAAACCGTCGCGCAAAATCATCAAAACAACCGTCCTGACCAGCGCGGCGGCCGTTTTCGCTTTGTCGGGCGAGGCGGACAGGGGGCGCAGGTCGGGCAAGGGCTGTAAAACCAGCCGTTCCTTGCGCGTTTGCGCCCAATCGGGCAGGGCGGTTAACAGGCAGCCGTCGTCGCAAAAGCTGTCGTTTAAGCGTTCCAGCGCGGCGGCTTCCAACCTGAAATCGGATTCCGCGTCCAAAACCGATTCAAATTCCCGCGCCAAGGCCATGGCGGCCACATTGCCTTTCGCCAAGGTGAAAAACAGGCGCAAAAGGGATTCGGATGTGTTCCGTTCAAGGGTGTCCGCGGGGACGGTTATGCCGGACGATCGGGCGGCCGGATCGGATGCCGCGCGGCCGGCGATGTCGGGGTAAAGCGCGAAAAACGCGGCGGCGGTCTGTGCCGCGATCCCCGCGTTTTGCAGATAAAGCGACAGGCGGGCGGCGGGCGTTTCCGGCAGGTCGGGGGCTTTCTTTTTCGCCGGTTTTTGCGTTAAAAAACGGGCGGGCAGGGGGGCGAGGACGCCTTGCGCGTCGAACCGCGCCAAATCGCGGCCGTAACGGTAAAGTGTGAACAGGCTGCGCGGGTTAAGCATGAAAAGCTCCGAAACGGTGGGATAGGCCGGATGATAGCGGATAATTCGGCGCGCGGCATCATTTTTCTGGTGAGAAGACGCAAAAAATGATGTAAAAGGAAAATATGATGAAATTTTTGAACGCTTTGATTTTTTCGGGATTGATCAGCTGTCCGGCTTTGGCCGCGCAGCCTGTTTTCATGTCAGGATTCGAGGATCTGCCCTTGATGGACGGATTGAAACAGTTTGACGACGGGGCGGTTGCGTTTGACGCGCCGTCCGGCCGCATTGTCGAAGCGTATGCCCAAAGTGAAAACGTCGGCCGGAAAAACGTGCTGGATTTTTACGGCAAAACCCTGCCCCAACTGGGGTGGAAACGGGGAAAGGCGGCGGCCGCGTCCGCTTCCTTTACGCGCGAAGGCGAGGAATTGACGATTTCCGTCGATGACGGAACGCCTGCGACCGTGCGGTTTGAATTAAAAACTACGGAAAAGGATTGAACCATGGATTTTGAAACGATTACCGTCGAAAGCAACAACGCGATCGGGATGATCACGCTGAACCGTCCGGCGTCCATGAACGCCGTTTGCGCCGCGATGCTGCGCGAACTGGCGACGGCGATCGGTGATTTCGACGCCGAGGAATCCATCCGCGTGATCGTTTTGAAAGGGGACGCCGGATTTTTCGCCGCGGGGACGGATATGTCGGAATTTGCGGCCGCCGACGCCGCGGGCAAAAGCGAATTGTACGTCAAAGCGGCCGACGCGTTCGCCCGCTGTTCAAAACCGGTTGTCGCCGGCGTCGCCGGATATGTGTTCGGCGGCGGGTTGGAGCTGGTGCTGATGAGCGACATTGTCATCGCCGCGGACAACGCGCGATTCGGATTTCCGGAAATCACGCTGGGCGTTTTGCCGCAAATGGGCGGGGCGGCTTTGCTGGCCGGCCGAGTCGGGCGCGCCAAGGCCATGGACATCCTGCTGACGGGGCGGCACGTCGGCGCGCAAGAGGCGCTGGCCTGCGGATTGGTGTCGCGCGTGGTTGACGGCGCCGACTTGTTGAACGAGGTCGGGGAAACCGCCGAACGCATCGCCAATATGCCGGCCGTGGGTGTCAAGCTGGCAAAACAGGCCGTATCGCAGGCGTGCGGCGGCTGTGGAAATTCCGGCGGCGCGGCGGCCGCGTTGTCGCTGACATCCGTTGACGCGCGCGAAGGCTTGGCCGCTTTGAGGGAAAATCGTGCGCCAAAGTATGTGCACAAGTAGTTTATCCCTTGACTTTACCGGAAAAGTGAGAGTATAAAACCTACCTTAGTTCGTTTTAAGCAAACAGGAAAAAACAATGGCTAATCATCTTTCGTCAAAACAACGTATCCGTCGCAACGCCCGTCGCGCGCAGTATAACGCCGCCCGCAAATCCCGCGTTCACACGTTTACGAATAAATTTGAAGCCGCTTTGGCCGGTGGCGACAAGGCCGCCGCGCAGGAAGCTTTCCGCACGGCCGAATCGGAAATTATGCGTGCTGTTTCAAAGGGTGTTTTGCACAAAAATACCGCCGCTCGCAGAGTTTCCCGTTTGTCCGCCCGCGTCAAGGCGATGGGCTGAAGCGCAGACGTTTAAACCTCTGTCCGGATTGACCGGATCACGTTTTGCACGTCTGTTTTCGCGATTTAAAGCAGGCCGTCTTCGGACAGTCTGCTTTTTGTCGTTAATGCCTGCAATCGGTTGTTTCGCGCGTTTTGTGTGTGTCGGGCGGCGGAATGCCACAATATCTTGAGTCAAGCGGATTTATTTGATTTTTATCAATATCAAGGCTTGCCTTTCGTCCGACTCCCCCCTATTATTCGCCACGCGAACCGCGGGCGGACGCGGCGGTTCAACCAGAAAAAACGGAAAAGGAAATGAATGATTCGTTGACAGCTCAATCGGCGGCGGTGGCCGGACGCCTGCGTAAATCGCTGGGCGCGTCCGCGTTTGACACGTGGCTGAAATCGTTGGCTGTCGGCGGATTCAAGGACGGCGTTTTGACGCTGTTCCTGCCGACGAATTTTTTCTGTAGCTATATCGCGCGCAACTTCGCCGACGACATCGCGCAGGCGTGGCGGGCGGAAAATCCTGCCGTAACGTCGGTTAAATTTGAGGTCGGCAGTCCCGCTTTTGCCGCGCCGGTCGAACCGGAACGCGCGGAGGTTGCGCCGGAATCCGAACGCGCGGCCGAACGCATTTCCGTTGAATCTGAAAAGGATGTCTTGTCCGCCGCATTGGATCCGCGCTACACGTTCGACAATTTCGTCGTCGGCGCGCCGAACGAATTCGCCTATGCCGCCGCCAGACGCGTGGCGGAAACGGACAACGTCCAATTCAACCCGCTTTACCTGTATTCCAGCGCGGGGTTGGGCAAAACGCATTTGATGCATTCGATCGCGTGGCACATCCGCGAACACGCGCCGTCGCGCCGCGTCGTCTATCTGTCGGCGGAAAAGTTCATGTACCTGTTTGTCCGCGCCCTGCGCTACAAGGACACGCTGTCGTTCAAAGAGGAGCTGCGCAACGTCGATGTTTTGATGATCGACGACGTTCAATTCCTGATCGGCAAGGAAAACACGCAGGACGAGTTTTTCCACACGTTCAACGCATTGGCCGGCGCGGGAAAGCAGATCGTTTTGTCGGCCGACAAGCCGCCGGTCAATCTGGACGGGATCGAAGACCGCCTGAAAACCCGTCTGGGGTCGGGGCTGGTGGTGGACATTCATCCGACGACGTACGAGCTGCGCTTGGGCATTTTGGAAAACAAGGCGCAGAACCTCGGCGTCCGCGTGCCGTCCGACGTTATCGCGTTTCTGGCCGAAAAAATCACGTCCAGCGTGCGCGAACTGGAAGGCGCGTTGCTGCGCGTCGCGGCGCACGTCCAGCTGATGGGCGGCGAAGTGACGCTGGAACGCACCTGCGACATCCTGCGCGACGTGCTGAGCGTGATGGATCGCCGCGTGTCCATTGAGGATATCCAGCGCAAAGTCGCGGAACATTACAACATCCGTTTGTCGGAAATGACATCGAAACGGCGGGAACGTTCCGTCGCGCGCCCGCGCCAGATCGCCATGTATCTGGCGAAAACGCTGACGACGAAGTCTTTGCCGGACATTGGTAGGGCGTTTGACCGCGACCACACGACGGTGATTCACGCGGTGAAAACGATCGAGGATATGTGTTTCGCGGACGCCGCTTTCAAATCGGAAATCGACAGCCTGCGCCGCGTTCTTTCCGCTTGATCGGAATCTTTTGAATTCAACGAGTCGCGCCTGTTCCCGATACGGGCGGAAATCGGGAAAAAACTTTGGCTTCTTTTGACATTTTTTGCTTTGGAAAAACGGCGGATGTGATATACTGCCGCTAAACAGTTTTTAACCTTTTTTGAAGAGTTGGAATCCATGAAATTTACGATAGAACGCGCCGCTTTGCTGAAATCTTTGTCCCATGTGCAGAACGTGGTGGAACGCCGCCACACCAATCCTTTGCTGTCGAATGTCAAAATCACGGCGGCCGAGGGCGGAATTGTTTTGAACGCGACGGATAACGAATTGGAAATCAGCGAAAAAACGGCCGCCAAGGTTGACGAGGCCGGTGCGATCACCGCCCCCGCGCACAAGCTGTATGAAATCGTGCGCAAATTGCCGGACGGGGCGGAAATCGAATTCGTTTTGAACGCCGAAAACAACCAACTGAAAATGACGGCCGGACGCGCCAAATTTGCTTTGGCGACGATGGCGGGCGAAGATTTCCCCTCGATCGCCGACGGGGATATGACGCATCATTTCGCGTTAAAGGCGGCCGATCTGCGCGATTTGATCGACCGCACGTCTTTCGCGGTGTCAACCGAGGAAACGCGTTTCTATCTGAACGGCATTTATTTGCACGAAGCGACATCGAAAGAGGAAAAAATCCTGCGCGCCGTCGCGACCGACGGGCATCGTCTGGCGTGCGCCGAAGCCGTGTTCCCCGAAGGAGCGGCCGGTATGCCCGGCATCATCGTTCCGCGCAAGGCGATCGGCGAGCTGAGCAAGTTGCTGGCCGAGGAAACGGGCGACGTGGCAATCGACCTGTCCACTTATAAAATCCGCTTTACATTCGGCGATTTGGTGCTGACCTCTTTGCTGATCGAGGGGACGTATCCCGATTATGAACGCGTGATTCCGACGGAAAACGACAAGGTGATGGAAATCGACGCGCAGGCGTTGACGCAGGTGGTTGACCGCGTGTCCAGTCTGTCCGAAAAATCCCGCGCCGTGCGTTTGACGCTGTCGAAAGGGTTGGTCAAGGTTTCCGCCGCAAACGCCGAAGAGGGCAGCGCGGAGGACGAGCTGGAAGCCAAATACGACGCCGATCCGATTGATGTCGGGTTCAACTATGTCTATTTGGAAGACGTTTTGAAACAGATCAAGGGCGGATTGGTGCAGATCGCTTTTTCGGATTCGGCGTCCCCGACCGTTTTGACGGATATGTCCGATCCCAGCGTTTTGTTTGTTTTGATGCCTATGCGAGTGTAAGACGATTTTAACGGCAAACGAATTGATGTGCGTGCGTTCGCGGGGTTCCGCGGCGCCGGAACCGGAACGGCGGGCTGAAAATTCCGCCGAGGGGATTTTTGTCAATCGTTTGCGGGTGTCGCGTTTCCGCAACTATCCGTACGCGCGGCTGGAATTGCCGGAACGGGCGGAACAGATTGTTTTGACGGGGCGCAACGGCGTCGGAAAAACGAATTTGATTGAAGCGGTTTCCTTTCTCGCCCCCGGAAAGGGGGTGCGGCAGGCCAAATTCCGCGATGTGCTGGAAAAGGCTTCCGGCGCGGTTTCGTGGGGCGTCGGCGCCGTTTTGCAAAAAGGGGCGGAGGAAATCGAGCTGGCGACGGATTATGAATCCGCCGGCGTCCGCGGTGAAAAACGGAACGTCCGTTTGAACGGCGCGCCGGTGTCGCAAACCGATTTGGGGCGCGTGTGTTCGGTTGTGTGGCTGACGCCCGCGATGGACAGGCTGTTTGCCGGCGAACCGGCCGGACGCCGCCGTTTTCTGGACAGGCTGACGCAGGCTTTTTTTGAAAATCACGCGTCGGCGTGCGCGGCGTACGCGCAGGCGTTGCGTCAATGGGGCGCGTTGATTCGCGATGGAAAAAAAGACGAACGCTGGTTGTCGGCGTTGGAAGCGACGATGGGCAAGTACGGGGCGAAAATCGCCCGCGCCAGACGGGAAACGACGGCTTTGCTGCAGGCGGAGCTGGATCGCGGAACGGCGGCTTTTCCGCAGGCGTCGTTGACGCTGACGGGCGGATGGGAGGACGAATTGGCGTCCAAGGCCGACGGCGAAGACGCCGCGTTCATCCGTTCGCGGTTGGCGTCGGCGCGCGAAACATACGCGCAAAACGGGTCGGCCGGCGGCGTTCACACCGTTGATCTGGCGGCGCGGCACCGTGAAAAGGATATGCCGGCGGCGGTGTGTTCGACGGGCGAACAAAAAACTTTGCTGATTTCCGTTTTGCTGGCGCACGTCCGCGCGCAGGCGGCGCGAAAAGGGACTTTGCCGCTGGTGCTGTTCGACGAGGCGGCCGCGCATCTGGACGACCGGCGGCGCGACGCTTTGTTTGACGAGATTTCGCGTTTGAAAACGCAGGTGTGGCTGACGGGGGTGACTCCGCAGCCGTTTGAAAGTTTGAAAAATACGGCGCACTTTGTCGCTGTGGAAGAATTGTTGCGAGCCGTTCCCGAATGGGCGGCCGCGTGTTGACGAAAGGTGTATTATGACGCAAGAAACAGAATTGCACTCCTCCTCCGATTACAACGCCGAATCCATCAAGGTTTTGAAAGGGCTGGACGCCGTGCGCAAACGCCCCGGAATGTATATCGGTGACACGGACGACGGCACGGGGTTGCACCACATGGTGTACGAAGTGCTGGATAACGCGATCGACGAATCGCTGGCGGGATACTGCACGAAAACGGAAACGATCATCAATTCCGACGGTTCCGTGACGGTGCGCGACAACGGGCGCGGCATTCCGACCGATCTGCACAAGGAAGAGGGCGTTTCCGCCGCCGAAGTCATTATGACGCAGCTGCACGCGGGCGGCAAATTCGACCAGAATTCCTACAAGATTTCCGGCGGTCTGCACGGCGTTGGCGTTTCGGTCGTCAACGCGCTGTCGTCGTCGCTGAAACTGCGCATTTGGCGCAACGGCAAGGAACATTATATGGAATTCAGAAACGGCGTGCCCGTCGCGCCGTTGAAAGTCGTGGGCGACGCCGTTCCGGCCGACCGCACGGGAACCGAGGTCACTTTCCTGCCGTCGCCGGAAACGTTCACGAAAACGGAATTCGATTTCGACACGTTGGAACACCGTTTGCGCGAACTGGCGTTTTTGAATTCGGGCGTGCATCTGGTTTTGCGCGACGAACGCCCCGGAAACCCGCGCGAAGTCGTGTTCTGCTATGAGGGCGGAATTCAGGAATTCGTCCGTTACATCGACCGTTCCAAAACGTCGATTCACGAAGGCGAGATCGCCATGTCGGGCGAAAAGAACGGCATCATGGTCGATTTGGCGATGGAATGGACGGACGGCTATCACGAAACGACGCTGTGCTTTACCAACAACATTCCCCAGCGCGACGGCGGCACGCACTTGGCGGGGTTCCGCGCGGCCTTGACCCGCACGATCAACGCCTACGCGCAGGAATCCGGTATGCTGAAAAAGGAAAAGGTCGAGCTGTCCGGCGAGGATATGCGCGAAGGCCTGACCTGCGTTTTGTCCGTCAAAGTCCCCGATCCGAAGTTTTCTTCGCAGACGAAGGACAAGCTGGTTTCGTCCGAAGTCCGCCCCGTCGTCGAGGGAATCGTCGGCGACAAGCTGGAAAAATGGCTGGGCGAACATCCGGTCGAAGCGCGCAAGATCGTCGGCAAGGTCGTCGAGGCCGCCGCCGCGCGCGAAGCCGCCCGCAAAGCCCGCGATTTGACGCGGCGCAAGGGCGTTTTGGATATGGCTTCCTTGCCCGGAAAGCTGGCGGATTGTTCCGAACGCGACCCCGCCAATTCCGAAATCTTTATCGTCGAAGGGGATTCGGCGGGCGGATCGGCAAAACAGGGGCGCAACCGCGCGAATCAGGCCATTCTGCCTTTGCGCGGCAAGATTTTGAACGTCGAACGCGCCCGTTTCGACCGGATGCTGAATTCCGCCGAAATCGGGACGATGGTCACGGCGTTCGGCACGGGAATCGGACGGGACGATTTCAACGCCGACAAATGCCGCTATCACAAAATCATCATCATGACCGATGCGGATGTTGACGGCGCGCATATCCGCACGTTGCTGTTGACGTTCTTTTTCCGCCAGATGCCCGAACTGATCGAACGCGGCTACGTCTATATCGCCCAGCCGCCTTTGTACCGCGCCCGCCGCGGCAATTCCGACATCTATTTGAAAGATGAACGCGCGATGGAGGATTACCTGATCAACCAGTCCGTTCAGGACAGCGTTTTCGTGCGTTACGACGGGGTGCAGATCGCCGGCGAGGATTTGAAACGTCAGGCGGAGGAAGCCAGAAACTGCCGTCATCTGATCGACACGCTGTCGCGCCAGATTCCGGCCAAGATCGTCGAGCAGATGGCGATCAACGGGTTGTTCGATCCGGCCGTTTACGACAACGCGGACAAAGCGCGTCAGGCGGCGCGCGATCTGGCCGTCCGGTTGGACGAGCTGGAACCCGAATACGAACGCGGGTGGCGCGCGGATTTTGAAAACGGCGCGTTCGTGTTCAAACGGACGCTGCGCAGCGTGACCGAGGAATACGTCGCCGACATCAGCTTTTTGACCAGCGGCGAAGCGCGCAAGCTGAACGAACTGCGCGACGATTTGCGCGAATCGTATGCGAAAACCGGCGTGTTCAAAGCCAAAGACGCCGAATACAAACTGACGGGACCTATGGCTTTGTCGGACGCGGTGTCGCAAATCGGACGCAAGGGCATTTCCATTCAACGCTATAAAGGGTTGGGCGAAATGAACCCCGAACAGTTGTGGGAAACGACGCTGGATCCGAACGCGCGTTCCTTGCTGCAGGTGAAAATCACCCATTTCGATCAGGCGGAATCCGTGTTTTCCATGCTGATGGGCGACATCGTCGAACCGCGCCGCGATTTCATTCAGGACAACGCGTTGAACGTCGTCAATCTGGATGTGTGATTTTTTTAGACTTTTTGAAAAAAAACACTTGCAGTTTTTTTAAAATCGTCTATAAAGAACCTTGCCGTGCCGGTGTAGCTCAGTTGGTAGAGCAACGCATTCGTAATGCGTGGGTCCGGTGTTCGAGTCACCGCACCGGCACCATTAAAAAAAGCCCTTGAATTTTTTTCAGGGGCTTTTTTTGTATTAGGCCGTTTGTCGAAAAAAAACGGAATCCGGTTTCGTCGGTGCGGATTTTTTTTAAATTCCGTTAATTTCAGCCGGTTGTCTGTTGTAAAAATTTCAAAAAACACCGTCTTCCAACGTGCGGACATTGCGCCGACGGCTTTGGAAAGCGATTCTGTCCGATGTCGAAATGCTTTTCAAATAAAAAAGTGTGTATATTCACATAAAACGTCCCTTTTTT
>ERZ808246.82-NODE-82-length-79818-cov-6.905407_pt1 | contig 79818 bp, 79 predicted proteins | sample MGYA00521083_ERZ808246 | MGnify/ENA primary metagenome ERZ808246 (study PRJEB31516, sample SAMN03275577) | gut metagenome | biome: mammalia-associated habitat; material: feces | host: Papio cynocephalus | place: Kenya | collected 2012-07-07 ... | reverse complement strand
CTCAGGCGGCGGGCATCACGGTGAGATACCCCCCCCGAGAGGCAAAACCGCTGCACGCATATGCGGCTCCCTTCGGTAGAGGATTTGCTGACGGGAACCAGCGTACCGAACCGGGAAACCTCACAACCTCCGTTGCCGCTGCGGCAAGGATGCCCTCCTCCTTGCCAAAGATTCCCAGTGGATAGCAATCCCGATTACCCGCTGCATATTCAACTCCTCCATGCCTTGATTCCCAGTAGATACCAACTCCGATTACCCGATGCATAGCCGACTCACATAACCGTCCGCCAACCTATATAGCTACACGCCGTAAGGCCGGCAAGCTCGGCATTCCGTTCGACCATAAGGAGCGCCCTGAACAGGCGCTCCGCAGTAAAAACGCTTCGTGTTGCACGTTGTTATTATTCTCGTCCTCTTTGTGGCCGGCGCTCGTCCCGCCGGCCACACGAGGCACTCGGTCAGGCAAAGGGGTGCCCGCAAAGAGGCACCCCGCCGGCATGCGCGTTGTTCCAATCCATACAGTCAGGCATGCCCCCGCAGATCGGTCGGCGCTCGTCCCGCCGACCGCGCCGAGCAATCAGCGAAGCACAAGGGGAGCCCAAAAAAGGCTCCCCGATGCCAAGCATCTTGTTCCGAACATCACGCTCCCTACGCGCCCATCTACCGATGCCCGTTGGCCATCCGATGCCCCGATGGGCACCCGTCCGCCCGTATCCCGTCTATCTACGCTGCGAACACACCGGAAAGCCTCACCCCAACACCCCTTTCGCAAGAGGATTTCCAGTCGAACCTGATTGATGTCGACGCGCGGCACACGGCATTTACCTGCGCTTTTCATCAAAGGAGCCTTTGCATCTCGAGTTCACATCGGCTCCACATCTTTCCACGAATCTTACGGCAGCCGCCTGCGCCGCATGCGAGAGCCGACTGCGCGTTTCGCGTCCCGATATGCGGGATGCCCCGTGAATCCCGCCTGTTCCGAGACGCGGGACATCCCGTGAGCCCCACCTGCGCCGTGGATTCCGTCGGCGAGGCTTTGTCCCATCGGCTACTCTGGTCATGTCCGGTTGCCTGCCGCACCCCGCAAGGCCTGATCAGTCGAGAGGGATGCCGGGCGCGGAGGGTGTAATGTGCCCGCAAGTGCCCATCTGAGCGCGACAAGGCCGCCCGGACGATGGGATCCGCATAGCGGGTGCCGAGAACCTTTCCAGTGCGACTCGACGGTCGATGGCTGTGCCTCCTGTCTGATGTCCGGGTGAAAGGCGACGAGGCATACCCCTAGGGTTCCATCGTCAACGGGTCTCCGAGTCGCCATACGGCCAAGGGGCCGGATCTTGTTGCTTGGATCCGCAGGGGAGGAACGCGGGCGGCCGAGCCGCTCCGCCGCGACCCTGCGGGCTCCTCAGACACAAATGTAGAACGCGAATAGGGGAACCGCTTCCACGGCTTGCCGCCGCGCCCGAGTTGCCGCAGCGGCAACATGGCGAGACCGACAGCGGCTCGGCATACCCTCGAGGGGAACGGCCCATCTTTGAAAGGAAGCCTCATGGCGGACAGCATCGCCTATCTCTACGATATCAACGGAAACGGAATCGGATCCTACCGACTCGAGGTGATGGACACCTTCTGGCGGCGCTTCATGGGTCTCATGGGCAGACCCGACCAGCCGCTTGGCAATGCGGCCTTGTTCGAGCGCTGTTCATCGATCCACATGTTCTTCATGAAGATCCCTCTGGACGTGATCTGGTACGGAGTTGAGGGGCCCGACGGTTGCAACCGAGTACTTTCCGTTTCGCGCAATGTGGCACCATGGCGGGTCGCCTTCGGTCCGAAGGGAACGAAGGGCTGCCTAGAGGTGGCAGCCGGTACCGTCCCCACCTCGATCGACAGGATCAAATTGAAGGTCGAGCGCAAGGACATGAGTCGCGAGCGCATCTCAAGACCCGACTACCGCGAGGTCGTCCGCGATCGCATCCAGGTCACCCGCGCGGCAGGTGCCCGAGCGCATCTCGGCGGAGCCGCCGCTCTCTTCGAGGAAAAGCCGCATTGATTACAGGCCTTTCCGAAAATTCACCTCTGTCGGGATTTTACTGACTTTCACCTCGAAGCCGATATCGATTAGAGCCTGAAACATTCAGCCCCCTGCAAAGGGGGCTTTTTAATTGAATCTCGTAAGCATGATAATGAATGTCGTGGCCGCCCTGCCCACCGCCGAGCCTCGCGAACTGCAGGGAGAAAGACCGATCTAGCAGCAGATTACATGATTGCTTAGTGTAACTAAGGTTTATCTATACAATGTACCTTAGCCGTGCTAAGATTTGATTATCGAAAGGAGCTAGGCGGTGACTAAGAAGAGGGACCTCGAGCGGGAACTGACCGATGCGGGCTACGTAAAGCTCAGCGGAACCGGGACCAAGCATGACAAATTTCGTCGCGGGGATGTGACGGTAACCGTACCCAGGCACCGGGAGATAAAGGAAACGACCGCGAGAGGCATACGCAGGGAAGCAGGGTTGATTTAATCCCCACCCTTCCTTCACTGCAGAAAAGGAGACCGACCATGATTGTCATACAGGAGTTCGAGATTTTTGCCGACCCCGAGGGCGGCTACGCCGTCCTTCCCTGTGGTCTCGATGGAGCCACAGAGGGCGACACGTACGAAGAAGCCGTCGAGATGGCCGTCGACTGGCTGCGCGTGCGTGCCCTTGCCGCCCTCGAGCGCGGGGCGGCATTCGAGGGTGCCGGGCTCGGACATGCCCCCGAGAACGGCGGCACCGTTGTCACTATAGCGACCAATGTGGAGCTGTCCGACATTCCCTCGGTCACGGCTGCTAAGGCTGCCGAGATGCTCGGAGTGAGTACGGCGCGCGTGGCGCAGCTCTGCCGCGATGGCTCGCTTAACAGCTGGAGGGTAGGGGGTGCCCGTATGGTCTCTCGTGACTCCATCGAGTACCGTCTTGTCGCAAAGCCAGAGGCAGGCAGACCACGAAAGCGGCCCGCCGAGGCCTAATAGCCACGGATGGCTATCATCTCGAATCAAACATCGCAACAGCCCCCTGCAAAGGGGGCTTTTTCATATACCGGTGGACATCCGTAACGCATAACGGCATATCGCTGCACCGTAAAAGACACTCCCGAATGACGGCGTGTTATCATTCTGTTATACTTGAACGCATACCGGCGTCGCCCCAAGCGCCGAGCAACAGGAAGATGACAACATGCCCAATCAGCCGACTCGGCTGCACCCGTCCCACATGATGAGGGATGAGCGTCATGCCAGCTGAGAACCGAATAGCAACGGAAAAGCAGACTGAAAGCCCGATCATCGCGGGAAAGCAGGAAGCCGTCGTATTGACCGCCCTTTTGCGCTCTTCCGATGTCCGCGAGGACGTCCTCCCGATGCTCATCGAGGACGATTTCGTCAAGTCCGACCACCGCGCCCTGTTCAAGGCGATTCGCGGCATGCAGGAGGCGGGAATCCCGATAGACGAGGTCTCGCTCACCGACTACCTTGTCTCCAACCGCCAGCTGGACGCCGTGGGCGGCTCTAAGGCTATATCGCGCATGTTCACCGTCGCGACCCCGCTGCTGTCCTGGCAGACCGCCCTGGACCGCCTACTGGACGTCTCACGCCGCCGCAGGCTCGTCTGTGCCATGAACGAGATTGAGGCGGCCGCCTACGACGGACCGACCGACATGAAGTCGTTCGTCTCCAAGGTCGAGGCGCAGGTCGCTCAGGTGAGCGAGCGGCGCGACATGCGTCCATATCGCCATATCTCCTCGTTTATCGCATCGGCCGTCGATGAGGTGAGAAGTCTGGGCGAAACCCCGATCTCCGAGCAGACGGTCCAGACGGGCTTCGACTGCTTGGACTCGATGCTGGCCGGCCTTCGCGCGGGACAGCTGGTCGTGATCGGCGCGAGGCCCGCCATGGGCAAGACCTCCTTCGCCCTGACGCTCGCGATGCAGGCGGCGAAAACAGGCGTGAGGGTGGGCGTCTTCTCGTTGGAGATGTCCGGCAAGGAACTGGCCCAGCGCGTAATGTGCGGCGAGTCGGGCGTGCCGATGGCAAGGTTTAGGGCAGGCGAGGTCTCGCAGGTCGCCTGGAACGCACTTGCGGCCGCGACCGCCGACATCCCCGGAGACTCGATCCTTATCGAGGACGCGGCCACCCAGACGATAGGCGACATCCGTGCGACCGCCGCAAGGATGATGAGGGGCGCCGAGCGCGGCCTGATCATCATCGACTACCTGCAGCTCATCTCCTCGCCGGCGGAAAACCCCTACCGCAACCGGACCGCCGAGGTCGGCGAGATAAGCCGACGCCTGAAGGTGCTCGCCAAGGAGCTGCAGGTACCGGTGGTGACGCTGGCGCAGTTAAGCCGCCAGGCCGAATACCACACGGGTTCCCCGCGCCTCTCAGACCTGCGCGAATCAGGTTCGATCGAACAGGACGCCGACGTCGTCCTGTTCCTGTCGCGCGACCCGGACGAGGAGATGGACACCGCGTCCCCGTCGCGCAGGGTCGTCCTTACGGTGGCGAAGAACCGCTGCGGCCCGACCGGACAGATCGACATGCTGTTCATGCCGTCGAGTACGAATTTTTACGAACAGGGACGAAGAGTGGAGGGGCGCGATGGTCAAGAAGAAGACAAGGGCTAAATCGAGAAAGATCCAAGGCCGGTGTCTCGAGGCGGACGCGCAGAGGCAGACGATCTCCGAGGGTTTCGCGATGCTCGACGAACCGATCCTGAACCCGAGGGAGGCGCTGGCCTACCAATGGTCGCTGCGACGCCTGGCGCTCGACAACGTCCGCATCAAGTCGGAGAGCTCTCGCGACTCGATCGACCAGGGCACGGCCTACTACTCCGAGGGCGCGGTGCAGATAAAGGCCCATATCCTCTCAGGGATAGCCACCGATGTGCACTTCGCCTCGGACGAGCCGGATGCGAGCATCGACAGGATCATGCTGTCGTTCGTGAAGGTGTTCAACGAGAAGAAGCGCAGATGGCTGCCCGTAGACTCGCATATCTGGCTGTTCGTGAACAAGATTACGATTCGGGATGGCGAGGGGTGGGAGGACCGTCCCGAGGGTGAGATCGTGGGCATCGCCCTGGGCGACCGCGTCGTCATCATGGCCGCGGACCATCTCTACGACGGCCCGCGCGGAATGCGCAGACACGGCGTGTCGGAGTGGTCGATCGTCTCGTCGTCGCTGCTCTACGTCATGCACGACAGGCGGGGCAGGAGGGTCGTCGAGGTACCGCGCGCGATCGTGAAGGACGCGTACCTGATGTTCCTCATGAAGCGGGACGGCAAGGTCGGCGTGGCGCTCATGGACCGTTCCGACTGGGAAGGGTGCCAGAAGCGCTGCCGCTCCGCCGCCGAAAGGGAGCGGTGGAGCCTTGCGGCCTTCATGGAAAGGGCCTGAAGGGGATGAAATGATTGAATGGAGGAATCTATAAAATGAAAAAGACGATTGAAGGCAACCCGCGCTGCGCGAAGGTGATGCTGGTGGATGCCGAGCGCACCTCGCCCGAACTCATCAGCTACAGACTGTTCATCGATGCCGCACGGCAGACGACCGGCTTCATCGCGAGGGAAGAGCGCGAGGGCGCGCCCGTCTGGCGCCCCTACATCCGCTCGTCGACGAATTCGGGCTACTGGAACGCCGGCCCGATGACATGCTTCATCGACGGCTATGACACAGAGGAGGCCGCCTTGGCGGTTCTGCTCGATGAGGCTTCGGAGGTGCTATGGGAAAACCGATAGGGGAGATGGACCGCGACCTCTTCCACAGGCGCCTGCGGGACGCCTACAGGGCGAGCGGCCTCACGCAGCGCGACCTGGGCGATCTGATCGGCACGTCCGGGCCGTGCGTGAGCAGCTACCTCACGGGCAAGCGCACGCCGAACTCGAAATCGCTCTACAAGCTGTGCCGGGCGCTCGACGTCTCGGCCGATTGGCTCTTGGGACTCAAGAAGAAGGGAACTGTCATGAACGAGGAGACGAAGCAATCTCAAAATGTGTGGCAGGAAGGGGGAGCACGGTCCTATCGCCTCGCGGATGACTGTCCCATCGTGGCGCAGGTAACCGAGCTCGAGGACGGTGAGTTCGAGCTGTCCATCATCGATGGGGAGAGTGCCGACGAGCTGTTCGCCCAGCGCTTCGAGACCAGGGCGGAGGCCATCGGATACGGCGACACCATCCTCTCGCGCAAGGGGCTCCGCGCGGACGAGGTCGCCTACATCGACAGCTCGCTCAGCGAGGCCACCGGATGCCCCAACCTCTCAGACGAGTGCTACCTCGCCTCCGTGACGCTTGTCCCCTCCACGAGGCGCTCCCTGATCGTGCGGGCCATGCCGATCTCGTCTGGCACGGCAGGCCTCGAGGTGGCCGTCACCACCGCGATCGCCTCGGTTGACGGCATCGAGGGCGAGACGCCCGAGGAGAAGAACGCTCTGGAACATGCCACGGACTCGGCGATCTTCATCTCGGGCATCTGGGCGGTCTATGCGAACCCGACCGCCGCCGTCATGGCGATCAAGGGCCTCATCGATTCGATGCGCAGGGTCTATCCGAATATGCCCTAGACCCACCTATCGCGATTCCCCTCTCTCCGGAGCCTCCCTTGCTGCCGAGCCGTTGGCGTCAAGGGAGGCTTCCTCGTTCTTGTCGGCGGCGAGGTCGTCCAATCCCTTGACGGGAACGGTCACATCTCGAGAAGGGGCACCGCTGACATGTTCCTTGATGGAACCGGCAAGGTCGCAGACCTTGTCGCGGCCGATGGTCACATAGGTCTTCCGCCCGCCGTCATCGCGCGAGAGCTTCATGTCCCATCTCGAGTTCAGCATGATCTGGAGCTCGCCGCTCTTGGCGGCCTCATCGAGGAACTTATCGACGGACACGACCTTCGCGGTGAATCCGGACAGGTCGACCCCGTCAACCGAGGTTCCCTGCGGCAGCTCGAACGACACGCTGTTGAGGATCTGCCCGTACCTGTTCTGCTTCGGAGCGCCGTTTTTATCGACGATCTGCTCGATATCTTTGATCGAGCTGTAGGGGATCTTCACCTTCGGGCTGGGGAACTTGACGTCCCGCCCGAGGTGGGTATTGCCGATGATCTGGTTGTTATAGGGTTTGCTGCCATGATTTCGCGGCGCCTGCGAACTTGCAGGGACTTGTCGCGGAACGGGCGGCTTCGGGGCGGGGATATGGGGCTGTGACGGCCTCTGGGGCGTGGAAGTCGGCTGCGGCACGGCCATCTGAGGCGATCTTGTTTGAGGTGCTCTATGCTGCGGAGCCGCAACGGCATGGGAGACGGTGGCCGGACCCTTCCCGCCTCGCTCGGCCTCGGCCTGCTTGGCGCGGCGGGCGGTGTTGATCGCGATGTACTTTGCGGTGCACTTGCCGATCGCCTGGGTGAGCTCGCCGATCCTGTCCTGACCGATCGTCACCTTGACCGACTCTCCGTTCCTGAACCCGGTGAGTTCGAGCGGTCGGGAATCGTTGAACTGCGCATGCAGAACCCCGGTCCGCGGGGCATCCTCGAGAAGGCGGTCGGGAACCAGCGTCTTGACGAACAGGCCGCCAAGGCTGTAACCGGCGAACTCCATATCCCATGGGAACCGGATGTTGACTCTCGACAGGGTCTCGCCGTTCCTATCGGTCATACGTCCGCCCTTGCGAGAGAAGGCTGGTTCCTCCCTGTAGACACTGGCATATGTGACGTCTACGGTATGCTGCCGTGCCGGCATATCGTTTCTTTTCGAGACGGTGCCGATGACAAGGCCGTCGCGGACGTCCTTTACCGCAGACCCATCTGCCGGTGCCTGTATCTCATCCCCTTCCTTGTTCTTTGCATTGTCGTTCTTATGGTTCTTGAAAAGGCCGAGCCTCTCGAGCAGCCCAATCTTCTTTTTGCCCATGTTGCCACCTCGCTGACTGAATCGTTTCCGATCATCAGGTTATGGGAGTCATGGAGGGAATCGGATATACGGGACGAAAGTATTCTATTTCGGCCGAACGTAAAAACCAATTGCTATTGACGGCTTGTTATCATTTTGTTATCATTGGAACCGTAAAGGAAGACCAGGTTGCGCCATCCCCAAGGCGCACGGGCGACAGGAGATTGACAATGGCAAACGATATGGATACAGCTATCAGGCTGCACAGGGTGAACATGCGTGAGCAGTTCGTGGCACCGTTGATGAACGCCTCCCTCAAGGCTATCACGCGTCTGAACAGCCGAGGCTACAACTCCGGCGACTACATCCGTTTCAGCGTGCTTCCCATGCAATCATCCGACATCGACTTCTCGGTGACAACGGCTGCCGAGCGCAAGTCCTTCGAGGCTTCCTTCTTCAAGGTGACCTTCGCTATGTACAGCAAGGGACTGAAGGAGGGCTACGTCACCCTCTCGATCGAACGGGTCGCGGACCCGAAGATGCTCGACCGGTTGCAGTACGAACTGAACCGCGTCGAGAAATCCAAGCCGAAAACGGCAGATCCGCTCGATGCATACGCGGATCTCTTCGAAACCGCCTTCCCGCAAGGTTATGATGCTCAGTATGTGAAACGCCATGCGCAGGTCAATCTGGACAGTATCGCGGACACGGCAAACGATGCCGCGAGCATCCCAGATAACCCCCAGCGCTACTAGATCGGGGAGTCATCATGGAAACCATCTTCAACGCCGTAAGGGAATTCGTCGCAGACCCCGTGAACGATGCGATGGTCGTGCTCATCCTGTTCCTCTACAACGCGGTGATCAAGTACAGGCTCCACTTCCGCGCCTTCAACGTCTGGGACCCGAAGACCAACCCCCACGGGGGCGACTCCTCGCAGTCCAAGAAGATCTGCCGTGTGTACAGGAAGAACAAGAGCTGCATCCCCGAGAAGATCGAGGACTTCTGCATCATGGTGAACCGCATCAAGTTCCGCCATGAGATCAAGGTCGAGCTCTACAGCATCGACGGCCACTACCTCCATCTCGACCGCGTCTGGATGAAGAAGGACGACCTCACTCCCTACGAGCGCTGGACCAAGGTAGTCAAGTGCACGCCGGTTGCCTCTCCTGACAACCACGGTCTGGCCTTCACGACCGACAATGCCGCTTTCATCAGTGCGGTCCAGCCGATGGCCTGCTCGACCCCCGGTGACAGCGCACGACTCGCCTTCGCCTCCATGGAGAACTACGAGATGATCCGCATCGCCAAGGAGAACCTCACCGAGGAGCATGTCGTCGAGAAGCGTAAGAAGCGCCTGAAGGAGGACCAGTCCTTCATCGCCCGCCACTTCAAGCGCGCAGCACTGTCCTACTGGCACGCCTACGGCCACCTCTTCCCCGGAAAGTGGTTCCTGCCGCACTACCAGTACAGCCCCGCCACCCACGACATGATCGTCATCTAGGAAACCCAGACCTATGACCATCGACAGATATCCATCGACCGCGGGCATATGATTACCAGCAGGATATCGACTCTCTATGCAATGGATTACCAGTGGTAATCCCCGGCAGATGATTACCGGTAGATATATTCACTTCTCGATGCCATAGGTAGCGAACATGGATGGATACGATTTGGCCCCGATGGTCGAGCCAGCCGCCTGGTCGATTCCAAGAGATTCCCGATGGAAGATATCCAATAGATACACCGATTTTTCCATGCCATACTCAAAGAACACCGATGGGAGATTCCCGATGGGAATATCAACCCCCTTCCATGCCATAGATTTACACCATCGTTAACACGAACTTACAAGACCGTATGACCCTTTGAACAGATAGGACCCAACATGAACACCGATGATAAGAACTTCGAGAACATCGACACCGTCTTCTCGCCCGACAACGACACCGCCCAGGTCATGACCGACCCTGAGCCGTCAGACACCGACACCACCGCCGAGCTTCCCAAGCCCGTTGACCCGGACGAGCTGCCGGAATCCGATGAAACCCCCGATACCATCTTCACCAAGATCCGTCGTCACCCGGCCGTGACCGCGGGCATCGGTATCGCCATCGTCGCGGTGCTGGGCATCGGCATCGCCTTTGCTATGCCGGCTAAATCAACCTCGTCCATGGCGAAACCCGTCAAGGAGCCGATCTCCCAGGTCGCTTCAAAGCATGCCGCCAAGCACAAGGTCGCCGTTACGCTCGAGGCCGACGGCTGGAAGGATGGCGACGGCAAGTTCGCCTTCGCGCTCGTCGACGCGGACGGCAAGGAGGCGAGCAAGGGCGATATCGAGCCGGGCCAGGCGCAATCCGTCAAACTCGAGGACGGCGCTTACGCCCTGAACGTCACCTCGATCCCCACGGCGGCAGACGGCAAGACCACCTGGGTCGTCCCCGAGGCCGTGAGCTTCACCGTGACGGGCAGGGACGCCAAGGTGGAGGTCAAGCTCGCCAAGGTCGACATGACCGATGACGCCGCGGTGGCCGCGGCTATCGAGAAGCTCCCCGAGGCCGAGAAGAAGGCCGCGCAGGAGCTGATCGCCGCCAAGAAGGAGAACCCCAACGCCACGGCCGTCTCGGCCCCCGTGGCAAAGCCCTCCGCCGCGGCCGTCAAGAAGGCCGAGGCGGCCTCTCCCGCCACATCCGCCAAGCCCGCTTCCGGCTCCACGTCCAGCAAGGGCAACACTGGCAGCGCGAGCAAGCCCTCGAACTCCTCCAAGCCCTCATCCAGCAGCTCCAACAAGTCGGACGGCGGCTCGTCCAAGCCCTCGTCCTCGAACAGGTCCGACTCCGGCAGCTCCAAGCCCTCCTCGGGCTCCTCGTCCAGCAAGAAGGATGATTCCAAGCCGAGCAGCGGCAACTCCGGTAACTCGGGAAGCAACTCGGGAAACTCAGGAAGCGCGTCCGGGTCGAATTCGGGAAATAACACGGGAAACTCGGGAAGCACCAAGCCAGCCGAGCCCGAGCGCGTCTGGGCTGTCGTGACCCCCGCCTGGGACGAGCAGGTCTACCATCCCGCCGTCACCCACACCGAACAGAGGGATGTAAAAGTAGGCGTTCATTTTATGGCTGATGATGGCACCTTCTTTGATGATGAGGATGATTGCATCTACTATACTATATTTAACGGTCAATCTTATAGCGTTCTCCCCAAGTACGAGACCCAAACGGTGACCGTCACCGACCAGGAGGCCTGGACCGAGACCATCCACCACGATGCAGTCTACGGTTGGGTCGAGAAGTAAGAACTGCGTCGACCTTCATCTTAGAGGAGGTTCCGTTTTGAAATATCTCGTTGAAGATTGCGACAATCCCGAAGCTCCCGTTCAAGATTACGACCAGGCTAAAAAGGTCATTCGCCAGGTACTGGGCTGCTATCCTTCAGTAAGGTGCGCGGCGATGTTCGGCTCATTCGTCCGAGGAGAGCAGACGGACTCCTCAGATGTCGACCTGCTTCTTCAGATTGACGACAAGACTGCCACCGAGGTCATGGACATCGGCTTCTCCTTGGCCGAACGTCTCGGCAGGGATGCTGATGTGTTGACGACGCTCGAGGGGGGTCAGTACAGCTTTGTCGAGAGCTTGCAAAGAGAGGGGGTGAAGATCTATGAACGACCGAGATCTCTCTAACTACCAGACCATTCTCGAGCGTTGCGACGATGTCATCATGAAGCTCAAGGAGATTGATTATAGCCATAAGACTTGGGAACACAATCTGATGGCAAGAGATTCGATTTTGTTCTCATTGAGCCAAGTCGGAGAACTCGTCTCACACTTCAAGACGGAAGAGTACAAGAAGTTGTTTCCTGAGATACCTTGGCAACAAGTAAAAGGTCAACGCAACTATATCGTGCATCAATATGCCGATATGAAGTACGAGATTGCTTGGAAATCTGCAACCGAAGGCATTCCGGCGATCAGGGAAGCTCTTCTCTCAAACGACGAGATTGCGCAAAAATACGAAATCGAATGTTCCTATATCACTCCAGAGCTCGCAGAGGTCATGGAGAGACTTGGTGAGGATTTGGACGAAATGATGAGCACCAAGATTGCCGAAGCCGAACTTGTGAATCCGAGCAGCAGATCTGAAGAAAGCAACGTTTGGGCACCACCAAAACTGCATAACGATACTGAATACGGCGACAGCTAAAAGCTCGACATCAGCTTTGCAAGATGCCCCGGAGGTTCCCCCCTCGGGGCATCTTTCTCACGTCCTCTACTTCCTCCTGACGCCCACCACGCCATCCGAGACGACCTCGGTCCAGCGGATATACTTCACGGTGTCCTTGGTCTTCTTAAACGCGGGCGAGGACTCCTGAGTTGGTGTCAGTATCGATTTCGTATAGTAGATTGCTAGTAGTTTTCGTCTTCGAATGTTGCATCTGTAGGGTGTTTGCCTACAATTGAAACATGATTAGAAACGGTCACATAGCGGCAATCGCCGAACTCTCTGAGTCCGAGGGCGTATTCACCACAGCCCAGGCTGCGAGGATGGACATTCCTCGCGATGCCTTCCATGATGCGGTAGAGGCAGGCCGGCTCGAACGAGTCATGAGGGGAGCCTATCGTCTCATCGGGTCTGGTTCCCTTGAGACTGATGAGCTTGCAGCGATATGGAAACTCACAGATGCCTCAAGGTTCTCGTATGAGAGGGCGCAGGCCGATGCATGGGACGGTATCGTGGTTGGTGGTGCGACGGCTGCCTCGATTATCGGCATCGGTGACTTCTTTCTCAGCCCCTACCGCATATTTACGCCAAGGCGGTTCAACACTAGAAACAAAGTCGCCCATTTCGGAATCCGCCGCATTGATAGGGATGACGTGACCTTCGAGTACGATGTCCCCGTTACCCGATCCGAACGGACAGTATTCGACCTCATCCTTGACCACGAGGACGGATCACTCATCGTAGATGCCCTTCGCGATGCCTGTTCGGGTCCGATGCGGTTCGATTTCGATAGGTTCAGGAATCTTCTCGATTCCAAGTACGGAAAGAGCAAGGGCACGAGTCTATTTGAGTCGCTGATGCTCGATGCCGACGTCGAGACGTCGGCGCTTCGCCGCGTTGTGTGAGCGCTGGCTGGTCGGCGTGAAGAAGGACTAGACCACATGCTGAATCGGTCCCAGTGGATGATACCGACGGACGTACAATTACCTCGCTTCAATAAATGGAAGACGGGGGAATCTATGGGAATCAGTGAAATCATCGGGAAGGGGTCGACCCTGGCCGTCTGCGCCGCGCTTGGCCTTTCGCTCGCCGGCTGCGGCGGTAACGCTGCTGAGGCAAAATCCGGGTCGACACCTACAAAGGCTGTCGCTGTGAAGACAGCGAAGAAGTCGAAAAGCCGAATCAGCTGAGACGAAGACGGAAAAGAAAACCGAGGAAAAGAAGGTCTCGTCAAAGCAAACGTCTGCAAAGAAGTCCGAGGGGAAGAAATCCAGCAGCTCGAACAAGTCGGATGGCGGCTCGTCCAAGCCCTCCAAGTCGGATAACGGCTCGTCCACCAAAAAGGACGACAAGAAGCCGAGCGGCGACAGCTCGTCAAGCAACTCGGGCAACTCCGGTGATTCGGGAAGCAACTCTGGAAACTCGGGAAGCACGTCCGGGTCGAATTCGGGAAATAACACGGGAAACTCGGGAAGTACCAAGCCCGCCGAACCCGAGCGCGTCTGGGCAGTCGTGACTCCCGCCTGGGACGAGCAGGTCTACCATCCTGCCGTCACCCACACCGAGACCCAGAGCCAGAAGGTCGGCGTACATTACATGGCTGATGATGGGACGTTCTTCGATGACGAGATTGAATGTTCTGATTATTGCTGGGATAACAGTCTTCAGTATAGCTGCCTTCCCAAATATGAGAACGTCACGGTAACAGTCGTTGATCAAGCAGCCTATACCGAGACCATCCACCACGACTCCGTCTACGGTTAGGTCGAGAAGTAGGGGTTTATTCGCATCGGCATCTCATCTTTCGAAAGGGAGGAAGCCATGAGGACACTCGATGAGGCGCGGGGCGCGCTCCAGATGTCGCAGGAGGATATTGATTTCATCGTCTCCCATATCCTCGAGGTCACCGACCCGGTCGCGATCGTTGCCTACGGTTCCCGCGCGAGGGGCGAGGCGCGTGAGGACAGTGACTACGACATCTTGGCCCTGTCGGATCTCGACGGGAAGGAGCTAAAGAGGGCTTCCATCAAAGCAGGGTCGAATCTCTGGGATTTCGATTACGCGCTGGATTTTCTCATTCTCAACAGGGGAGAATTCTCGGAAGGGCTACATAGAGGCAACAGGTTTGCCGCCGAGGTTGACCGTGATGGGGTTGTTCTATATGGCGAACTTTAATTCCAATGAAGATCGAGGCGAACATGGACATTCGCAAGGTCTTGAGCGCTAACCCGAATCTAAACTAATAACAAGAAAGCAAGGGGCTGTCGGTCATAATCCGACAGCCCCTTCTTATGCCTCTACTTCCTCCTGACACCGACCACGCCATCCGAGACGACCTCGGTCCAGCGGATGTACTTCACGGTGTCCTTGGTCATCTTGAACGCGTTGGCGGCACGCGCACGGGAGCGGGAGCGGGATGCGGCCGCCTCCGAAGCCGTCGCGGCCTCGCCGTCATCGAGCCACGCCTCGCACTGGTAGGTCCTCCACTGCCCACCCCCGATGTTTCGGTAGGCGGTCGCGGGAACCGTGACGCGCGCCAGCTCATCGAAGTAGTAGGCCGTGTGGCCCTCGCCGGAGTCGGCGATCGGAGCGAGTGCGAACTCCTTGCCCTTGGCGTCGTAGCCCTTGTGAGTAGGCTCGGTGAAGGTCGGGATGAAGCCCGGGTGCGCCTCGGCGGATGTCTCGGGTGACACCCTCATGTCCCAATCGGGGCTGAGCACGACCGACCCCGGTGCGTACTCGCACCGCAGCGTGCAACGGTTGCGACCGTATAGGGGAACCATTGAGGTTCCAGCTGTAACGCTTGTTATTTGTTCATCCGTTAATGTTTTGTCTAAATGCCAACCCGAAAATCCGGTCGATGGATCGGTACCGAAACGATCGTTAAGGTTGCAGGTTTGCTCCAATTCCTTATCGGTGACCTCTTTCGGGATGGTATAAACCGTGCCGGTTAAGAGACGACGAGTCGTGTAGATCACATTCTCTTTGTTTAAGCCATCCTTGAAGAACATGAATCCACCAACTTTGACCCTGTTCCAAAGATACAGGTCTTTAGTGAGCTTTTTGGACGAGAATTTTCCTTTCTGGAAGATCGTCTGATCCTTAAGGTCCTTATCCCCCTCATACCAACCGTCCATGCAAGAATCCAGCAGCGAGACATCCTGCCCTTCATCCCGCATAGCCTTCTCGAGCGCCGTGCGCGCATCCGCGAAGTCCTGCGCGTTACCTGTGGTCGAGAAGGTGTCGTTGACCCTGATGTTGACCGTAGAGATTTGCTGCGTCTCGCCGAGCGTATCGACCATCATGAAGTGGACCGTGCACGCAAGACGAGTCACGGGCGGATAAGGGTATTTATTCCCATCCTCGGCTTGGTCCTGGGCGCAGACGGTACCGAGAAGTCGGTCGGTCCAGATATAGTTCTCCGAGGCGGAGACTGTGGTGAGGCCCATCATGGCAGCAGAGCACAGCCATACCGCATCGTCGCCGGCACAAATCTCATCGGTGACCGTAATGGTGTCGTCGAACGAGAACTCCTTCACCACGCGAGCGCCGCGGGGTTTGCGGACGAGATGGACGTTGAGGGCGGATATCTTGCTCAAGAGATCGCCGATGGCAGGAGCGGAACTGCCGTTGTTGTCGGCGTGTCCGCAGGAGTAGACCGTGTCCGTCCAGTTCCCATCGACGAGTTTCGCACGATAGCAAAGGTCATAGTTCTCAGCGATCTCGCCCGTAAGCCAGATCCTCACATGGGTGAACGCTTCACGGGAGATGGTCTGCCCGTCCGAGGCGCTCGTCCAATTCTGTGAGGTCGTGGGATGGACACCGTAGCAGATCGATCCGGCGAACTTCGACCCATCGAGGCGAAGCGCGAGTGCGTTTAACGCATGTCCGGTGAATGGATATCCAATATGGCGGTGTGCCGGAGCCTCGATCTGTGCGCCCATGCCATCGATGCTACAGGTTGCCATGATGACCGCGTCATCGTCCTCGGGCATCTCAACGAGCTCGGGGATGACGTACCAGCGATACATCGGCTGCGGCGGAAGGTCCTTGCGGTTGGTGACGTTGTGCAACCAGTCACTAGGTTTTAGAGTCGGCGTGTCATCCGAGTCCGGCATAAAGCCTATGCAGGTGACTTTATCACCGATTGTGGCAGTCTTTCGATCATTCACGAGCGTGCCGCTGCAGCGTGCCTCATGGAGATACCACTGCGCGTTGACCTGATAGCCCCACTCGCCGGGTTTTGCGACACCACATAACCTGACAGGAGAATTTTCAGCAGTAGCACCGTTCGTGTCGAGACGCTGTCCGTCGGCATCGGAGGTAATGAAGTAGCACTTATGGTCCGTCTCGTTGGAATCAGCCGGCTCATGGTCGATCCACCACGAGTTCTCAAGACCAGTTGCCTTGTTGAGTTCATGAATGATGCCATATCCACAGGCCATGCCACCGCCGGCCCACGAGTGGTCAGCATCCACATGGTTCGCGTTATTGAGCGTTGTGGTCAATCCAGGTCCAATAAGGCTCGCCAAAGCAAACGTCCATGCACCCACGTTGTCGGCAAGGTACGGTTTGAACAGCCACATCTGGTTGATTCCGGTGTAGTCGCCCCAAAAGACGAGGCCACGCCCGGCATCATAGTTGGTGACCGGCCTTCCGTTGGCATCGTATACGCCTTGGCCGACATCGACACGCATATCGGGAAGCACCACCGGCGCCAGCTCGAAGATGCCGCCGTAGAGGGTTTGGTCGTTGCGGATACGAATCGTCTCAGTGTCGATATCGATGTTGCCCGTGACGCTCCTCAGATCTTTCTCATAGGCAGCTTGACCGTCTTTGTTGTCGCGCATGACCATGTTGATGTCCACCTCGGCGCGATAGGTGTTCGTCTGAACCTCGGCTCCGCGGCGCATGAAGAACTCCGGCTTGGTATAGGCGTAATCATCGTAGCCGACATCGATCCAGTCGTTGTTGTTCACGCTTACGCGCGGCCCAGCACCTGTGTTGAGCATATCTCCCTGGAAGGTGGAAAGAAAACCGTTGTTGCGGAACAAAAGGCCGTGGTTATCATTGGTGTTGATGTTGTGCCACATTCTATGGTCGTTTTGTCTGTTGATGTCACCACAGGCCATAAAAGGGTGTGCCTTGATGTGGTCATAAAGGTCGTTCGACCAATCGCATTCCACGAGCAGACAGAGCGAATAGTGGAGCGCTTGGAGCATGCTGGAGCTCCAACCGAGGCCCGAATTAGCATCAGCCGCAACCCATCCGACCCATCCGCAGGCGTAGCCGCGACCGTAATCACTGACACCGGTGTTTCTATCCGGATGGGTGATGAAATTGATATAGTCGCCGACGGTGAACCTATGGTCGAAACTGCCCATACCGGGGGTGATGTGCTGTCCGTTGAAATACAGCTCGTTCGCGATGGCCGAGCGAGCCGGCACAGCTCCCAGTCCGGCCACGATGGCGAGCGCGGCGAAAAGTCCACGGCGGGATACTGCTACATCGCGAAACGGGTCGCAAGCGAGTTCATTCTTCTTATCCATTGTCGACCTCCGAATTTTCTAGGCAATCCGTCGAACGAACGGCAAGCAGCACGGCGCAAACGGCTGTTATGACCTCAAGCGCCGCCACGGTATATAGTCCGCGGTTGACATCGATAAACGCGCCGATCACCTGTAGGGCTGCAATAGCGAAGGTGGCAGGTTTGCACTTTCGCACGGCGGGTACCGCAAGGAGAACTCCGATGAGAGGAATCCAGAGTGTGTTGACGTTGAGAATCGAGATAAGTGCCGAGATGCGGCTCTCTCCCATGCGGCCACCATAGGTAAAATCGACGCCATGCGCGATGTTCTCGATAAGATACGACGCCCCGGTGAAAATCGACGGCACCAGACCGACAAGCGAGGCTAAAAGTGCGCCTCCCAGTTCGCCCTTACCGACCGAACCGAGCTTCTCTTTAAAATTCACGTTCCATCACCATCTCCGCAGCGTAGGTTCATTTTGTCGAAGCATACCGACCTTTATGAAAGCCGCTCGGGTCTTGCCGCAGCGGCAACACGACATCACTCTCGAACCTGCGCAAACTGCTAGAATGTGTGCATCAGATGAGTTGAAAACAGAGTCAGGAACCAAATGAAAACCCTGCTTGTCATAGCGCTGGGCGCATTAGTTGCAGCAGCCGCCGCATATGCCTTTATGGATGCGGCGGCGGCAAAGAAGCGCGACAAAAAGCTGGCCGCCAACGAACCGAATATCGATGAGTTCTACAAGCCGAAAAAATTTCAGATAAGCCGCGAAGAACTCGAGAAGTTTGTTAGACAGCAAACAGAGCAGCTCCGTTTTTCCTCCGTCGATCCTTCGCTCAAGATGGTGAAAGACGGGCTTGTTATCGGCAAGGCCGAGGGTGGCAGAACGGGGAGGACCAACAGGTTTCAGATTGAAGTCTCGAAATACAGTTTGGCGCACGAAGGACCAGCTCTGACAAAAGAGGGCAACCGTATGCTGAGCCGAGAGGGCGAGGAACTCTCTAGGATCAGGGTTTCATTTCCCCCGAAGACGAGCGTCGGCGGCTACACGCTCTGCTGCTTGGGCTATGAGACGGTTTGTCCAGAGAGATGTTATAAAGAGGCGCTAGAGAGCGGCATCTTTCATTTGGAGCTTAACGACTTGCACCCGCTTAGCTTGGACGGTTCGATAGGCGGGAAGGAGATTCACGTCACGATAGGTAGAGATAAAATCCCCGAATTCGCAAAGAACCTCAAAATATGTTGTGCCCATGCCATCCAGTTCTTAACGGTGGATTATTACCAGATAAGGGAGCAGATCAGACGGGAAGGCGAAAGAAGCTAAAAAAAGACATAAACGCACATCACCCGATACCGTGAAGTTTCGCCTGGTAATCCCTCATCGCACGCGTTGCGAAATACGTATCGGCCTTTTCCACCGGAATCTCAGAGGATCGGTACGCCTTTCCATCCGAAAGCGCATACCATTTCCCATCTGCTCCATCGATATATTTGGCGGAGGGCGCAGGCAGATAGCAGCTTGTTCCTTTCCATCTCCAGTTCTCTCCGAAAGTAACCATCTTCAAATTGTCACAACCAACGAAAAGGTTCCACGCATTCGAGGCTTCCCTGAAGTCGAACCCCGAAAGATCCAGTTGCTCGAGTTTTTGGCAGTTCCAAAAGACGGCTTGACCGGTTTCTTTCTCGATAATCTTCCACTTGCTGAGGTCAATAAATTTCAGTTGAGAACAGCCGTAGAAGGCTTGATTACAGTCCCGAACGGCCGAGGTGTCCCACCCCTTAATTTGGTCGCTAATCGAAGTAAGACCGGTGCAACCATCGAAAATGCATCCGATTGAACGAACATTTCCAATGTTCCATTTTTCAAGACCAGGCAGATAAAACGCGCCCGAATGCGAAAAGGTCCTCTCCAGAGATACGCACTCGCTGGTGTCGATCTTTCCGAGATCCTCGAAGTTGCAACAATTCGCTTGCCGGCAAAACCAATAAGCCATCGAGTGTGGCTTAATACCATCATCGACGATTCTAACGAGCTTGATGGCATCGGCATAACCATTCCAAGGGCAGTTATCCTGCGGCCAGTTCCCGGAATAAGTATCCGTCTCTATGCCCATGTAGATTGCGCTCGCACGCCGGTAGTTGAACATATCACCGACCTTTGGCACACCGCGGCGCTTGTAGAACATGAGAGAGTGGTCGTCCTCGCTATATACCGCGAACGCGGTGCCGTTCTGGGGGTCCGGCAGGTCGACCGCGTCGTAGAAGTTCTCGCCGGCCGTACCCGAGCCTATGGCATCGGTCACCGTGTTAAACTGGTTCTGGACCGCGCGGGCCACGCCTGGCCCCGCGATGATCACCACCAGGGCGACAATCGCGATAAGAAGGACGTACTCGATGGTGGACTGGCCCCTCAGGCGGCGGGCATCAAAGGAGGATACCCCCCCCCGAGAGGCAAAACCGCTGCATGCATATGCGGCTCCCTTCGGTAGAGGATTTGCTGACAGGAACCAGCTTACCGAGTCGGAAAACCTCGCGGCTCTCGTTGCCGCAGCGGCAAGGGTGCCTGCCTCCTTGCCTTAGATTTCCAATAAGAAGCAACTCTGATGACCCAATGCATAACCACTTCTCATGAAGCCATCTCGCAAAGCAACCAGCAGTGCACGTTGTTATTATTCTCGTCCTCTTTGTGGCCGGCGCTTGTCCCGCCGGCCACTACAAGCGCTCAGTCAGACAAAGGGGTGCCCGCCAAGAGGCACCCCGCCGGCAAGCACCTTGTTCCAATCCACTTCGTCAAGCATGCCTCCGCAGATCGGTCGGCGTTTGTCCCGCCGACCGCACGAGGCGGTCGGGACAGCAAAAGGGGAGCCCTAAAAAGGCTCCCCGTGGGTAGGCAAGTTGTTCTAAACGTAATGCTCTGCATCCCGCATATCGCAGAAAACCTTTGATAAGAGCGCAGCTACCAATCCATGCCATCGTCATAGCGGTACCAGTCATCATCCTGGGACGCCCTGTACTCGTCCTCGAGCTGCTCGTTATAACGGTCGGCTTCCTCGCGCTTGTAGTAGTAAATCTCATCGAATTGAGCGTCATCATCCGCGCGATCTGCTTTCCAGGCAGCTGCCTCTGCATCGTAATCATGATTGCAAGCTTGAAGGTAGCCGATCGCCGATGAACCTGAATGGGGAGCGCTGTCATAGGTGAAGTACTTCATCGCATCATCGACCTCGGCATCGGTGAGCGACCGGTCGAGCCCGTCGTACGGATCATAACCCACAACGACAATATCGCCGTAAAGCAAATCAGCCGGCTCACCGAGCGAGACTTGGTCACCTGTCAAAGGCGAAACCTTTCCCTGCCTGACCATGTCGGATGTCGCCATGATGGCCCGGTTGACGGGACACGATGATGAACCGCCTTCGTTGACGTAGACCGATACATACTCATCCATGGCTGAGTCAGGAAGAACCTTAGTCGCATCCCTGACCTTGCCGCCGACAAGACGCTCGATGTCTTTTAGACAATCCCCGTTTCCATCATGGTTAAGCCAGATTTCATACGGTTTTCCATCAACGGGCACAAGCACGGCCTTGAATGCATCCATCAGCGCTCTCCTTTCGAAAGCTCGCTGGCATCGAGGATACCACTCTCATCGTTTGCGATCTCAGCCTCCTCATCCTTGGCCTCGCACAGGTCATCGAGACTAAACTCAACCTCTTTCGAGTCGTTCTTGAGTTCAAGGGAAGATCCATCAATCTGGATGGGTTCGGCTGTCACATAGCCGTTATCAGGAATCGTAGCTTGTCCACTCGCGATGACGATACCTTGGGCGATTGCATTTTTGATGCACTCAGAACCGAATTCTTTGGCGCTCTCGTCAATATGGATGTGCATATTCGCCATCGGTTCGTTGAATCCAGCCTGACGGATGGCACAGCGAATATCCGATGTGCCGTAAACAACATCACGCATACCGCGGCCATTGGTACCGGTCATCGTCATCTTAGGCAGGCTTGGATGATCATCTATCGTGACGGAAATCTTGCCCTTACCCTCAATGAATAGGTTGCAACTGTTTCCCATCGTTTGCTCCCTTGTCTTTCTTAATCGTTCTTAGCCTTCTGCAAATCTGTATACAACCGACCGATACCAAGCCAGCCAAACCGAGATAAAGAAGGGGAGAGCCGAGACGAGCCGACCCTCCCCATCTCCATCCTCAATCTAGCGCTGGGGATTCTGACCCTCACGCTCATGGCCGGTGCCGGCCTCAAGGTCGGCAGCCTCGGCGCTCTTCGCATCGCAGATCTCATCGAGACCGGCCGAGTGCTCCTGACTCTGCTCACGGCTGGGATGCTGAGCACGGTATTCCTCGCGAGCATCCTTAACCGCCTGGGCAAGCTCAGTTGGATTCACGGCCTCATCGATGCGAGAGCCGTCCTTGTCGAACTTGAAGAGGCTGACGTCTCGGTTGGCATTGACTTCAACGCTCGTTCCTCGTCCGGCCTCGATATCAGCCTTATTCCAAGGCTTGCGGAACGTGGAGAACTTGAAGCCGGAAAGGTCCTTATCACCGACTTTGGTACCAGTCGGAAGCGTGCACATCACACCCGGCCACGACTTGCTCTTGTCGGCGTTGGTGATCTGGAACTCTGTACCGTCCTTCTTCTCGGTTGCGACCCACTTGGCCGGGAAGCTGATCTTGACCCGTTCATTGTTCTGCTCGCTCATGGTTCCTCCAACTCGCGAAGTATTAACACTAACGATAGGATGACCCCGCAACAGTCAAAATCACGCTTGGGGACAAATGTCGCATCAAGCCGTTTCATCAAGGCCGGCGCTTGTCCCGCCGGCCGAGACAAGCCTCATGCCAAACATATAGAAATCTAAACGAATCCCGACGCGCGGCAATTTATTGTAAGTCTCATTTTAACCGCCGACAAAGTTGCGTGAGCAACTGCCCTCGTTACCGCTGCGAAAAATAGATTAGATATCTCTGCATTGGATACTCAAAATAGGCAATTCCGATGATCCGACGCATATCTACGTAGATAGCCGCCTACCGAGCTACATAACTATACCTATAGCCCGCTACGGAGCATCCTCACGTTTTGGCAAGCCTGAAGATCATCTAGTGGGAGCGAAACGCTTATCTCGCCCGTCGTAAAATCCCTGGTTTCAACTATGGGGAGTGTTAACGAAAAGCTACCTTGTCATTCATTACTCTCAAAGCCCCTGATTCCCAAAGCATAGCCAATTCTTTCCTTGATGTTGATTCCCAATGGTTAGCAATCCCTATTACCCGATGCATAGCCAATTTCTTCCTTGGTTAGGATCCCCGATGAATAGCAACTCGATTACCTGATGGATATTTACTTCTTCCTTGCCTGAGATTTCCAATAAATATCAATTCGGATGGTGTAATTTACCATGCTATAAAGATAGCCACTTCATTGCTATCTACCCTTCACAGCGGCCGGCGTTTGTCCCGCCGGCCACACGAGACACTCAGCCAAGCAAAGGGGTACCCGCCAAGAGGCACCCCGCCGACAAGCAGCTTGTTCCAACCCGCATAGTCAAGCACAGCGGTCGGCGTTTGTCCCGCCGACCGCACAAGGCATCAAGGCAAGCGAAAGGGGAGCCCTAAATAGGCTCCCCGGCGGCTAGCACCTTGTTCCAATCCGCACAGCCAAGCATCCCGCAGTCAGGCTCCCCGACGGCTAGCACCTTGTTCCAATCCATACAGTCAGGCACGCCTCCGCAAATCGGTCGGCGTTTGTCCCGCCGATCGCCAAGGTCTACCTGTTCCCCTTCGCCCTGTTGTGCCGACGACAGAGCATCTGGCAGTTCTCTGCGGTAGTGGCTCCGCCGCGACTCCATGCCGTCATATGGTCGGCATCCATCTCGGATAGCTTCCAGATTCGCGTAGCGTTCTTTCCTCCCTCGTCAGCGCAAAGCGGGCAATTTGATACGCCGCTGCGCCGCGCTGCGACCGTTTGATCTTCGTAGACCCTGCTCTTCGTCTTGTTGTCGAACACACGAACATCGAGAAGCCTTTTGGCCTCGGCTCCGCCCTCGTCCATACCCATGAGGATATAGGGCACGATTCCAGCCTGATTTTTGACATGGTCATCTGAGAAAAGGAGCCGCGCCCATTCGCAGGCCTCGTCATGTGAGTAGGGGTTTCCGTGATACTCGAGATAGAGAGACCCCCAATCCTTACGTGAGAGCAGCCGTTCCGGCGCCCCGTTCCCGCCGCCGAAGACGCCCTCGACCCAGCCGATGACGCTCTCGAAATAACGCGTTAACGCACAGGCATCTGCATCATCCTTATGGGCGGACATGTAACTGTCGATATCGGTTTTCTCGGCCGCAGCCGCCCACGTGAGAGCGCGCTCAAGGATCTCCTGGCGCTCGGGAGTACCGGGGGTGAAATGGCGCCAGCGGTTGAGCCTGGAGTTCTGCGAGTTCGAGAAGATGCGCTTGGCGGCGGTCACGAAGGGGCCGCTGTAAAGCGCGTTGCGAAGCTCCTGCATGGTGAGCGGCTCGCCCGCGATGTTGATGGTCTCGAACCACTTCTTGATCTCGGAGGGCGTGCCTTCGCAGACATAGACGGTGAGGGGATAGGCGAGGATCTTCTCCTTGAGGTCATCTGCGAGGCCGGAGAAATACTGGCTGTGCCCATCCCGCTCGATTGCAAAAGCGGTGCCGACAGGCCCGATGAACCGACCGATTGAGGTGATGCGCTGCTGGCCGTCGAGAACCTCAAACCGGTCGTTCTCCTTGACGAAGTACATGAGACCGAGCGGGTAGCCCGCGAGAACCGACTCGATGACCGCGACATCGCGTTTCCCGTCACCGTAGATGTAGTTGCGCTGGTATTCGGGCTGAATGGTCAGCTTACCGCTCATGCCGTAAAGCCCGCGCCCTTCGTTGGCATCGAAGGTGAACCCCCGGCAGATGTCGCCGACCGTCCACTCTGTGTGCAGTTCAGTTTTCATATCCCATCCTTTTCTTCCTGATAAGAACTCGTACATACGTTTTTTGGCCTTGGATTGTCTGGTCGTTGATAAGACCACAAGCAAGATTGGTGGCTAGTGGGAACACCACATCCACCGGTTTTACCTTCTCCGCCGGATCGTAATCCTCGCGTAGGTAGGCTTCCCATTTATCGCGCCTTCGGCGTTCTTGATCATTCCCGCTATCGACGTTGAACGAGGACTCGAAAGTACGGTTGAACTCTCTCTCTCTCTCGAGAAGACCAGGTCATGCCCATCCTCGCCCTTACGGAACGCAACGATCTCGAATTGCTCCGGGTTGTACTTGTCCAAAAAGCTGATCGGCACGCCCATGGCACCGTCGTAATCACTCGGTATGGCGCTCGTGAACGGCACCTCGATGGCATCGTAGTTGTCGTACTTGGGGTACTCAAGCGCCCCATAGCTCTCTAAGAGCTTCTTGCGGAGGCGCTTGTTGTAGCGCAAGTTGTTTTCCATCGTGTCGAGCTGCATGAGTTCATGCCGAAGACCATGCTCGACATTCGTATACCAGTAGACGTTGCCGAAGGTCTTCACCGGACCGTGAACCTGCTTGAACGTCTTTGGATGCGTGGTTCCCACCCATAACCTGTTGTCCTTGATGAGCGGGAAGACCTCCTTGTAGGTGATCGCGTTCATGGGGCCGATGCAGATGAACTTCTTGTTCGCCTCATAAATCCATGCCAGAAATTCTCGGAAGAGCGAAAAGGGTGGGTTCGTGACGATGATATCCGCCTCGTCCCGCAGTCGTCTGACCTCATCGCTCCTAAAATCTCCATCACCATCAAGATATTCGTACCTGATATGTTCCAGGTCGCAAGGCGGTTCGTCCACGTCCAACGAAAACCTCTTGCCATGCGTCGCATTTTTCGAAATGTCAAACGAAGGGCTCTCCTTTTGCAGGTCCGTGACGATGCGGTTCCCTGCGCTCTTCGCATACGATGTGCAGATAAGTTTCTTGAGCCCCAGATCGGAAAACCTCGTCGCAAAGTACTTTGTGAAGTTCGACCAATCCGGGTCATCGCACGGGCACAGCACGCACTTCCCGCGAAACACGTCTGGGTCATGGACGAGATACGCCTGCATCTCTTTCTGGATGTCCTCATATCTGGTGTAGAATTCGTCGTTCTTCGCTCTCTTCGCCGCAGAAAGATTGCCGTTTCGAGCCATCCGATTGTCTCCTGTCCCGCCGAATCCTTGGGGAAGACTCGGCACCGTGGTTTATTGCCACGAATGTAGGACAGAAAAACATGAGTCTATAATCCGTTGCCGCTGCGGCAACATTCATAAAAAGAGGCACCGAGAAACCCCCGGTGCCCCTGAAGCAGAATGTCCGAAAAGCAATTATTCCTTATACCAACTCGGTATCGTGATTCCAGAACGATAGAACATGTCTCTCATGTTCTTTACATTCGATGTATTCCAGCCAGACAGATCTCCAACGTTCTTGAGGGATTCACAACCAGAGAACATCTCATGGATGTCCGTCACGTTCGATACATCCCAGCCAGACAGATCTCCAACGTCTGTGAGCGAATCACAGTCGTAAAACATGCTACTTATTGCCGTCACGTTCGATACATCCCAGTCCGAAAGATTGCCGACTGATTTCAATTGCGAACATCCCATAAACATATTGTACATCGAAGATACGTTTGAAGTATTCCAGCGGGATAAATCAATGTTTTTGAGGGATTTACACCAATAAATCATCATCGACATATTAGACATACTGGACGTATTCCAGTTAGATATATCGAGTTCACTTAAAGACTTGCAGTTATAGAACATTCTAAAAGCGCTCTGAACTTTCGATACGTCCCAATTAGATATATCGAGTTTGCTTAAGGATTTGCAGTTATCAAATGTCGAATCCATGTTCGTTACTTGAGATACATCAAGTTTTCTCAAATCAGCTTTCTCAAGATTCTCAAAACCCTCGAACAAATTCTCTGTTTTCTTTAGTTTGATGTCACTGTCATAACACAAAACAGATTTTGTAGACATTATGGTAATTCCATCAAACGGAGCAGATTTTTCGTCCCATTCCTCGAGGTCAGAAAACACTGCAGTCACCTTGCGCCCGTTAAACGTATCACCGACCTCCGGCACCGAGTCACGTTTATAGAAATTCAAGCTTTGATCGTCATCACTATACACAGCGAACGCGGTGCCGTTCACAGGGTCGGCCTTGGGGTCAGTCGAACCGCTATCTTCTCCGCCGGTACCGCTACCATCGGCATTCTCTATCGAGTTCGCGACGAACCCAAAATGATTTTCAATGGACTTCCAGATGCTCGGCCCTGCGAACAAGATGACAAGTCCGCAGATTCCGATAAGAAGAAGGTATTCGACCAAAGCTTGACCTCTAAAACGTGTGTGTCTAAGAGACGGGCCATTCTGAAGACTTAGCGCCGCTGCATGCATAGTTAACTTTCCTTCCGATTAAGAGCCTGATAATGCATGCGGAAACATAAGCCGCAGCGCAAATCGCAGCCTTGTATTGCCATTCCGGCAGCTTTCAACGTCAAGAATAGATTCCACGACAATCGCAGACCTATTACTTGCAGGGGTCATTTCCAAGCAGATGGCGGGATGACGCCTGGTGCGTTCAGGTTGAAGCCAACGTGAGTTGTTGAAGTATTCACGTTCCAGTTCGAACAATCGTAATGAAGCCCGCCCACCGACATAAACGTGTGAAAAAAGTTGCTAGCTCCAGACCAATCACTCTCACCGATATGTAAATCCGTCAGAGCGGAACAAACTGCAAACACGCTGGCAAAGTCTTTCATAGCTGACGTAAAACCAGGAAGCTTGACTCTGGAGAGTCTCTGTGAGAGACAGAAAAGACCATGAGCCGAAGAAATGTTATTCGTACTGAGCTTAGAAAGATCGCATGAAACAAGCTTGCTGAACCGATAAAACCAAAAATCAATCGTCTTAGGACTTATCCCCTCATCAAAAACGTTAATAGAGATAACCTCTTCTCGACGATTCCACCATGGGGTATTGACTGTTGCAGTTACAAAGTTGTCGTCAGGATCCGAGACATAATAAACATCCGTCTCAAACCCCGTATAGACCTCGGTTACGGTGCGGTAGTTGAACATACCCCCGACCGCAGGCACCCCGCGGCGCTTGTAGAACATGAGCGAGTGGTCGTCCTCGGAGTAGACCGCGAACGCGGTGCCGTTCTGGGGGTCCGGCAAATCGGCCGCGTCGTAGAAGTTCTCGCCGACCGTCCCCGACCCTATGGCATCGGTCACGGTGGAGAACTGGTTGCGGATCGCCGAGGCCACGCCCGGCCCCGCGATGATCACCACCAGGGCGACGATCGCGATCAGAAGGACGTACTCGATGGTGGACTGGCCCCTCAGGCGGCGGGCATCAAAGGAGGATACCCCCCCCCGAGAGGCAAAACCGCTGCATGCATATGCGACTCCCTTCGGTAGAGGATTTGCTGACAGGAGTCAGCTTACCGAAGGGGAAAGACCCGCAACCCCCCGTTGCCGCAGCGGCAAAGACAGCGTCTTCCATGGCTAACATCCCCAGTAGATACCAATTCCGATTACCCGATGGATACCAATTCCTTCGCCTCGCCCAAGATTTCCAATAGATATCCAACTTCGATTACCCAGTGCATAGCCAACACGCGCAGACATCTACCGAACTGCATCGCTACATCCATAGTCCGCTACATATCTACACGCCTTACAGCCAGCCCACATACAGGCATTCCGCATAGCATCCCGTCCACACAAAGGAACGCCCAAAAAGGGCGCTCCGCAGCTAGGCGCTTTGTTGTTGCGCGTTGTTATTATTCTCATTCTCATTGTGGCCGGCGCTTGTCCCGCCGGTCACCACAGGCGCTCAGTCAGGCGAAGGGGTGCCCGCCAAGAGGCACCCCCGCCGGCTGGCACCTTGTTCCAATCCACACAGTCAGGCATGCCTCCGCAAATCGGTCGGCGTTTGTCCCGCCGACCCTCACAGGCAATAAGGTGAGCAAAAGGGGAGCCCGCCAAGAGGCCCCCCGTAGGCAAACACGTTGTTCCAACCCATATCGCCCAACTTACAGAAAGTAGGCCTTTTGTCTACATACTCTACAGGCTGCTCATGGCTTGGATGGCAGACATCGCCGCAGGGGCGAGAAGGACACCGAATAGAGCCGGGAAGATGAGGAAGATGATGGGGATGAGCATCTTGGTGCCGATCTTGTTGATCTCCTCTTCCAACTTCTGGCGACGATAGGTGCGCACCGTCTGTGCCTGGTTCTCGAGCACTTCGACGAATTCGGCACCGGTCTGGCGAGCCTGGATGAGCGAGGCTACGAAAATCGTGAGCGGTTGCACGCCTGCGTTGTCAGCAAACTGCTTGAGCGCATCGGTTATATCCATGAAGCGAGCGTTGGCGAGCACATCGCGGAAACCCTCGGCGAGCGCCCCCTCTGAATTCTCAGCGACGGTGCGCACGGCATCATCGAAGGTCGAACCGGCTGCCATCGAGATCGACATCAGATCGAGGGCGTTGGGAAGCTCCCTTTCGATGTTTCCGCGCCACTCGCGGCGCTTCTGGAGAAGATAGAGCTCGGGAAGGATGTATCCGACCATGCCGCCGAGTCCTGCGGCTCCGATGGTGGCAAGGCCTTGGAGCTTGGTACCAAAGATAAGTCCGGCGATGATGCCGAGTGCGATGCAGAGAATCTTCGAGGCCCAGAAGGACAGTGCAGAGATCTTGAGACCCGAGCGCATCAGCGCATCGCGCTGCTGTTCTTCCTGCTCGCGCGACATGGCACCAAACAGCGCCGAGCCTTGGAAGGGCTGGCCGAACTTGAACTTCTCCTGCATCTCGGCACTACGTTGCTTGAGGGTCTTCTGGTTGACGTTGCGGACGGTGATACCGAACTTCTTTTGCACCGCAAGGGTGGTTCCGAGACCGGCCGCGAGAGATCCCGCACCGATGAGACCGATTGTTGTTGCGTCTACGACCATATGTACCACTCCTAGTCGGTCTTGATGTCGAGCATGCGATTGGCGATGAAGTAACCGAGGATCTCGAGCAAAGCACAGATTCCGATGACCAAAAATCCCATCGCGCTCGAATAGAACTCACGGTACATATCGTTACCGATATAGAAGACAAGGCCGAGTGCCGGTGGCACGCAGACCATCAGGATGGCCGTAAAGCGCGCCTGAGAAGTACGTGAGCGCACCATCTGGCGAAGCTCGCAGCGCTGTTGGATGGTGTTGCCGACCGAGTCGACGATATCGGCGAGCGAACCGCCCGTCCTCATCTGGGCACGAACCGCAGAGGCGAACAGCTTCAGGTCTGCTGAATTGTTGCGCTCGGCCATCTTGTCGAGCGCCTTGTCGACGGGCATACCGCGATCCATATCGCGACGAAGCTGCTCGAACTCGCCCTTGATGGGCTCGTCCATGTTCTCTGCAACCGGACGGATTGCCTGCGAGAGCATGGCACCGCCGCGCAGGTTAGCCGAGATAAGGGGCATGGTCTGTCCCAGAAGCTGCTCGAAGCGCTTCTCGCTATGCTTCTTCTTGAAGGAAAGGGTGAACAGCGGCACCAATGCCCCGAGCGCGGCAAGAAGCATCACAACGGCGGCATCCATTCCCATGACGATACCGATAAGCGGCGGAACGGCGGTGCATGCCGCCCAGATGCTCATGAACTCGTTGAGCGACAGCTTTATGCCCGATCCCTCGATGTGCTTGCGGGCAACCTCGCGCAAGTCGGCGAGCACGGAGCTATTGCGCTTCTTGTACTCGTCTTCATGCTCGTTGTAGATGTCGCGCCTCTGCGAGAGCACGCGCAGCTGGCGCGACACGAGCAGCGCCATGACGCACAGCGTAAGCACGGTGATGATGAGGAAGTAGGTGACGCCGTAGAAGAAATAGGTCACGACTGTCTGGTCCATGCCTACCACAACCCTCCGTTGTCGAACCAGCTGTTCTTGATCTCGATGCCGTTGGCGTAGAAACGCTCCTTGTGGTCCTCGGAGACGATGCGCGACCCCGTCGGACGGAACTCGCCGCTGATGTGTCCATCATCATCGACCCCGGTCTTCTGGAACCTGATGATTGAGCCGATGGTGGGAACGTTGCCCTGCATGCCGCAGACCTCGGAGATGTTGTTCACGCGACGGCTGCCGTCGGGCAGGCGCTTGATCTCGACCACGAAATCAACGGCCTCGGTGATGATCTTCATGATGGCATCGGGCGGCATGTTGGAGCCAGCACGGCTCATCTGCACGAGGTTTTGCAGACGGTCGAGTGCGGCGCGCGGGTTATTAGCATGCACCGTCGTGAGAGAACCGTCATGGCCCGAGTTCATGGCCTGCAGCATGTCGAACGCCTCAGGACCTCGGCACTCGCCGACGACGATGCGGTCGGGGCGCTGGCGCAGGGTGTTGATGACGAGCTGCTGCAAGGTGATTTCGCCCTTGCCCTCGTTGTTCGCGGGTCGTGCCTGAAGCGACAGGACGTGGCTCTTGGCGAGGTTCAACTCGGCGGTGTCCTCGACCGTGATGATGCGCTGATCATCGGGGATGTAGTTGGAAAGTGCGTTCAAAAGCGTGGTCTTACCAGATCCGGTGCCGCCCTCGATGACGATATTCATACGCGCGAGAACAAGCGCCTGCAAAAACTCCGCCATGTTGTCATCCATCGAGCCGTTGGCGATAAGCGCCGCAGGCGTCAAGGCATCGTTGCGGAACTTACGGATGTCAAGCGTCCAGTGCTTCGCGATGCCGAGCGCTACGGCATTCACGCGGCTGCCATCAAAGGGCGCGCCGGCGCGGTGCAGCATACAGTCGCAAAGCGGGCTCTGGTTGTCACAGCGGCGGCCATCCGAACTCACGATACGTGCAATCGTCCGCTGGACGTGCTCCTCATCGAAGAAATGCACACCCGATGGCACGATCTTGCCACGGCGCTCAACGAGTACCTGATCGGGCGAGTTGACCATAATCTCGGATACCTCGGGATCCCACAGCAACTCCTCGATGGGACCGAGCTGGAACAGGTCATCGACCACGAACTTGGCGGCCTGGCGCTGAATCTCCTCGTCCTCGTCCTGAAAGGCCGGGGAGCGGTGTACATAGGCAAGGGCGCGTTCCCGCAGACGCTCGATACCATCAGATACCTCGCCAACGAGAGCCACTTGGTTCTGCAGGTCGTTGGCGCAGCGCGTCATGACCTCGGCGATGGCGTTGTCATATTTCCTATCGAGCATGCCTACTCCTCTGCCATGGTCGTATCGACGGGCTGCGCAGAATCATCGGACTGTTCCTGCGCATCTGCCGTATCACCCGAATCAGCCGACTGGTCATCGGAGGTATCGGTCTGGGCATCGAGGGCATTGGAGTCCGAATCATCGGAAGGATTCTCGGTAAGCGGCTGGGCGGCCAGACTAATCGAGTCGGCGGTTCCGATCTCGGACAGCTGCTCGGGAGTGAGCTCGAGCGTGACAGTAGAATAGCCAGAACTCGACGCTCCGCCCTCGGTGCTCTGGAGGGTCGCGTCAGTTGCGAGTACCTTGACGTTCTGATAGGCAACAGTGGTCTGCGTGGAGCCGTTGCCGGTCTTGAACACGGCGGTCACGGTCACATAATCACCGGGGCGAAGGAGCGGCGACATGGACGCGGCTGCATCCAGCGAGAAGGTGCGGGCAACATGACCCGAGGCGAGCGCAAGGGAGATGGATGACGGGTTGGACGAACCCTGCACGGTGCCCATGGAGATGGGCACGCCCTTGGAGAGGTTGCCGACAGGCGACTTGCCGATGAGATCGGACTTGTTGTTCTCCTCGGCGGCATCCGATGGCACATAGCGCTTCGGAATCTGCGTCTCGGTGAGCATATCGGCGGTAATGGGCGTGCCAGCCTTGATGTTCTCCTTGGGCACGAGCACCTCCACCATGTTGGATTGCGTCTTGGCGACGGTGTCCTGGGCGACGGTGAACTCGACCGCAGCGAACGCCAGCGAGCCGACTGCCACCGCCGCGCACGCACCGCACAACCAAGAGAGCTGACGGCGGCGCTGCTCGGGCGTCACGACCTTGGCAGTCGCGTCCTTGTCCTTCTTGCCACCGAAGAGCGCAAAACCCTTCTTCTTGCCTTTCGTGCCATCCGAAGGCAGCTCGTTGTTGTCCTTGACCTTCTTGTTGAACATGAGATGTTCCTTTCCGGCGCTATCGGCGCCTGTCTCATCGCTTATAGCTCCGGTTCTCACGAAAGCTCCGCGAGTCCCTTTTGAATTGCTTTGTTCAGCGCCTCCGAGATATCCGAGGAGACGGTGAGCGTCTGATAGCCCTCCTGACCGACAGCCTTGTCTGCCGTCTTGGTGAGGCGGCATCCGTGACCCGATGTACTCTGGCGCCAGACCTCAGTGGAGGAGTACGGATTGATGGTGAACGTAATGGTGTTCCTCACGGGAAGCGTCCCGAAACCGAACGTCTTCGCGAAGAAGCATTTGTAAGTCCCGACGACCTCGATCTCAACACCGATCAGACGGTTCATGCTTCCCGTCTTGGACTGTGGTTCCTCCCAGGAGGTAATCGTCACCTTCGATGCATCGATTTCGCTCAGGTTTTGAGTGAGAGATGCGTACGCAATCTCATCGATCGCACGGGTGGAGTCCGTAGCGTTGAACTTGATTTCGTTGCTGCGGGACAACACCGACTCCTTGGCGATCTCGATGGCATCGTTTTGTCTCTGAGACTTCCACCAGCCACCAGAGGCATCGATGGCAAGTCCCAGGGCCATGACAAGGACAGCCGCGACCAGGACGAACATGACCAGAACCTGACCTTTAGCGCTACGCATACCGAAGCGATCCATCTAGGCCACCTCCCAGCGTCGCTCGACGGTGAAGCTTTGTTTCATGAAGCGCCTGTAGGAGATGCCGTCGTTGCCAAAGATCCCCAATCCCCGTCCCAAATGAACGGTAACATCGGCGTTCACATCGAGGTATTGAGCCGTAGTTGTCTTAAGCTCGCTTCCGAGTGCCTGCGCGGTGCTGTTGCCCAGGTCGGTGTCGCTCTGATCCTCCAGATGAATCTCGGCGCGGTTGACCTCGATATCGTCCTCGTTAAGACCGGATGCCTTAGCGATACATTCCTTGACAACCTCTTTGGCGTCCATCGATTCCCATCCGGCGGGAAGCTCGTCTGCCATATGCGAAATCTGATAGTCAAACGATGACTTCTGGAACGTGGCGACTCCGAAGGAAAGCACGAACATCATGAGGAGGATGAACCACACGCCGACGAAGGCGAACTCTATGGTCGCTTGACCGCTTAGAGCCCTTGATCTCATTTGAGTACACCTTCCTCCGATGAATTGCCGACCACGGTGGCCGAGGCGGTGGCGGTATGGCCTCCGCCGAACAGCGACGGCAGGAAGGTCTTTATGGTCTTCTTACAGGTGAACGACTTGCTCTTCGTGACGGTCTTCGTGTCTGCCGTCTTCCACCCATCCGCCTGCTTCACGCGCATCGTGTAGTCACTCTCAGTGCTTCCAGCATCCTGGGCCGAAAACTCGAAGTCTTCGCCTTCGGTGCCCTTGACGCACATGATCACATGCGCCTTGACGTCAGCATCGCTAGCCGTGGGTCGTTTCGTATAGAACGTCGCGGCCTCGGTAGCAGCCGTGCGCACGCACATCGCGCTACGGAAATAAGCCGCCCCGTCAAGGACGGCGAAAAGCATCAGTATGAGAAGGGGAGCGCACAGGACGAACTCCACGAGCGACTGCCCCCTTTTTGTCTTTATGTCACGGTATCGTTTCATGGCATCACGCAACCAAGATGAAAGTGATGGCCGGCAGGAAAGCAAGTGGAGCGAAAGGCAGGGCGGTATCGCTCTTGCGAATCTTCAGCACAGCGAGTGCAGCGGCGCACTCAACGAGAAGTGCCGCGCACGCAGCGATAAGCGCATCGGTTGAGAAGGTTGCCGATGCCGCGATGGCTCCCAGAAGAAGGACATCACCAAGACCGAATGCCTCTTTGCCACAGACCCTCTCGGCCAGATAAGCCGCGAGATAGAGCGCGACCGAAACAACAAGACCTTGGATCAGCCGCCAGATAACGGCCTCAACGCAATCGCTCATTGCAACGCCGCAAAGGGCGAGCAGACCGATGGAAAGAAGGTCGATGCGCCGAAAGCGGTAATCGTTCAAGCAGATCCCCACGAAGGTAGCGAGCCACAACCCGAAGATCGAATCTACGAGCGTCCCGCCGACAACTCCGCAGAGAATGCCGCTGATAAGTCCTACACAAATCAGCCAGCTCGAGCATCCCGTTCCGAGGACACCTTCTTCCTTGCCACCCCAGAACCTATACGACCTCTCGATAACCTCGAGGTCGCCGTCTGAGAAACCACAGGTCGAGGCAGCCGCTCGGGCAACGCTGGGAGCCACAAGACCCTTGCGCGCGCCGTCACGAACTTCCTCGACCCAACCACTGTCGACATTCCCGCCCTCATCGATAACGCGAAGCTGCGCGGAATCGACCGCGGTACTCTCTTTATTCTTGTCTGCAAGTGAGAGAATCGAACCGCCGATAATGATTGCGGCACCGATTCCCCCCAGCAATCCGTTAATGAGGGTCATGGGAAGTCTCCTGTCAGTCTCCCGTTAAAAGGAAGGGCACCGCACGACTTGGGTATCGAACGGTGCCCAAAATGGAACCGTTGTCGGCTCTTAGGCACCGAAGCCAGTACCGGTACCGGTGGTAAGGGTCTCGGTGATCTTGGCGAACTGGTTGCGGATGGCGCCTGCGACGGCGGGGCCAGCGAAGACGACGACCAGGGAGATCACGGCGATGATCAGGACATACTCGATGAGGCCCTGACCGGAAAGCTCGCCGGCCTTAGCGGCCTCGAAATCACGGGCGAGCTTGGCCTTGAGCTGGTTCTTGGCAACGATGGTGCGGGCGGTAACAGCATTGATGCAATCCATGTGGATGTTCCTTTCGTATGAAGTGAAAAAGAAAAAGGGGAAGGGGCCGCGTGGCGACCCCTGAAAACAGTCCGCTTAGGACTAGGCGCCGAAGCCGGCGGTGGTGCCGGTGTTGAGCGTGGTAGCGATCTTGTTGAACTGGTTGCGGATGGCGCCTGCGACGGCGGGGCCAGCGAAGACGACGACCAGGGAGATCACGGCGATGATCAGGACATACTCGATGAGGCCCTGACCGGAAAGCTCGCCGGCCTTAGCGGCCTCGAAATCACGGGCGAGCTTGGCCTTGAGCTGGTTCTTGGCAACGATGGTGCGGGCGGTAACGGCATTGATGCAATCCATGTGGATGCTCCTCTCGATAAGAGACTGGATGGAGATGAGGGGCGCGCTCCCTCGGCGAACATAATCAGATCCCGCAAGTCAATCCCGAATCTCATGCCGCAGCGGCAACCACATTCCGCCAACGCGCGGTTGATTTTGAAAGCCAGTCAAATCACGAGCTAATAAAAAACGACCGCCCATTACGGACGGCCGCAAAAACTAAGTTACTAAATGAGCAAAACTCTAAGAAAGTTGCGCCTTGTCTCCTTTATCCCGGCCTTCAAGATAGGCCTTCATGAGCGCCTTAGCACTGGCAAGATCGGAGCATATGCCGACAAGCGAATGTCCGCGCGGTTCGCGTCTTACAGAGACATAGGGAAGCCCGTTATCGTTGACGAGAACGAAGAACTTCTTCATCGTTCCTCCTCTCTATCTGTATAGATTGATCGAGTCGTCGTCTTGGACTCCTTCATCGAGGTCGAGTTCGGTTTCGTCTACCTCGTCTTCCGATGGTTCGGCATAATCCGCCCGAGTACCCTTATATGGCCTGTGCGAGGGCGGCCTGAACTCATCGAGAGACACATCGAGTGCGGTGGCTATGCGCTCGATATTTGTGAAGGTAGTCATTCTGCGTCCCGTTAAAAGACGCGTTATGACGTTTTTTGAGACACCGGACGCTTCCGCAAGCGTGTTTTGGGTGAAGCCCTTCTTGAGCATGAGGCGCCAGATACGCACCCCGAGCTCTCGATCACCCGATTCAACGTCACGACCCTGAGGTGCTTCGCGCCTCGGCATTTCCCTGTAGTTGCTCATCTGCAGCCGCCTGACTGTTCCCGTGTTTTTCATAACAGTAAATATAGACCAGCCGAGCGTAAAACCTAAGAGGGCTCATTTTGACCCCGGTTCATTATGACCTCGCCGTGGGTTCGAAATTCACAACTACTCTTTCACCGCCATACCTTTGGCAATGTAACGCCTGGGGAGTTCAGATTGAAATTGGTGTGATTTGTGACTTCAGAGACATTAAGACTTGAGCAATCAAAAACGAGAACGGGACAGGCCCTGAGCATAGACTGACAGTCGCCACTCAAAGAGACGAGACTCGGTGCCTTGATTATTTTAAGACGTGGGCAGACGGAAAAGACGATCTGAGGATTGGTCATGGTCTTCCATCCGGTAAGGTCTACAGATTCTAGGCTAGAACAGCCTGACATTGCTGAATCGAGTTGCTTAAGAGGTGATGTGGCAAACACGGAAAGGTCAAGGTCGCATACGGACTCACATAACCAGAAGGCATGCTGCAAACTCCAGACTCTTGATGCATCCAGTTTTGAAAGATTGAACGTCTTGCATTGTGTGAAACGTTGGAACCAATATTTCATCGTTATAGGCTTGATGCCGCTGTCAATTATAGAAACCGATTCAACATCGTTATGATGGGCGTACCAAGGGCAGTTGGTATCACCGTTGTTAATCGATGGACACCCCGTGGCATCCTCGCCAACGGAAATCGATGCATAAGTCGTATTCTCGAACCCCATATATACCTCGGTGACACGCCGATAGTTAAACATGTCGCCAACCTTCGGCACCCCGCGCCTCTTGTAGAACATGAGCGAGTGGTCATCCTCGCTGTATACCGCGAACGCAGTGCCGTTCATGGGGTCGTAGATATCGACATCCGACGTCGTCCCAGACCCACTTCCACCGCCACCGGCCTCCCAGTCCCCTTTTGAGATACCGTTGGTAAGAACTCCCGTGACCGCCCCGAACTGGTTCCTGATCGCCGTGGCCACGCCAGGCCCCGCTACGATCACCACCAGGGCGACGATCGCGATAAGAAGGACGTACTCGATGGTGGACTGGCCCCTCAGACGGCGGATGTCTCTAGGAGATACCCCCCCCCGAGAGGTAAAACCGCTGTATGCATGGCGGCTCCCTTCGGTAGAGGATTAGCTGACAGAAGCCAGCGTACCGAGTCGGGGAACCTCGCGGCTCCCGTTGCCGCAGCGGCAAGGACATCCTCTTCCTTGCTCCGATTACCCGATGCATAGCCAATTCTTTCCTTGCCAAAGATTACCAATAGCCATGCCAATTCCGATTACCCGATAGATACCAAAGCAAGCACCAGCTATGCTGCATCGATACACCCATAGCCCGTCGCCGAGCTAAACAGCCATTGATACGCTTGCCGACACCAATTCTTTCCTTGCTAAAGATTCCCAATGGATACCAACACGAATAGTGACCTGCCGAATCAAATGAACATTTGGCTACTCATGCCTGTTCTTCATGCAGTGGCCGGCGTTTGTCCCGCCGGCCACACGAGGCATTCAGCCAGACAAAGGGGTGCCCGCAAAGAGGCACCCCGCCGGCAAGCGCATTGTTCCAATCCACACAGCAAAGCATGCCTCCGCAAATCGGTCGGCGTTTGTCCCGCCGACCGCCAAAAACATCAAGCTAGGCATCCAGTTCAAGCGTCCCGTTATCCAGAAACATCCCGCCGAAAGCAAAAACGCCGCACCGAGAATCTCGGCGCGGCGCCCCCAAACAAAAGCAGAGGGTGAGACAGGAATGCTGATGAGCTGAGAATGCTGATGAGCTGAAACCCTCTGCCGAGATTGAGTATCCCAAATCGTGTTATCTTGCAACCCCTCATGCCGCAACGGCATTCCTCAACGTTCGAGTTCGGCTTCCACCAAGTCACCGCGCTCGCCGAAATCCTCGTTATAGACGGCGGCAAGGTCATCTAGAGACTCACGCTGGGCGTCCTGCTCCCTGATCGTGCGGCCGCTACGCTCATCGATGTCCTGGTCGGCATTGAGGCGAATACGGTCAGATATCTCATCGCTGGTGACCCGTTCGGGCAACTCGTCGATGGCGATAGCAAGCGCGATGAGATAGTTCGTATCGTGCTCGTCTACGACCTCCTCGAAGACGTTATAGGGGATTTTGGCGAAAGCACCCTCATCACCAGCCAGTTTTTCAGCAAAAAAGGCCGCTTCGTGCGCATCGTTGAGCAAACCGTGGGCATCAAGTGGCTCACTTTGCGCCCAACGGCCGCACTCGTCGCGGTCCCAGACGCTCACCTGGAGATCCCAGGCACGGTCCAAAGAAGCATCAGCGACGGCATGGCAATCCACGAACACGGGCGAGCGATTAGGTTCCTTCACGACCCAGGCGGCGCTGTGGTGCACCAAGTCATCGGCGGCGATATCGAGAAAATAAGGCTGATTGTGTGCAGGCATGGTGGCTCCTAACACTCATCGGTGTGCGCAACCTTTTCGGCTGCACACATTTCGTTCATACAAATCGTCCCACGGAAAGCAAAAGGTGCAGCCAGGGGGACACATATCGCAGCCGATTACTGCACGCGCAAAAGTTCCATGGCGCGAACACGGTCGAACGATGCGGTGAGCTTTCCGAAGCGCTCGATATAGCCGATGTTCTCGAGCCTCTTGACCAGTCGACGGAAAGGTTCGTATTGCACGCCTGCTTGGTTGGACAGCTCGCGAATCGTCACGCGCTGTCCGACCGACTTCTCGAGCGCATCGAGCGCGGACATATAGAATTCCCGTTCCGATGGCGTGAGTTTGAATCGGTTCGGGTCGCAGCGCTCTTCGATCTCGTCCGCGACCTGGTCGGCGCGTCTGTAGATTTCGGTGGGGATATGATGGCCGCCGGCCTTCTCGACGAGACTGAATAGCCTCACCGTCTGCCAGCCCGTGAGCGTCACGTTGAACTCGCCCACGGCGCTGACAGCCGAACACCGTTTCTCTACAATTTTCACCATTTCGTTCGAGGGGAACGAGTCGATGCTCGAGTAGTCACCGTCGAGCAGGAAAAGTTTGGCGATTAGATCCACAAACTCGGCACGCGAAAAGGAGAACTCACAGCTGCCCTTAACGATCATTGGCCGATCACCTTCCTACGCGGCGGCAAGGTTGCCCGCGGCGTCGACCTCGATGAGCTTCTTAATTTCAAGCGAGGCGATGATGGAGTCGAGCGTCTCACGCGAGACGGCGATCTTCGGATTCAGAACAAGTTCTGCGCGGGATACAACTCGGCCGCGGTTCTCATCGAGATAGAAGAGGACCTGTTGTTCAGCCATCTCCCAGAAACTGTCTTGTGTCTTCATATCCATACTCTCTTCTTAATCTAGGTTACGGAAATACATTCTGAGAGCAGGATATGACCTAAACGAAAACCCATGCGATTCCTTGCCGCAGCGGCAACAGGCAGGTCGAAAACTCGTATCTTACCGGTCCATATTGAAAGCGATGGTGTCGAACTCGTCGAGGTCACAGGCATACTCGGCACGTTGAGCGATTTCGTCCAATCCCTCTGCCTGCCCCTTGAACTCCTCAGGAGCATCGAGTTCGCCGACCGTGACAAGGTCGTTGATGGTCTGCTCGATATATTCCTGACCGCCCTGCTTGCTTGCTGAGCCGAGTAGCTCAGGTGTGAGCTCGAGTTCGGGGGAGGCCAGCACAGCATTAACGCTCTCATCGCACGCTTCGATTCCGAAACCCTCGAGTGCTTCGGCGACCTCACTACGGGTCCACTTAACCGTGGCATCCTCCACGATATTAGGGTTGGCGAGATCCCAGGCGCGAGACAAATCGTTGACGTACTCGGCAGGGCCATGCCATTCACCGCTTTTACGATCATATCCAGATGCCACGATGAACGGATTCTTGTCGCCGCCCCTGAAAAGAATGGCTGTATCACCGAAGTGCACGAGTTCTATATTACCTTTTGGGTCGGGCGAGATTTCAGTCGCCCCGATGTCATCAACCATGATGGTCCCTCCTAATTGCTTCCCCTAGACCTTCCGTTTGGCCTTCCGGTTGGCTCGCAAATCGCATCCATCGATTCCATGAGTTCGTTAAGCGATTCCATGCGTCCACTGCTGCTGTAGCCCCATCCGAAGATTGAGCAGATGTCACGCTCGACATTCAGCACGCAGCCGCGTTCTTCGGCGAGCCTGGCCACGAGATTCTCCGCAGGCGAGTCACGCTTGAGCCGGCATTGTGCGATGCCATATGCCAGCTCGTCATCGTCCATGGCGATAACCTCATCACTCACCGATTTCGCAATGAACATGACCTCAAATCTCATGTCTCCGTGCGCTCTATCTGGGTCTGCAGCAAGGCAGAATCGGTCGCGCGCGATCGAGAACTCGATGTCATGCCGCTCTCCGTCAGAAAGGACCGCCTTGCCGCCGGCGACCATCGAGATGAGTTCGCCGACCGAGCGGGGCTGCACCCTATCGTAGGTGTCAAGATCTCGAAAGAGATATTCGCACTCACCGCTCGTGATGTTTCGCAGAAGGACCACGCAACCATCGGTCTTTACGCCTCCAAGCATATCGACTACCTCATCGAGGGTGCTAGTTCTATAGAACTCCGCCTCCGAGACGAGATCATCGGCAAACGTGTCCCGAATGATGCTCTCGGCGTAATCGATGTCTGCACACATCTCACCGAATTCAGGTTGATGGCCACCCGTTTCTCGCCGGACGTTCTCGAGGATCTCGCTCACCAATTCATGCGGAATCTCGATTTCCGGGTCGTGAGACGGATCGGCGATCCTTGCAATCGCTTCAGCGGCCCAACTTGAACAGATGTCGGCCTCCGTCTCGACAAGCGCCTCTTTTCCGTTTGACCAGATAACCTTGCGCTCTGCCTCGATGGCAGAGCGTCTCTCGGCCTCAAGCTTGGCAGCGGCACTTAGAGAGACTCCAACAAGGTCGATCGTTGACTTCCTTTTTTCGGCGTTCGCGAGGATCGTCTGATAACTCTCGGCATCCGTTATGTTGCGGAAAATCTTGATGCGAGATGCCAGCTTAAAGAGTTTTGCCGAGACAGCCTTGAAGGTAGCGGCGGCAGTTTTGCCGCCATCGCTAGAAGCAAAGAGGCTGCCGTTCTGCCCCGCATAAAGCTTTTCATCCTGCCCCATAAGGTCATAGATGAACGAGCCGGCTTTCTTACCATCTTTTTCTATAAACCAGTCGCTACCGCGGTTGCACAGGATGACGATATCGTTAAGCCTGACTCGCTCAAGTGCCTCTATCGGTATTTCTCTGCTCACCGGCAGACCTCCGCTCATAAATGATTCACATATGCGTACATACATTTTGCATACATGAAAATGTGAAAAGGAATGCGGGACAGAAGTAGGGAAGTCTGAGCGGTGCGTAAAGCTACCTCAACTTTGAGCGAAACCGACGAGGATGGTTAGAACTCGACATCCTTATCGTATAGGTCAATTCCCTCGATAGACATTAATGAGTCTCGACTTGCATCAAACGACTCTGCCTCATCGCCTTTCGCCTCGCACAGCTCATCAAGGTCAGTCGAACTACCGCCGTTCTCGTTGAACTCCTGCGCAACGTCTTTACTACCGCTGCGCACGGCAGCAACATCGCGCTCTTCGAGCATTTCTTTGACCCGAAGGACGTTGCCAGAAAGTTCCTGCCCCTTAGCCTCCTGCTGGGCTTCATAGTTTCGTGCATCACCGAGGCGCATATCATAGGCATCCTCTACCGCAGCAATGAGGGCTTCTGTGGGAATCTGCTCGCCCTTTCGATAGTTGTAATCGAATGGGGTGGCATTCTCGAACGTGCTGGGCGGATAGACACTCACATCTCCGCCCGCTTGGAAGCTGACAGTGAACGGTTTGTCTGAGTTGGCGTGTGCCATCTGCTTGTCTGAAAGAACCTTGCTGATGAGATGCCCGCCGAGATCTTTCCCGCCGACTATGGTGTGCTGGGGAATACGGCAGATGAGGCTGTGCTTCTCCTCGCCAGAACGAGACGTGAAATCCTTGACATGGATATCGCAACGGGCAAATGTAATGCCACAGAACTTGCGCTCAGCACTGTCTTTGCCTTGGTCCATGACCTCTGCGGGTTGTTTATCAGTCGAAACGCTTCGGCTCTCATAGGCAGCCTCAACGGCGCCCTTGAGTGCCTCAGGCATTACTGGTGCATCACCTGCGGCAGGATACTCGATGCGTTGGTTGTTCCTGTCATACTTGAAGAACTCAACGCCACGGTCCGATTTGAAGCCGTATCGAACGGGCTTACCTGCTTCCTTGTCGCGCTTCATGAACGGCTGTGCGAGCATGGAGACCTTCCAGCCGGAAAGGTCCTTGCCAGCGACCTCGGTGCCTTGAGGCATCGTCATGGTCATGCGAAGACGATCGGTACCGGACCTGTCGGTAAAGGACTTGAATCGGACATCTGCGCTCGCGAATTCGATATTTACGAAGCCCGATTTCCCAGAGACCTTATTGTTCCTGTCCTTTGCATTGTCTGTCATCTTATCCTCCGTATCGCTTACTGATTTGTTGTCGACTTTAAGATTGCGCTCGTTGGCTGGTTTTTCTTTACTAGCAAGATCCTTGGCCGTATCTTGGGGCATCTTTTCCGCAGACCTGTTATCGGCTTCAGGTTCCTCAGCTGCCCTTTCTGCGGCGCGGTCATTATCTTGATCTTCGTCGACAACATTCGAAGACCTAAAGTCATCGCGGCCAAGCGAAGCCCTACCCGCCTTTATCGGTTCTAGCAGTTCATCAAGTTGCTGCATCCCGTTATTTGGCATTCTGACCGTATCCATGCGAACTCCGCCGTACCCGTCCTCAAGGGCATGTTCGACCATTCTTTCGAGTTGCTTCCTCATGGGGCTGTCCTCGGGAAGTTCCTCGATAGCCTGGTGAACTCCGACCGCCGTGCGTTTGAAGCTCGAAACGAGCTTCGACCTGTCAAAATCCACACGTTTGTCCATATCGCGTTTCATGGGGTGGGTCTTGCGTTCCTGAGCCAGCTCATCGCAGGCAATGTTGACGATATCCTGATGTCCGAACTCGATGGAACCCTCGATGCGTGGTGCCACTCGAGCGTCCCTCAAAAAATTTCTATAGTCGGTCACAACGCTTTCACGAAGACCGCTGCGTGGCATCAATTCGAGTCCTGCTGCGTCCGCCTCGACTGCGGCGGCGACGGCTTCCCGATAACCGGAATCTCCCCGATCGCCCTGATAGCCTTTATAGCTATCCACGATCGGACCGCAGATCAAGACGACATCCTGACCTGTCTCTTTGGCATGTTCGATCGCCTGTCTGTTAACCTCGGCCTGTCTTGTCGCGATGGCATCGCAAACCTCGAGCGATCCGTCAAGCGTGTCGGGAGCACGAAGCTCTACATCACGCCTGACGGACTGGACTGCGATGGCATCATAGCCGAGGTCGTTAAGCGTGTTTGCGACCATCTTGCCAAGGTTGTTCGTATTCGGTCCATGAAGGTTGATGATAAATGCCATGGCAACTCCAACCGATTTCGAGAATCTTTTCATCGATTATCGAAAAGAGTGCGACTGTCTATCTTGTGCGGGACATAAATAGTCCAACTGAAAAAGGGGTCCGGCGAATGGAACCCCTTTACCTCACAAGTCGATTAGCGCATCTGTTGATCTTCAACACCCAATACGGGCTGCTCGATAGCCTCGGAACCATAATCCTGAAGCTCGGCCTCAGCGCTCTTCGCATCGCAGAGCGCATCGAGTCCCGCCTCGTGTGTTTCGCGCACGTCATCCTGCGCGAGCACGGAGTCCGCAAACTCATTGCAGAACGATCGAGCCTCATTAAGATCCGAGCAGAAGTGTCCGTTGCCGCAGTCGCGCCCATCGGTGAGCACTTTCACATCGTATCGTGCTCCCTGTGTGTACGCGAAGCTGTTCTTGTTGACCTCAGAAATACTCATCTCGGTCTTGATATTCCCATGGTCGAGTTGATACTCCTCAGCGGGGCATCCGAACTGCCTTTCTGAATAGCGAGGCTTAGCGCACATCTCCTCGTTGTCCCAGAGATCCGCAACGAATTGATCTTCATCGCCCTCGCGGTATGTCTTACCCATCGCGGTAAAACCCTCTTCGGGAAGATAGATGTATTTGCCATCCAAGTTTTCCGAAAAGGCCTTTTCCCCAGCATCCGTAAGCTGACGCATCTCGACCGTCACGCGTCCATCGTGGTGAGCGCCAGTCATATAAAGCGATCCGTTTTCGTCCCAGACTTTATCGATTTCACAGTCCGCAAAGACGTTGTCTGATCCGAAATGGCTTGAAGAGCAGTCTGTAGCTTGAGCAAAATCCTCATAGACAGCCATCCCGCTAGACATACCGTTCCAGCGCTGTGAGCTACCTGCAACAAGAATGTGATTGCCCCAGTTGGGATTACGATCTTTGTCCGAGGATTTTTTACCATCGAAAAAATCCTCGAGTTGACCCATTTCCTCCTCGTAGTCGACATTCATGACCCCCAACGCCTCGTTGAAGATCTCGCTTTCGGAGTAGCTCTCCCTGACTTCATCCTCGCTAATGCCGTCACGACTGGACAAGCTGGCTACAGCAACGTCCACGCCGTCGTCGCCATAGTAGGGGTTCTCATCGAAAACGATTCGCTCTTTTGCGGGAAGATCCACAGTCACATCCTCAAGAGCTCCCTGACCCTCTTGGTGATACCCCATCTTGTTGAGAGCATTCTTAATGTAGTCATTGTCCTTCATTTCGGCTTCAAGCACATCGCAATACGATGGGTCGCACACCTGGATGCTCAAGAAGTTGTCGAGTGCCTCAATCTCATCATCATCAAGCACCTTATTAAGGGCGTCCATATTGGCAACACAGGCATCAACGAGCTTCGTTGTATCCTCAGCCGAGATGTCCATGCCCGTACGCTCGTGATATTTCTTCTGAATTTCATCAACGGTCGCCATTGTGTCATCAGCAAACGCGTTGTAGTTATCCACAACAGCATAGACAGCGGTGGCAAGATCGATACTTTCGAACATATCCACATCGATACCGGAAAGCTTGATAGACGCTTCATCGCCATCACGGCTGAGCTTAATCTCAAAGCCTCCATCAACGGAATAGGACTCACAGGAAACATCGTTGATGACCTCAAACGGATCAGCCTCATCCACGATGCGAATGATCTCAGAATCGATTTCCTGTCGATACTCGCGTCCAGCGCCAGGAAGCCAATCAATAATCTTATCGATCTCATCTCGAGCCTCAGCAACCAACTGCTCATTGCTAACGCCCACTACCTTGCCATTACCGTTAAAACGGTAGTTTTCGGCATCCAGCCCCGCGCTGTGCGCTGCTTCAAGAGCTTCTGCCGGACCCCAGCCGTTCACAGCTGCCATATCGTCAATCGACGAATAAGTATTGAACTGACCGAATTTACCAGCCTCGTCCCACGCTTGTGCGGCAGACAGAAGATCCTTGTCATCGGCATGATTAAGTAGGTAATTTTTCAATCCAACGCGGTCCATAACCATACTCCTAGCAACTCAAAGCAAACTTGTTACCCTAATGTTGGCAATCGAATGCTTCCTAATCGGAGTTGGGGACAGAAGTGGTAAAGGCCAACGTCTCCTTGCCGTCGATGCCCAATAAGAAAATATTCCGATTACCCGATGAGCCTAGCGAGAGCGGCCATATACCGACCTACATAACTACATGCATAGCTGGATAAAAACGTGTTTGCACTCAAAGCCATCGATACGCTTGCCGATACCAATTCTTTCCTTGCCCCTGATCCCCAGTAGATACCAACTCCGATGACCCGATGCATACCCAATTCCTTTTCCTTGCCCCTGATTACCAATAGATACCAATTTCGATAACTCGGTACATAACCAATTCCTCATTGCCAAAGATTCCCAGTAGATATCAACTCCGATGGCCCGGTGCATAGTCAACACGCGTGGCCATCTATCGAGCTACACGACTACATCGGTAGTCATCTACATATCTACACGTCTCATAACCAGCCCACATGCAGCAATCCCGCACAGCATCCCGCACAACCATAAGGAGCGCCCTAATGAGGCGCTCCGCAGTTAGGCGCTTTGTTGTTGCCCGTTGTTATTATTCTCATCCTCTTTGCGGCCGGCGTTTGTCCCGCCGGTCGCCTCAGGCACTCAGTCAGGCAAAGGGGTGCCCGTCAAGAGGCACCCCGTGGGCAGACATCTTGTTCCATCCCACATAGCCAAACATGCATCCGCAAATCGGTCGGCGCTTGTCCCGCCGACCGCACAAGGCAATCGGTACAGCAAAGGGGAGCCCCAAAAAAGGCCCCCCGATGCCTAGCACGTTGTTCCAAGCGTCCTGCTCATCATCGCGCTTCATCTTGCTGAGCACGATTCAAGCTCACGTCTTGCTCGTTATCCACCATCTCAGCTTCGACGTTCTTCGAAGCACACATCTCGTCGAGCGATTCGCTCTTGTCACTGCCTACGACTTCTTCAAGACAGTCCTCGGCTTCGACTACGGCATCTACCAACAAGATTGTTGGGGAGACTATCATCGACGGATCATCGAATATTTGACGGAGTTCGTCATTGGAAAGTTCGTCGAAAAGAATATCCTGACCCTCATCCTGCAGTGTCTTGATGCCTTCATTATGAACCTCGTGAAAGATCGTGATCTCACCGTCATCGATGTTTCTCATCGCCAGCTGATGATCGTATCCGCCCCAATCGAAACCATTTTTCGAGAAGGGTGAGATGCCCTCGATCGCCTCACTCGCAGAAGAGATTCTGTCTCCAACGGCAAAACAAGAGAAAGATGGTTCCTTGTTTTCGCCCGGTACAAACTGTTTAGCGACGAAGAAACGCGTGCCATCCTCTTCAGGCTCAAGCGACTGCAGTGCGCCTTGAGCGATGGCATTGCATTTACCCAGTTCGTCTTCCTGAAAATCAAGACGCGAGGTTCCGCTAAACGGCTTGAAGCTAGGAGTGAAGTCATTATCCATATCTAATCCTTCGCGCTATAACATCAATACTCTCAATTTGATTTTCAGCTTCCGATATCAATGTCGAACAGAGCGGGACGAAAGAGCCAGCCATAACGGCCTCACGTTTCGCCTAAAGCTTCCAGATATCCGGATTATTCCTTATCCTTTTCCTTACTCTTCTTAAGTTCTTTAAGCTCGTTCTCGATTTGTTCTTCGAGATCGGCTCGATCATACTTCTCATTGAGAGAGGCGATATCGCCGCCAGGCTTTTCTTCGTCCAAAAGTTTCTCATCGACATCGAGCTTAGCGATCTCGAGGTCGATATAGCTTTTGGCGTTGTCCAGCGAGTTCCCGTCTGCCAAAGGAAGATCCGCCAACACTTCATTGGTCTTCTTACGTGCATCGACGAGCGCCTGCTTGGATTTGAGGGATGAGAACGCCATTTTAGCTTCCTCGATACGATAAGCGAGCTTTTCAAGTTCGGACTGGAGCTTATCTGCGAGCGCGGTCTTCTCGTCAAGAATCTTACTGAGCGTCTCGAGCTTTGCTTCGCTGTTCTTCTTGGCGAGAAGATAGTGCTTTGCGTCAGCATCGTTGCCCGCCTCTACCGCCTTGCTGGCGCGTATGGCATATGTCTTAATCTCATCCTCAGTCTGTTTGACGGTTTTGGCTGTGAGATCCTTTTCGGCGATAGCCTCTACCGTACGCTCTCTGAGAGCCCGGTACGCCTCGTCATAGTCGATGAGCTGCTGTCGTGCAAGCTTCATTGGGTCCTCGACCTTATCGAGGGCGGCGTTGGCGTTCGACTTGAGGACTCGCTTAAGGCGTTTGAACACTGACATTGAATTCCTTTCTAAAGACACTGACAACCGAACTAATCGCCTGTCAATAACCGCTGGCTTGCAAACATCGTGCGTTATTAATGACTTCTCACTCCGCATCGGTGGTATCTGCGATCTTGTTCGGCTTGATGGTCATACTCGGTTCCCCGCCGCACTTGAACGAGATCTTCACGGGAGTTTCGAGATCATCAATTTCCCAGATGGCGATGCCCTCGACTGTCTGTCCAGGCAAAACGGTCTTGGCCTCGGGGTTTTGAAAGTGCCCCTCGCTGTCATAAAGGGCACCGAACTTAAGTGTCTGCCCACCTTGAGACGCGCTGAGCATATCGACGGGCGAGATAATCGTTTCGCTGCCGGAATGGTTTGTCATCGTGAGATTACAGACGAGCACTTGCTGCTCGCCGATATTCTTCTCGGATGTACCCGTTTGGGTAGAAGTGTTGACTTCCCAAGATCCGCGACCGATTCGATTTCCGGTTATCTGAATATCTATATCGGCGGGATCGACCGCAGCGATACCGACCTGCGAAATCGCTTCGGAACCCGAAGTAGTACCTGGTGCACAACCGGTCATGGCGCCTATTGTGATACCGCACGCAAGCGATACCGCAAGCGCGGGAACTAATAATCGTTTCATCTCTTGAAATCCTGTCTATAGCTTCAGTCGCTTGGGGCACGACCGATAACGAAACTATAACACAGCGTTATACCTTAGCTCGAAACTTCATTGAGCCGTATTCATGTATCTCGTTAGCTCCATGCCAAAGGAGCAACCACGCCAGGAGAAGAGAGATTGAACCCAGTATGTGTACAGTCTTTCCTAACGTTCCAGTTGGAACAATCCAGCACAAGCTTCGGATCATTATGAAAACAATGATATGCATCGTCAACATGCGAAAAATCCGATGTCGGTATATCAAAAGCTGTCAATTCAGGACAGAACGAGGCAAAATCATCCAGACATCTCAGGGATTGCGTGAACGTTGGCAGATATGCTTTGGTAAGCTTAGAACAGATTAGACACATGCAAGTTACGGATACCGTTTCGCTAGCATCAAGCTTGTTCATATCGATCGTCTTTACGTTTGAACAACGATAGAACCACCAGGCCATTCTCTTCGGCGCGATTCCGGCATCGATAACTTTTACGCTTTCGATTTCTTCCCTGATATCGAACCAAGGGACATCAGTTTTGTGATACATCCAGACGAGATCGGGATCACAGTCCACGGTCGTACCGACACTTTTGTACCACGCCGTCTCGAACCCCGTATAGACCTCGTTGACCTTGCGGTAGTTGAACATGTCGCCAACCTTCGGCACGCCGCGCCGCTTGTAGAACATGAGTGAGTGGTCGTCCTCAGAATACACCGCGAACGCGGTGCCCCTCTCAGGGTCCGGCAGGTCGACCGCGGCGTAGAAGTTCTCGCCGACCGTGCCCGAGCCTATGGCATCGGACACCGTGTTGAACTGGTTCCTGATCGCCGATGCCACGCCCGGACCCGCGACGATCACCACAAGGGCGATAATCGCAATCAGAAGGACGTACTCGATGGTGGACTGTCCCCTCAGGCGGCGGGCATCACAGTGAGATACCCCCCCCCCGAGAGGCAAAACCGCTGCATGCATGGCGGCTCCCTTCGGTAGAGGATTTGCTGACGGGAACCAGCGTACCGAGTCGGGAAACCTCACAACCTCCGTTGCCGCTGCGGCAAAGCTCCTTTTTCCTTGCCCAAGATTCCCAATAGATAGCATTACCGCTAACTTGACTCGGTCTGATTGCTCTTGGGAACCAACGGCTCCTCCTCTCATGTGGTTCGATAGACAAAGGGAGATACCCCGCAGCGGATGCAGCTGGGTATCTGGGACGTAGGTTAGAAGGAAAAAGCGGGAAAAACGTAGATGGCGTTCATCGCGCTGATACTGTTCCAGGGGCCGAAGCGACCGACCATGTAGAAGTTTGCGGAACTGTACATACCCACCGAACGAGTCCAGTGATCGAAGCCAGACAAAAGCTCAGAATAGTTATCGTTAGTCACGCCCTTGGCCTTGAAGTACTCGTACTGGGTGCCGTCGGAGGCGAGGTCACCATAAACCTCGGTCGAGGAGAGCAGGAAGACTCTGTCGGTCGTGGCCGAGGGCGTGCCGGCGGAGCCGCCGCCCTGGTTGTCGGTCATCTTCGTGACCGACTTAACCTTGCTCTGAAGTTCGGTCGGCAAAAGCGACCACAGGTCGCCCGAGTTGAGGCGTCCTCGCAGCTCCGAGGCCTCCCAGCCGCCGACGTTGGTGTTCGTGGCGTTCACGCGCTGCGTGCCGAGGACGTTGTTGGTCGCCTCGAACGTGAGGCCGGCCTTGCCGGAGCCGTCCGCGAGGTCGTCGTGGTTGATGCCGATGATCCTGTAGGTCATGGTCTTGTCGTTCGTGAGCTTCACCGACCAGGTGCTGCCGGCATCCATGGCGGCCTTGGCCTTGGCATAGACTTTGGAGGCGGTACCGTTCTTGGCGATGTCGTCCGCTACCGCCTTCTGCTCGTCGAGCGTCCAGACCGCCGCGTCCTTCGAGACGGCCGATGAGAGGTCGGCCGTGCTGCCTGAATCGCTGCCGCCCGACATGCCGCTTCCGGCCCCGCTGCCGCCGTTGGTGCCCGCGTCGACGGTGCCCGCCACGGCGGAGAGCTGGTTGCGGATGGCGCCCGCCACGGGCGGCCCGGCGAAGACCACCACCAGGGCGATAATCGCGATCAGAAGGACGTACTCTACCATAGACTGTCCCCGGAGACGGGTCGCGTCATGAGCGACCCCCCGGAGCATCTTTGCCGCTGCTTGCATTTGCGGCTCCCTTCGCTCTGGGATTTGTAATACACATAAAGGCTATAGGCGCCCGTGAGAGGGGTCAGTGTGATGCCGCTACGGCATCACTCACCGCTCCTTGCCTAGATTCCCGATGCATAGTCAATTCCGATAATCCAATACATAGCAAACGGACGTAGCCGTCTGTCGGGTTACATCGCTATATCGGAGGCCACCTACATAACTACAAGCCGCAAAGCCAACAAACTCGGCATCCCGTTCAACCATAAGGAGCGCCCTGAATAGGCGCTCCGATGTTAGGCGTCTTGTTATTATTCTCATTTTCATTCTGGCTGGCGCTCGTCCCGCCGGCCACACGAGACACTCAGCCAGGCAAAGGGGTGCCCGCCAAGAGGCACCCCGCTGGCAAGCGAGTTGTTTCAACCCACATAGTCAAGCATGCCTCCGCAGATCGGTCGGCGCTTGTCCCGCCGGCCGCATAAGGCGATCAGGACAGCAAAAGGGGAGTCCCAAAAAAGGCTCCCCGCCGCCTACCGCCTTGTTCCAACCCGTCTTGCTGACCACTCAGCTGAGAACCCCTATAACCAAGCCAAGAACAACCCCGGAAAGATTACACACGCAGTGTGCAGTGATTGCCGAAGTAATGCCGTTCTGTTGCCTCAAACCACCGAGAACAAGTCCGCACATGAAAGCGTAGGCGATCTGAACGGGATTACCATGGATAACGCCGAAAAGCGCTGCTTGAATCGCATTGGCAAGCCAGAACGGCAGAATACTGCCGCGCCTGGTAAGTCCTTGAAGCATGGCACCGCGGAAGCAAAGTTCTTCAGCGACTGGATCAACAAGGAAGAGTCGAATGAGATAGGGAATCGTCATGGTGACAGTATCCGAAACATCCACTTGAGAGAAAAGGGCGATAATCGCGATTGAGATAGCCTGAAGCAGGATACCGACCCCGATGGCAGTTAAAATCCCACCACGGTCGGGACAAGTGAAATCGACTTGCATGATGTGGCACGCTATGAGCATCGCGAATAGCGTCCACGCGCCGCCTACCAGACCGGACATGTCTTCCGAAAACCCACATTTATGCGCAACAATGGTGACACTGTAGAAGATGATGACGAATATCGCGGGAACGACAAACGATCCAATGGAAAAAGTCTCAGCACTGCGCCTACTGCAATCTTCATGCTTCTCCAAACCATCAACCCCCAAAATCAGCGTTGCCCTCCAAAAACAATTCGTCCAACTCCTCGAATAAGCTTTCCAACAGCTAAGATCCCTGCGGCTCCGAGAAGCGACAGCGTCGCAATTCCGACAACTACAACGCCGTTATCGATATCTCCGTCATCATTAAAAGCGCGCTCAGTGATGAATGGGGCAAATCCGAACGATCTGAGGCACGACATCGCGGCAGCGATCGCATCTTGCTCGTTCTTTCGGATCCCATCTGGTTGGGGCCAGATGGAAAACACAAACCCGTTGTCCAGTTGAACGGGTTTCCCGACGCTGACACCGTTGGCCTCAAGAAGCGGGGCAACGAGATGGAAAACCTCCGTATCATCGGCCTGATGCACACCAGGCTCTTCATCCCTGAAGACGATCACGGTTCTGATGTTGTCGCTTCTAGTCATCCTCATCCTCTTTTTCATCTTCATCCGTTTCGCTCTCAGCAACAAGGTGAGGCATATCATCGCTAAAGCCAAGGACCGACATGAAGATGACGGGTACAAGGACGAGACCGACCGTAAAGCCGGTACCGCGGCCAAAGGACATAGCAAGACGGTGACTGACGATAACCCCAAGCACGAACGCCGCCAAGTTCATGCACGCGGCAAGACCGAGAAGCTTGCCCGAACAAGAAAACACAGTGCCGGCTACCTGACACGCTACAAGAGCGGTGGCAAGCTGTTCGCCCGCTACAGGTCGCGCAATCACCCAGCTACCGTAAAACGGAATCAACGTGCCCCAGCCAGGCTGACCGAGTTTCACAGCAACCTTCCACTGTGCGATGATCTGCACAATCGCCACGGCAAGGGCGACAAGACAGAAAAAGAGCGCGATAACCAGATATGACGTACCAAGGACGCCGAAGGTCGGATCGATATCCATGTCAACCACTCCTAGCGCTTAAAACGATGGCACTTCATGGCCGCATGCGCTACTAGGGCGCCTGCGGCTACCAGAACACCGATAGCCGCAATTCCCACAACGCGCTCAGCATGCTCGTCATCATCGATGAATTCATCGCAGTGGCAAGCCGGCTCATTGCTATTGCAATGAGCCTCCATGTCACACAACTTCCGCCCCACGCAGACCTCGTAGCCGAAATCCGCCAGTGCGCTCGTAGCAGCCGACAGCACCGCCTCGTCCTGATCAGTCCATTTACAGTCCACAGGCTTGACGGTAACGGCATAATAGCCATCCATATCTTCCGCGTCACTGCATTTGAGAGCATTTGCCTCGAAAAGCGGTCGAACAAGACAAAACGCCTGCTCTTGGGATGTGGTCGGCGCTTCATCTTTGTCCTCATGCGGGCAAAGAATGACAACTCGAGCAATGGGATCGGCGGTTTTCAGTTTTTCCATGTTCAACACCTTTCAGTAAGTGGGTGAGCAGAACATAACTGAACCCGTCCAAGGCGCTCCTAGTGTTGCCGCTGCGGCAATCCTCCCTATTCATTACTTTTGATTCTTAGTGAGGAATAACCGTGGTAACCCGATGCATTTAAACTCGTGTAGCCGTTTACCGAGCTACATAGCTACATTCATAGCCCGTTATCTCACTGCCAGGCCACGCAGTGGTCGGCGCTTGTCCCGCCGGCCACCCAAGCATTTAGCAAAGCAAAAGGGGTGCCCGCCAAGAGGCACCCCGCCGGCATGCACCTTGTTCCAATCCACACAGTCAAGCATGCCTCCACAAATCGGTCGGCGATTGTCCCGCCGACCACAAAAGACAGCCGGCAAAGCAAAAGGGGTGCCCGCAAAGAGGCGCCCCGATGCCTAGCGCGTTGTTCTAAGCGGTTCGTCTAGCACTGATTTAATCTAGCCTAAATCAAACAGTCTCTCCATTTGCCCAGCGGTTCCAATAGTCTTCGTTTTCATCGTTGAACAGAATCCTATGGTAATCTCGGGCGGCCAAATGGTCATTAAGGGTATCAAGCGAGCACTCTACGGGAAAGGCTAGGGCGAGACGACGAACTAGTCTGCGAGACCCTATGACACGCTTGCCGTTGTTATCAATCAAATCAAATGAAGCAAGATATCGTCTCGTACACTCATCGTCTTTGGCATCGAAGCCTCGGGAGCCGTCTTGTTTGACGTGTTCATAGGGTTGTGCGCCGTCGGAATTACGGCGAAAAGTGGAGGGAACCGTATCCCAACTTGGTGGCATCTTCCGTGCGGAAGTTCCTTCCGTCCTAGTATTATCGACAAACCTACGGACCGGTCGCTCACCGGTCATAAGTTCCTTGAAGATAAGATTGCCAGGACAGTTGGTGCGGGCAACACAAAACATGGATGATAATACGGATAGGGAAAATAGCTTCTGGTCAGCTGGTGGTAAATACTCAATCGTGAAGAGTGTCAAAGCGGCCAGAAGCCCCCTTTCGAACTGCTCGAACTCATCCGCTTCCATAAAGCCCGCAGATCGGTCGAAAACCTCATCAACGAACATATCAACCTCGTCCGTTTTGAACGGAAATTCAATCTTGTCCATCATTTCTCCTTTCCATTCTTCTTGTCACAAAACTTGCCATATCAAAAATAGGCGTCTGCGTACCTGACCATCGGCTTAGCGGGCGAAGGGTCGTCAACCTTTCCGAGGTTTCCTTTCGCTAGGTTTCTTCTTAACGCTTGTCTCCTGAGAGCAGAGGGTCATCGCAATATCGCTATCGTCACCAAGATCAGAGTCGTATCCGAGTTCTTCCACGATGTGACACGAAGCCAAAAGTGTGCGCGAAACCATTTCGTTTTCCCATCCGTAGCTCGGCGGGAGCAATATCATCTCATACCAGCCGCGGTGTACGGGGCCTGCCCAAAGCTGATCCACCACTTGGATGTAGTTCTGCTCGAGCATAGGCTGCACGAGCTTGCCTGCCGCTTCTTGAGACATTACAAGAGGGGTCGTTGAGCGATTACCCCTCTTCTCACTGATCCGCAAGGTAACGAGATGCCTATCTGGCATATCGGACTTTCCCTCAGTCATTTCTATTTTCCTCCTTGATTACCAACATGAATCAATTCCGATGACCCGATTGATGGCTACTCATTCCTTGCCGAAGATTCCCGATGGATATCAACTCCGATTACCCGATTGATAGCCAACTCAGATAACCAGATATATAGCCAATTCCCTCATTGCCAAAGATTTCCAGTAGACACCAACTCTGATGACCCGATGCATAGCCGACTCTTCCATACCCCGATCACCGATGGATACCAGCTCTTCCTTGCGCTTGATCCTCTATAAGAAGCAACTCCGATTACCCGATGCATGGCCAATTCCCTCATTGCCTAAGATTCCCGATGGATGCCAACTCCGATTACCCGATGGATAGTCAACTCTTCCATGCCTTGATTCCCAGTAGATACCAACTCAGATAACCCGATGGATAACCAATTCCCCCTCGCTAAAGATCACCACTCAATATCAAACTCCGTCATTTCCTCTTTCCCTTCTTCTTGTCATCGAACACGAACCCAACCTTGCCGGTCTTAGCGTCCTCGAGCTTGAGCTTCGCAGAGAATTCCTTGCCCGCCTTCGACTTGAACCCCGAGATCGTGCCCGTCTGACCGCTCTCGATGAGCTTCTTCGCCTGCGCGGCGGTCAGCTTCTTCCCGGCCACGGTCTTCCAGAGCTCAAACCCGCACCCAGCGACCCGCCTCCACGTTCCGTCCTCGGCCTTTTTGACCTTGTTCGACGAACAGCTGAACTTCTTGTATTTCGGCCCGCGATCAACGACGTCCGCCCCGCAAAGCGGGCACTTCCCGATGCTCTTCGCACCACCTGCACCGGCGAGATTTCCCAGCTTCTCACCGTTTTTCTTCATGACCTCGATGTCATGGACGACCATATCGGTGACGCTGTTAACGACCTCGTTCGGGTCGCGCTCGAAGCGGCCGACGGCCTCCATGGCAGAAAAGAGTTGCTCGGTTGCCTCGGGCGACGCTATCTGGCATCCGTCAAGCAACTTATAACTCACCGCCCCGCAATCGGTAAGGCCGAGGGTGCCCTTCTTCTCGACCATGAGGGCGCGGTCTTCGTTTTTAGTGATCTCGGCGAGGGTCGAGGTCCTCGTGGCGCCGGTGCCAACGTTGTACTTCTCGAGTCGCTTCGTGAGCCATTTCATGGTCGGCTTCTGTGGGCGCTTGTTGGCGCCCTCGAAGCAGAACGGTTCGGCGCGTTTCCCGAACTCGGCCGAGTTCTCCTTCTCGGCGCCCTCCTGAGCCTCCTCCTGCGATGCTTCGGAGTCGAAAATCGCCTTGAACCCGCGAGAGATAGGGACCTGCGTGGAGCTCTTGTACTCGGGAAAGTCAGCGACATGCCCTTTGACGAGGAAATACTCATAGTCCTCTGCGAGCATGGCAAGATAGTTCTTGGCAAGTACCATATAGATTTCGCGGGCCGGCTTACCGTACTTGTCGAGATCTCCTAGGCTCGCCGGCACGTTCGTACCGGGCCTGTTGGCGCCATGCGCGCCGCCCTCCTTGACATGGGTCTTCCGCGCCGTGCGGTGCGAGCACACCGCGGGGTCGACCCCTACGGCCGCACAGATCTTGTCGACGAGCGGCAGCAACTCGGTGAACTGCTCTGGCGTAATCTCCTTGTCCTCGGTGCGCGGATATGAGACAACCTGGTCCTCGTACATCTTCTGATAGCACGCGAGCACGTCCGCGGGCTTGTGCCCGCGGCGAGCAAGCATCGCCGACAGGCCCGCAAGGTCGAGCAGTTTGCCAGGCGCCTTGTGCTTCCTCTCGCGCGAGTCCTCGACGACGGCCGACTCGTGAAGAGCCGACAGGTCGACCTTCTCGGCCGAGTCGTAGCGCCACTCATCGCCGTCCTCGAACGTGCGCGAGAACACGTTGCCGTTCTCATCGCGGAAACGCGCCTCGAAGAAGGGTTTCTTGACGTACCCGTTGTACGCCGCGAGCTGGTCGCCCGTGAGCTTCACCATCACGGATTTCAGGCGCCCCTCGCGCACCACGGTCCTAAAACCGTGGTCCCGTGCGATGCACGTGGCCGCTCGCACGAACTGCATGGACGCGAGGTCCCATCGTTCGCGCACGGTCGCCTTCACGAAATCGCCGTCCTCATCCATGGAAGCCAGCTTCTTGCGTTCCTCGAACGCCTTCTGCACGCTCTTGGGTGCCTCGTCGGTGAAGTACATGCGCGATGTCGGACCCGACCAATGGCACCAGTCGAGCGCCTCCCATGCGAGCAACTCGCCCTCCCCGGACGGGTCCACATCGGTCGCGATCGCAACCTCATCAACTCCTTCAAGCTCATCTTTAAGGTTCTTGATGACGTCTTTGCAATCCTTGCCGACGCCCTTCTTCCAGGCGAACTCAGAGAGGTCCCACGGCAGCCGCTCGATCGACCACTTCTTCATTTCATCGGCCGCCTCGGCGTTCACCTGCTTGTCCGGCGGCAAGAGCCCCAGCACATGCCCGCGAAGGGCAACGATCTTGAACTCCTCGCCGGCATAGCTGCCCGACGTTCCCCCAAGCGCTTTCGCAAAATTCCTACGCGCACTCGGCTTCTCGGCTAGAACCAGAATCATCGCCGCTTCCTTTCGATTCGGAACCTAAATGGATGGGGGAGACGCGCTTGGACTTCCACTCAGCATCGATATCGCGCGCGTGGAGCACGGCCCGAAGCATCGGGGCTTCGTCGCAGCCCATGAGCCAGTCGCACGGCACCCCGAGCGCGAGCGAGAGTCGAAGAATGCATTCATAGTTGGGAAGGCGCGTCCCCGATAGGTACTTCTTGAACGAGTCCCTACTGATACCGCAGACGGTGCCGAGCTGATACAGATTGTCGTATCCGCATGCCTCAGCAGCGCGGCGAAGGCGAACCTTGAACCGCGCCTTCCGAAGCGCAACGGTACGGTCGGTATCCATCTCAGCCGCATCCATAGCTATCAGCCACCAAGAACACTGCGCGCAATTTGCGTAGACTTCAAAAACGTCATAGCAAGCACCAAGCACGAAGCAATGACCTTCACAAGCAAGGTGAACAAGTCGTTGATGTTGATGCCTTTATCGATGTTGCCAACCACGGAGACAACTATGAAGGGGAACATGTACAAAACCACGAGCATGATCACGCCGGCAAGACAAAGTGACAGGAAGCTTTTAATGTATCCCCAGCCCCAGCTTCGAGTTTCATCGAAACCCATGAGCGCAAAGGGGATCGGGGCGAACATGGCAGTCAGATAAATCTCGATAGCGCGTCCAATCATCATGTAATAGGAGATAACGGTTGCAACCGAGCAGATAATCCAGGCCAGAAGGCATTGAAGTACAATGATAATTCCATAAACGAAATCTGCGTCATCCGCAAAATTGATGAGCGTATCCTTGCCTGCCCACGCATTGATTGTGTCTGCGGCACTACCGATTGAACTTGAAGATGAGTTGGCTGACTGCATGATGCCGAGAACCATGGAATAAAGATCCTTGACGATACCTAAACCGTTTCGAACCATGTACATCATGATGGCACACCAAACAAAGAGCGATACAACCTCGCGAACCGAAGGCATCATGCCGCCGCCCTGATCCATCTTCTTTGCGATTTTCAGCAACTGGAGCAACATTCCCATAGCAAGCAATGTAGCGGCAACTGGTTTGACGGCACTGTCGGATACATTGGTAATCAGATTAGAGAGGTTGAACTTACCTCCGTAGGAACCGAGCAGGGAGTCAAACTCTTGTAGCAAGTCAGCAGATGAGATAGAAGACTGTACCGAGTTAAACGTTGATTTAAGAAGGCCATTGGCAAGCGGCTCAAAAGTTTGTTTTTGCAGAAAGGTCATAAAGGCTTTGCCGGCGCTGTCGACCCAGCTTCCCAAAGCGTTTCCAACGGTGCTGAGAATATCATCAAGACCCCATGCCCCGGCACCCTGAGGGAATGTAAGCGTAACAAGCGTCAGCGAGATAAATATTGCGCCAAACAAAATGTTTGTTTGCTTCACAGAAGGAGACTCAACAGATGAAAGTTTACTTCTAAGTTGCTTCGCGATTTTTCCTAAATACGCTTTTGCCTTATTAAAAAATCCTTCGTTGCAGGCATAATCAAGTGCGTCCAGTCGGATAGCTGCGGCGTCCATCATTGGACATCAACCTCCTCGAACTCATGGGTATCGGTGTGATAAGTGACGTTGACCTTGGTAAGCGAGCTGTCATCATCCCCGCTGCTGGCGTTCTTGATGCCGAAGGAGAACGTCTTGACGTTGCTTCCGAACACCTCGGTCATCGTGTTGTCCCAGACAAGCTCGGTGGTCGTTGAATGGTTGGCGAGAAGATAATCGATAAGTGACTTTTTAAGCTCATCGGTGTGTCCATCGATAGCCTTCTTGAAGTTCTCATCATCGAGGGCGGGAATGGAAACATCCTCGCAGCAACGATTGTTGGTATAGCCGCTATCGTTCTTAAAGAGGTCACAGGACACGCCATAGTACACATCGCCGCCCTCTCCGTTTGCGGCGGGGGTAACGGGAGAGAGCGTCATGATATGGGGATTGCCCGCCTCATCGAGTACAGACAGCACGTTCCAAGTAACCGCGCCGGTCTGGTCGGCGGCTATCGAATCAAGCGCCGTAATGGCAAAAGTCTGCTTATTGGTTTTGGACTTGGTTTTCTGATCCTCGGTTTCGCCGTACTTTTCGGTGATGATGCCATTCTTTACGGTGAGCGAACCAGATCCGTCATTGGCAGCCCACTTGCATCCCTCGAGCGTGTCGACGATTGCTTTTGTGGCGTCGCTGTAATTATCGACGGCATCCTTCTGAGCGGCCGTAAGCTTGATTGTCTCAGCATTCGTGCTGCTGTTTTCATTATGAGCAGGTTGTTCTTGCTGTTCCTGTTGCGTTTCTTGTGTGTCACCCTTATTGCTGCTCGCCACGCACGACGTAATGCCGTTCATCGCGATGAAAAGAATGATTCCCGCAGCCACCGCAACGATTGCGGTATTGTTCTTCAGGAATTCGAAAAACTTGTCCATCCCGTCTCCTTGCCTGTTTCCTATCCGTTAATTCGAAAGGTCGATTCCGCCAAGCCATCCCCATTTGCACCCGGTACCGGCTCCATAGAAGTTGATGAAGGTATCGAGGTTCTTCACGGTGATTGGTCCCTCGTTGCTCATGACCTTGTTGTTACCGATGTAGATACCGACATGTCCATAGGTGACTCCAGCCCAACCCGTACCTGGATGCGAGACGTCGGCTATGATCATGCCGACCTTAAGTTCGCTGCGGTTGCTGCTGTGGCACCAAGAGCGGCACATATCGCACGCATTGCCGCCGAAGAACCCGTAACCGGCGTTTCTGAACACATTGGATACCCAGGCGGCACAGAGTCCCTGTCCAGGTGAGGCGGTCGCATAAGCCGAATTCACGATGGCTTGCTGTCTCGCGCTGGCTCCAGAAATCTGCGGCGCGCCACCGTTGCCGCCGTGGTCGCCATCGCCGGAGTCTCCGCCGTTCTGCAACGCATCGAGGTACTTCTCGGCGGCATCGTAGCGCACCTTGAGGCGCGGGATACCAGCTACCTCCCAGCCGTAAAGGAACTGCCTGACGGCATCCTTGACGTCGGTTGCGGCGAGAAATCCCTTCTTCGAACCTTCGACGTAAGAACCGGAAGGGGGATCCTCGGAGAAGCTATCCGCAGAGGAGTGGTCATAGGTGTTGATGTGGTACCCGCTCCACCAGTTTGATTGCCACTTGTCATGGTCCCAGAAGAAGTCGAGTTGGACCTGAACATCGGTCCATGATTTACCGACGCTCTTTGCGTAGTTGACGAGGGCGGTATGTCGTCCGTTGGTCCATTGGCAAAGTCCGATGCCGTTGGCGTTGGTTCCGCCACCCTCTTCGGAGCCGGCGTTCATACCGCTCTCGCCATACATGTTGCCCATGATGGCTGCGATTTGTACGTCTTCAAGCCCCTTCTCGCGGAAGAACTCCGCAACCTGCGTCTCGGTCTCGTTCAATCCCTGAACACTCGATTGACTTGGATCGCAGAAAAAAGGAATCGTGAGAAGGATTATCAATATAATGATGAAAGCAAATATTGATAACAACCCTATCCCGCCAGTGCCGACTACGGCTGCAATGATTCCTGAGATAAGACTCCATATTCCTTGAATAAGGTTCATGACAGCTTGGATAGCAGCGCGTCCCGCATTCGTGAGAGCTGAAGTAACTCTGTTGAGCAGTGAGGCCTTATGCTCCGCTTCGAGAACATCGGAAGTAATGCTCTTCGCTTTTGCAATGCTCATCGACCGCCGCTGCATCATTCCCTTCATGGACGTGGCCTGTGCATCGGTGGCTATAGCCGCCGCTTTTTTCTCCGCAACGGTCTGAAAGCCCTTGCTACTCACTTTTTTGGAGGCGCTGGTAGCCTTTTTGGCGGCGTCGCGCGACGATTTGAAACTCTTCGTCGCCGTATGGATGTCCTTTGCCGATCTAACAGCACCCACGGCGGTGTTGAGGTCCTGGTCATCACCTTCGCTGGTGTATCCACTGAACACGGCGCCGGCGACACCTGCCGCCTTCGCGCCCTTTCCATGTCGGTTCTTGATGGCGCGTGCCGCGCCGACCCCTGCTCTGGCGGTGCCGCGGATGCTCGCACCTGCCACTGAATCATCGCCGATTGATGCCACGGCTGAGTTTACAAACGCATTGGCGGCTGCAGACTTGAAGTTCGCGACGGTTTGGGCACGGCGTTCGGACTTCGTTATGAATTCGGATGCCTGCTGGTGGACGGCAACCATCTCGTCGGAGGCCTTGCGGACCTTGTCTTTCTCCACGATGACTTTACGCGCCGCAGCGCGCACGTTTTCAGGTGCTTCGGCGCTGGAACTGTGAGCAAAATCGGACTCACTGGATTTCCCATCGAGTCCGCCTTGCGACCCCCGATCGCTCTTGGCGGTACTGCTGCTTTTACGAGGTTTGGCTGCACCAGATTTGAGGCTTTCACGCTCCGCTTGTGTCATGAAACCGAAATCACGGGAGTCGGTGACACCAGCTCGATTGATACCGTCAGCTGCGGTGCCGAGTTCATCCTTAAATCCAGACGCACGCTCGGCGGAGTCGACGATCCCGTCAACTGCCGATTCCGAACTCCAACCCGAGGCCTCAAGGGTGTCAAGTGCGTCCTTTTCAGCAGCGGCGAAATCCTGTTTCGCATGCGAATACGCCGAGCGGGACGCCTCCAGATTCTCCTTGATCTTCTTGTTGAGATGAACGCTCTTCATGCGCTCGGAGTTGCCGACGCCGCTGAGCATGTCAGCAGATGCCCAAGTAGCGCCACCTGGTTTTGGAATACTAGGACCGCTGGCCTCCGACATCGCATTTTTATCCTCGGCGGCAGCTTCGCCGATCGCGACGCCGGCCGAAGGATCAGTAGTACCGATACCGCTACCTTGGACGGGCGTTGTCGGTTGAGGGGCGGAATGATTCGCTGAGGGCGCACCCTCGTTATGACCCGATTCGCTATGTGGCGAGTCATACTTTCCCGAGAAGGCATCGCGCGAGTCGGCTTGTACGGCAACCGCATTACCCTCGATGAAATCATGCGCGCTGGCAACACCTGCTTGAGAGATGCTATCGACCGAGGTCATCATGTTGTTCTTGACGGCTGCGGCACGCGTCTCTGCATCGCCGAAGCGCTCGTCCCCGCCGAACCTGTCGGTTTGAGAGCGAAACGGAGTCGCAGCCGCCTGAACCGGTTGGGTTGCGACATTGCTTGCGTTGCTGCTGACGGGGCTTTGCTGATGGCTGATACTGGGAGCAGTAGCATTTATCTGTGAGACACCGACGCTATCATGCGCGTTGTCGAACTGCCCTGAGAAGGCGTCGCGAGCATCGGCCTGAACGGAATTTGCAACACCGGTGCTGAAATCGGACGAGACGCTGACTCCAGCCTGACCGAGCTGGTCGGTACTCGTCTCCATGCCCTGCTTGAAAGCTTCATGGTTATCCTGTTGACCGGCAAATTGACTGCTCGTCGCCGCACGGTCGGCTCCTGAGCTGAAGTTCTGTGCGGCGACGGGCATGGTCGGTTGAGGCTGAGCCACGCTTGCCGAAGCAGACTGAATACCAGCGCGCTCGCTCGTCATAGAAGCCGAAGGCATACCTTGCGCACCAGCCGTTAGATTCGCCGGAATGGGCGCCGGAGCAGGCTTCTTTGATGCGAAGGGATCCGCAGCAGAAGGAGTACTATCTCCGAAACTTTGCACGCTATGCTCGAGAGTGCGCTCGGATGAATACCCAGCGCTTTGCATATCGGCCTCACGCGCGTAGGCGGAAACCGATTGTGCTGAGCGCTTCATGCTGTCGTCATACGCCTTAGCGGCCTCAGCCTGGCGGTCCTTTTCGGAGGATACGTCCGGAGATTTACCGTATTCGGAACCAAAGGGGTTACCGGCTCCTTTGAATTTCGGATCATCGGACACGTCGTCCTCCTTTCGAGTTCATGTGCTTACAGGTTCGAAGTATCGACCCCGAACTCGAAGTCATGAGGGCAGTTGCCGCAGCGGCAACTGCCCTTCTTCACATTTGGCTAAGCTTGGGAATCTTGACCGTCATCGGCGGATTTCTTTTGATCCCCACCGCGCTTCTTCTTGCGTCCGCGGACGCGGCGACGACGCCTGAACTCGTCCTGTGGTGCCACCTCTTCGGCCTTCTCACCGCGCTTGTTCGCGGCAAGTGCCTCGCGTGCCTTCTTCTCGGCCCATTCGTTCGGGTCGGTCGAGAACAGCTCGTAGAGGTGGTTATCGGTCGGGAACTCGCCCTTGATAGGAACGCGCGCCGATCCGAAGACGAGAAGGCCCCATCCGCGAGGAGCGCCCTCATCGATACACGCGACCTCCAGAGGCGAAAGACCCAAGGCGTCTGCCCAATAGTCGCGGTCCTCCTTCGACTGCTTGAGCAGCATGATGAAATCGGAGTTCTTGACGATGGCGTTGGCGTCCTGGTTGCGGATCATGGACTCGGTGGACTGCGTGATGCCAGTCAGATACATGCCGAACTTACGGCACTCGTTGGCGAAACGGCGGAAGTAGTTGAGGACGCTGGGGTACTTGAAAAGCGACTCCATCTCCTCGATGTAAAGCCAGGTACGCCGACCTTGGTCGAAGTTGCGGTACATGATGTTACGCACCGTCTCACAAAACGAGATAAGCGCAAAGACGAGCATGGAGTCTGGCACGTCCTTGAAGTTGAGGCCGACGGTGCGGGCCGTGAGGTCGATATCGGTTTCGTGGTTGAAGAAGTTGGAGTAACCGTTGACGAAGCGCTCATAGCGAAGGGCGATGTTCTGTGCCATGGGTTCCGGTTGAACCTTGAGTTCCTCATAGAAGTCCTCGAGAATCGGCTCATGGTCGAGCTGACCGGTGTTGTAGGCGCGGAATATGTTCTCAACGCAGCGCTGGATGATGGAGCGCTCCTCCTCGGAGAATACGGTCATCGTCTCGTTGGCCGCAGCCGCCGCCTGTGCGATCATAGCATCGGCCTTAAAGGCAACCTGCGTACCGAAGTCCTCAGATTCGCGCCGCTTGTCCATACCCAGAGGATTGAGGTGCGCGTTGAGGCCAACGCCAAACGATGCATACGTGCCGCCCGCATGCTCGACGAGCAGCTTGTACTCGCCGGCGCGGTCGAAGATGATGACCTGATCGTCTGGCTTCGAGAGCAGCGTGCCCTCGATCTCGTTCTTGGCGAAAAATCCCTTACCAGATCCCGTCTTGCCGGAGATGAAGCCGACGGGACTTGCCAGGTTGGCTCGATTGCCGAACACGAGGTTGTTCGACAGTTTGTTCTGGTAGTACCAGCTACCACCCTCCTGTTCGAGCTCCTGGGTGGCGAAAGGGACGAAGATGCACGCCTCCGATGTGGTGAAGGGACGCGAGATGTCGATATGGTTGAGACCGAGCGGAAGAATCGAGTTGAGACCCTGACGCTGGCGATACTCGAGCGTCTCGACCTGTACGCCGGCAGATGAGGCCACATCGAGGATCTGGAGCACCTGCTCGGTCAACTTCTCAGGCGATTCCGCCCACGTGTAGATGAGACCGGAGAACATGAAGAGGTGCTGCTGCTGTCCTTGGAGCTGAGTCAGCAGATCCTCGGTCTCCTCGCGTGAGTAGCGAAGTTCCGAGGGCAGAATCGAATAGTCATAGCCCTGCTGGACGGCCTTCTTCTGCTCCTCGATGGTCTCGGCATCGATCCAGGCGCGGCGGGTCTTCACGAAATTGATAGCCTTGGCCTTCTCCATGGGCTGCAAATACCACGTGACCTCGATGGGCATAGCCATGTTCACAAGGTTCGCGACGACCGTGTCCTCAAGAGGCGAGTCATACTTGCGCATGACAAGCACCTGGCAGTACTTGTCATCGACTTTGAAGTACATGTTGGACCCGTCGGGCTTGAAATTGATGCTCATCGGGGCGATGAAGTCCTTCGAGCTGTCTGGGTTGTAGATCGAAAGGTCGCGCTCGTAATCGAACGTGAACTTACGGTCGGGACGCAAAAGCGACTGCAGCACCGATAGACGATCGAGTCCGCTCATCGGTGAGACATCGCAGCGGATCTGCTCGAAGTTGCCGGTGAGGTCGGTATTAATACGCGACAGGCGGCGGTGCGCCTCCATCGGGTCGTTCGCATGGATGCCGATGGTCATGTAGCGGGCGCGCTTGATGTTGGAAACACCCTCCGCGAGCTTCTCCGCGAGTACCTCGTTCATTGTCTCGGCATCCTCTTTAAGGACGTCGTTGGCCTGACGGCTCGGGTCGTAGAACTGGCGGTCGCGAATCTGGTCATGACGCAGCGGCGTGTTGATGACCGAAAATTGGACCGTGGTGTCAGCAGGAAAATAGTTGTAGATGTCGCACATCGCGGCGAGGATCGTCTTCTGATCATCGTCGCGGGCGTTTTGATAGGTGATGTCGTCAAACGACAGAGTCTCGGAGTAGTACCCGTCCTCGACTTCGCAGATGCCGTTTTCGAACATACGGTTATAACCGATCGCGTCGGCGACATTTTTCGCGTTATCGCGCTTCTTGCGCTGCTCAGCGGTGAGCTTATCGCTCTTGGCACTACGCTCCTTGAGCTTCTTGGTCACCTCGGCGGCCGATTTCGCCTGCGTGCGCTCAGCCTCGCGGGCTGCCGCTTGGGCATCACGAATCTCACCGCGCTTGGCTCGCAGCTCGCGGTCGAGCTCCTTATGTACCTTCTTGACGTAGCGCTTGCGCTCACGTTTGCTCATCTTGGCATATTCGGGATCGAGCTCGAAACCCATCTCGCCGGGTTTGCGAAGACCGCGCCCGAGTTGCTCCACGTTCTTGAAGCTCTCGTCATTCTTTGCCATCGTCGCTCCAGAATTCTTCGATCTGTCTCTTATGGGGGTCAGCAACGCTCATCGGGCCAAGAGAGCCGCCCGGCTCCCACATCTCGATGCCGTTGGTCTTGTAGAGCTTCGTCAGCTCCTTGTTGCTGTTCTGCTTGAGGTCATCGGCATATGCCTTCTTGGCGGCATCTTCCTCGGCTTTGAACTCGCCTCGATGGGATGCGCTCACATAGACCAAGCACTGCTCCTTGAAGTTGTGGGCGAGCCACAGTGGCGCGAACTTCTCGAAGTTCATGCCATGGGGGGAGTAGAAGCCGATAAGCGCAGCCGGTGCGGCGGCGAGCCATACGAGGTAGATGACGTCGTTGATATCCACATGGAACACGAACGTGCAGAGCATGCCGAAGGCCAAGGCGGAACCCACCGCCGCTCCGATGCAGATGATCGTGCGGGCGGTGAGACCACCGATGACCTTGGGCTGGTACTCGGTTACATCCTTGTGGACTGGTACCGAAAGCACGCTCTAACCCTGGCTGACCCAGGAGGTATCGAGGGTACCGAAGTAGAATGCGGCGGCGGAGATGATGACGCCACCGATAAGCGTACCGACACCGGCGGCAATCGCAGCGCCGTTACCCGAGGCACCGTTGTGGACGTTGACGCCGATGGTCACGCCGCCCCAGACGACCATGACGGCGCCGAGCATCTGGATGCCGCCCTTGAGCAGGGCCTTGATGTTGGAGAGGATGCTGCTGGCGGAGTCGAGCTGGCCGAGCTTGACGGTCGCGACAGCCAAAGCGTGATAGATGGGATGCATGGAAATTCCTTTCGATAGCTCACGGCGTAGGGAAGGACAAACCGCCCATGTAGCTTCGTTGAGCCCTTTTGGCCCAAATACGCCGAATGTGTTACTATGCCTATGCGCCGTGAGGCGCCAGGGTGAAGAGGTTCTTTCGAACCGCTGTCATCTCCTGTCTTTGCGCACCCTTCAACTGTTTGGGGCCCCGCAAGGGGAATGCAGGTAGGCTGCTTGCAGCCGGGGTGCGCGCCGTATCTTTTAAAGTCGGGCCGTCTCGTGTCCGGCTTTTTTCATATCCAAGGGTTCCGGCAGTCATGGCATCCTCCATATCGGACTTACGGCCGGTATCCCGACCGTTCGGATACCGAGACGATACATGCGGCCAAGGCTGCCAGAACAAGTGTTGCCGCAGCGGCAACACAGACGCATTTCCGCTGCTAAACACCACCGATGAAGACCTATAGACGGGGCAGGCGTGAAAGATTCGCCTACCCCGTCCACACATTCGTCAAATGTTTTGGACTATTTGCTTTCCGTCGATGCCTTTTTGTTCACCGCGTCCGTGGCGGATTCATCCTTGCGGTAATGATTTCCGCTCCTATTGGTCCTAGCCTGACGCTTGGCCTTTTCCCTGGCAGCGAGCTTCGCCGAGTACTCCCGCTCCTCGGCCTCTTTCTTTTCCTCCATGTACTTCTTGATATCGAAATCGGGATGGTCGGCCATGAGTTTGTAGTTCGGGTGCTCGGTGAGCGGATACTTCTCATCGATAATCGGGTTTGCCCCGTTGATGAGCACGATACATTGCGTTTTCGGAAGCTTGGCAACCTCGGCAGGGTCGATGAGCGCACGACCTACGGTCTGCCCGCTCTTCGACCATGAACCGGACTGTCCGTGGCTTTGAGAATAGTTCTCCTGGAAGACCGTCTCCTGACCGCACGAATCCGAGATGAACTCACAGGTCGAGGTCGTGCCCTTGTTCGCCTTTCCGCCGCCAAGGTACAGCACCGTGTCGCAGCAGCCCACGATCGAGTCGGCCGTAGCCTCATCGTAGAGTTCGGCAAGCTGAGACTTCGCCTGCAGAATGACCGACATGGCGATGTTTCGGGAACGCAGAACCGAGATGAAGCCGGAGATGTCCGCAGGAAGCGACAGGGAACGGTACTCGTCGAGGAAGAAGTTGACCGGACGAGGCAGCTTGCCATGGTACTTCTCGAGCGCCTTATGACACAGGACGCGAACCGTCTGGTAGACCATGATGCCGTGAAGAAAACCAAGCGTCCTTTGGTCGGTATCATCGAAGATGGCAAAGATCGCGTTTTTCGAATCCGGGTCACCGAACTTTTCGAGGTGCATCTGGTCTTCGCCGACAACGAGCTGCTTGACCTCGGAGGCGGTAAAGGGCGCCAGACGCGCATTAGCGGTGATCAAGATCGATTTCAAGGTCTTGCCGGCCGCCGACTGAAACTTGCGGTAGTTCTCAAGGGCATAGTCCTCGGTAGGCGAAAAACCGCGCTTTCCGCCTTTCTTGATGTTCTCATAGGGCTTCTTGCCATCGGAGTTGCGCTTATATGTCGAGGGGGCGAGATCCCAGCGCTCGCCGTCGGCACCCGTCCAGATGGCGATCTCGGCGGAGGCGCCTGGAGGCGTCGCATGCTGTGCCGCACGCTCTTGAACGGTCTTGTTCTTCGGTTCACGCTTCACGCGGCGCATACCGGTCTCAATCTCATCGAAAATCAAATCGAGCGGGCTACGGTAGTTCTCGTTAGTCTCCGATGCCTTAGCCATGCTCAGGAGCTTCAGAAGACCGCCGATGTTGTAATCCGACTCGGGCAGATAGTCGCGCATGAATGCAATGAGCGCCATGTAGAGCATCTTCTCGGACTTTTCCCAGAAGGGGTCACCCGAGGATGATTTCGGCGGGGTCGTCATCGAGATGAGAAGGCCGGCGAACGACTGGATCTCGAGGTCGGTCTTAACATAATGCAGCGGGTTGTACACGAGTGACCGGTCGGGGAAGAACGTGTTGAACGAACGGATCTCATAGCCGTTGTCCGTGAGCATGTTGCCCACGTCAAGCAGAAGGTCGCCCTTCGGGTCCGTGATGAACAGATCGCTGTTCATCTGACACACGTTTGGCTTGACGTAGTAGCGCGTCTTGCCGGCGCCCGAGCCGCCGATAACCAGCACATTCATGTTGCCATCGTAGTTCATCGAGAATCCCTCGCGGCTCCATGCGCGGCCCGTGTTCTCAGAGAGCAGAAGGGCATTGGCGGAACCCTGAGGGTTTTTATCCTCGATGAACGGTTTGAGCTCCTCAGGGGTTGCCCACCGAGCAGAGCCATGCTCCTCGCCGACGCGCGTGTTCTTCTGCCCGTAGACCAAACACACCATCGCGATAGCCCATGGGATGCACAACCCCAAAAGCGCACCGAGCATACCGCCGTCATCCAAGAGCAGGTGAAATGGGTTTTGCGCGATATAGCCCCACATCTCGGTGGGTGCGGCGGTGATACCCATGAGCGTGTCATCGTATGAGGTCGCACAATCCATGAATCTGTTGCCGAGGTAGGCGAAGGGAATGGTCGCGGCCGCCGCGGCAATCAGCGGCACGACCTCCTTCGATACCTTCATCAGCGACTCACCGTCTCGAGCGAGATATCCTTCGATGCGGCCTCGGCGGAGCGAGCGTTTTCGAAGTTCGATTCGGAAATCTTGTCCTCCATCAGCGTGTCGAGATTGCGCGTCTCCATGCTGATTGGCTCGTAGTCTGGATCATCATCGATGATCTCGGCATCGGCATCGCGCGAGTCCGGTGTTCCGTCCCCATCTCGATCCTCGGCGGAATCCGGTACGCCGTCCGAATCGATGTCCCCGGTACCGGGAGCGTCCTGACCGTCCGCATAGGGAGTCGAGATATCCTGGCTGTTCGCATCGGGACGCGCCTGCACGCAATCAGCCGTAGTCTTGACGTTCGCGATGTCCTCATGAAGTTCGGCCTTGCGCGTTTCGCGTGCAAGCTCACCATCGGCGTCATGTGCCTTGGCATCCTTTATGCCTGCCTGCTCAACGGTCTTGGCAGCGAGTTCCTCTTCTTCGATCTCAACCGTCTGCTCGGGACCGGCCTTCTCGGTATATTGGGTTTTCTGCTCAGAAGCGGGCCTAGATTGATCGGAGGTTTCCTGCTTTGGGTCGACGCCCTTCTCGACCTCGGCAAGTGCTGCTCGCTTCTCTTCGAGCGCCTTCTGTGCGTCATCGAGATCCGCCTTCACGGCGTCACACTTGTTTTGAAGAACGGCGAGGGCATTTTTGTTAAAGCCCTCATCGCCCTTGGCGATCTCAACGGCGGACTGCAGTGCGTTGAACTTCGTTTGAGCGTCCTCGACCGCACCTTCCGCAGCAACGACCTCATCCCTGGCCTGATCTAAAGTTTTCTCGGGGTCGACGGGCTTTAGTCCTTGTTCGCCATCGCGATGTGCTTCCAAGATGTTTGCCTCGATGGCCTCTGTTTCCATGCTGGCAGTCTCAAGGTCGGGATTGGAGATGCCAAGCATGTCTGCGAGGTCGGGATTGGGGATGCCAAGCATGTCCGCAAGTTCCTGGTAACGCTCCAACTGAATCTGGTCGGCATCCTTTTCATCTAAAAGCTCCAGCTTATCCTGCGCGTTCTTAAAAACCTTCATGGTGCGGTCATAATCATTTGGATTGATGACGATTTCGTTTTTATCACGCTTAGAGCCGATATGAAATTCATCAAGAATGGAGCCATAGTACGCGGCATTCAGGACATTCTTGTTCGAATCATTGCTTCCGAAGACAATATGGGTTCCATCATCCAGCTTCTTGCATTCGAAAATGCCTTTGCCGATCTGCTTGTCGAGCTTATCGGCCTCCAGTGCGATGCCGACGAGCGAGTGATCGTGGTTGATCATGGCGATCACATGCTTCATGGACTTGCGTTCTTCGTGATCGCGGCCGGCAGGGTGCACCAAATAGTTCCCGACTACGGTGGCGTTTTCAAAAAGATTCGGAGAGAGTTTCTTCAACTCTTTGAGCGCGGTCTGCGCACCGACAGGAGAGGAATAGAACGTTGTTGTAAACTCCTGCGGCTTGGCAACGCTCTTTGTATTGATCTTCAAGATGCCTTTACCGTCTTTTAGTGATTCGAGATCTTTTAGCTTCATCTCGAATTTGGTGCCCGTGCCAAGCGTACCTGCCCCAGCATTCGAAAGATCCTTAGCGGCCGCAGCGGCCTTCTTGGACATCTCTCGCATCTGCTGGGAGTCTCGCAACTTCGAGCGCAGCATCTCTCGAGCGAGCATTTCCAAGATGCCCATAAGCTTGGCGCCCGCCTCATCGGCTAATGCTGGCATAACATCTACCTCCGTTATAGTTTGGAGACCGGACCCTATGCCCGATCTCCAAGTAACCTATAACGGGGCAAACTTGAGCCCTCGACTCGTGCCGCTGCGGCTCGTTTCAACCACAGGAGGTAACATCAACCGTTTTGTGCGTACAGGACGAGACCTATCTCCATGTTCCCATGGGGACGGACTGCCCGAGATCGTTCTCGATGAGGATCGTGCCATCGGCACGGTAAACGATCTTACCGACTCGGAAGCGCTGAAAACCCGAGCCGAGTGCGACGGTAGTCTCATCTCCCGGCATAAGACCATGAGGCAGTGCCAAGCTTTTCACACCGTCCGCATCCTGAAGGGCCGCAGCGGCACCGTCCGCGCGCGACCTTTCCTCGGTGATCTTCATACGTGCTCGCTCGAGTTCCTTCGAGAGCCTTCCCGAATCCCTCTCTGCGATACGTGCCCTGTTCTCTGCATCGTTCGTTCGAGTCGCCTCGTCTGCGAGTTTAGACTCTGCATCTGCGAGATCGTCCTTGAGCTTCGCGCATTCCTCGAGGGTGTTGTCCAAACGTTCCTGAAGAAATGCACGGGTCCTGTCTATTTCCGCGGCGGATTGCTTTTTCTTAGCGGTAAGTTCGGCGATTTCCTGTTGTGCCTCGGCGAGTTGGTCACGCAAGACCTCTGCGGCTCGTGCCTGCCCCTCGGCACGGTCGGCTCGTTCGCGTTGCGCGGCGACCTCGAGTTTGACCTTCTCGAGCGCAGCGTCGTCAGACCCCTGACGGTTCTGCGCGTTCTCAAGTTGCTTTCGCGCTTGGTCGAGGGCCAGCTGAATCTTCGCGCTCGAGGTGCGGTACTCGTCGATTTTGCGCTCGTACTCGTTGGTGCTCTTGTCGAGCTTGCTCTGCATCGACCTGTTCTGCGCTTCCAGCTGTTCTACCTTGGAAGAGAGTTCGGTTACCTTCTGTCCATCTCCATCACGCTTGTCGCGTGCCTCCGCCAGGTCGGCTTTGATGAGTTCGTTGCGCTCGCGTGCCGCCGAAAGGGCGGCCGCGGCATCGGCGCGTGCCTTGCGCGTGCGCTCAAGATCGAGCTTGAGAGCCGCGTTTTCCTTCTTGAGCGCATCGCAATCCTTTTCGTCCGCATCGCGAGTTGCGGCAACCTCGGCGACTTGTTTCTCGCTTCGCTCGAGATCCTCCCTTAGCTGCGTGATGGTTTGTGCATTATCCGAAGCCTCACTGCGTAGGCTCGCTTCGCTCGCGCGAATGGCCTCGAGTTCTGCTCCGAGATTTTCCACTTGCTGCACCGTTTCGGAAAGTGTTTGCTTGGATGTTGCCGCAGCGATGTTGGCCGTATCACGTTCATCACGTGCGGTCTCAAGCTCATCTTCCAGCTTCGTGATAAGCGCTCGTGCCTGCTGCAACTCTTCACTATTGGTCGTATCGGCACGCGATTTTGCAACCTCGGCTTTAAGCTCTTCATTCAAACGCGAGAGCTGCGAAACCTTATCGTTGAGCTGCTCTACTTGGACATGATTCGAACCGAGTCTCTGCTCGCGTTCCGAACGAGCGTCCTCGAGTTGTCGCTCATAGTCCTCGACTTGGTTTCTGAGCATGACCATGCTGCTGTTAATCTCAGCCGCATGGTCTTCAGCAATCTGAGCTCGATTGATGAGTCGATTGACATCATCACGGGAAAGCCCGCTTAGGGTTTCCATCTTCGAACGCAGCCCGAGGACCTCTTCACGAAACTCCTCTTTTTCAGTCTCGCTTCGATCGAGCTCTTCACGCACGGCGCCAAGCCTCTTGGCAAGTTCCTCGGCTTTTCCGCCGTTAAGCTCGTAATTTTTCGCGTTTTGGGCATTTTCCTGCTTGATGAGCTCGTTCTCGTGAGTCAGCTCATCTATCTGGTTCTTGAGACGGTCGTGCTCGTTCTTTAGACCGCCTAATTGCCGGATCTGCTCGAGTGCAGCGTCTCGCTCCGATTCAAGGGAAGCAACCGTCTGCTTGAGCTGCTCATTGGTCTTAAGAAGGCCAAGCCCGTCATCGCTGCCATATACGATACTCTCAAGTTCATGGACTTTTCCGGAAGCCTGCTCTCGCTCCGCCGCAAGACCGTTCACTTGCTCGCGAAGTCCGCTCACTTCGAGCTTGTGTGAATAGTTCGCGAGCGAGAGGTCGGACTTCGTGTTCGCGAGCTCAGAAAGCGCGGCGTCACGCTCGCGTCTGGCGTCATCGACCAGATGTCTGGCCTTGGCACGGACTGCTTTCATGCGCCGAGCGCGGTTTCTCGAGCTGTGCGCGCCAGCTACAGGCGCCGTGCTCGTTGCAGTGTCCATCTCTTCCACTCCAATCTGGGCTAGACCTCAGTCATCTCATCGATATCAGCTGGTACTTCGATGCCCTTCTCGCCGCACATGAACCGAAGCGCATCGCGACAGTTCGTGACACGAGGAGCGATCTGGCCGAAGCCGAAGTCATCCATGAACGTCCAGATACGTCCTGAGGTCGTGTTGATTCCCTTCAGGCAATACTTCCTTGCGAGGTCATCCGCGGCGTTACGCAGTACGTTCTGTGAACCCGCTTCATCTGTGTTCGATTCTTGTTCGGATTCGGACTCGGCCTTTTTCCGCAGATCCCTGATTTGCTTCAGGTAGAACTTGAAACCATCGGCACGATTCAGCCAGTTGAGCGGGAACATTGAATAGCGCTTGAACGCAGCTGACCCGCCGTCGGCGTTCTGTTCCATGAGGTTTTCGAGATACGCATTCCATGCCGCAAACACCTCTTCAGCACCGATTCCCTCGGAAAGCACATTCTTGATGGCGGCAAGCGTCTTTTCAGCATACGCGTCATCGATGTACTTGGGCGAGGACTCGATGATCGATCGGGTGAGACTGACGGCTTCGCTCGGGCAACTCACCTCATTGTTGTTCATCTTGCCGCTATCGGAGCTGTCGGCATTCGAGCAACGTTGCTCCTCCAGCTCGTCATTAAAAGAAGAAAAATAATAATAATTATTATTTTTATTATTATTTTTATTTATATATATATCGTTACTTGAAGAAGAAAGGTCGCTTGTATCCTGCGCTTTTCTTACATTTTCGCAGGTAGATGAGATGCGACATTCTGACGCATCGTTGTGACAACTTGACGCATCTATGTGACAAGTTGTCACATCAGTGCGACATTCTGACGCATCGTTGTGACAAGTTGGCGCATCTGCCTGATCAGCACATTGTTGAAAATTCAAGTTTTCAACAGGAACGTTGTGACAAGTTGGCGCATCTGCCTGACCAGCAGGTTGTTGAAAACTGAAATTGTCCTCAAGAGCGTTCCCGCGGGAGTATGAGAGCGGCGTGGTGGCCTCGATCGCCTCGTTGATTTTCTCTTGGATGACGTAGTAGGAGCGCGGCCCCCTCATGCCGGCTGCTTCGCGCGGGTTGCGGAAGAGCTCGTTGCAACCGATCAACCCCGCCTTGATAAGGCTGTCGAGGGCGCGCTGAACGCTCCGCCTCGAGATGTAGAGGTCGAGGGCCAGCTGATCTTGTGTAACGTAATACCCGTATGCGGAGTGGTGACTCATCGAGTAGACCTTCGCATAGACCGACAGCTCAGCGCTGGCGGCCTTGAGACCAAGCCCTGCAGGGTCGACCATCCAGTCGAAAACGGTATAGAAGTTGCGGTCGAGGGCAGTCCCGTCAGTGCTCCCTTGCATCGTCATCGACATTCACCTCGTTTTCGATTTCGGCAGCGGCGGTGTTGTCCTCAAAGTCCTCATCGGTGTTCTCGATCAACTTCTCGACGGCCTCGTAGTCGCACTTAAAGCTCATCGACAGACCATCCTCATCCATGACGGCCGAGAGAATGCCCTTGCCGGCGAGTTCGTTGAGTACCTTGAAGACTCGTGCGATACCGACCTCGGAAGCCCCGCGTCCCTTGGCGGGAACAGCTTCATCAAGTGCGTCGGCGATGTATTTGGAGTTGATGCGCGAACGATCAGCATCAACGGTGCAATCACGCTCAAAGACGAGGGCGAACACGATAAGTCGAGCCCCCGACAGTCCGAGCTTCTGCATCCACGCGTATTGCTTCCAGTAAGGTTCGCTGATGAGACGATTTTCCTCGTTATCCCTGTATGCAAAGTCCATGATGAATCCTCCTAATTCGCTATTGACATGACTCTGTCGCGGCCGTTTCGGCCGTATACGTTTGCGATAGGAGTTGGAGTGCGGAAGTCCCGCGCGTCCACGCAGGAAACCCAGGTGCTGGGTTCGTTGTGTCCCACATGACTACGACGGATAAGTCCTCGAGACGAGAGCATCCCGAGGACGCGCTTGCACGTTGCGGTCGACGTGTTGGTCGCGTGAGCGAGATCTGATTTCGTCATAGATGTACCGCCCTTGCCGCTCTCGTTGATGAGGGCGAACACGATGAGGGCGTTACCCGATAAACCGAGATCGTGCATCATCCATTGTTCGATCGTGATGTTCATCTCGACTCACCGTCCGCGATTTCGCCGCATGGCGAAAAGACCCCGTGGCGCATAGCGCCGGCGGGGTCGAAAGCTAACGGTTGCACAGATAGGCGTACAGCAACTAAGGCTGCAAGCCCTGCAGGGCTGGTCATGCAGTTCATCTCCTATCGTCCGGCTTGGGGAACCGGAATGTCTTTGATTTTGTGGCGCTTGCGGCGGCTTGTCAACTAGTCTTGATTAAGGAGGGCCTTGAGCAGAAGCTTTCCGAGCTGGGCTTCTTGGGACGAGAGGGCGTCAGTTTCTTTCATCGTATCTACATCGATGGGTATGGTCGGCACTGGGCTGGGTTTGTCATCTTCGCCAGCCAGTAACTTGTTGCCATGGATATCAATGCCGTACTTCTTCAGGAGCGGCGCATATTGCTCGCGAACCTTTTCCTCGGCGAGTCGGCGCTCGCAGACCGTACGGTAGAGAGACTCATAGCTGATTCCCAAGATTTTAAATAGATAGTCTCTGTTGTACATAAGGCGGCTGCGGTTGCGTTGGAACTTAATCGCTCCCTCGCGGCTCATTGCTTGGATTTTCGAGCGGCTGCATCCGAGAACCTTGGCAGCTTGATCGGAGTTGAGCATCAAAGGAAGCTCAAGAAGTTCATCATCGGTGTACCTGCAGCCCTTGACCCCTACAATTGCTGTCTTGCTGTTTTCGCTTTTCATGCTACATCGCCTCGGGCTTTACGAGAATGGTATCGAAAGCGTCTTCGAGTTTCGCCGCTCCGTCCCTAGGGAGCATCTTCCAGATGAGATAGAACTCCATGATGTCCGGTATGCGAAGGAATTCGCATCCTTCGCCGAGAAGCGGTGAACTTTCAATTGAGTCGTTGATGGCTTCCGAGAATGCCTTGGTGTCCTTCACGTATTCCAAGAGCACTTCGGTCGCCGCTTGTCTTTCAGGGGATTTCGTCATCATGTCTCCGTAACTACCTCGAACTATTTGGGGTGATAGTTAATGCGCTTGTGGATATAGATTCCGCAAACGTAGCTACAGGCGTGATTCTAGTGTGTTTCTTTTTTTAAATCAACTAGATGTGGAATGAGTTTCTACATATGCGGAAAACGTTAACCGAAATGTAAGCTTCTAGATACGCGTTTTGCATCTACATACGCGGAAACGGGTTCCAAATCATGTATTCTAAGAACGGGCAGGTATATCGAAATCGAGCGGGAGAGATCATGACATTCCGAGAGATTCTGGACAAATACGGAGTGACGGCATCCGAGCTGAGCCGGAAAAGCGGTGTTCCCACCTCTACGCTGAGCACCTTTGCGAGTGGCAGGTCTAAGTGCCAGAACATGCAGATCACTACGTTTTTGAAGATCTGTAGAGGCCTGAACGTGTCTTTCGAGATGCTGATCAATGATCTTTTCGATGGCGAGGAGAACGATTTAGGGTCCCAAATTCCGCTCTCTGGTGACGAGGAATCTCTTGTCAACGATTTCCGTGGCTTCAACGCTCAAGCGAAGTCTTGTCTGATACGTGTATCGAGTGCCATGAAGATGGACCCCACAAATGCCTATCGCCCTGAGACTACGGAGACGAAAGCGGAAGCGGACAGTCGGCCTGATTCAAATGAAGATAGTGATGCCGCATCGAATCGAGGTCCCTCTGGCAGCCGCGATGAATCTCCGACCGCTAAAGACGATGGGTTGTCTGAGTAGCGGAATAGCTGACTATAGAACTACCGAGCTACATAGCTACAAAGACCTAGGAGTAGTTCGCTACTGCGCTACACGCCTATTCACAATTGCACACAGAACCATATTAAGGAGATGGTTACCGTGGCGGATAAAAGTTCAAAGGAAAGCGGCCAGAAAAAGCAGATGGCCGGTAAGGATCGTCCCTACACGAAGCTAGAGGCTCTAATCAAGGGAGCAGGTTACACGAAGACGCAAGTAGCGCATCTTGCCGGCATGCCGATAAGCACATTGCATACCATCATTCGGCCCGATGCCGACTTGGGTACGGTAAGGGTCTCTAACTTGCTGGCGCTATGCCGCGTCCTCGATATCTCAATCGAGGAGCTCTTTGATGAGAAGCTCTCCGAGTCGAAAGACGATGATGCCCCAGTTGAGCAACGTGTTGAACTGATCACACTCTTCAACCGTTTAGATACCAGGACACGCAAGGAGATTCTCGGCATCATGCGAAGCCTCACCAAGGACCCCAGCCGTCTGATGGTTTGGCCGAAAGAAGACAAATAGATTCAAAGCCCAGTAGTCGTGTAGCGAGCTACACGACTACTGGGCTAACTACTGGGCTATTTCCATGCGTTTGGTAGAATGATTTTATCGCTAGTTCTAAATCCATCATGCTCGGCATCGGCCTTAACGTTCCAGTCGGAACAATTAAGGGATAGAGATTCGACACCTAAAAACATGTGAAAGAAATTATTTGCCCCCGAGAAATCTGAAACTCCAAAGTCTAAGGCTGTCAGGCTGAAGCAGTCAGCAAATGCGTCCTTAAAGTTCTTGCATCTTGCGCTAATTCCCGATAGTTTTACTGTGCGTAAAGAACTGCACAGGCAAAATGAGTTATTCATTGAGCAGCTCATCGATAGGTCGAATCGGGACAGCTCAGCTGTTTGAAGGGCTTCGAATCTAAAGAAATAACGCTCCATAGATGTTGGCTTAATTCCTTCATCAACAACCTTAACGGTTATTACCTTGTCTTTGACATCAAACCAAGGTGTGGTCGCATCGGCGGTGCTCCAGTTGTTGATAGCGGGATCATAGTTCAATATCTGATCGTACTTTGCTGTCTCGAACCCCGTATAGACCTCGGTTACTTTGCGGTAGTTGAACATGTCCCCGACCTGGGGCACGCCGCGCCGCTTGTAGAACATGAGAGAGTGGTCGTCCTCGGAGTACACCGCGAACGCGGTGCCGTTCTGGGGATCCGGCAGGTCGGCCGCGTCGTAGAAGTTCTCGCCGGCCGTGCCCGAGCCTATGGCATCGGTCACGGTGTTGAACTGGTTCCTGATCGCCGATGCCACGCCCGGGCCCGCGACGATCACCACAAGGGCGACGATCGCGATCAGAAGGACGTACTCGATGGTGGACTGGCCCCTCAGGCGGCGGGCATCAAAGGAGGATACCCCCCCCCGAGAGGCAAAACCGCTGCATGCATATGCG
>ERZ808246.81-NODE-81-length-80500-cov-19.783852_pt1 | contig 80500 bp, 71 predicted proteins | sample MGYA00521083_ERZ808246 | MGnify/ENA primary metagenome ERZ808246 (study PRJEB31516, sample SAMN03275577) | gut metagenome | biome: mammalia-associated habitat; material: feces | host: Papio cynocephalus | place: Kenya | collected 2012-07-07 ... | reverse complement strand
GGTTCCACAATGGCGGCATGCAGGTGATGGCGGAGGAAACGGTGCAGGCGCTGTGCGAGATCTGCGGGGTGGCGTATGTGCCGCACCAGGAGCCGCAGCCGGCCGAGCCGACACCGGAGCCGGCCGCACCGGCCGCGCCGCAGGCGGGCGATGCGATCACACTGACCGCCGGCAGGCTGTACACCACGGCGCGCGGCGATAAGTATGTCACCCGCACCGGCACCTTCTACCTGTACGACGGGCAGAAGGTCGGCAATCGCTACCGCGTGACCAACCGCCCCGACCGGGTGGGCAAGTCCCCGGTATGGACCAATGTCTCCGGCTGGGTGGAAATGTAAGGAAAGTCCGGCCAATTTTAATAGCCGGGGCTGCGTATGCAGCCCCGGCTTTTCGGTAGGGGAAAAGTGAAAAGACACCTGTGCCCAACGGAGGTGCTTTTGGTGTCTATACTCGAATGCGGTAATAAACCTTTTTTGTGGCATGCCAAATGTCGCCGCAGTCTCTTACCTATGCATCTAAAAACCTATGCGAATAGCGCATACGAGAAACGCCAGAAGAATGGCCGATTGATGGGCAGAAGGCGGAAACAGAACACTGTATATCATCGAGAACGGGATTCAATTTGAATCCCGTTCTCATAAAGACTATTGATATGGATTTTTTGTGTACCGTATTTCTTCGCTATCAATGGAATTATAGATCTCCATCAATTGGGTATATAGAGCTTTTGCGTTTTGGTTTTCCATACGGTAATCGACGGCAGCTGTGCTGAGCATATCGCCATTTAATGCATAATAGGTTCCATCAGAGAAATCAATCTTAATAACCCAGCCAGCCGGTGTGAATGTCCCTGTATATAGTTCCTTTTCAGCCGAATTCAGCAATTCCCACACATTATGCACCATCTCTTGGTTGTTTGTTGTTTTACATAATGGCGGACTATTTGTTCGGATCATAGTCATACTTTCCACCGCATTTTGGCTGGTGGTGCTTTCCGTTGCTTTGGATGGAATGGCTGTTGAAATGATAGAGTTTTCTCTGGTATCAGTCGTCTGACCTATGTTCCCAGTACACGAACAAAGGAATAAAAGCAATGTTAAGATAGAAAAGCAAAGTGTTCTTTTCATTTAACCACCTATTTGCTCCCTTCCATTTCAATGTGTTTTGGGATTTTACTGAATTTTACTGAACCATGGGAATCACCTTCAATCCATCTAACTTTATTATATTATATACTAAAATTCTTCGTATGTAAATACTATTTTGTGAAATAGAACTACATAAATTTTTGACCGCAGAAACGGCGCCCTCCGATTTTATCGGGGGGCTTGGGCGACATCTTTTTTGTAGCTGTTTGATGGCGCGCCCGAAGAGATTTGGAACCCTGCTTTCCGTGAGGGAAGTGTTATCGCCCGCCAGAGATGGGAGACTTCGCGGAAAGCCGCTGTTTTTGCTTACCCATTGGGAACGTAAAAAAAGCAGGACACCACAGAGTGGCATCCTGCTTTTTTTGGCGCGCCCGAAGGGATTCGAACCCCCGACCTTTTGATTCGTAGTCAAACACTCTATCCAGCTGAGCTACGAGCGCATGTGCCGTTGCTGTTGCATCGACAACGGTGTATATTATAGCCGTGATACGGGGGAATGTCAAGCAAAAAAGCAAAAAAATTTCTTTTTTCGCAAAAAAGCAAAAAACTCTTGACAAGGGCGGCGGTTGGTGGTAAAATTTTCGGGAAAGTTAAGCAGAGCGTTTGCCCGCTCTCACCTCAGGATACCGTTCCGAAGGGTCGATACAGTGTTTCCGCCGGCATTTCCGGCGGGCTTGTTTCTGCGGGCAGCGTGGCTGTCCGCTTTTTTGTTGATGCCGCTTTTATACCATTTTATGTTGGAGGTGCTTTCCCATAGCCAAGAAAGAGTTGCAGATCAATGAGCAGATACGCGATAACGAGGTCCGGGTGATCGGCAATGACGGCGCACAGCTCGGCGTCATGCCTGCGCGCGATGCGCAGCATCTGGCGGATGAGGCCGGGATGGATCTGGTCAAGATCTCGCCCAATGCCGTGCCGCCTGTGTGCCGCATTATGGACTACGGCAAATACCGCTTTGAGCAGGCGAAAAAGGAAAAGGAAGCACGCAAAAACCAGCATATCGTTGAGATTAAAGAGGTGCGCCTCGGCCTGAACATTGATGTGGGCGATTTCAACACCAAGGTGGCGCAGGCTACCCGGTTCCTGCAGCATGGCGATAAGGTGAAGGTCAGCATCCGCTTCCGCGGCCGCGAGATGGCGCACCCGGAGCTGGGGCTGGAGCCGATGCACCGGTTTGCCGAGGCGCTGGCAGAGCTCGCCAGCATCGAAAAGCCGGCCAAGCTGGAGGGGCGTAATATGCTGATGTTCCTGGCGCCCAGGGCGGCCAAATAATTATTTTTCTGTTGCGTACAGGGGTGCTCCCCTGTTTACACAAAACCGACTTCAAGGAGGACATACAAATATGCCTAAGATCAAAACGCACAGCGGTGCGAAGAAGCGTTTCAAGCTGAGCAAGACCGGCAAGGCCATCCGCGGCCATGCTTACAAGTCCCACATTCTCAACAAGAAGACCACGAAGCGTAAGAGAAACCTGCGCAAGACCGTGTCTGCCGATAAGACCAATATCGCAGCCATCAAGCGCATGATTCCTTACAAATAATCAATTAAGTTGAGAGTATACGGAGGTAAAGAATAATGGCTCGTATTAAAGGCGCGATGATGACGCGTAAAAGAAGAAAGAAAGTTCTCAAGCTGGCAAAGGGCTACTACGGCGCCAAGTCCAAGCTGTTCAAGACCGCCAAGGAAGCGGTGATGAAATCCGGCCAGTATGCCTATATCGGCCGCAAGCAGCGCAAGCGCGATTTCCGCCGCCTGTGGATCGCCCGCATCAATGCCGCTGCCAAGCTTAACGGCATGAATTACTCCACCATGATGAACGGCCTCAAGAAGGCTGGCGTCACGCTCAACCGCAAGATGCTGGCTGAGCTGGCCGTATCCGATGCGGCTGCCTTCACCGCCCTGGCTGAGCAGGCCAAGGCTGCGCTGAAATAAAAAGCTTGAATTGCGTCCACCGGCAGCGGCGGACGCAATTCTTTTTCTGCCGGACAAGCAAGGAGGAACGAGAAATGACCGTGACCAGTAAGGATAATCGGCTTGTGCGGGAGTGGCGCGGCCTGTGCCGGGAAAGCCACCTGCGGCAAAAGGCCGGCCGCTTCGCCATCGAGGGGGCGCGCCTGTGCGGGGATGCCCTTGCCTCCGGTCTTGCGCTGCAAACAGTGCTGTATACGCCGCAGGCGCAGCAGACCTATGCCGGTACAGTGGCGGCGCTGACGGCGGCGTGCCCATCGTCGGCGGAGATCACGCCGGAGCTTGCCCGCTATATGGCGGATACAGATCATCCGCAGGGGGTCTTCTGTACTGCAAATTTTCTTGACAATCGCTTAAGTTTGGATACAATAAAAAGGATGGGGCGTTACGGCATACTGGAGGATATGCAGGATCCCGGCAATCTTGGCACCGTGATCCGCACGGCGGAGGCGCTGGGGCTGGACGGGCTGATTTTATCCGCCGGCTGCTGTGATATCTACAACCCGAAGGTGCTGCGCGGCAGCATGGGCGGCGTGTTCCGCCTGCCGCTGTGGCCGCTGCCCCGCACCGCCGCGCTGCCGGAGCTGATCCGGCAGCTGCAGCAGATGGGCATGAGCGCCTGTGCCTGCGTGGTGGATCCGGCGGCCGAGCCGGTGCATACGGCCGGGCTTGGCGCCGGTACGCTGTGCGTGATTGGCAATGAGGGGAACGGGCTGCAGCCGGAGACGGCGGCGGCCTGCAGCCGGCAGGTGACCATCCGCATGGCTGGTCGTGCCGAGTCGCTGAATGCGTCTATGGCGGCCGGTATTGTGATGTGGGAGATGACCCGCCCGCAATAAGCCCAGCATAAAAACAAGGAGGCATACAGCATGGACAGCCGCGTATACTGGATCTGGCTGGCGCAGGCACTGCAGCCCGGCAGCCGGGCGGCTGGCCCGCTGCTGGAGCACTTTGCCTGTGCGGCGGATATCCATGCGGCCTCAGAGGCACAGCTGCGGCAGGCCGGCGTTTCACCGGCGGTCATGGAGCGTCTGTGTGACCGCTCCATGACCGAGGCACATGCGGTTCTTGACCGTGTGCTGGCGGCGGGGGACTGGCTGCTGACCCCGGAGGATGCCCTGTATCCGGATGGCCTGCGCCGCATGGCGGATCCTCCGGTGGTGCTGTATTGCCGCGGCACACTGCCGGATCTGAATACCCGGCCGGCGCTGGCGGTGGTGGGTACCCGCCACCCCTCGCAGGAGGGACAGCAGGAGGCGTGGCTGCTGGCGGCCGGTTTGGCCGCCGGGGGTATAACGGTGATCAGTGGCGGCGCAGTGGGCATTGATGCTGCCGCGCACAGCGGAGCCCTGGCCGGTGGCGGGATCACCCTGGCGGTGATGGCCTGTCCGCTGGATGTGGAATATCCGCGCGAAAATGCCGCCCTGCGGCGGCAGATTGTGCAGCAGGGCGGTGCACTGCTCAGCGAGTATCCGCCCGGCCTGCCGTACCAGTGTGTATTTCCGGTGCGCAACCGGCTGCTGGCCGGCTTGACGCTGGGTGTCTGCCTGGCGGAAACACCCGCGCGCAGCGGCGCCCGGATCACGGCCCGCCTGGCGCGGGAGAATGACCGGGATGTGTTTGCACTGCCCGGTGCCCTGCTGCACCACCGCAATGATGGTGCCCACCGGGAGATCCGCGGCGGAGCAACGCTGGTAACCCGTGCCGCGGATATTATTGAAGAATACGCTCCCCTGTTTCCGGGGCTGCTGGATGCCGAGGCTGCGATTGCGGCCGAGAAGCGTCTGGCGGGAAAACAACCGGCGGAGCAGCCGGAGAAGGCGCCGCGAGGCGTTAGGAAAGCCAAAAGCCGTCGGCGGCCGGCTGCGCAGCCGGAAGAGCCGCCGGTATTGCCTGCTTCCCCGGCCGTGCTGCCGGCGGAGGCCTCGGCTGCAGCGGCACAGGTGTATGCCGCTTTGGGCAATACGCCGCAGCCGGTGGATCAGCTGGCCGGGGCGACCGGCCTGCCGGTGCCGGCTCTGCTGGCAGCGCTGACTGAACTGGAAATGCTGGGCTGTGCGTGCAACAGCGCCGGTCAGCAATATGCCAGGGTGCGGCAGGGATAGGCCGTACCCGGTGCGCTATATAGGGCGTGCCCGTGACCGACGGGCACAGCAACCGCGAAAGGATGAAACAGATGGCGAAGCTCGTCATAATGGAGTCTCCCTCCAAGGCCAAAACCGTGAAAAAATACCTTGGCAGCGATTATGAGGTGATCGCCTCGGTGGGGCACATCCGTGATCTGCCGAAGACCCTGCTGGGGGTGGATATTGAGCATGGCTTCCGTCCGCGCTATGTGGATATTCCGGGCAAAAGTGCCCTGCTGCGGGAACTGAAAACGGCGGCCGCCGCCAGTGATGGCGTATATCTAGCCACCGACCCGGACCGCGAGGGGGAGGCCATTGCCTGGCATCTGGCACAGCTGCTGCATATGCCGCTGGATCAGGCCAACCGGGTGACCTTTAACGAAATCACCAAAAGCTGTGTGCAGGAGGGTATCGGCCGGCCGCGGCAGCTGGATATGAACCTGGTCAATGCACAGCAGGCGCGGCGGGTGCTGGACCGCATTGTGGGTTATAAGCTCAGCCCGTTTCTGTGGAAAAAGATCCGGAAGGGACTTTCGGCCGGCCGTGTACAGTCGGCAACGGTCAGCCTGGTGGTGGATCGGGAAAACGAGATCCGCGCCTTTGTCAGCGAGGAATACTGGACGCTGGACGCCCAATTGTCGGTAACCGAAAAGGGGCGTACCTTTCCGGCGCGCTTCTACGGCACGGCCAAGGGGAAGCTGAAGATCACCGACAAGGCACAGGCAGATGCCATCCTGGCGAAGCTGCAGGGCGCTGCGTTTGTGGCCAGCGAGGTGAAGACCGGCACCCGTAAGGTGGCGCCGGCGCCGCCCTTTACCACCTCCACCATGCAGCAGGAGGCCAACCGCAAGCTGAATTTTTCCTCCCGCCGCACCATGAAAACGGCACAGGAGCTGTACGAGGGCGTGGAGATCGAGGGGATCGGCGCCACCGGTCTGATTACCTATATGCGAACGGATTCACTGCGCATTTCGGACGAGGCACGCAAGGCCGGCAGCGAGTATATCCGCCGAGCCTACGGGGAGGAGTATTTGCCGCCGAAGCCCCGTGTTTACAAGACCAAGAGCAACGCCCAGGACGCCCATGAGGCGATCCGCCCGGCCGCCCCGTCGCTGACGCCGGAGCAGGTGAAAAGTTCGCTTTCTTCCGACCAGTACCGGCTGTATAAGCTGATCTGGGAGCGGTTTATGGCCAGCCTGATGGCAGATGCCATCCAGAATACCTGCCAGGTGGTGATCTCGGCCGGGCAGTACCGGTTCAAGGCCTCCGGCTACACGGTGCGCTTTGACGGCCACACGGCGCTGTATGTGGAGGGCAAGGACGAAAAGGATGAGGATAATAAGCCGCTGCCGGAGATCCGGCAGGGGGATACGCTGCACTGCCGGAAGCTGGAGGGCAACCAGCATTTCACCCAGCCGCCGGCGCGGTATAATGAGGCCACGCTGATCAAGGCTATGGAGGAAAGCGGCATCGGCCGCCCCTCCACCTATGCCACGACCGTCAGCACCATCCTCTCCCGCGAATATGTGGAGCGGGAGGGCAAGGCGATCAAGCCCACCGCGCTTGGCGAGGTGGTGACCCAGCTGATGAAGGAGGATTTCCCCGATATTGTGGATCTGACCTTCACCGCCCACATGGAGCAGGAGCTGGATGGCGTGGAAAACGGCAAGGCCGATTGGGTGGCCGTGCTGGAGCACTTTTATGAGGGCTTTGCCAAGGAGCTGGAGGCTGCGGAAAAGGACACCGAAAAGGTGCAGGTGCCGGAGGAGGAGAGCGACGAGATCTGTGAGCTGTGCGGACGCCGCATGGTGATCAAATCCGGCCGCTACGGGAAATTCCTGGCCTGCCCGGGGTATCCGGAATGTAAGAATACCCGCCGCATTGTGGAAACGGCGGCCGGCACCTGCCCCAAGTGCGGCGGCCCCCTGGAGGCCAAAAAAGGCCGCCGGGGACGCAAATTCTTCGGCTGCGGCAATTACCCGAAGTGCAATTTTGCCACCTGGAACGAGCCGACAAAGGAGCTTTGCCCGCAGTGCGGCAAGACCCTGTTCCGCAAAAAGGGAAAGAACGGCGGCCTGCTGTGTCTGGCGGAGGGCTGCGGATACGAAAAAGACTGAGTGGGCAGAAAGGAACGGAGAAGCATGGCGATCACGGTGATCGGCGCCGGCCTGGCCGGCTGCGAGGCGGCCTATGCGGCGGCGCAGCGCGGAGAAGCGGTGACCCTGTACGAAATGAAGCCGGAGAAATACACCCCGGCGCATCATCAGCCGCTGTTTGCCGAGCTGGTGTGTTCCAATTCGCTCAAGGCGCAGCGCCTAGGCAGTGCCGCCGGCCTGCTGAAAGAGGAAATGGCACGCCTGGGCAGCCTGTGCGTGCCGGTGGCACGCAGCTGTGCGGTGCCGGCCGGCGGCGCACTGGCGGTGGATCGCGATGCCTTTTCCGCTGCGGTGACCGAAAAGATCCGCTCCCACCCGCGGATCACCGTGCGGCAGCAGGAGGTGACGGAGATCCCCGCCGAGGGGGTTACGGTCATTGCCACCGGCCCGCTGACGGCGCAGCCGCTGGCGGATGCCATTGCCCGGCTGTGCGGCGGTGCCCTGAGCTTCTACGACGCGGCGGCGCCGATCGTTACGGCGGAAAGCGTGGATATGACCAGCGCCTTCCGTGCCTCCCGCTATGACCGGGAGGAAAGCGGCGAGGGGGATTATATCAACTGTCCGCTGAACAAGGCGGAGTACGAGGCATTCCGCGAGGCGCTGGTTACCGCCCGCCGTGCGCCGCTGCATGCATTTGATACACCGGCCACCCTGACGGTCTATGAGGGCTGTATGCCCATTGAGGTGCTGGCTGCGCGCGGCACGGATGCCATCCGCTTCGGCCCGATGAAGCCGGTGGGGCTGCGGGATCCGCACACCGGCCACCGGCCGTGGGCGGTGGTGCAGCTGCGGGCGGAAAACGCCGCCGGCACGCTGTATAATCTGGTCGGCTTCCAGACCAATCTGGCCTTTCCGGAGCAGCGGCGGGTGTTCGGGATGATCCCGGCGCTGCGCAATGCGGAGTTTATGCGTTACGGTGTGATGCACCGCAATACCTTCCTGGATGCGCCGCAGGTGCTGGATGCAGCCTTCCGCGTAAAGGCGCAGCCGCGGCTGCTGTTTGCGGGGCAGATGACCGGGGTGGAGGGCTATATGGAGTCTGCCGCCGCCGGTATGCTGGCCGGCATCAACGCCGTGCGGCAGGTGCGGGGTGAAAAGCCGTTTATCCTGCCGCGGGATACCATGATGGGGGCACTGGCTGCCCATGTCAGTGAGCCGAACGCCCACTACCAGCCAATGGGAGCCAATTTTGGCATTCTGCCGGCGATTGAGCCGCATATCCGGGATAAAAAAGCACGGTATGAGGCGTTGGCTGGCCGGGCGCTGAACAGCCTGGCGGCCGCTATGCAAGAAGAAAAGGAGGGTCTGCTATGACCATTATTGTGGATGCCTACGGTGGCGACCATGCACCGCTGGAGATATTGCGGGGGGCTGTGCAGGCAGCCGCCCAGTACGATTGTGATATCCTGCTGACCGGGGATGAGGCGGCGCTGCGCCGCCTGGCGGAGCAGGAGCAGCTTTCCCTTGACCGCATCAGCTTTGTGGATGCGCCGGATGTGATCCGGATGGAGGATCATCCCAAGAGCATCCTGCGGGAGCATAAGGACAGCTCCCTCGGTACGGCACTGCGGCTGCTCAGCGAGGGCCGGGGCGATGCTCTGGTCAGCGCCGGCAGCACCGGTGCGCTGCTGATGGGCGCTACCTTTATCGTAAAGCGCATCAAGGGCATTTCCCGCCCGGCGCTGGCGCCCATTCTGCCCTCGGACAGGGCGCCCTATATGCTGATTGACAGTGGCGCCAACGCCGACTGCCGACCGGAGATGCTGCTGCAATTTGCCCGTATGGGCAGCATTTATATGAGCCGGATGTTCCCCGACCGTCCGGCGCCGCGCGTTGGCCTGCTGAATGTGGGCACGGAGGATACCAAGGGCGGTGAGCTGCAGCAGGCCACCTTCCCGCTGCTGCGGGACAGCGGACTGAACTTCATCGGCAATATCGAGGCGCGGGATGTGCCGGCCGGCGTGGCCGATGTGGTGGTGGCCGACGGCTTCTCCGGTAATGTGCTGCTGAAGACCATGGAGGGTACGGTGGATATGCTGATGGGCAATCTGAAGACGGCCTTCCTGTCCACCCTGCGCACCAAGATGGGGGCGCTGCTGGTGATGCCCGGCCTCAAGAGCCTGAAAAAGAAGATGTCCGCCTCCGAGCATGGCGGCGCGGTGCTGCTGGGTGTGAATAAGCCGGTGATCAAGGCACACGGCAATTCCAAGGCTAAGGCGATTGTCAGCGCCATCCGCGTGGCAAAGGAATTTGCCGCCACCGGCGTGGTGGAGGAGATCGCCGCGGCCGTTGGCCGGACCGGCGAAGCGGAGGCGCAGGCGTGATGCGGGTAATGGAGGTGCTGCAGCGTTTGTTCTGCGGCAAATACGGCTGTGAGCCGGAGGATGTGACCATAGCCGCTGCGCTGGACGATCTGAATATCGCCCCGCATGAGCGGCAGGATATGGCCGAGGTGCTGGCGGAGCTGTACGGTGTGGAGATTGCGCCGGACGAGCTGATGGCGTTCGCCACCGTGGAGGATATCGTCGGCTATGTGGAGGATTGCCTGAACGAGCGGGCGGAAGAGCAAAGGATAGAGGAGGGTGTGCTGTGAGTGTGCAGGATCTGCGGCCGCTGATGACCGCGATAGGTTACCAGTTCCGGGATGCCTCTTTGCTGGAAAAGGCACTGACCCATTCCTCCTATACCAATGAGGGACATGGCACACGGGAATGCTACGAGCGGCTGGAATTCCTGGGGGATTCGCTGCTGGGCTTCATCACGGCGCGGTATCTGTATGAAAAGGACCGCGGCCCGGAGGGGGAGCTGACCAAACTGCGGGCAGCTGTGGTGTGCGAAAAAGCGCTGAGCACCTATTCGCGGGCGCTGGGGATCGGCCCGTATATGCGGCTTGGCCGCGGGGAGGAGCATAACGGCGGCGCCGAGCGCCCCTCCATCCTCGGCGATATGTATGAGGCGATTTTGGCGGCGATCTATCTGGACGGCGGTATGGAGCCGGCGGAGAAATTTGTGCTGCGTTTTATCATTCCGGAGGCGGAAAACCAGCGCCGCCGCCACTTTAAGGATTACAAGACCGCCCTGCAGGAGATCATCCAACAGAACCCCGGGGAGCAGTTGGAGTATGTCCTGGTGGGCGCGTCCGGCCCCGACCACTGCAAGAGCTTTGCCGTGGAGGTGCATCTGAACAGCAATGTGATTGGCAAGGGGAATGCCCACAGCAAGAAAGAGGCAGAGCAGCAGGCAGCCCGCGAGGCGCTGAAGCTGATGGGGTATGAATGATCCCGATACAGGCCGCCGAAAAGGCCATAAAGGAGGAAACCGGTTTGTTACTTAAGGCCCTGGAGCTGCATGGCTTCAAGTCTTTTCCCGATAAGACCGTGCTGCGGTTCAGCGACGGCATTACGGCCGTTGTGGGACCCAATGGCAGCGGTAAATCCAATATCAGCGACGCCATCCGCTGGGTGCTGGGTGAGCAGTCCAGCAAGAGTCTGCGCGGCGCCAAGATGGAGGATGTGATCTTCAACGGCACCGAGCAGCGCCGCCCGATGGGGTATGCGGAGGTGACGCTGACCATTGATAATACCGCCCGGCTGCTGGAATGCGACGCAGACGAGGTGCAGGTGACCCGCCGCTGCTACCGCTCCGGCGGCAGTGAGTACCGGCTTAACGGCGCGGCCGTGCGGCTGGAGGATGTGCGCCTGCTGTTTATGAACACCGGCCTTGGCCGGGATGGCTATTCCATCATCGGGCAGGGACGGATCGACGAGATTGTGACCTCCCGTTCGCAGAACCGCCGCGAAATTCTGGATGAGGCGGCCGGCATTGCCAAATACCGCTACAAGAAGGATAAGGCCGAGAACAGCCTGCGCAAAACGCAGGACAATCTTGACCGCCTGCATGATATCCTGCAGGAGCTGGAGGACCGTGTGGGGCCGCTGGAGCAGCAGGCCAAAAAGGCCAAGCAGTTTCTGGAATACGCCGGCGAAAAGAAAGAGCTGGAGATCGGCCTTTGGCTGCGCACGATGAATGAATCCCGCGGTGTGCTGCGGGAGCTGGATGCCAAGCTGGAGAGCGTCCGTCTGCAGTATGACGGCACCGGCACGGCGCTGGATGAATGCAGCGAGGAGATTGAGCGCATTGCGGCGGCGGCACAGGCGCTGGAGGTACAGATGGACGATATCCGGCGTGCCGCCGGTGCGCTGGAGGAGCAGGCGGCCGGCTGCGACAGCCGGGTGGCGGTGCTGCAGAACGATGTGCACCACAACCAGGAGAATATCGCCCGCATCCACGGGGAGATCGCTGCTGCCGAGGAAGGCGATACCCACATAGAGGCGGATATCACCGCCCGGCTGGGGGAGATCGCTGCCCGCAAAGAGGCTATCGGTGAGGCAGAGCAGCAGCAGCTCCGCCTGACGGATGAAATGGAACAGCTGGCCCGTAGCAGCGATGAGACCTCCGGACGCATGGAGGAGCTGTCCGCTGCGGCTTCGGCGCTGGCACTGCAGCTTTCAGAAAGCCGCGTTAAGGCGGTCACCAACGAATCCTCCCTGCGGGAGATCACGCTGCGCCTGTCCCAGCTGGCGGCCGGGGCGGCCCTGCGTTCGCAGCAGGCGGAGAGCGCCGCGGCCGAGCTGCAGGAGAGTGAGCAGGCGTGGAAAGCCTGCACCGAAAAGGCAGAGGGGCTGCAGAACACCCTCTCCGGCTACGAATATCGCTTCCAGAACCGGTCGCAGAAGCTGGCAGCCGCCAAGGAGGCGCTGGATAAGCAGACGCTGGATGTGGAGGAAAAGCAGCGCCGTGTGCGGATGCTGGAGGAAATGGAGCGCAATCTGGATGGCTTCCAGCAGAGCGTCAAGGCTGTGATGAAGCAGGGGGAGCGCGGCGCGCTGCCTGGTATTCTCGGCCCGGTCTCCCGCCTGATCCGTTCGGAGGCAGCCTATGCGCTGGCGGTGGAGACCGCCCTTGGCGCAGCGGCACAGAACCTGGTGTGTGAACGCGAGGAGGATGCCAAGCGCGGCATCGCCTACCTGAAGGAGACCAAGGGCGGCCGTGCCACTTTCCTGCCGCTGACGGCGGTGCGCGGCAGCGTGCTCAGTGAGGTGCCGGAAAATGATCCCGGCTTTGTCGGGCTGGCCTGCGATCTGGTGCAGTATGATAAGAAGTACGAGGGCATTGCCCGCAGCCTGCTGGGGCGCACGGTGGTGGCGGAGGATCTGGATTACGCCGTCTCCATGGCGCGGCGCCACGGCTATAAATTCCGCATTGTCACGCTGGACGGCCAGGTGATCAATGCCGGCGGTTCGCTGACCGGCGGTTCCAGCATCAAGGGCGCCGGTCTGCTCTCCCGCCGTGCTGAGATCGAGCGTCTGCGCAAGGATGCCGCGGAGAAGATGCAGCAGCTGGAGCAGGCGCGGGAGCAGTTCCGCCGTATGCAGCAGGATGTGGCTGCCGTGGAGGCCGAGCTGACCGGTGCGCGCGCCGAACTGACCACAGCGCAAGAGGATAAGATCCGCCTGGAGGGCGAGGTGCGCCGCCTGCGTGAGCAGGCCGAGCAGCATCGCCGTACGGCACAGGAGGCGGCCACGGAAATCGACAGCCTGAACGAGCGGGCGGCAGCCTGCCGCACCGCCATGCAGGCTGCCCAGCAGGAGACCGAGGGCCTGCAGGAAAAGCAGAAGGCCACCGAGGACGAGCTGACGGCACTGACCGGCGGACGGCAGCAGCTGACCGAACAGCGCGAGGCACTTTCCGCACGCATTGCGGAGCAGAAGCTGGCGGCCTTCAGCGCAGAGAAGGAGATCGAAAGCCTGGAGAACGCCATCCGTGAGCTGCGCAGCCGGCAGCAGGATGCCGCCGGGCATACCCTGCTGCTGAACCGGCAGATTGCCGATCTGGAAAAGGCCAATGAGGCGATCGCGGAGCAGATCGCCGCGCTGCAGCAGCAGGCAACCGATCTGCGTGCGCGGGCTGCCGCCTCCGGCGACAGCATCGCGGCGCTGGTCCGGCAGCGTGCCGATGGGGAGGCGCGGCAGACACAGCTGCGTCTGCAGTCCCGCGAAAAGACCGATGAGCGCGCCCGCCTGGGGCAGGAGGCTGCCCGCCTGGAGGAAAAGACCGCCAATGTGAAGAAAGAGGTGGACGATCTTTCCCGCCGGCTGTATGAGGAATATGAGCTGACCCGCATGGAGGCTGAGGCAGTGGCCAAGCCGATTGCCGATGCACCGGCGGCCACCCGCCGGGTGACCGAGCTGAAAAACAAGATCCGGGCACTGGGCAGCGTGAATGTGGAGGCCATTGAGGAATTCAAAGAGGTCAATGAGCGCTATCAGTTTATGAAAACGCAGATTGCCGATGTGGAGAACACCAAAAATGAGCTGCTGCACCAGATCAGTGAGCTGACGGTGCAGATGCGCGAGGTGTTTTTGGATCGCTTCAAGCAGATCAATTACCACTACGGGCTGGTGTTTGCCGAGCTGTTCGGCGGCGGCCGGGGTGAGCTGCGGCTGAGCGATCCGGAGGATATCCTCAATTCCGGCATTGATATGTTCATCCAGCCGCCCGGTAAGGTGATCCTCAATCTGGAGGCGCTTTCCGGCGGCGAAAAGGCGCTGGCGGCTACGGCGCTGCTGTTCGCCATCCTGAAGGTGACCCCCTCTCCCTTCTGTGTGCTGGATGAGGTAGAGGCCGCACTGGATGATGTGAATGTGGATCGCTACGCCGCCTACCTGCGGCGTATGTGCGACCGCAGCCAGTTTATTGCCATCACCCACCGCCGCGGCACCATGGAAGAGGCGGACACCCTGTATGGCGTGACCATGCAGGAGCGCGGCGTTTCCAAGCTGCTGGAGCTGCGCGCCAGCGAGGTGGAGCAGAAGCTGGGCATGAAGCTGGACGGCAGCGATGCGACAACATAAGGTAAGGAGGATGCGCAATGGGTCTGTTTAGTAAGATCGGCGCGGGACTGAAAAAGACCCGCACCTCACTGATGAATTCTATGAACTCCATGCTGCGGGGCTTTACCCGCATTGATAACGAGCTGTTTGAAGAGCTGGAGGAAATACTGGTGATGGGGGATGTGGGCACGGCCACGGCCGGCCGTGTGTGCGAAACCCTGCGCCAGAAGGTAAAGGAGCAGGGCATCACCGACCCTGCCGCCATCCGCGGCCTGCTGCAGGAAACGGTGGCGGAGATGCTGGCCGGCGGGCAGGAGCTGCACATCGGCACACAGCCTTCGGTGATCCTGGTCATCGGCGTGAACGGGGTCGGCAAGACCACCACCATCGGTAAGCTGGCTGCCCGTCTGAAAGCGGAGGGCAAGAAGGTGATCCTCGGTGCTGCCGACACCTTCCGCGCGGCGGCGATTGAGCAGCTGGAGATCTGGGCGCAGCGCGCCGGTGTGGATATTGTGCGGCATACGCAGGGCGCCGATCCGGCGGCTGTGGTGTTTGATGCGGTTTCGGCGGCCAAGGCGCGCGGTGCGGATGTGGTCATCTGCGATACCGCCGGCCGCCTGCACAATAAAAAGAACCTGATGGATGAGCTGGCCAAGATCGGCCGGGTTATTGACCGGGAGCTGCCGCAGGCGGATAAGGAAATCCTGCTGGTGGTGGATGCCACCACGGGGCAGAATGCGGTCAACCAGGCGCGCCAGTTCAAGGAGGCCGCCGGTATTACCGGCATTGTGCTGACGAAGCTGGACGGCACCGCCCGCGGTGGTGTGGTGCTGGCGATCCGGGAGGATCTGCAGGTGCCGGTGAAGTTTATCGGTGTGGGCGAGGGGATCGACGACCTGCAGCCCTTTGACCCGGTGCAGTTTGCCGCCGGTCTGTTTGACGAGGCCGGCACGGACGGAGAGGAAAACGCATGAAATTTATCATAGCGACCCATAATGCCCATAAGCTGGCGGAAATGCGCCGGATACTGGCCCCCCTTGGCGTGGAGGCGGTGACCGATACCGAGCTGGGGCTGACCCTGCCGGAGGTAGAAGAGACCGGCACGACCTTTGCGGAGAACGCCTATCTAAAGGCAGCGTCCGCGTGTGCTTTTTCCGGGCTGCCGGCCATCGCGGACGATTCCGGGCTGGCTGTGGACGCGCTGGGTGGCGCACCGGGGGTGTATTCGGCCCGCTATGCCGGCGAAAATGCCACCGACGCCGACCGTGTACGCAAGCTGCTGGCGGCGCTTTCTGCCGTGCCGGCGGACAGGCGGCAGGCGCGGTTCGTTTCTTCGGTGTGCTGTGTGTTCCCGCAGGGGGAGGTGCTGCGTGCCGAGGGGACGGTGGAGGGGCAGATCGCCTTTGCCCCCGCCGGCGAAAACGGCTTTGGCTACGACCCGGTGTTTCTGTGCGGCGAACGCACCATGGCGCAGCTTTCGGCAGCGGAAAAGGATGCCATCAGCCACCGCGGACGGGCGCTGACGGAGTTTTCACGCGTGCTGCGGGCGCATCTGCTCGCGCAGGGACTTTTACAGGAGTGAACAGACAATGGATAAGCAGGCAGTTTACCGCTTTTTGCAGGAGCGGGGGATCCCTTTTGAGATCACCGAGCACGAAGCGGTGTATACCATGGCCGAGCTGGCGGAGGTAGCTGTGCCGTATCCGCAGGCAGATGCCAAAAATCTCTTTGTGCGGGATGATAAACGGCAGAATTACTATCTGATCACCGTGAAAGGGGATAAGCGGGTGGATCTGAAGGCCTTTCGCCGGGCGCAGCAGACCCGTCCGCTGACCTTTGCCTCACCTGAGGAGCTGCAGCAGCTGCTGGGGCTGACGCCCGGCTCTGTCACCCCGCTTGGTGTGCTGAATGAGGCTGAGGCCTGTGTGCAGGTCTTCCTCGACCAAGACTTCTTCGGTGATCCCGATCTGATCGGGGTGCACCCCAACGAAAATACGGCCACCATATGGCTGAAAGCGACGGATCTGGAGACGGTGATCCGGGCGCACGGCAATCCCGTGCAGCGGGTGGCTCTGTAAACCGACCGATGTTTTTTGAAAAAAGGAGACAATAACGGATGCTGACAAGTAAGCAGCGCGCCTATCTGCGCGCACAGGCGAATGCCCTGGAACCGATCCTGCACGCCGGCAAGGGCGGCATTTCGGATACAATGGTCAAACAGGCGGAGGATGCCCTCACTGCGCGGGAACTGATCAAGGGACGGGTGCTGGAAACGGCGCCGGCCACCGCGCGGGATACGGCGGAGGATATTGCCGCCCGCACCGGCGCCGAGGTGGTGCAGGTGGTGGGACGCACCTTTGTGCTGTTCCGGCAGAAGGCGAAAGACTCGCAATACACCCTGCCCCGCAAATGACCGATATATCTGCGGCAGAAAGGAGCCGTGATGACAGCATGAAGAGGATAGCGCTGTTCGGCGGCACCTTTGACCCTATCCACAGCGGCCATGTGGCCATGGCGCGGCGGCTGGCCGACCGGCTGGCGCTGGACACCGTGCTGCTGATGCCGACCTATATGCCGCCGCATAAGCTGCGGGAAAGCATGGCGCCGGCGGCTGACCGGGTGGCCATGTGCCGCCTGGCGGCGCAGGCGGATGCCCGGCTGGCGGTGTCCACACTGGAGATCGACCGCGGGGGCGCCAGCTTCACGGCGGATACGCTGGAGCAGCTTGCCCGCCTGTATCCGGATGCCTGCTGGTATCTGATCACCGGGGCAGATATGTTCTGCACCCTGCACACCTGGTATCATTACCCGGCGATCGCCCGTGCGGCGGTGCTGTGCACGGTGCCCCGCGGGGAGCTGGATGCCGCCCGGCTGCGGCAGTATGCGGCCGGTCTTGCGGCGGATGGCGCCCGGTGTTATGTGGATGAGCAGCCGGTGGAGCCGGTCTCCTCCACACAGATCCGCCGGCTGGCAGCGGCCGGCCGGCCGCTGCACGGCCTTGTGCCGCCGGCGGTGGAGGAGTATATTCACCAACATGGCCTGTATCGGGAGGAAACCGCGATGGAACATTGTACACAGGACGAGCAATTCAGGCAAATCATCCGTGCCCGGCTGGGGGATTACCGCTACCGGCATTCCCTGTGCGTGGCGCAGGAGAGTGCTCGCCTGGCCGAAAAGTACGGAGCTGACCCGGCCAAGCTGTACACGGCGGGTCTGCTGCATGATATCATGAAGGATACCGACCAAAAAACCCAGTTGCAAATCCTGCAGGAGTTTGGTATACTGTTGGACAAAGTGGAGCTGGCGGTGCCGAAGCTGTGGCATGCCCGCACCGGCGCGGCCTTCATCCAGCATGTGCTGGGGGTGGAGGATCCGGTCATCCTGCAGGCGGTGCGCTACCATACCACCGGCCGCGCGGGGATGAGCCTGCCGGAACGGGTGCTGTTTGTGGCGGATTTCACCTCTGCCGACCGGGAATATCCCGATGTGGATACCATGCGCCGGCTGGCGGATGAATCGCTGGAGGCGGCGATGGAATACGGCATTGCCTACACCATACGGGATCTACTGGCACAGTCGCTGCCGGTGCACCCGGATACCCTGGCAGCCTATAACGATATTATCCTGTCGAAAACCGAGGGAGGTCATTTGCATGAGCAGCAATAACAGCCAAAAGCAGGTCAGCCTGGCCGGTGCCGCCATGGGCGGCGCGCATGGCGGCAAGGGCGGCCGCAGCCGTGCGCGCCGTCCCGGCGGGAAGAAGCGCCGCTGGCTGCTGTGGGGCGGCATTGCCGTGCTGGCAGTGGTGGCCATTGTGGGGGTGCAGCTTTACCGGAACCGGGATAAGGGGCCGACCCTCGCGGCGCGCGATTTTATAGAGTATACCTACACGCCGGATGACCGGTGCGGCGATGTTTCGTATTACGCCCTGGGCATCAGCGGCGAGAATGCCGAGGATGCGCTGGATATGACGGCGCTGCTGTGCGTGAACCGGAAAGAGCACAGCACCGCGCTTTTGCAGCTGCCAACGGCCACCTATATCGGCGACGGGGAGACCTTTGCCGCGCAGACGGTAGGGGCAGTATGGGGAAATCCCAAGGCGCTGACCTGGTGCGCCACCTGCCGCGGCCGTGTGGCGGCGGATGCCGTGGAGGACGGCAAGCACACCGTCTGCGGTACGGCGGTGGAGACCCGGACGGGGTCTGCCGCGACCAATTATGCGCAGTTTTTCAATACCCAGCTGGGACTGCCGGTGGATAACTATCTGGTCATCCCGCGCGAGGGGTTGGCTAAGCTGATCGACGCCGTAGGCGGCGTGACCCTGAATGTGGCCGGCAAATTCCGCTGCGGCGAAACCGACTATGAGGCTGGGGTACAGGCGCTGCCCGGCGAGGCGGCGGTGTACTACATCACCCAGTACAATTACAACGGCACCCCCGCCTCGGATATCGAGCGGATGGCGCGCCAGCGCGAGCTGCTGGCGGCGCTGGTTTCCCGGCTGTCGCAGTATAAGCAGGCGGAACTGTTCAATACCGATCCGCGCAAGGCGGATGTGCTGTCCGATGTGATGGCCGGTGCCGCGCCCATCCGGATGGATACCAGCGATTTCGGCAAGGCCCGGCTGATGGGTAAGGGGCACGATGCGGCGGCCAGCGACACCAAATATAACGCTGCGCTGGCAGAATTTGTGCACACGGTGTGCGCCATCCCGCTGGAGAATATGCAGTGCGCGGTGCTGCCCGGCGAGACAGCGAAAAAGGGCGCGGCCACAGTGTGGTCGGCGCACCGGGAGCAGACACTTTCCCTGCTCCGGGAGCAGATGGACCCGGCCGGTCTGCTGCAGGAGGACGCTTTCGGGATCAGTGAGCTTTCCTCCAAGGGCAAATTTGACAGCAGTGTCATCACGCTTGCCTCGGTGCTGACCCCGCAGCCGGAAAAGGCGGAGCTGCAGACGGCGGCAACCACCACAACCACAGCGGCACAGACGGAGGCATCATGAACGAAAAGCTTTTGGCAGCAGCGGTGTATTCGCTGGATAAGCATAAGGCGGAGGAGCTGACGGCGCTGTCCGTGAGCGGCCTGACCGCCGTGGCGGATGTATTTTTGTTGGCCTCCGGCGGCAGTGCCACCCAGGTGCGCAGCCTGGCAGACTACCTTGAGGAGGAGCTGGCAGCGCAGGGACTGCGCCCGGAGCGCAGCGAAGGCTACCGCACCGGCGATTGGATCACGCTGGATTACGGCGATCTGCTGGTGCATATTTTCCGCCGGGAGATCCGGGCGTTCTACGACCTGGAGCACCTGTGGGCGGATGCTGGGCGGATGGATATCCGCCCCTATATGGTACAGGAACACGAATAAGAGGAGATAATGGCTATGACGCGCTACAATCACGCAGAGATCGAGGCAAAATGGCAGAAAATCTGGAACGACGAGCACACCTTTGCGGCGTCGGATGATTACACAAAGCCGAAGTTTTACGCACTGGTGGAGTTTCCCTACCCGTCCGGGCAGGGGCTGCATGTGGGGCATCCGCGTTCCTACACGGCGCTGGATATCGTGGCGCGCAAGCGGCGGCTGCAGGGCTATAATGTGCTGTATCCGATGGGCTGGGACGCTTTCGGCCTGCCCACCGAGAATTTCGCCATGAAGAACCACATCCACCCGGAGATTGTGACCAAGAACAATGTGGCGCGCTTTAAGGCACAGCTGCAGAGCCTCGGCCTCTCCTTCGATTGGGACCGCGAGATCAATACCACCGATCCGGCCTACTATAAGTGGACGCAGTGGATCTTTATCCAGATGTTCAAAAAGGGCCTGGCCTACAAGAAGGAAATGAATGTCAACTTCTGCACTGGCTGCAAGGTGGTGCTGGCCAATGAGGAGGTTGTGAACGGCGTGTGTGAGCGCTGCGGCAGCCCGGTTGTGCACCGCAACAAGAGCCAGTGGATGCTGAAGATCACCGCCTATGCTGACCGGCTGGTGGATGACCTGGATGGCTTGGATTACGCCGATCGCATTGCCACGCAGCAGAAGAACTGGATTGGCCGCAGCTATGGCACAGAGGTGAACTTTGATACCACGGCCGGGCAGGTGCTGACGGTGTATACCACCCGTGCCGATACCCTGTTCGGCGCCACCTATATGGTGGTCAGCCCGGAGCACGCCTGCGTGGATGCCTGGATCGCCGAGGGGCGGCTGCACAATGCCGCCGAGGTGAAGGCCTACCGCGAGGAAGCAGCGCGCAAGTCCGACTTTGAGCGTACGGAACTGAACAAGGAAAAGACCGGCGTGCGGCTGGACGGCGTTATGGGGATCAACCCTGTTACCGGCAAGGAGATCCCGATCTTCATTTCCGACTATGTGCTGGCCTCCTATGGCACCGGCGCCATCATGGCGGTGCCGGCACACGATACCCGCGACTGGGCATTCGCCAAAAAGTTTGGCCTGCCGATCGTGGAGGTGGTTGCCGGCGGCGATGTAGAAAAGGAGGCCTACACGGACTGCGCCAGCGGCGTGATGGTCAATTCCGGCTTCCTGACCGGCAAGACTGTGGCCGAGGCGATCCCCGCCATGCAGGCGTGGCTGGAGGAAAACGGCAAGGGACACAAGAAGGTGAATTTCAAGCTGCGCGACTGGGTCTTTTCCCGTCAGCGCTATTGGGGCGAACCGATCCCGATGGTCAATTGCGAAAAGTGCGGCTGGGTGCCGCTGCCGGAGGACAGCCTGCCGCTGACCCTGCCGGAGCTGAAGGATTTTGAACCGACCACCGATGGCGAAAGCCCGCTTTCCCGCCTGACGGACTGGGTGAATACCACCTGCCCGTGCTGCGGCGGCCCCGCCAAACGCGAAACGGATACGATGCCGCAGTGGGCCGGTTCCTCCTGGTATTATCTGCGGTATATGGATCCGCACAATGATCAGGCGCTTGTCAGCCCGGAGGCGGTGCGCTACTGGGGCCCGGTGGATTGGTACAATGGCGGCATGGAGCACACCACGCTGCACCTGCTGTACAGCCGCTTCTGGTATAAGTTCCTGTACGATATCGGCGCGGTGCCCACCAGTGAGCCGTACCGCAAGCGCACCAGCCATGGCATGATCCTGGGCGAGAATGGCGAGAAAATGTCCAAATCCCGCGGGAATGTGGTCAATCCGGACGAAATCGTGGCGGAATATGGCGCCGATACCATGCGGCTGTACGAAATGTTCATCGGCGATTTTGAAAAGGCTGCCCCGTGGTCAAGCAACAGCATCCGTGGCTGCCGCCGCTTCTTGGAGCGGGTGTGGGTGATGCAGGATAAGCTGCTGCCCGGCGAGGGCATCCGCCCGGCGCTGGAGGTATCCGTGAACAAGACCATCCGCAAGGTGGGCGAGGATATTGAAACGCTGAAGTACAACACCGCCATTGCTGCCATGATGGCGCTGATGAACGACTTTGACCAAAACGGCGGCGTCACCCGCGAGGAATACCGCGTGCTGCTGCTGCTGCTCAACCCCTTTGCCCCGCATATGACGGAGGAGATCTGGGAGCAGCTGCAGTATGGCGGCCAGCTGGCGCATGCGGCCTGGCCGGCCTATGATGAGGCCAAGTGCACCGAGGCCACCGTGGAGATCGCCGTGCAGGTGAATGGCAAGCTGCGCAGCCGCATAGCTGTGGCGGCGGATATCAGCGCAGCAGACGCGCTGGCAGCGGCCAAGGCGGACGCAAAGATCGCCCCGCTGCTGGAGGGGATGCAGCTGGTGAAAGAGCTGTATGTGCCGGGCAAGCTGGTGAATTTGGTGGTAAAACCGGCGTGAAGCCGGGTGTGAAAACCAGGCATAAAGCCGGGCGTGAACCCGGTGGCCCGCTTTTTCACAAAAAGTTTTTGTGAAAAAGCGAAAAACCCCTTGACTGCCGGTGCGGATTTCGTTATAATATTATCTGCATTGTTGCAAATTACCCCTGCCGTATGGCGGAGGGAGGGAATAGTATGTCAGAAGTCCGCGTGAAAGAAAACGAATCTCTGGACAGTGCCCTGCGTCGCTGGAAAAAGTCCTGCGCCCGCTCCGGTGTGCTGGCCGAGGTCCGCAAGAGAGAGCACTACGAAAAGCCTTCCGTAAAGCGCAAAAAGAAATCGGAAGCCGCGCGCAAGAGAAAATACAAATAAGCAAGCGTAGACAAGGCGGGCGGCGTGTGTCGTCCGCCTTGTTCTTATCAGAAAGGGGTGCCTGATGGCTCTGTTTTATCCCACGCTCTACCGCCGCCGCATCACCGACCTGACGCCGGCGGATCTGCGCGCGCTGGGGGTTTCCGGCCTGCTGCTGGATGTGGATAATACCCTGACCACCCACGATTGCCCGGAGCTGGAGCCGGCGGTAACGGCATGGCTTGCCGCCATGCAGGCGGCCGGTTTCCACATGACGGTGGTATCCAATAACTCCCCGCAGCGGGTGGCGCCCTTTGCCGGGCGTATTGGTTTGCCGTTTCAGGCTAAGGCGGCCAAGCCGCTGCCCGGCGGTTACCGTGCCGCCGCCAGGGCGCTCGGTCTGTCACCGCAGCAGTGTGCTGTGATCGGCGACCAGATATTCACGGATATTTTGGGCGCCAATCTGGCCGGCATGCCCTCGGTGCTGCTGGAGCCGATCCAGCCGGAAACACAGCAGAAATTTATTGTATTCAAGCGTCGGCTGGAGCGGCTGCTGCTGCGCTGCCCCCGACAGAGAAAACGCAAGGAGGCGCAACTGCATGGATGAGGCGCGTTTTGGCCCCGCCGGCAACTGTGAGGCTTTTCACGCGGCCGGCTACAAGAGCACAGCACAGATCTTCGGCTTTCTGGCCGGCTATGGTCTGAATGCCTATGAATACCAGTGCGGCCGCGGTGTGCGGCTGGGGGAGACGGCTGCGGCCGAGATCTGCCAGCAGGCGGCGCAGTACGGCGTGCGGGTGTCGCTGCATGCTCCCTACTTCATTTCGCTGGCGTCGGAGGATCCGCAGAAGCGGGAAAATAGCGTACGCTACATTTTGGACAGCGCCCGCGCGGTGGTCATGCTTGGCGGCGATCGCATTGTGGTGCACCCCGGTGGGCTGGGCGGCCGCAGCCGGGAGGAGGCAACGGCGCTGGCCACCCAGACCCTGCTGCAGGCGCAGCAGGCGCTGGATGATGCCGGGCTGGGCAGTGTGCACATCTGCCCGGAGGTGATGGGGAAGATCAACCAGCTTGGCGATTTGGAGGAGGTGCTGACCTTCTGCCTGGCGGAGAAGCGGTTTCTCCCCTGTGTGGATTTTGGCCATCTGAACAGCCGCACCGGCGGCTCATTGGATAGCCGTGCTGCTTTCGGTCGGGTGCTTGACCGCATTGGCGAGGTGCTGGGACAGGAGCGGCTACAGAGCTTCCATGTGCACTTTTCAAAGATTGAGTACACTGCCGGCGGGGAAAAACGGCACCTGACCTTCGCCGATACAGCATTCGGTCCGGAGCCGGCGCTGCTGATGGCGGAGCTGGCCCAGCGCGGGCTGACCCCAACGGTCATCTGCGAATCCGCCGGCACCCAAACGGCGGATGCCGCCGCCATGCAGCGCGCCTACCGCGCCGCGCTGGCCGCGCAGCAGCCACAGCAATAAAGAGATAAAGCAAAAAGGACAGCGTTGCACTTACCGCAACGCTGTCCTTTTGTCGTTTTATCCAGGCCTTGTTCAGCCCCGCAATCTGTCGATCAGATACTGGACGCACTGCTTGTCCTTTTCGGACAGTCCCGAAACATCCACGGTTTCACTTTTATCTATCCCCAGCAGGATATCTGTGCTGATATGGAGCGCTTTTGAGAGTTTGACCAGCACCTCTAATGACGGCGTTCTGTCTCCAACCTCATAAAAGCTGATGACGCTGTTTTTGACACCGATAAGGCTTGCCAGCTCTTTTTGCGTCAGCTTTCGCTCCTTGCGGAGCCGACGCAGCCTGTCACCGAATTCTACCATACCGTACACCTCAATTCTACTATTATTCTAAATGTTTTGGTTATACATATGGTGGAATATCTAATCTATAAATTACACTTAATAGTTGACTTTTAGAAAATCCGGTGGTATACTGTTGCCAGAAAATGCCCATCGTTTTTTGAAAGGAACAAAAAATCATGAAAAAAGCCTTAGCCGTATGCCTGATCCTTGCCTTTGCCGTATCCCTTGCCGCCTGTAAGAAAGGCAGCACCAGCAGCGACAGCTCCGATACCAGCGGCGTTTTGCTGCCGGCCGAGCAGAGCGAAGCGGACACCTCCGCGGAGCAAACGAGCGATGCTGCTCCCGAAAGCGGAGCGGAGAGCCAAGCCGCGCCGGTCTCCTCCGGCACAGCGCCCGATAAGAAGCCCACGCCGCCCAAAACAACCGCGCCGCAGGGCATCAGCAGCCAGCCGGAGCAGAATACCCCGCCGCAGGATCCAGGCAGCAGCACACAGCCCACGCAGCCGGAAAAAAGCACGAAAGGTAATCCTAAAACGGATTTCAAATTCGGGAAATATGTTGCCCGGTTTTTTGACAATAACAATCAGTCCTACCACATTGTTTCCCTGGAGTTTTATCAGGAGTATGAGGGCGTTGAATACATCCGGGATAACTATTACACGAAAGAGTACCTCAAAAAGCTGTATCAACAAAGAGGGGAAACATTTGACGAGCAGGGCTTTTATCACGAAAGCGAAAAAACATTAAACGGCATTACCTACTATGCCATCGGTGATTTTGAGCTTTTGGCCGAAGCATATGAAATGACCGATACGGTAATCAAGGTCAGCAGCGGCAGCCCGGACAAGTGGGATGAAGTGTCGCTTAACCCCGACGGTACGCTGGTTCTCGAAAGAAACAGCGATACCGTAAATGCCCCCATCGGTACGGTCTTTACCCGGGCTGAATAACCCAAAACAGGCGATCCTCCCGCGGCTTGCGGGAGGATTTTTTGTGCCTGTTTCTGTAGGAAAAGAGACATAACCGCCGTGTTCTGCCTCTTTGCGGCGTTACTGCACAAGGTAGAAAAGCGCAATTTGCGTAAAAAATTCCGGAAAAAGGCTTGCAATCTGCTGCCGGATAGGGTAGAATAACACATAGTAAGAAAATGGAGGAATTTATATATGGTATCAGCAGGCGATTTTCGCAACGGTGTCACCTTTGAGATGGATGGCAGCGTGTATCAGATCATCGAGTTTCAGCATGTGAAGCCCGGCAAGGGCGCGGCCTTTGTCCGCACCAAGATCCGCAATGTGATTGCCGGTACGGTGGTGGAGAGAACCTTCAACCCGACCGACAAATATCCGACGGCGTATATCGAGCGCAAGGAAATGGAATATTCCTATAACGACGGCGATCTGTACTATTTCATGGATCCTGAGACCTTTGAGCTTATGCCGATCAACTCCAGTGAGCTGCCGGATAACTTCAAATTCGTCAAGGAGAACATGATCTGCCGCATCATGTCCTATAAGGGCAAGGTGTTTGGCGTGGAGCCGCCGAACTTTGTGGAGCTGCAGGTCACCAAGACTGACCCCGGCTTCAAGGGCAATACCGCCACCAACACCACCAAGCCGGCCACCCTGGAGACCGGTGCCGAGGTGCGTGTGCCGCTGTTTATTGATGAGGGCGAAATGATCCGCATTGATACCCGCACCGGCGAGTATATGGATCGCGCCTGATCATACACAACCCGTTTGCTGTTAGGAGGTAACAAGAATGACGACAACGGAAAAGGTAGCCTATATGAAGGGCCTCATGGAAGGCATGAAGGTGGACGATTCCACCAATGAGGGGCGTCTGTTCAAGCTGATCGCCGATATCCTGGATGATATGTCCAAGGATGTGGCGGATCTGCAGGACTACACTGCGGAGCTGACCGAGCAGGTCGACGCCGTGGACGAGGATCTGAACACCCTCGAGGAGGATTTCTACGAGGACTGGGACGAGGATGAGTGCGACGGCTGCCCCGGCTGCGACGGCGATGGGGACGAGGAATACTACGAGGTCACCTGCCCCAGCTGCGGCGAGGAATTCGAAGTGGACGAGGACACCCTGCTGGATGGCAGCGTGGAGTGCCCCAACTGCGGCGAGACGCTGGAGTTCGAGCTGGATGAGGACGAGGATGAGGACGGCGAGCAGGAGTAATTGCTCCATGCCTAAACTCTGAACCGATCCCCTGCATAAGCGAAGTAAGCCCCCGGACGGAAATACCGTCCGGGGGCTTTTCTGCGTTTTTCTTGCGGGTATCTGCTGCGGCGGTCGGGGCCTACCGGTGGTGGAAAGGCTCGGTGGGTCGATATCCCTCAAAGATGCAGCCGGTAAACCCCTGCGCCACCGCCGCCCGCTGCTCCTGCTGCGTGCGCAGCGTCCAGGCCAGCATGGGGGGATGGTACAGCCACCGGCACAGCCGCACGGATAGCTCTGGCCGGTCACGGAACCGGTACGCGATGAAATCCGGCCGGGTGAGCAGGTTGGTCAGCAGCATGGAGAGCGGCTGGCCGCGCCGCAGACATGGGCGCATGGCCAGCAGGCCGCGGCGCACCTGTGGGTGGTGCCGGCGGAACCAGTAGAGTGTCCGGGGGTCAAAGCTTTCAATGCATAGTGCGCCGGGATAGGCGGCCAGCAGCGGCCATGCGGCCGTATACAGTGCCCACCCGCCCTGCTTCAATTCGCACACTACCGGTGTATCGCCCAGCACTGCCAGCACATCCCGCAGCAGCGGAATATGCGCGGTGCTGCCGAGGACAGGCAGGCGGCTTAGCTGCGCATAAGACAGGGCACTCACGCGTGCACGGGTGCCGCATAGCCGGGTCAGCTCATTATCGTGTACCACCACCACCTGCCGGTCGGCCGTCAGCCGGATATCCAGCTCCACTGCCACGCCGGCCTGCCGGGCGCGGCGGAAGGCCGGCAGGGTGTTTTCCGGTGCTTCAGCCGTGCCGGTGTGCAGCCCACGGTGGGCGATCGGCAGGCGGTCAAACGGAGCAATGCTGCGCGGCCGCCCCGGATACAGCAAAAGCGGCCATGTCAGCAGCGCTGCCGGGATGAGTACCGGAAGCCACAGTGCTTTCATGGCCGCTTCTCCTTTCTGGTTTCAGGCGGGTCAGTCCCTGTCGCAGCAGGGATCGGGTTTGACCACAACAGGATCCGGGGTGGTGTCCGGTGCGGTGGCGTCGCCCAGCCCGGAGGCCTCGCTGAACAGCACATCGCGTGTGACGGCCTGCACGGCATCGGTGGGCACAATGATCTTGGAGGCACGGCCGTCGGCCATGCGCACCAGGGCATCGTATTTTTTTAGCTCCAGCACGGCGGGGTCGGCGCCGGCCTCCCGCAGCATCCGGATGCCGTCGGCCTCTGCCTGCCGCGCCAGCAGCACGGCCTTGGCCTCGCCTTCGGCGCGGGCGATGCAGGCATCGCGCTCACCCTCAGCGGCCAGCACGGCGGCGCGCTTTTCACCCTCGGCACGGGTGATGGCGGCAGCCTTGTGCCCTTCGGCCTGCAGCAGCGTCTCGCGGCGGTCGCGCTCCGCTTTCATCTGCTTCTCCATCGCCATCTGGATCTCTTTTGGTGGGATGATATTCTTCAGCTCTACGCGGCCCACCTTGATGCCCCACTGATCGGTGGCCTCATCCAGGATGGCGGTCATTTTGCCGTTGATGGTATCGCGGGAGGTGAGGGTGCCGTCCAGCTCCAGCTCACCGACGAGATTACGCAGGGTGGTGGCGGTCAGGTTGGCCAGCGCGTTAACGGGGTTGACTACGCCGTAGGTATACAGCTTGGCATCAAATATACGGTAGTAGACGACGGTGTCAATCTGCATGGTCACATTATCCTTGGTGATGACCGGCTGCGGGGGCGAGTCCAGCACCTGCTCCTTGAGGGTGATCCGCTTAGAGATGCGCTCCAGGAAGGGAATCTTGACATGCAGCCCGGCCGACCAGGTGGTCTTGTACTTGCCAAGAAATTCGATCACATACTGCGAGGCCTGCGGCACGATGCGGATATTGGTGAAGATCAGCAGCAAAACAAGGGCCAGCAGGATGAAGAGAACATACTCCATAGGGGATAACACGCTCCTTTGATAGTAGATAGTATTGACCAACTGAGACCATCTTATCATATGCGGTGAAAAATAGCAATAAGGACGGTGAAAAATCGTTTCACCGTCCTGTATATGCACGATTTTATGGGATCTGCCGATTGTTTGCCGGTCATTTTTCGATTGCGGCTTTTCGGGAGGTGATGCTCCTCAGAATTTCGGTATCAAATTTGGCCTGGCGGTCGTAGGTATAGAGGCCATTGGTCTCCTGCTCCACATCCGTCAGCTGGGTATAGCAGAAGGCGCAGATATGCGGATTGTCCAAAAGCGCATCAACCAGCCCTTTGTAGCGTGCCAAAAAGGCCTGCGTGTCCTCCGGCGTGGATCCGTACCCCCAGCTGTCTTTGCCGTTGCTCGCTTTGGGATCCCAGGGAATTCCGCCAAATTCGCTGACAAAGCAGATATCCCCGGACTTTTTCATCACCTGTGAGTGCGGCGTGTTATCCGAAAGATATTCGGCTTCTCCGCCCTCGGCCAGTGGCAGATACTTGTTGCGGAAGGTTGCGGGATCACCGCAATAATCGTGTACATCCATCATATCGTAGGTTCCGGCAACATGGCACCAGCCGGAGTTGTCGATAAACAGCCTGGTCGGGTCATAAAGCTTGGTCATACGGAAGAGCATGGCGGCCAGCTCCGGGTCAATGTCCAGCTGCGTTTCGTTCAGCGGGCACCAGCCGATGATGGCGGGGTGGTTGTAATCCCGTTCGAGAACCTCCAGCCATTCCGGCAGACAGCCTTTGTAGGCAGCCTCCCGGGAAACATCCAGCCCCCAGTTGGGGTATTCGCCCCAAACAAGGTAGCCCAACCGGTCACAATGATACAGGAACAGTGGTTCAAACACCTTCTGGTGCAGCCGCGCACCGTTGAAGCCCATGGCCTTGGAGCGCTCGATATCCTGTATCAGCTCCTGCTCGTTCGGTGCAGTATATATGCCGTCCGGATAGAATCCCTGATCCAGGATCAGCCGCTGAAACAGCGGTTTCCCATTCAGATAGGTCTTGTAATCGCGGAAAGCGATTTCCCGCATACCAAAGTAGCTTTGCACCGTGTCTTCGCCAAGGGTGAGCGTGATATCGTAAAGATTTGGCGTCTGCGGCTCCCACAGCTGCAGCTCCTGCAGGGGCAGCTGCAGCTCCAGGTGGTTCCAGTCCACCCGGAGAGTCTTTTCGCCGACCGCTTTGCCGTGGAAGGTCGCTTTTGCGGAAAAAGGCAGGCCCTCCGCGCCGTCAAAGGTCGCCTCGATTTTCAGTGCACATTCAGCGATACACGGCGTCATTTTGACGCTTTTGATGTATGCTGCCGGCGTGTTTTCCAGCCACACCGTCTGCCAGATGCCGGTCGTCCGCGTATAGAAGCAGCCGTAGGAGTAATATTCAGGGCTTTGCTTGCCGGAGGGAATGGCACCCGAGCGTGTATCATCCTCAGCGAAGACCGTTATGCGGTTTTCGCCGTCCGTCAGCGCGCGTGTGATCTCAAAGCAGAAGCTGCTGTAACCGCCTGTGTGCCGGCCGACCGGCTGCCCGTTGATAAACACCTTTGTCCGATAGTCGCAGGCGCCGATGTGGACAAAGCTGCGCCGCCCGGTCTGCTGCCATTCCGCCGGAAGGGTAAATGTGCGTGTGTACCAGACGCCGCGCATGAAATCGGTGTGCGCAATACCCGAAAGCCGGCTTTCCGGGCAGAAAGGAACCTGGATCTTCCGGTCGAACTGTTTCGCGTTCTGGAAATCCCGTTCTTCTCCGGTCAAAGCCTGGTCAATGGTAAAATCCCATTCGCCGTTCAGATTGATCCATGTGTTGCGCCGGAACTGCGGCCGGGGGTATTCCTGTCTATAAGCTGTGTCTGCCATGTTGTCTGCCTCCCTGTATCCTGTGTGTGATATAGCTATATGGGCATTGTACTATGGGCATACAGGGTTGACAAGGCATTGCCCTCTTTTTGAATTGTATTCCACAGGATTTCACTTGTATTATACAAGAATGGGGGCTTGTCCCTTGCGCTGCCGGCGCCGATGTGATAGAATACGAGGCAAACGGACGGACAAGGAGAAGCATCATGAAGTATCTGCTGTTTGACCTGGATGGGACGCTGACCGATCCCGGCGAGGGCATCACCAACGCTGTGCGGTATGCGCTGGAGCGCTTCGGGCTCCGCGTGGCGCGGCGCGAGGAGCTGTATCCGTATATCGGGCCGCCGCTGACGGACTCCTTCCAGCGCTATCATGGGCTGACGCCGGAGCAGGCGCAGCAGGCACTGGCCTGGTATCGGGAATATTATGCGGATACCGGCATTTATGAGAACGCCCCCTATCCCGGTATTGCGGCCTTTTTGGCCGGACTGCAGCGGGAGGGCTACACCCTGCTGGTCGCCACCTCCAAGCCGGAGGAGTTTGCTGCGCGCATCCTGCAGCACTACGGACTGGAACGGTATTTTGCCTTTGTGGGGGGCAATGACCTGCAGGAAAGCCGACCGGATAAGGCGGCGGTGATCGCCCATGTGCGGCGCCAGTACCCAGCGCTGACTGCGGCAAACGCCCTGATGATCGGCGACCGGGAATACGATGTGGCCGGCGCGGCCGAAAACGGCCTGCGCACGGTCGGTGTGCTGTATGGCTACGGCAGCCGGGAGGAGCTGCAGCGGGCCGGTGCGGCGGCGGTGGCCGCCGATCTGCCGCAGCTGGCCGCCGTGATCCACCGGCTGCTGCCGGCGTGATTGTTCACAGTTTATTTGCAAACCGCTCATATCCGGGACACGCCCTTTTTGTATACTCATACCGTGCGCTATCCGTCCCCGGCAGTCCTGTCCGGCGCGGATAGCCGATGGTATGATGAAAAGGGTGTGTTTTCTTTTGATACTGGAGAAAAAAGCGCAGTATTCTTCCTTTAAGCTGGTGCAGGAGCAGGTGGCCTCCGAGGCGGTGCCGCCGGAGCTGCTGAAGGAGCTGTACCGCCGGCAGCTGATCTACCGCGGCGGCCTGCGGGAGGTGTGTACCTGCCTGGAATTCATCGACGACCAATTCCATGCGGAATATGACCACAATCCCATCCACCACATGGAATGCCGGATGAAAAGCATGGACAGTATTCTGGAAAAGGCGCGCCGCCGCGGCTGCGAGATGACCGCCGACAGCATCTGCGGCACGGTGCGGGACATTGCCGGTGTGCGGGTGATCTGCAATTACATCGACGATGTGTACCGGCTGGCGGAGCTGCTGATGAAGCAGGAGTGCTATACGGTGGTAAAGGTGCGGGACTATATCCGCCAGCCAAAGGAGAACGGCTACCGCAGCCTGCATATCGTGGTGCAGCTTCCGGTGCAGGCAACGGATGGCACCCATACGGTACCGGTGGAGATCCAACTGCGCACGGTGGCCATGGATGCATGGGCAAGCCTTGAACACGAAATGATCTATAAATCCAACCGTTCGGCTGTGGAGATCGACCGGATGAAGCTGAAGATCTGCGCCGATGAGCTGGCCGGCGTGGACCGGTATATGCAGGAAATCTATAAGGAAATGACCTGAAAGCACAAACAAATCCGCCGTTTTTTCGTAAAAAATCTGGACTTTTTCCCTTTACAACATTCCGCAACTGTGCTATTATTTTAATTGGTGTGTTTGGAACGCGGTTTTTGCCGCAGTTCTGTGCAAGAAGCCAAATATTTTATTCCTTAAAGGAGGACAATATCTATGGCAAGAAAGTTCAAGACCATGGACGGTAACAACGCTGCGGCACATGTTTCCTATGCGTTTACCGAGGTTGCGGGTATCTATCCGATCACCCCTTCCAGCCCCATGGCCGACTATGTGGACCAGTGGGCGGCTGCTGGCCAGAAAAACATCTTCGGCACGACGGTCAAGGTGGCGGAGATGGAGTCTGAGGCGGGTGCTTCCGGTACGGTGCACGGCTCTTTGGCGGCCGGCGCGCTGACCACCACCTACACGGCCTCGCAGGGTCTTCTGCTGATGATCCCCAATATGTACAAGATCGCCGGTGAGCTGCTGCCCTGCGTGTTCCATGTGTCGGCACGCTGCGTTGCCTCCCATGCGCTGAACATTTTCGGCGATCATTCCGATGTGTATGCCTGCCGGCAGACCGGCTTTGCCATGCTGGCAGAGACCAACCCGCAGGAAGTCATGGACCTCGGTGCGGTGGCTCATCTGGCGGCAATCAAGGGGCGCGTGCCGTTCCTGAACTTCTTTGATGGCTTCCGTACCTCCCATGAGATCCAGAAGATCCAGGTGTGGGATTATGCCGACCTGAAGGAAATGTGCGATATGGACGCGGTCGAGGCGTTCCGCAAGCGCGCACTCAACCCCGAGCACCCGGTGATGCGCGGTTCCCATGAGAACGGCGATATCTTCTTCCAGCACCGTGAGGCCTGCAACAAGTATTACGATGCCGTTCCCGGCATTGTGGAAGAGTACATGCACAAGGTCAATGAGAAGCTGGGCACCGATTATCAGCTCTTCAACTACTACGGCGCACCGGATGCTGACCGCGTGATCGTGGCCATGGGCTCCATCTGCGATGTGGCGGAAGAAGTGATCGACTACCTGACCGCCAAGGGCGAGAAGGTCGGCCTGGTGAAGTGCCGCCTGTACCGTCCCTTCTGCGCGGACAAGCTGTCTGCGGCGATCCCCGAGACGGTGAAGAAGATCGCCGTGCTGGATCGTACCAAGGAGCCCGGCGCGCTGGGCGAACCGCTGTACATGGATGTGGTGACCGCTCTGGCCACCCAGGGCCGCGGTGCCATCCGTGTGATCGGCGGCCGTTACGGCCTCGGTTCCAAGGACACCCCGCCGGCCAGCGTGTTTGCTGTGTATGATGAGCTGGCGAAGGCGGAGCCGAAGCATCAGTTCACCCTCGGCATTGTGGACGATGTGACCGGCCTCTCCCTGGAGGAGAAGGAGTCCCCCAATACCGCAGCTGAGGGCACCATCGAGTGCAAATTCTGGGGTCTGGGCGGCGATGGTACCGTTGGCGCCAACAAGAACTCCATCAAGATCATCGGTGATCATACCGACAAGTATGTGCAGGCGTACTTCCAGTACGACTCCAAGAAGACGGGCGGTATCACCATCAGCCACCTGCGCTTTGGCGATAAGCCGATCAAGAGCCCCTACTACATCAACAAGGCTGACTTTGTGGCCTGCCACAATCCGTCCTATGTGATCAAGGGCTACAAGATGGTCAACGATGTGAAGCCCGGCGGCGTCTTTATGATCAACTGCCAGTGGAACGCGGAGGAGCTCAACCAGCATATGCCGGCTGAGGCCAAGCGCTACATCGCCAAGAACAACATCCAGCTCTACACCATCAACGCCATCGATCTGGCAATCGAGATCGGTATGGGCAAGCGCACCAACACCATCCTGCAGTCGGCGTTCTTCACGCTGGCCAAGGTTATGCCGCAGGAGGATGCGATCCGCTACATGAAGGAGAAGGCGGAGGCCTCCTACCTGAAGAAGGGCCGCGATGTGGTGGAGATGAACTGGAAGGCCATCGACGCCGGCGCCACCGCCTTTGTAAAGGTGGATGTGCCTGCTGATTGGGCAACGGCAGAGGATAAGCCGGTTGCCGCCACCGAGAATGGCCCGGCCAAGCTGATCAAGCAGGTTGATACCATCATGAAGCCGGTTGGCAAGATGGACGGCGACAGTCTGCCGGTCTCGGCCTTTGTGGATCATGTGGACGGCACCTTCGAGCAGGGCGCCGCTGCGTATGAGAAGCGCGGCGTGGCCGTGATGGTTCCGGAGTGGAACCCCGATACCTGCGCCAAGTGCAACAAGTGCGCGTTTGTCTGCCCCCATGCCACCATCCGTCCGTTTGCGCTGGATGAGGCTGAGGTGGCTGCGGCTCCCGCCAACATGAAGAAGGCGCCGAAGCCGGTCATCAAGACCAACTACACCTACACGCTGGCCGTTTCCCCGCTGGATTGCATGGGCTGCGGCGTGTGCGTGGGCGTTTGCCCGACCAATTCGTTGAAGATGGTGGCGCAGGAGAGCCAGCTGGCGGAGCAGGATGTGTTCGATTACTGCGTGGAGAAGGTTTCCGAGAAGCCGGAGACCACCGGTACCACCGTGATCAGCAGCCAGTTCAAGAAGCCGCTGCTGGAATTCTCCGGTTCCTGCGCCGGCTGCGCGGAGACCTCGTATGCCCGCCTGATCACCCAGCTCTTCGGTGAGCGGATGTATATTTCCAATGCTACCGGCTGCTCCTCCATCTGGGGCGGCCCTGCGGCCACCTCTCCGTACACCACGGCGAAGAACGGCCATGGCCCGGCCTGGGCGAACTCCCTGTTTGAGGATAACGCCGAGCACGGTTATGGTATGTACCTCGGCCAGAAGGCTATCCGCAGCCGTCTGATCGACGAGGTGAAGGAGATCGCCGCTTCGGATAAGGCGCCTGAGGCAGTTAAGACTGCCTGTGCCGCGTATCTGGATACCTTGGACGATGGCAAGACGAACGGCGCGGCTGCCGATGCACTGGTTGCCGAGCTGGAGAAGCTGGATTGCGACTGCGCGGCCCGCAAGGATATTCTGACCTACAAGGAGTATCTGTCCAAGAAGTCCGTGTGGATCTTCGGCGGCGACGGCTGGGCGTACGATATCGGTTTCGGCGGCCTGGATCATGTGCTGGCACAGGGCCAGGATGTGAATGTGATGGTCTTCGATACCGAGGTGTATTCCAACACCGGCGGTCAGGCTTCCAAGGCGTCCAATATCGGTCAGGTGGCACAGTTTGCCGCTGCCGGTAAGGCCATTGCCAAGAAGAGCCTGGCGGAGATCGCCATGAGCTATGGCTACATCTATGTGGCACAGATCGCGATGGGCGCAGATATGAACCAGACCATCAAGGCGATTGCCGAGGCCGAGGCCTATCCGGGTCCGTCCCTCATCATCGGCTACGCCCCCTGCGAGATGCACTCCATCAAGGGCGGCATGGTCAACTGCCAGGCCGAGATGAAGAAGGCTGTGGATTGCGGCTACTGGAATATGTTCCGCTTCAACCCGGCTGCCAAGGCGGAGGGCAAGAACCCCTTCACCATGGACAGCAAGGCGCCCACGACCAACTATCGTGACTTCATCATGGGTGAGGCGCGTTACTCTTCTCTGACCCGTTCCTTCCCGGATCGTGCAGAGACCCTGTTCACCAAGGCGGAAGAGACCGCCAAGGCTCGCTACGAGCATCTGCTCCGTTTGGGCGAGCTGTATGCGCAGAATGTGTAAGCTTTCTGTGTAGCCACTGTGGCACGCGCCAGCGTGTGACAGCGGCATGGTGCAAAACAGCCCGGCAGGGGCGTTGTGTTTTTCAACACAACGCCCCTGCTTTTTCCTTTTTTGACAAATCGACAGGCTTTTCCCTGGATATTAGAAATTTTGGGTTATATTGTCGAAAATAATCGCGAAAAAACGAAAGAAAATGTGTAAAATGTACATATAAATTCTTGACAGTGTGGAAAGTTTCTGTGATAATATACTTGCTACCGAACGACCGGACAAGACTCCCCCTTGAATGGCCGGTGCCGGTAAGTATAGAGAGGAAAGAAGGCTATGCATGAGCACAAACACATTTTCGCGCAGAAAACGATCCACCGCCGGTGCACTGGCGTTTGTCCTGCTGGTGACAACGCTGCTGGCGGTGCTGCCCTCCGGCGTGTTCGCCGGGTCACAGAAGACAGCGGATGCCCGCCTATTTGCTGCACAGGACTATGAAAGCTTTGCGGTAGGGGACAAAAATTACTATACCACATACAATTCCTACGGTATCCACGGAAACGGTTCCGGGCGTGAGGTGTCATCCGCTCATGCCCATGCCGGCGGCGGTGCGGACGCTGCCGGGACCGGCCGTGCTGTCCGCCTGACGATGAACCAGACGCGGGACACCAATGTGGCACAGCTGGCAGTGGTCGACGCGGAGAAAAACACCCCGGCCGTGACCGCCGGAGAGAATTACCTGCTGTCTTTCTGGGCTTATCTGGATGATGCGGCGCAGCAGGAAATTACATACCATGTGCACACGGCCCGCAATGTGGACAGCCTGACGGTCGGCTTCCACTGCGAAACGGAAAAAACCATTACCATGCCTGCCGGCAGCTGGCAATATATCACCCTGCCGGTGGAGAATGTGGCCGCGGATGATCCGACCGGCTCCTGGTACCTGACGATCGGCGCGACCTTTGCCGGTGCTGACACCAGCAATATCCGCTACCTGTTTGTGGATGATGTGGAGGTGCGCACCTACACGGCGCAGGCAGCGCTGCAGGATATGGAGCTGTATGCCGACGGACAGGAGCTGGCGCTGAGCACCACGCACGGTACGGCGCAGATCTCCCGTGAGCGCAACCATACTCCCGGCGGTTTGCAATCGGTGCGGGTCACGGCGACCACCTCCGCCGGCGGCATTCGGCCGCAGATGGTGCTGCGGCAGGCCGATGGCACCCCCATGCGTGTGGAGCAGGGGGGCAACTATACGCTTTCCTTCTGGGTCTATTGCCCGGCCGAGGCAACGGACAGGCAATTCCGGTATTGGCTGTGTGCGACCGATTCGGCCGAAGCCTTCGCCGATACGACGGCGAAAAACGCTGCCCTGGTATATGAAGGCGCCGATATTCCGGTGCTGCAGGCCGGCTGGACGCAGATTGTGGCCGAGATCGAGGATTGCGCCCATGCCGGGGCGTTGCGGCTTGGCGTAACCTCGCCATCTGCCGCGGCCGCCACACCGGCCATGTTCTATCTGGACGATTTCACGCTCACCCGGCAGGCCGACCGGATTGATTATGAAACCGCGGAGACGGTGACCAATCTTGGTAAATCCGGCAGGGCGGAGCTTTCCACCGCGCAGAACCATACGCCGGGCGGAAGCAAATCTGTCAAGCTGACCTCCCGCACCTATAATGGCTGGGAGCGTGCGCAGATCATGCTGCAGCAGGCGGATGGCCGGTATCTGCAGCCGGAGCGGCTGAAGGACTATCAGCTGTCGTTCTATGTGTATGTGCCCTCCGGGCAGACCGGTGAGCTGCGGTTCTGGATCTGTGCGACAGAGGCTGATACAGTGTTTCAGGCGTCCACAGAGAAGAACACCTGCGTGCTGTACGAGATGAACAGCGGCGATGTGCCGGTGCGGGATGCATGGTATCGGTACACTGTGCCGCTGAGTAGCGTCAGCTGGAAGGACGGGGGCAGCTACGGACCGTATCTGCGTCTGGGCGTTACTTCCTCCAGCGTTTCCTCGGCAGGCTTTACCTGCTATGTGGACGATGTGGTGCTGCGGGAGATCTGCACGCCGGCAACCACCGAAAACTACGAGACCTTTGCGGTAGGCGCCAATGCGGTGCAGGGGAATGGCTCCGGCCGGGAGATTTCGGCGGCGCACGCGCACGCCGGCAATGGCGCGGATACCCAGCAGGGGCGCGCCGTGCGGCTGAAAATGAACCAGACAAGCGCCGGCAACCATGCCCGCACGGTGATCTTTTCGGCCGGGCAGGCGGCCAGCTTCCGCACTGGTGCCCGATATGCTGTTTCCTTCTGGTGCTACTGGGATCCTGCGGAGAACAGCGTGGAGGATACCCGCACCGAAACAAGCCTGCGCATCACCGCAGCGGTGGGCAGCGTGGATAACCCGCAGCAGGTGTTTGGCAACCATGTCAATGGAGCCGAGGGCAGCGCGCCGGCGGAACTCAAGGCGGGTCAGTGGCAGCAGGTAACGGTGGTTACTCAGCCGATCGCCGGGGTCAATGGCGGCGAGACAACAAATCTGACGCTCGGCGCCCTGTTCTCCGGCGCGTCCGAGGACAACATGAAGTACCTGTATGTGGATGATGTGTCGGTTATGCCGTTTGGCCAGTGGAGCGAGGATGGTCTGACCGATGCTGTCAGCGCCGGCAATGGCGGCCTACTGTATATGGACGGCGCCAGCGCCGTTTACTGGAGCGAGAGCCGCGGTGAGGCCTGTACGGCGGTGCGCCTGGTGGGCGAATTTACGGTGCTGGCAGGTGACCGGACGGTGGCTGTTGGTGCGGGCTCCGGCTGGAGCATCCGGGAGCGCGGTATCCTGCTGGGGGATGCCGGAACACTGCCGGAGCAGCTGGTGTGCGGCAATGAGCAGGTGCAGTGCATCCGCACCACCGGCGTCGGCCTGCAGAACTGCTGGAGCTATGATGCTGCAAGCGGCCGCGTGACCTATACCGCGCTGGTGAAGAACATCACGCAGACGCAGAAGGACACGCTGCTGCGCTATCGGGCCTATCTGGTGCTGGATGTCGGCGGCACGGCGTTCACGGTGTACTCGGGCGTGTGCAGCTTCAGCGCACAGCAGCTGTACAACCAGTACTGCAGCACCACAGGGGAGGCGCCGACCTGGTTTGAGGGGGCGGCTCCCGGCGAGAGCGGGGATACCCTCTCGCTGCTGGATGGTCTGGACAGCCGCTTCCGCGTGGTCTATCCCACCGGGGATACTGTGGGGCAGATCATAGCCGAAAAGCTGCAGACCGCTCTGCAGGAGCTGCTGGGCGAATTCCAGCCGGTGGACTGCGTGAGCGACGAGCAGCCGGATAACGGCGGCTACGAGATCCTGATCGGCAATACCAACCGCACGGAGGATGATGCGGCGGCCGCCTGGCTGGCGGCAAAGGACGCCAAATACAATGCGGCGTTCCTGGTGCGCATGAACGGCAAGAAGCTGCTGCTGCAGGCCAAGGATACCGACGACGATGTGAAATATGCCTATGCACTGGAGCTGGCGACCGATTGGCTTGTGGAAACCTGTCGGGAGGATCTGTGCATCTCCAGAACCCTGGACTACTATTCTGCGGCGGCCTCGGAGGCCAGCACCGGCGCGCCGCTGCTGCAGGTGGATGCAACCGGCAATAACCTGCTGAACAATGCGCAGATCATTGTGGAGCGCTATCCCTCCTATATGGCGCTGACCGCGGCAAAGGAGCTGCAGCGTGCCATCGCCCAGCTGAGCGGGCAGTATATTGCCATTGTGAAATACGATGGCTCGGTGGAGCATACCACCGGCGTCAGCCTGATCGTCGGTCCCAAGCAGGGAGCGGTCAAGGCGGTCTATGCGACCGAGGAGCCGGCCCCGGCGGCAGCCACCACCGGTGCGGGCAATGACGATGATACCTTCTCCCTCGAAACGCACAAGCCCGGCCAGGTGATCTCCGCCGGCGGCAATGGGCTGCTGACGGATGTGGGCACGGATGGCTACCGCATCAGCGTGACCGGCCACTGGCCGGACTGGAATGTGCAGGTCAATGGCGGTTCGCCGGCGGCGATCAATGCCGGCGTGCAGGAGCTGATTGCCGGCCTGCAGGCCACCGGCAGCAGCGGCGCCACCCGCACGGGGGCCAATACCGGGGACCATGCGCTGAGCGATGGCTACGGTGTGGCGTTCTTTGATGAATTCGAGTATACCTCGGCAGAGGAGATCCAGCAGCGCTGGACCATTGATGGCGGCGGTGCCGGCCAGGGCTGTACGATCGTGACGGAGGCCTATGCGGCGGCCGGGTATGATCCGGCAGTGTTCGGGTATACCCCCTACGGCCCGGATGAGAACGGCGACTATTGGGATTGGCAGTCCCGCCCGGCCATTTGGGGCACGGACGGCACCTACTATGCCCAGGGCGGCTACCTGTACGAATATACCCGCAAGGCGCAGGATGGCTACTGGGCGGTGCGCGCCACCGGGCAGGGAAAGGTGAACTACCGCTATGGCTTTACCGAGGTGCGGATGATCGCGGCCACAGACTATGGTGCCTGTTCTGCCATCTGGCTGGTCAGCCGCGGCACACCGCATGCCGAGATCGATGTGTACGAAAACTTTGGCCAGGATAAGCTGGTGTGCAACCTGCACTATTGGGATTCGGGCGTGCACACCTCGCTGGATGCCTCCGCCGACAGGTATCGCTCTGCCAAACGGACCTACCGCATGGAGGATGGCAGCCACTTCTATGATACCTTCCACCATATCGGCTATGAGTGGGATGCGCAGTCGATCACCTTCTATGTGGATGGCGAGGCTTACCTGACGGTGGATACCACCGTATCGGATACCGAGATGACGGCGGCGCAGATGGATGTGTTCCGCAAGGATTGCTGGATCAAGATCACCAATGGCATCAGCGCGGGCAGCTATACCGGGCGCAAGGGGGTCAGCAGCCATGACCCGGCGGACTACGCCCCCGGCGGCTACCTGTACGGCAGCGTCAGCGGCCGCACCGATGGCAAGTATGTGATGGAAAGCACCGAGGACTTCCTGGAGGTGCAGGTGGTGGATAGCCTCTACATCTACCAGAAGAACGACGGACAGAGCTATGTGGAAACCGCCTGGTAAAACAGGCAAGTCGACCGGCCTCCCCCTGCCAAGGGGGAGGCCGGTCTCTTTAATTTCGTGCAGCCCGTTGGCAAAAAACATATTTTTCCTTGACTTTTATGGGGGATTTTTATACAATAAAGACCAGCGGAAGGCGTTCTTCACATTTTGCCGCACGGGTCGTTTTTGATGGCAGCGAAAACGGCTGGCCGGCGCAGGGAGGAACGGCGTTTTTTGCGCCTGCGCGAAGTTCCCTTCCCGTGCCCCCGGCTGCGCGCGGTCTGTGCAGCAAGAAACGATGGGAAGAAAGAGGGATCATAACTTGATGAAAAGCAGAGGAAAATGGTTTGCTGCCCGGTGCGGCAGGCGCAGCCTGGCGCTGCTGCTGGCGGCGGTCATGCTGACGACCGCGCTGCTGACGGCGCTGCCGCTTTCCGGTTCGGCAGAAACTTCGGCGGATATTTCGACGGAGCTTTCGAAGAAAACGGTGAAGGCGGCTCTGGAAGGCAAGAGCGCGCTGTTTATCGGCGACAGCATTGCCGCGGGCTGGCGCGACGAGGTGAATGTTGACTATAAAAATGCCGGCGGCTGGGCGAAGCGCATTGGCGATACCTATGGCATGACAGTGGATCTCGGCGCCATTGCCGGAAACACTTTCTCAAACATCCGCAACGAGGAATACGGAACAGACAAGAGCATTGTATCGGAGCTGGAGAAATATAAGGACAACGCCTACGATTATGTGATCCTGCAGGGCGGCTTTAACGACGCCATGGGAACCAACAAAGATCGCACCGAGGCGAGTGCGGCGCCGATCGGCACCATGGCAGCGGATTTCGCTCCCGAGCATTTTGATCCGGCCACTTATGCCGGCGGCCTGGAGGAAACCCTGTATAAGATCAAGGAGTATTTCCCCACGGCCAAGGTGGGGTATATTGTCACTTATCAGACGCCGCTTTCTACCTATGGCGGTTATACGGCGAATTCTGCCCACATGCGGGAGCAGTACGCCACCGGTATGGCCATCTGCAAGAAGTGGGGCGTGGATTGGCTGGATCTGTATGATGGCCATACAGAGGATGGTCTGTCCTACAGCAAGGATATTCTGAAAACCGATACCACGACCTATTTCCCCGGCGGAAGCGACTGCATCCACCTGAACAGCGCGGGCTATGATGTGATCTATCCCTACATAGCCAAATGGATGGGGCAGATCGATCCGGGGGATACGCAGGATTTTGAAAGCTATCCGTATGTGGTCGGGGATGACCTGGCGCTGAGCGGCAGCCAGGGCTCCCTGGTGGTTTCGGACGCAAAGAACCACACGGCGGATGGCAGCCGGGCTATCCTGGTGACAGCCAAAACCAGTGCCGGTGCCGCGCGCCCGCAGATGACGGTGCGGGATAAGCTGGGCGCTCCGTTGAAGATCGAGAAGGGTAAGAGCTATACGGTGTCCTTTGCCGTGTACAGCGAAACAGGCGGTGCATTCCGCTATTGGCTGTGTGCCACGGATGGCGAGAATATCTTCGCGAGTGCCAGCGAAAAGGACGCCTGCAAGCTGTATGAGTCGTCCGGCACGCTTTCGCTGCCGGCCGGTGCCTGGACGGTGGTCACAGCGGTGCTGACCGATTGCGCATACGCGGGAAATCTGCGCATCGGCTTTGGCGGCGTGACCAATACCAGCGCCGCAAGCCCGGCGGTGTACTATGTGGATGACCTGGCCGTGACGGAAAAGGCCGCGGTGCAGGACTATGAGACAAACGCCACGGTCAAGACCTTTGGCCACGGGACACTGGCGGCCTCTACGGAGCAAAACCACACCTCCGGCGGCAGCCGATCCCTTAAGCTGGAGACAAGCCAGTCCAATGGATATTACCGCAAGCAATTCCTGTTGACGGCAGCGGACGGCAGCTACCTGCAGATCCCGGAGAGCCGGCGGATGCGGGACTATGTGCTGTCGTTCTGGATCTATGTGCCCGGCAGCAGTGCCGGTGAGCTGCGCTTCTGGCTGTGCTCCACAGACGATACGGCGGTATTTACAAACACAGAGGGAGCATACCCCAAGGACAAGTATGTGCTGTACGAGATGAACAGCGGTGATGTATCGGCGAAGGATACCTGGGTGCAGTACCGCATTGCCATCACGGCGGCCTCGTGGGAGAGTTGTGAGCGCCCCGGCCCCTATCTGCGGCTCGGTGTCACCTCCACCGGTGCTTCTACCGCCACGAAATTCATCTGCTACATCGACGATGTGCTGTTGGAGGAAAACTCCACTGCGGCGGAGACCTTTGAAAATTACGACACTGCCACGGCGGTGAGCGGCAACGGCTCCGGCCGGGAGCTTTCGGCGGTGCACGCTCATGCCGGCAGCGGTGTGGATACCACCGCCGGCCAGTCCGTGCGGCTGAAAATGAATAAGACGGGTGATGGCAACTATGCCCGCACGGTGATCCGTGCCAATGGCGCCGATGCCAAATTCCCCATCGGCGTGCGGTATGCGGTCAGCTTCTGGGCGTATTGGGACCCGGCCGAGAGCAGCCTTGACGGCGACAAGACCGTGGACCAGGACAGGACCTCCCTGAAGCTGTCGCTGCGTGTGGGCAGCGTGAAGGATCCTGCCGCCGTATGGAAGGATACCAAGGGCAATGAGGGCGCAGCCGAGGTCGTGATCGGTGCACGGCAGTGGCAGCAGTTTACGGTGCTGACCAATACGATCACCGGCTATGATCAGGGCGATGGCACCACCTGCCTGACGCTGGGTGCCTATTTCAGCGGCGCCCGTGATGCGGATAATGAGACGAGCCACAACCGCAAATACCTGTATGTGGATGATGTCTCGGTTCGGGCGCTGGACCGCTGGATGAATGACAGCAATGTGCCGGGTGTTGCCCGCGTGCTGGATGGCGGCCTGCTGTATGTGAACGGTGCCGATGACCAAAACGGCGGCACAGCGGTGTATTGGAACGAGGCCAAGGGCTGCGAGTACTCGGCCATGCGCGTGGAGGGGCGGTATACCGCCGATAACGGCAACCGTATGTGCGCCCTGCTGGGCGGCGTGGGCTACGATATCGTGGAGCGCGGCCTGCTGCTGGGGGATGCCACGGCTACGGCCGATACCCTGGCGTATAGCGGCAGCTATATCTACCGCTCCGGGGTCAGCGGCGCCCGCCTGCGCGATTGCTGGCGGTATGATGCCGCCACCGGCGAGGTGCGCTATACGCTGTTGATCAAGAATATTGCCAAGGAGCAGCAGGCACTTGTGCGCACCTTCCGCTCCTATCTGCGTCTGTCGGTCAATGGGGCGGTCATGACCCTCTATTCGCCGGTGTACGATATCAGTGCGCAGCGCCTGTATGAGGGCTACGCGAAGCAATGCGCCGCAGCGGGCAAGACGGCGCCGCAGTGGTTCGGCACCTTCACCGGCGGGGAGCAGGGCGATACCGTGTCCCTGCTGGATGGCGTGGACAGCCGCTTCCGGATCGTGTACGCGAGCAAGGATGACGCGGCCATGAACGCGGCCAAGGAGCTGAAGACCGGTATAGAGAAGCTGATCGGCGCAGCCAAGAATGTGGTGTGCGTCAGCGATGCCGAGCTGGCGGACGACGGCGGCTACGAGATCCTGGTGGGCAATACCAACCGGACGGCCGATGATGACGCCGCCACCACTCTGGAGGGCAAGGACAGGAAATACGATGCGGCGTTCCTGCTGCGCATGAATGGCAAAAAGCTGTGTCTGCAGGCCAAGAATACCGGCGATACGGTGAAGTATGCCTATACCCTGGGGCTGGCGGTGGAGGAATTCCTGGAAAACTATGCTGCCGCCGGTATCCCTGTGGATCTGGAGTATTGTTCCTCCCGGGCGTCAGAGGCTCTGGGCAGCACACCGCTGCTGACGGTGGGCGGCACAGGGAGCAACCTGCTGAACAATGCACAGATCATTGTGGAGAAATACCCCTCCTACATGACGCTTGCGGCGGCGAAGGATCTGCAAAAGGCCATTGCCCGGCTGAGCGGGCAGTACATCGCCCTGGTCAAATACGACGGCTCGGTGGAGCACACCACCGGCGTCAGCCTGATCGTCGGTCCCAAGCAGGGGGCGGTCAAGGCCATCTATGGGGAAAAGGATACGGTGTACACCGAGGAGGAGCCGGCAACCCCCGGTCCCGGTCACGATGACGACAGTATCTCGCTGGAGCCCTCCGGCGGCAAGACCGGGTACCTGATCGGTGCGCAGAAGAACAATCTGTGGACGGACGGCGGTGTAAACGGCTATCAGATCGCTGTGGATAACCGCAAATGGCCGGACTATACGGTGCAGGTGAACGGCGGTTCGCCGGCGGCCATCAATGCCGGTGTGCAGGCGCTGATCCAGACCCTGCGCGCGGATAAGAACAGCGGCCTGACCCGTACCGGTACGCGCGAGGAAAAATCCTATACCCTCAGCAATGCCTATGGCGTGGCTTTCTATGATGAGTTTGAGTACAGCAGTGCGGAGGAAATGAAGCAAAACTGGACCATCGACGCCAATGAGCGCGGCCTGGGTGCCACGGATGTGACAGAGGCCTATACGGCGTATAAGAACACCCACGCCTATGCGGTCGGCGGTACGACCTACACGGGCTATGACGCTGCCTGGGCCGCCTATGAAGCCGCCGGCCTTGGCACAAAAGCGGAATTTGAGGCGGATTTCTGCCGGGAGTTTGACGATGGCGTGGGTGGCTATGGCTATGTGCCATACTACTATACGGCCGGGAATATGTACACCGACTGGCAATCCCGCCCGGCCCAGTGGGGAACCAAGGGTACCTATTATACGCACGGCGGCTACCTGTATGAGTACACCCGCAAGGCGGATGACGGCTACTGGGCGGTGCGAGCCACCACCAATGGCAAGATGGATTACCTCTACGGCTTCACCGAGGTGCGGATGATCGCCGCCACGGATAACGGTGCCTGCTCTGCCATCTGGCTGGTCACCAGCGGCAGCAATCCCGGCGCGGAAAACGATGTGTACGAAAACTTCGGCCGGGATCAGCTGGTGTGCAATCTGCACTATTGGGGTACGGGCGGTGCCCATGCCTCACTGGACAGCTCTAAAAACTATACCTCCGACAGGCGAACCTACCGCATGAGTGACGGCAGCCACCTCTACGATACCTTCCACTACATCGGCTATGAGTGGAGCGAGACGGCGATCACCTACTATGTGGACGGGGAGGCCTATCTGACGGTGGACACCACCGTGGCGGACACCACGATCTCGGCCAAGATGATGGATGTGTTCCGCAAGCCGGCGTGGATCAAGATCACCAACGGTATCGGCGCGGTCGATTATGGCGATACCAGTCGTCCGGCAAACTTCTCCAAGAGGGAGAGCGATTGGCGCGGCGTGACGAAACGCAGGAGCAATGCGGCGCTGGATGCCAACGGGAACCGCACCGACGGCAAGTATGAGATGGACAGCGTGGAGGACTTCTGCGAGACCCAGCTGGTGGATAACATCTACATCTACCAGAAAAACGACGGCGTGAGCAAGATCCTCTATAAGTAATGCAAAACCGCCGGGCACACCCCATACAGGGTGTGCCCGGCGGTTTCTCGGTCCGGTAATGTGCCCTTAGTCCGAAAACTGCGTCAGGTGGCCGGCAGTGCGCATACCGGGATAGCCCCATTGGCGCAGCACCTCGTATACGCCCACCGCCACGGAATTGGACAGGTTGAGCGAACGGGCGTCGTCATGGTTGATCATCGGCAGGCGGACACACTGCTCCGGGTGGGCGTGCAGCAGGGCCTCCGGCAGCCCTCTGGTCTCCTTGCCGAAAACCAGGTAGGCCCCGTCGGGATAGGTCATATCGGAGTGAATGTGCTTCGCCTTGGTGGAAAAATAGAAAAAGGGGCCGGCATTGCGGGCGAAAAAGTCGTCCAGATCCCGGTAATAGGTGATATCCAGCAGGTGCCAGTAATCCAGCCCGGCCCGCTTGAGCTGCCGGTCGTCAATGCGGAAGCCGAGCGGCTCCACAAGATGCAGCCGGGCGCCGGTGGCGGCGCAGGTGCGGCTGATATTGCCGGTGTTCTGCGGGATCTCCGGCTCCACAAGGACAATGTTCAGTGTTGGCATGGGGATAAACGCTCCTTTCGTGTTCCGGAAATATTGTAGCATTGCCGGCCGCCGTGTGCAAGAAAAAATTGCCCATTTTTCACCGCCCGCCGCATAGGCGGCGCTTTTTCCGGGCACAATAGGGCAGAAAGGAGGCGGAGAGCATGAACAAGACCATGGGCGATTTTATGAAGGGTGTCGGTATGGGCATGGCGCTGGGCGCCACGGCCGGCGTGATGGGCACCTGCTACGCGCAGAAAAACAAGAAGGGGATCAAACACAACGCCGGTAAGGCGCTGCACTCCATCGGGGATCTGCTGGAGAATGTCACGGATATGTTCTGAGTGCTTCGGCAAAGGGTCGGCCACGCGGTTGTGCGGTCGACCTCTTTCTTTGTGAACTTTTTGTGGAAATGCTTTACAAACCGGCGCTTTTCGTGTAAAATACCATCGTGTGACCCCAGTGGAAAGGATGTGGCGTATTTGAGCACGAAAAAGGACCGAACCGATAAAATTACCGGCCTGACCGCCGGCGATGCGGAGCAGCCGGATATCTTCGGCCGTTCCAAAAGCCGCGAGGAGATCAAGGCGGAGGAAAAAGCCCGCAAAAAGAAAGAGCTGGAGGCGCTGCGCGAGGCACGCCGCCGCGCCAAGGCCGCCCGCCGCGAGGAATTCAAAAAGCAGAAGCACCCGGAGCTGTGGGTTATCGGCATCTTTTTGGCGGCGCTGGTGGCGGTTCTTGCTGTGGTGCTGACCGTGCAGCTGGTAAAGGAATCTGAAAAGCGGCAGTATGAGCCGGATGAGTCGATGAGCCAATTCTGGAATTCCGGTGTGAAGCCGGAGCTGTCCGAAGAGGGGCTGACGGCTGCGGTTAACCGGGTGTATTACACCCGCGGCGGGCAGCTGTGTGTGTATATGACCATCGGCAACGGCTCCGGCCGTGCCCAGCACATGTCCAGCCTGGATGTGCAGATCCGCAATGGCGATACCGGCGAGGTGATCGCCGGCGGCTATACCGACGATATCAGCCCGGAATACACCGTGCCGGCGCAGGACTATAATGAGTACCATTTTATCATTTCACCGGAATTTGTCAGCATTAAGGACGATCCGCTGTCCAAGATTTCCTATACCATCACGGCGGCCGGTTATACGGATGAAGAATAACAAAAGGGGTAGCAGAAAAGGGTATGTTGGAGCTGAAGAATGTCTCCTACCAGGTGGACAATGACGGGCAGGAGCGCGAAATACTGAAAAATATTGATCTGCGGGTGGATGAGCGCTTTGTGGCGGTGACCGGCCCGAACGGCGGCGGCAAATCCACGCTGGCCAAGATGATCGCGGGGATCATCCGCCCCACACAGGGGCGGATTCTGCTGGATGGCGTGGACATCACCGATGAGGGCATTACCGAGCGTGCCCGCATGGGCATCAGCTACGCCTTTCAGCAGCCGGTGCGCTTCAAGGGGCTTACGGTGCGGGATCTGATCACGCTGGCGGCCGGCCGGAACATTACGGTGGCCGAGGCCTGCGATTACCTGTCCGAGGTGGGGCTGTGCGCGCGGGAATATATCGGCCGCGAGGTCAATGCCAGCCTTTCCGGCGGTGAGCTGAAGCGCATTGAAATTGCCATGATCATCGCCCGCGGCACCAAGCTGTCGCTGTTTGACGAGCCGGAGGCCGGCATCGACCTGTGGAGCTTCAATAACCTCATTCAGGTGTTCGAGAAAATGCACGAAAAGCAGGGCGGCTCCATCATCATCATCTCCCACCAGGAGCGCATACTGAACATTGCCGACCGCGTGATCGTGATCGCGGACGGGCAGATCCGCGCCGACGGCAGCCGGGAGAGTATCCTGCCAGAGCTGCTGCACAGGCCGGATACCTGTTCTGTGCTGACCGGGAAGCTGTAAAGGGCGGGAGGAATGAAAAATGGATAAGATCGAACTGGATCTGCTGGAGCAGGTGGCCGACCTGCACGGCGTGCCGCAGGGGGCCTACAATATCCGTGCCAACGGCAAGCTGGCCGGCCGCGAGACAACAGAGCACATTGATATTGTGACCAAGACCGACCATCCGGGCATTGATATTTATATCAAGCCCGGCACGAAGAACGAAAGCGTGCACATCCCGGTGCTGCTGAGCCAGACCGGACTGAAGGACCTGGTGTATAACGATTTCTATGTCGGCGAGGGCGCGGATGTGACCATCGTGGCCGGCTGCGGTATCCACAATGGCGGCGCCGAGGAATCCCGGCACGATGGCATCCACACCTTCCATGTGGCGGCCGGCGCGCGGGTGCGCTATATCGAAAAGCATTATGGCGAGGGCGACGGCAATGGCGAAAATGTGATGAATCCCACCACGGTGGTGGAGCTGGCACAGGACGCCCACATGGAGATGGAGACCACCCAGATCCGCGGCATTGATTCTACTATGCGGGTAACCAACGCCAAGCTGGGCGACCGCGCCAGCCTGGTCATCCGGGAAAAGATCCTCACCCACGGCCGCCAGACAGCCGAGACGGCTTTCACGGTGGATATGGATGGGGCGGACTGCAGCGCCAATGTGGTCTCCCGTTCGGTGGCCAAGGAAAATTCCCGGCAGATCTTCCGTTCCCGGATCAACGGCAATAACCGCTGCAACGGCCACACGGAATGCGATGCCATCATTATGGATCACGCGCATGTCAGCGCCATACCGGAGCTGACGGCCAATGACCTGGATGCGGCGCTGATCCACGAGGCGGCGATCGGCAAGATTGCCGGTGAGCAGCTGATCAAGCTGATGACCCTCGGCCTGACAGAAAAGGAAGCTGAGGAGCAGATCGTCAGCGGCTTTCTCAAGTAAAGAAACATTCCGCAAGGCGGCACATACCGTATGGTGTGTGCCGCTTTGTTATTTGCAGTTGCTGACGAAAAAGTGGACAACTGCCGAGTGTGCAACCATTGGTTGACAAAAATCTGTGCACTCGGATTGCTTGACATTTTGGTGCGGTCACCATACAATGATAACAGTAGCGGGGTACGATCGTTTTTCAACTTGAGACGGGAAGCCGCTTTCCTTTTGCGGCTTTTGGCATGATCGTACCCCGGTCACTTTGTCCAATGCTTTTCCGAAAGGAGCGTTTGCCATTGACTATCGGGCAGAAAATTGCTGTTCTGCGTACGGCTGCGCAGATGTCGCAGGAGCAGCTGGCCGGGCAGCTGGAGGTTTCCCGCCAATCGGTTTCCAAGTGGGAATCGGATCAGACACTGCCGGAGATCGGCAAGGTGGTGCAGCTTTCCCGGCTGTTCAATATCACCACAGACGATCTGCTGCTGGATTCCATTCCGCTGGCGCCGACCTATACCGAGCCGCTGTTTCGCCCGGAGGAGACGGAGCAATATAACCGCAAATATTTCGGCACCGACGGCTTCCGCGGGGAGGCCAATGAGGTGCTGACGGCCGACCACGCCTACCGTGTCGGCCGCTTTCTGGGCTGGTACTATGCCAGCCCGCTTTCCGGCTGCCGTGAGCCGGCGCACCGCACCCGTGTGGTGGTGGGCAAGGATACCCGTCGCTCCAGCTATATGCTGGAATATGCGCTGGTGGCTGGGCTGACCGCCTCCGGCGCGGACGCCCACATGCTGCATGTGACCACCACCCCCAGCGTGGCCTATGTGGTGCGGCAGGATCAGTTTGACTGCGGTGTGATGATCTCTGCCTCGCACAATCCCTACTACGATAACGGGATCAAGCTGGTCAACCGCTATGGCGAAAAGATGGATGACCATACACTGGCGCTGGTGGAAAAGTACATCGACGCCGATATGGAGCCATTTGGCTGCGGGGATGAGCTGCCGCTGGCTAAGCGGGAGCGGATCGGCCGCATTGTGGACTATGTGGCGGGACGCAACCGGTATGTCAGCTTTTTGATCTCGGCGGCGGCCAATTCCTATAAGGGGCTGCACATCGCGCTGGATTGCGCCAACGGCTCTTCGTGGATGATCGCCAAGGCGGTGTTTGACGCCCTCGGCGCGACCACGGAGGTGATCCATGCCGACCCGGACGGCGTAAATATCAACTACAATGCCGGTTCCACCCATATCGGCGATCTGCGGCAGTTTGTGCGGGAGCATCACTGCCATGCGGGCTTCGCCTTCGACGGCGACGCCGACCGCTGCATCGCGGTGGATGAAAACGGCCAGATCATCAATGGGGATCATGTGCTGTATATCCTCAGCGACCGCCTGCGCCGCAAGGGGATGCTGAAGGGTAACCGGGTGGTGACCACCGTGATGTCCAATCTGGGGCTGCTGCGGGCGCTGAAGGCGAACGGGATCGACTGCATCTGCACCACCGTGGGGGACCGGTATGTACTGGACGCCATGGTGCAGCACGATTGCAGCATTGGCGGTGAGCCGACCGGCCATACCATTCTGCGCAAGTACGCCTCCACCGGCGATGGCATCCTGACGGCGATCATGCTGGCGGAGGCCATGGTGGAAAGCAAGCTTTCCCTGGGGCAGCTTGCCGCACCGGTGACCATGTTTCCGCAGACGGTGCGCAATGTGCCGGTAACGGATAAGGCAGCCGCTGCGCAGGATGAGCGGATACAGGCCGAGCTGCGCCGGCTGCAGGCGGAGATCGGGGAGGCCGGCCGTGTGCTGCTGCGCAAAAGCGGCACCGAGCCGACACTGCGGGTGATGGTGGAATGTGCCACACAAAAGCAGTGTGACGCCTATGCCGCCGAGCTGGCGGATTTCATTGTTGGCTGCGGATACGGACGACAGTAGACAAAGCAAATATGCGTGATGGAGGGACTTTACCATGTGTGGTATTGTAGGATTTATCGGATATAAGCCGGCGGCACCGCTGCTGCTGGAGGGGCTGCAGAAGCTGGAGTACCGGGGTTATGACTCGGCCGGCGTGGCGCTGCTGGATGCCGGCGGCTTTGCGGTGAGCAAGGCCAAGGGCCGTCTGCAGGTGCTGGCTGACCGCATCCACGGCGGCGAGGGGTATCCGCAGACGGTGGGCATCGGGCATACGCGCTGGGCCACCCACGGCAAGCCGAGCGACGAGAATTCCCACCCGCACCTGAGTGCCGGCCGGCGTTTTGCTGTGGTGCACAACGGGATCATTGAAAACTATGCCGAGCTGAAGGCCGGGCTGCAGGCGGAGGGGGTGCCCTTTGCCTCCGAGACCGATACCGAGGTGGTGGCGCAGCTGCTGGAAAAGAACTACCACGGTGATCTGCACGCGGCGGTGACGGCCACAGTGGCGCAGCTGGAAGGCTCCTACGCCCTGGGCATCCTGTGTGCCGACCACCCGGATAGGCTGTATGCGGTGCGCAATGCCAGCCCGCTGATCATCGGTCTGTCGGAGGAGGGCAACTTCATTGCCTCGGATATTCCGGCTGTGCTGGCGCATACCCGTCGGGTGATCCAGCTGGCTGACCATGAGATGGCCTGCCTGACAGCGGATACGGTGCAGGTGTGGAATGCTGCCGGCCAGCCGGAGGAAAAGCCGGTGCGCGTGGTGGACTGGGATGTGGCCGCGGCGGAAAAGGGCGGCTATGAGCACTTTATGCTCAAGGAGATCATGGAGCAGCCGCAGGCGCTGGCGGCAACCATCTCCCCGCGGATAAACGATGCCGGGGAGATTGTGCTGGACGGCGTGCAGTTTACGGCACAGCAGCTGCGGGAGATGCACCGCATCGTCATTGTGGCCTGCGGTTCGGCGTACCACGCCGGCGTGGTGGGCAAGTACTTCCTGGAAAAGGTGGTCGGCGTCCCGGTCGAGGTGGATGTGGCCTCGGAATTCCGTTACCGGGAGCCGCTGGTGGATGCGCACACGCTGGCCATTATTATCAGCCAGTCCGGCGAAACGGCGGACACACTGGCCGGCCTGCGGGAGGCCAAACGGCGCGGTGCCCGTGTGCTGTCCATTGTGAATGTGGTGGGCAGCACCATCGCCTGCGAAAGTGATGATGTGCTGTATACCTGGGCCGGCCCGGAGATCGCGGTGGCGACCACCAAGGGGTATACCACCCAGGTGAGCATGCTGTATCTGGTGGGGCTGTACATGGCGCAGCAGCTGGGTCGCCTGACGGCACAGCAGACAGCTGAGATGCTGAAGACCGTGCAGAGCCTGCCCCGGCTGGCGGAGGAGGGTCTGCAGGCCACCGAGCAGCTGCGGCATATTGCCGAGGGCTGCCGTGAGCTGGAGCATGCCTACTTTATCGGCCGCAATATGGACTATGCGGTGGCACTGGAGGCATCCCTCAAGCTTAAGGAGATCAGCTATATTCACTCCGAGGCTTATGCTGCCGGTGAGCTGAAGCATGGCACCATTTCGCTGATTGAGGACGGCACGCTGGTGGTGGCGCTGGCCTGCCAGGAGCGGCTGCTGGATAAGACCGTTTCCAACATCAAGGAGGTTAAGGCGCGCGGGGCCCATGTGCTGGCCATCACCTGCAGCAGCTTTGTTGACCGATTGAAGGAGGCGGACGAGGTGCTGGCGGTGCCGGATGCACCGGAACTGTTTGCGGCCATTCCAGAGGTCGTGCCGCTGCAGCTGCTGTCGTACTACATTTCGCTGTACCGCGGCTGCGATATTGATAAGCCCCGTAACCTGGCCAAAAGTGTTACGGTGGAATGAGAGATAAAATACGCCGGAGGGCATCTTTGAAAGAAGATGCCCTCCGGCTATTTTTCGGAGAATGCTTATCTGGTGGGGTTTATTGCACACCGCGGCGGTAAAGCCCGCGGGTGATGGCGGTCGATGGCGGGGCGCCGCGGCGGTAGGCTTCCAGTACGGCGGCTGCTTCGGCGGCCGTTTCGGTGGTGAAATGGAACAGGTGGAAATCCACCGGCGGGATATCTGCGGGGTGGTCCCCCCAGTACAGGGGCACACTGTTCAGCACCTCGCTGCAGCCGCCGCTGCACATGACCGGAAAGGCGGTGCCTGTGCGGTCGGTGATGCCCTGCCCGTGGCAGCCGGCGCAGCCGCCGAGCGCGGCACGGCGGGGACAGTTGCGGGTCAGCATCAGCGGCTGCCGGCCGTATATCAGCAGCCCGGCGGGCAAGGAGACCGGCAGCAGTGCCGATAGCTGCGCAAAGGTCAGCTCCATGGAAAGGGTGGCCTCCGCCAGCCCGGCGGTGCGATAGAATTCGGCCGCATCGCGGTTGAAAATGTTGAGGCCGAAGCCGCCGACAGCGGTCAGCCCGGCGGCTCTGGCCAGCGGCAGCGCGCCGATATTGCCGCACAGGGCGGCGGTAGCGCCGCATCCGGCCGCCTGCCGCAGGGCTGTGCGCACGGCTTCCTCTGTGCCGAACAGTCCGCGGGGGATCTCCACACCAAGTGCCCCGCCGACAGCCTCTCGGAGCTGCCGCAGCTGCTCCGGCGGCGTGCTCAGGGGCACGAACAGCCGCTCGGCGGTCAGCGCCGGCGACCACTGCGCGGCGTCGGCCAGCCGGATGTACCGGCGGGCGGTGGCCGCGCGGGGTGCGGCAGCGGGCTGCGGCGGCAGTGCCCGGCGCTCGTAGGGTATCGGCCGGATGCGGCTGCGCTCCGCCAGCAGCTGCTCCAGCGCTTCGCGGCGCAGGGCGTTCAGCTGTGCCGCCGGGACGGTCAGCCCATCATCCAGTGTGATACGGCATGTCTGTACATAAAATGGGGTGCCGCCGGTCTTTTTCAGCTGGGCTGCTGCGCGGTCCGCATCCAGCGGGCGGTGCACAGCCGGCTCACCGCCGGGCCCTGTTACGGTCACGGCATGGCCGTCGGCATCCCGCGCTGTCAGGCTGGTCGCTGTGGCATCGGCCGAAAAGTCCAGTTCGATGCCGATCAGAGGATTTTCCCGGTCAAAGGTATGCTGCAGGCGGTTCAGTACACCGGCCGCAGCGGTCACATCCTCCTTGCGCCGCACGCCGAACATGGCACCGCCACGCCGGGCAGTGTAATAGCCATCGGTAAAGCCGGAGCGGGAAAAGATCTGCCGCAGCTCCTCCAGCTGCGCCGGGGATACGCTCTCCCCGCGGGCGGCGGCAGCATACACGGCCGTGGCTGCCGCCACATACTCCGGCCGCTTCATGCGGCCCTCGATCTTCAGTGAGGCAACGCCAAGCTGTGCCAGCTCCTGCACATATTCGGCAAGGCACAGATCCTTCAGGCTCAGTGCCGCCTGCTCCGGCGGGCACGGCCGCGGCCGGTCGCCGGTCGGCGCAAAGGGCAGCCGGCAGGTCTGGGCACACTGGCCGCGGTTGCCGCTGCGTCCGCCCAGCATGGCCGAAAAGTAGCACTGGCCGGAAACACACATGCACAGCGCACCATGCACAAATACCTCCAGCTCCACGCCCAGCCCGGCGCAGGCGGCGATCTCTTCCCGCGACATTTCGCGGGAAAGCACCACACGGGAAAAGCCGGCTTCCTGCAGAAGCTGCACACCGGCAGGGGAGTGGCAGGAAAGCTGGGTGGAGGCGTGCAGCGGCATGGCCGGCATCACCGCCCGCAGCTGCCGCGCCAGCCCGGTGTCCTGCACGATCAGCGCATCCACGCCGCATTCGCAGGCGAGGATGGCGGTATCCACTGCCGCGGGCAGCTCATCCTGCCGCAGCAGGGTGTTCAGCGTCAGGTGGACGGCTACCCCCCGTGCGTGGCAATAGGCCACTGCCTCGCGCAGCTCCTGCGGCGAAAAATTGCGGGCAAAGCGCCGGGCATTGAAAGCGCCGGCCCCCAAATAAACAGCGGCGGCGCCGCAACGCACCGCCGCCACCAAGGCCTCCGGCGAACCAGCCGGCGCCAGCACCTCCGGAATGTTCCGGCTCACCGGGCCGCCAGCTTTCTTTCCAGTTCTTCCTTTTCCCGTTTCACCCGTTCCAGCTCACGGCGCATATTTTCGGCCTCGCTGCGGGAGCGGTTGTTGTCGTCAAAAAAAGATTTCAGCTGCTTGCGCAGGTTGTCGGCGGTTTTGGTTGCTTTGGCGGCCTCGTCCGCCTCGGCCAGCGCCGTCATCACGGTAGCCATCACCAGCGAGGTGCGCTCATTTTTGTTCATCAGATTGCGGATGCGGGCGTCCAGCTGGGCACCCAGCTCCTGCATATAGCCCGGCTCCTCGTCGGTGGTGACGATATAATCCGTTCCGCAAATGGTCAGAGTCACCTTTTTGATCGTGTCCATTGTTCTCTTCCTTTCGCGTTTTTACTCGCTTTTTTTCATTATACCGCGGATGCGATGGACGGTCAAGGGCATTTTACGGTTTTTCTCTTGCCGCAGGGAGGAAAATATGGTAGGATAAACAGGAAAAAAGGAGGGGTGCGCTACGGAGACCATCGGCTTGTATATCCATACCCCCTTTTGCCTTTCCAAGTGTCCCTACTGCGATTTTTATTCCGCCCCCCCGCGGGAGGAGAGCGCCCTGGAGCGCTACACGGCCGGGGTGATCGACAGCCTGCGCCGCTGGGGTGGGCGGCTCTGCGCGCGGGCGGATACACTGTATTTCGGCGGCGGTACACCGTCGCTGCTGGGCGGCCGCCGGCTGGCGGCCATCCTGCGCGCAGCGGAGGAGAGCTTTTCCCTGTTTTCCGCCGGCCGGCCGGAGATCACCCTGGAGGCCAACCCGGCGGATGATCTGCAGGATACGCTGGCGGCCTTTGCCGCCGCCGGCGGCAATCGGCTGTCCCTCGGTATGCAGTCTGCCGTGCCAGCGGAGCTGGCGGCGCTGGGGCGGCGGCACACACCGGCGGATGTGGTGCGCACGGTGCAGGACGCCCACCGCGCCGGGCTGACGAATATATCGCTGGATATCATGCTGGGCATTTCCGGGCAGACGGTACAGACGGTGCGGCAATCGGTGGATTGTGCAGCGGCGCTGGGGGCGCAGCATGCCTCGGCGTATCTGCTGCGGGTGGAGCCGGATACACCCTACGGCCATTGCCCGCCGCCGCTGCCGGATGAGGATGCCGCCGCCGACCTGTATCTGGCGGCGATGCAGCGGCTGGATGAGCACGGCTACCGCCAGTATGAGATCTCCAATACCGCGCAGCCGGGGGCGGAGAGCCACCATAATCTGAAATATTGGGACAGCCGCCCGTACCTTGGTATCGGGCCGGCGGCGGCCTCGTACATCCGCGGCCGGCGTTTCACCTATCCGCGGGATACACGGGCGTTTCTGGCCGGCGGTGAGCCGGTGGAGGAGACGGACGCACAGATGCCGGCCGGCAGCCCGGAGGAATATGCCATGCTGCGGCTGCGGCTGACGGAGGGGCTGTCCTTTGCCGCTTTCCGCGCGCGCTTTGGCGCGCCGGCGCCAGCGGCGTGGGCCGGGCGGGCGGCGGCGCTGCCGCCGGCTCTGGTGCAGGCGGATGCTGAGGGGATCCGCCTGACGCGGCAGGGCTTTTTGCTTTCCAATACACTGCTTTGTCACATTCTGGCGGGATAAATTAAATTTCTGTTCATACACCGGAGAAAAAATGTGGTAAACTACTGTGTGAAAGGGTAGATGCTACACAAAGGAGGGAATACTATGGCCGGATTAAAGATCATGGTCGTAGATGATGACAGCAACATCTGTGAGCTGCTGCGTCTGTATTTGGAAAAAGAAGGCTTCACCACGGTGATCGCCGAGGACGGCGCCAAGGCGCTGGCCATTTTTGATACCGAAAAGCCTGACCTGCTGCTGCTGGATGTGATGATGCCGAAGCTGGACGGCTGGCAGGTCTGCCGGGAGATCCGCAAGAAATCCCAGTGCCCGATTATCATGCTGACCGCCAAGGGCGAGGTGTTTGATAAGGTGCTGGGGCTGGAGCTGGGCGCGGATGATTATGTGGTCAAGCCGTTTGAGACCAAGGAGGTCATCGCCCGGATCAAGGCGGTGCTGCGCCGCAGCGGGATCAGCGAGGCGAAAAAGGTGCGCCAGGTTGAGTATGACGGCCTGTACATCAATATGGAAAACTACGAGCTGCGGGTGCGCGGCAAGGTGGTGGATACCCCGCCCAAGGAGATGGAGCTGATCTATCACCTGGCCAGCAACCCCAACCGGGTATATACCCGCGACCAGCTGCTGGATGAGGTGTGGGGCTTTGAATACTACGGCGACAGCCGCACGGTGGATGTGCATATCAAGCGCCTGCGGGAAAAGCTGGATGGTGTATCTGACCAGTGGACGCTGAAGACCGTGTGGGGCGTCGGCTATAAATTTGAGGTGCGGGACGACAAGGACGAACAGGCCGATAAGACCGGAAAAGCCGGATAACGGAGGCGTCAGCGTATGTTCAAGAGCCTGTTTTCAAAATACTTTTCGGTTATTTCCCTGATCATCCTTTCCAGCTTCCTGATCATGACGGTGCTGCAGCTGCTGCTGTTTACCCGTTCGGTGGCCGAGGATAAAAAAGAGCTGCTGCTGGAGAACGCCTCCAGCATCGCAACGCATACCGAATATGCTGCCACCGAGTCCACCATTTCCGGCAGTGGCGCGGTGGTGTATCAGCTTGACCAGGGGGCACTGTCTCCCATGCTGGGGGTTATTGCCGATGCCATTGATGCCACGGTGCTGGTGACCGATGGCAGCGGCAAGGTGCTGTTGTGCTCGGACGGCATCCATTCCACCTATATCGGCAATACGGCACCGGCGGCGCTGGTAACCGACATCGGTGAAAGCTACTTTGAGGTGAGCACGCTCAACGGTCTGTTCAGCACCCGCCGCTACAATGCGGCCTCGCCGATCCTGATCAACGGCCGCGTGCTGGGCTATGTGTTTGTCTCGGCGCCGGTCACCTCTGTGATGCAGACGCTGCGGTCCAATTTCCAGGTCTATCTGATGTCGGCGCTGGGGGCGCTGGTGCTCTCCTGCGCGGCGGTGTATATGCTGACCTATCGCTTTGTGCGGCCGCTGCGGGAGATGGCGGCGGCAACCCGCCGTTTCGCCCAGGGGGATTTCAGTGCGCGCATACCGGTGCACGGGCAGGATGAGGTGGCCGAGCTGGCCTCGGCACTTAATCACATGGCGGTTTCCCTCTCCTCGGTGGAGATGATGCGCCGCAGCTTTGTGGCCAATGTATCCCATGAGCTGAAAACGCCGATGACCACCATCGCCGGCTTTGTGGATGGCATACTGGATGGCACAATCCCGCCGGAAAAGCAGCGCCATTATATGAAGATCGTCTCGGATGAGGTCAAGCGGCTTTCCCGGCTGGTGCGCTCAATGCTGGATCTTTCCCGCATTGACAGCGGTGAGCTGAAAATGACCACCGTGCGCATGGATCTGACAGAGGTTGTGTGCAGCGTGCTGGTGGCTTCGGAGCAGCGCATTGAGAAGAAAGGGCTGCATATCACCGGCATGGAGGACTGCGGCAAGATGCTGATGGACGGCGATTATGACCTGATGAACCAGGTGCTGTATAATCTGCTGGATAACGCCATCAAGTTTACCAATGAGGGCGGCGATATTGATATCCGCCTGAGCCGCGGCGCCGGCCGGATCAATTGCGTTATCCGCAACACCGGCGACGGCATCCCGGCGCAGGAGATGCCGCAGATATTTGAACGCTTCTACAAGAGTGACCGTTCCCGCAGTCTGGATAAAAACGGTATGGGTCTCGGCCTGTATATCGTGAAAACGGTGATCGGGCTGCATCACGGCGAGATCTCGGTGCGGTCGGTGGAAGGGGAGTTTACGGAGTTTGCCTTCTGGGTGCCGGCTGCGGAGCCGGAGCCGGTAAAGCCGGCCAGGGACGCCGACGGGCAGGACGAGGTGCTGCCCGGCACTGTTCAATAAATCTGTGACAAAAGTTCAAGTAATTGTCACATTTGCCCGGTATAATCAAAGCATACCCGGTGGACATCCGGGGCGGTCTTGGGGGGAACGCCGCGGTGCTGCACCGGCAGCAAATCACAGAAAGGTTGTGCGACAGATGATGGATGAACGCTTTAATCCGATGAATGAAAACGACCGTCCGGCAGAGACGCCGGCCACCGGTGCGACCGATAGCCCGGTGAACGAGACAGCTGCCGGGGTGCCGGATAGCCCGGTGAATGAACCGGCCGCCGGTGCGGCCGATACGCAGCCGCAGGGCTCCACACCGCCGATGAACGGCTGGAGCAGCGATGGCAGCTACCGCTTTGTGCCGCCGGCCGGCGGACAGAAGCCCCCGCAGTATCAATCGCCGGCATATGTGCAGCCGAACGGGCAGTATTGGGCGCAGCCGACCCCGCCGGCCAAGCCGCCGCGCAAGAAGCACAGCGGCTGGATCGTCGCGGTGGCGATTGTGGCTGCCGTTGGCGTGATCGGTTCGGTGGTGCTGCTCGGTCTGTCGGCGCTGAAGGTCTCGACGGATACGGACAAGAAAGAGCCGACACAGAGCAGCTCCGTGCAGGGGGATGCCTCCGGCAGCGGTGAGACCAGTGTGCCCTCGCTGAACATCACCTCCTGGGATGATGATGACGGCGGCCTGAGCACGCGCGAGGTCATCAACCGCAATTTGGACTCCACCGTTTCGCTGACGGTGTACACCCAGGCCAAGAGCTTCCAGTTCGGCGAGAGCAGCCTGACACAGGCCGGCGTGGCCAGCGGTATCATCATGTCCAGCGATGGCTATGTGATCACCAACTGGCACTGCGCTGTGAATGAGGACACCGGCAAGATGTTCGACAAGATCGAGGTAACCACCCACGACGGCCAGACCTATGAGGCCAAGGTGATCGGTGTGGATCAGACCACCGATCTGGCGGTGATCAAGGTGGATGCCACCGGCCTGACAGCAGCAAAATTCGGCGATAGTTCCGAGCTGCAGATGGGCGACCGGGTGATCGCCCTCGGCAATGCGGCCGGCCTTTCCTGGTCGGCTACGCAAGGCATTGTCTCGGCGCTGGCGCGCGATGTGTATGACGATACCGGCTATGCCATCAAGTGCCTGCAGATTGATGCCGCCATCAATTTCGGCAATTCCGGCGGCCCGCTGCTGAACAATCAGGGCCTGGTGGTGGGTATCAACTCCGCCAAGATTGTCAAGACCGGCTACGAAAATCTGGCCTTCTCTATCCCGATCAACGAGGCCAAGACGATCATTGATTCGCTGATGAAGTATGGTTATGTGCAGGGGCGTGTGGCGCTGGGCATTACCGGCCAGACCGTCTCCTCCGGCAACTATAACGGCTTTATGATCGCCTCTATCGCCGAAGGTTCCTCCCTGCAGAACACCGAGGCGCAGGTGGGCGACCTGATCGTGGCGGTGGATGATGCAACCGTGACGGACTTTGCCTCGCTGCGCAGCGAACTGGCCAAGCACCAGGTGGGCGACCGTGTGACGCTCCAGCTGCTGCGCTCCGATAGCCGCAGCGGCAGGGTCAGCTCTCTGAGCGTGACGGTCACGCTGAAGGAGCAGACCGCCGAATGATGCGGCTGAAGAAACGATACTGAGCATATACAAGGGCAGCCTCCGGCTTTGGCCGGAGGCCGCTTTTGTGCGTTGTGTCGGGTGCTGCGGTGGTGGAAATAGCCTGTGGAGAGCACCCCGCCGGGAAAGCCAAAAAAAGAACACGGGAAAAAGAGGGGGAGAGCGTGTGCCTGTGCAACCCAATACACCGCTGACGCCGGAGCAGCGTCGCCGCCGCCGCGCGCGCCGCAGACGCCTGTTCCGTCTGCGGCAGCGGGCCATCGAGCTGGCGGTGCTGGCGGCGATCGTGCTGGCGGTGGCGGTGCCGGTCTCCCGGCTGCACCACCGCCGGACAGCAGAGCCGGCAGAGAGCACGCCGCCTGTCTCCCAGACGGATGTGCAGCCGGCAGAGCCGCGGGTGATGGTATATCCGGAGCCGACGGCACAGACCGTGGCGCTGGGGGAGGAGCTGAATGCCGCCAGTGCGGTGCTGGTGGATGTGACCGACCACACGGTGGTGGCCGCCAGGGATGCGGATGCTGTGCTGTACCCGGCCTCCGTGGCCAAGGTGATGACCCTGCTGGTGGCGGCAGAGCATATCACCAATCTGGACGATACCTTTACCATGACCTATGCGATCCTGCACCCGCTGTTTTCGGCGCAGGCCACCATTGCGGGCTTTTCGGAGGGGGAGGCTGTACGGCTGCAGGATCTGCTGTATGGTCTGATCCTGCCCTCCGGTGCGGATGCAGCTGGGGCGCTGGCCGTCTATGTGGCCGGCTCGGAGGAGCAGTTTGCCGTGCTGATGAACGAAAAGGCGGCGGAGCTGGGGCTGAAAAACACCCACTTTACCAATACAAGCGGGCTGCATGATCCGCAGCTTTATACCACCGCACGGGATATCGCCGTGATGATGGAGGCGGCCATGGGCGATCCGCTGTGCCGGCAGGTGCTTTCCACCTACCAGTATACTACGGCTGCCACCCCGCAGCACCCGGAGGGGATCCTGCTGACCAGCACCATGTTCAGCCGGATGTATGGCGATGAGCCGGAGGGCGCGCGGGTGATCGCCGGCAAGACCGGCTTTACCGACCAGGCGGGCAATACCATGGTCAGCTATGCAGAGGGGGATGATGGGCACAGCTATATTTTCGTTTCGCTGAAGGGGAACAACCGCTGGGGGCCGATCTTCGATGCCATTAAGACCTATTCCCGCTTTTGCGGGGGCGTTTTACCGTAATTTTTCGGAAAACTACCGCGGTTTTTCGCTTTTTCCGCCGAAATATTGCCCTTTGCCCGGCCGGCTGATACAGTGGGTGCAGGACAGACAGAAAACGGACAGGTGGAGGAACAGACGATGATGGACTACAAGAAGCTCCGGCTGGAGCTTGGCCTGCCTGCCCCGGTGCGGGTACTGCATATCACCGACCCGCATCTGGTGGCGGCCGATGGACGCGATAACCCCCGCAAGTGGGCGCTGGCGGCCAAGCGTGCGGAGCAGATGGCCGGCGCCACAGCGGAGGCCTATCTGCAGGAGGCACTGGATTATGGCGAAAAGCACTGCGATGTGACGGTGTGCACCGGCGACCTGATGGATTTCATCACCGAGGCTGCCTGCGATAAGCTGCGGGCGCTGTGCCGGCGTCCACGGCTGCTGTTTGCCGTGGGCAATCATGAGTTTAGCCAGTATGTGGGGGAGCGCACGGAGGATCTGGCCTACAAGATGGAGACCTTTACGCAGGTACAGAGCTGCGTGCCGCAGAACCTGGATTTTGCTTCCACGGTGGTGGGCGGGGTCAATTTCATCACCCTGGACAACAGCTATTATCAGTTCAGCCGGCGGCAGCGGTTGCTGCTGCAGCAGGAGTGTACCCGCCCGTACCCCATCGTGCTGTGCATGCATGTGCCGCTCTACCAGCCGGAGCTTTTCCGCGAGGCGGTGGAGGAGCATGACCCGGAGCATGTGGCCTACCTGTGCGGCTGTCCGGAGGAGGCCATGGCCGGCTATCCGCCGCACCGTCTGGCGGAGCAGCGGCCGGATGCGGAAACGCAGGAGTTTCTTTCCTACCTGTATACCCAGCCGAAGGTGCGCCTGATCCTGGCCGGGCATACCCACTGGGATTCCGAGACGGTTCTGCCCGGCGGTATCCGGCAGCTGGTCTCGGCCGGCACCTTCTTTGGCACGGCGCGCGAGATCACCCTTGTATGAGTGCAAAACCAAAACAAAAAGCGCCGACGGCTGTCCGTAGGGACGGCTGTCGGCGCTTTTTGTGTGCGGAAAAGGCGTGCCCGGAGGCTCAGTCCGCCTTGGCTTTGGGCTTGAACAGCAGCGAAATGCACCAAATGCCGGCCAATGCCACAACGGTATAGACAATGCGCGCCAGCAGCGTGCCTGCGCCACCGAAGATCCAGGCGACGATGTCAAACTGGAACAGACCGATGCTGCCCCAGTTGAGCGCACCGATAATGGCGATGATCAAAGCGGTTTTGTTCATGCCGATCGCTCCTTTCTGTAGCGGATAAAAAGATGATGGACTACGGCATCATTGTGCCCATGAATGGCCGGAATTATCCCGATTGTTGCAAAATTGCTGCAAAATTGCAAAAAAACTTTGCCGGAAAGGGTTTTTATTTCCCGCTGCGTGTGCTAAAATAGTGAAAAATGTGCAGTAAGGAGTACAAGAATATGCGTGCAGTGATTACTGTCGTCGGCAAGGATGCCGTCGGCATTTTGGCAAAGGTTTCCGGCCGGTGCAGTGAGCACGGGGTCAATGTGACAGAGGTCACCCAGTCGATCTTGCAGGATATGTTTGCAATGGTGATGCTGGTGGAGATTGATGGCTGCAATGTGCCCTTCACCGCCTTTGTGGATGAAATGGCCGCTCTCGGCCGGGAAAACGGACTGGTGATCCACTGTATGCATGAAGATATCTTCAATGCCATGCACGCGATCTGAGGGGACAGGAAAATGATCAATACCAAGGATATACTGGAAACCATTACCATGATCCAGGAAGAAAACCTGGATGTACGCACCATCACCATGGGCATTTCGCTGCTGGATTGCTGCGACAGCTCGGTGGAAAAAATGTGCGACCGGGTGTACGACAAGATCACCCGCAGCGCACAGGATCTGGTGCGTACTGGCGAGGATATCGAAAAGGCCTACGGTATCCCGATCGTCAATAAGCGCATTTCCATCACCCCGGCGGCACTGGTGCTGGCCGGCTGTGACCGGCGGGATGCCGTGCTGCTGGCCAGAACGCTGGAGCGGGCGGCATCCACCTGCGGCGTCAATTTCCTCGGCGGCTTTTCCGCCCTGGTGCACAAGGGCTTTTCGGCCGGCGACCGTGAGCTGATTGAGGCCATCCCCGAAGCGCTGGATGTCACGGAGCATATCTGTGCCTCGGTTAATGTCGGCTCCACCAAGGCCGGCATCAATATGGACGCCGTGGCGCTGATGGGGCGCATTGTGCGGCAGGCGGCAGAGCGCACCGCCGACCGCGGCTGCATCGGCCCGGCCAAGCTGGTGGTGCTGTGCAATGCACCGGAGGATAATCCCTTCATGGCGGGTGCCTTTCACGGTGTGGGTGAGCCGGATCGCGTGATCAATGTGGGTGTTTCCGGCCCCGGTGTGGTGCGTGCTGCGCTGGCCAAGGCTGGCCCGGACAAAAACCTGACCGAGATCGCCGATATCATCAAAAAAACGGCCTTCAAGATCACCCGCACCGGTCAGCTGGTCGCCCAGGAGGCTTCCCGGCGGCTGGGCGTGCCGTTCGGCATTGTGGATCTCTCGCTGGCACCTACGCCGGCGGTGGGCGATTCGGTGGCGCACATTCTGGAGGAGATCGGTCTGTCCCAGTGCGGCGGCCACGGCACCACGGCGGCGCTGGCGATGCTCAATGACGCCGTGAAAAAGGGCGGCGTGATGGCCTCCTCCCATGTGGGCGGCCTGTCCGGTGCCTTTATCCCGGTGACAGAGGATGCCGGCATGATCGACGCGGCCCGCAGTGGCTGTCTGACGATCGAAAAGCTGGAGGCAATGACCTCGGTGTGCTCGGTCGGGCTGGATATGATCAACATTCCCGGCGATACGCCGGCCGAGGTGATCTCGGCCATTATTGCCGATGAGGCAGCCATTGGCATGGTCAATTCCAAAACCACGGCGGTGCGCGTGATCCCGGCCATCGGCAAGCAGGTGGGGGAGGAACTGAATTTCGGCGGTCTGCTGGGCGAGGGCCCGGTGATGCCGCTGAACCAGGCCTCGCCGGCTGTGTTTGTCCACCGCGGCGGCCGCATTCCGGCCCCGATGCAGAGCCTGAAAAACTGATGCTGTTGAATTCCAAGGAGAAAAACAGAATATGGAAATCAAAAAAATCCTGATCATCTTTAAGACCCATCTGGATATCGGCTTTACGGATTTTTCGGCCAATGTGACCCAGAAGTACATGGACAGCTTTCTGCCGGGGGCGGCTGCGGTGGCACGGCAGCTGCGCGAGAAGGGCGGCGAGGCACGGTTTGTGTGGTCGACCGGTTCCTGGCTGATCGCGGAATATCTGCGCACCCATCCCGGCGCAAGCGGTGAGGCCGTGCGCCGGGGGATTGAAGAAGGCGATATCTGCTGGCACGGGCTGCCGTTTACCACCCACACGGAGCTGATGAGCGCAGAGCTGTTCCGCTACGGGCTGTCCCTGAGTGGGCGGCTGGACAGCACCTTTGGGAAGAAGACCATTGCGGCCAAGATGACCGATGTTCCGGGACACACCAAGGCGATCATCCCGTATCTGAAGGAGGCGGGGATCGAATTTTTGCACATTGGGGTCAATCCGGCCTCAGCGGTGCCGGCAGTGCCGCCGCTGTTCCGCTGGCAGGCGGATAACGGCGACAGCATAACCGTGATGTACCAGGGCGATTATGGGCAGTTTTCGCCCATTGGCGATACCGGCACGGCGGTGTATTTTGCCCACACCGGTGATAACCTGGGGGTGCAGCCGGCCGAAAAGGTTGAGGAGATCTTCCGGGAGCTGCGTCAGCAGTATCCGGCGGCGCAGCTGGTTGCCGGGGATCTGAATGACCTGGCGCTGGCCGTGCGTCCGGTTGCGGACAGGCTGCCGGTGGTTACCGAAGAGATCGGGGACAGCTGGATCCACGGGGTGGGAACCGACCCGCGCAAGGTGGCGCAGTTCCGGGCGCTGGAGCGCCTGTATGCGGAGCTGCCGCAGGGTGAGGACAAGGAAACGCTGGCCCGCGGCCTGCTGATGATCCCGGAGCACACTTGGGGCCTGAATGTAAATGTTCACCTGCGTGACTACGAGCATTATGACCGGGCGGATTTCCAGGAGCTGCGCCGCACGGCGCATAATTTCCAACACATGGAGGCTTCCTGGCGTGAGCAGCGCGCCTATCTGACCGAGACGGTCAGCCGCCTGAGCGAAGAAACGCGCAAAAAAGCGGAGGCGCTGCTGGCTGAGGCGGAGCGCCCGAACGCCATGAAGGGAAACCCGTCGGCCTGCGCACCGGGAACCGAGATCACCCTTGGCCGCTTTACGCTGCAGCTGAACGCCCAGGGGGAGATCTGCTCCCTTGTGTGTGACGGCAGAACCCTGGCGGACAAGAAGCATCGTCTGCTCTCGCTGATGTACGAGCAGTTTTCGCCGGATGACTACAAGCGCTTTTTCACCCAATATAACCGCTGTGAGCAGTCCTGGGCGTACGAGGATTTCACAAAGCCCGGCATGGAGGACGGCAGCCGCTACTACCGGCGGTTTGCGCCAACGGCGGCGGTGGTGTACCCGGTGGACGATGCACTGCTGGTGCGCTACTCCTTTGACCGCGATGCCCACCGGCAGTGTGGTTGTCCACTGCTGTTCGATGCGTGGATCACGGCGCAGGATACAACGCTTTCGGTGGATTTGGCCTGGTTCTGCAAGCCGGCCAACCGGGTGGCGGAGGCTATCTGGGTTGGCTTCGCGCCTGTGGCGCAGAATAAGCGGATAAGCAAGCTTGGCCAGCTGATTGACCCGAAGCGGGTAGTGGAAAAGGGGCAGTGCCGGCTGCACGCCACGGATTACGGCGTGGTGTATGATGAGCTGGCGATCGAGTCGGTTGATGCGGCGCTGGTGGCGCCGCAGGAGCCTTCTCTGCTGAACTTCACCAACGAGAAGCCGGCGGATGCGGCACCGGTGTTTTTCAATCTCTACAACAATGTGTGGGGAACCAACTTCCCTATGTGGTATGAGGAAAACGCGCGTTTCCGCTTTGCCCTGCATGTGAAATGAACGCGGCACCAAATGGGTCGCTGCGGTTGACAACCGCCCGCTTTGGCGGTATACTGGTACGGTCACAGAAAAAACAACGGAGGAAATAACAGTATGCACAAGGATATCGAACGGATCTTATTATCGGAGGATGAGCTGAACGCCATTATTACCCGGCTGGCCGGCGAACTGGATCGCGATTATGCATCGCCGGACAAGCGCCTGGTGCTGCTGTGTATTCTCAAGGGCTCTGTTGTGTTTATGGGTGAGCTGATGAAAAAGATCACCGTGCCGGTGGAGATCGACTTCATGCGGGTTTCCTCCTATGGAGGCAATACCAAAACCTCCGGCAATATCAATATCATTCTGGATCTGCAGCGTAAGGATATTGAGCAGTGCGACATCCTGATCGTTGAGGACATCATCGACAGCGGCCGCACGCTGTCGCACCTGTCGCAGTACCTGAAGCTCAAGGGTGCCAGGAGCGTGAAGACCTGCACGCTGCTGGACAAGCCCTACCGGCGCGAGGTGCCGTTCGATGTGGACTATGTGGGGCAGAACATCCCGGACGAGTTTGTGGTCGGGTACGGCCTGGACTATAACGAAAAATACCGCGCGCTGCCGTATGTCGGCGTGCTCAAGCGCGAGGTGTATGCGGGCACATAAGCTGCCCGGAGGCCCTTTCAGCCGCCGCCCGTAGGGGCGGCGGCTGAAAATTTTTCTGTGCATTGAAAAACTTGACGCTGTGTGGTATAATACAAGTATCATTTTGCAGAAAGAGATGTGGATTATGACAAAGATTGATATATTTTCTGGCTTTCTGGGAGCGGGCAAGACCACGCTGATCAAAAAGCTGATCAAAGAGGCCTATGCGGGGGAAAAGCTGGTGCTGATCGAAAACGAATTTGGCGAGATCGGCATTGACGGCGGCTTTCTGAAGGAGGCCGGCATCGAGATCACGGAGATGAACTCCGGCTGTATCTGCTGCAGCCTGGTCGGCGATTTCACCAAGGCGCTGCAGAAGGTGATGGAGCAGTTTGCCCCGGACCGCATCCTGATCGAGCCCTCCGGTGTGGGCAAGCTCAGCGATGTGATCCGTGCAGTGCAGAAGGTGGAGACCCCGGAGGTAAAGCTGAACAGCTTTACCACAGTGGCAGACGCCACCAAGTGCCGGGTGTATATGAAGAACTTTGGCGAATTCTATAATGACCAGATTGCTCACGCCAGCAGCATTGTGCTCAGCCGCACGGACGGTATGGCGGAGGACAAGCTGGCAGCTGCGGTGGCGCTGCTGCGGGAGCACAATGCCACGGCCACGGTGATCACCACCCCCTGGCCGCAGCTGGACGGCAAGCAGATCCTGGCCGCGATGGAGCAGAAGAACACCCTGCGTGCGGAGCTGGAGCAGCTGGCTGAGGAAGAAACCTGCCCGGTGTGCGGCCATCACCACCACGACCATGAGGATGAGGATGCGCATGAGCACCATCATCACCATGATGAAGAGGAGCACGACCACGACCACGAACACCATCATCACCACGATGACGATGACGAGTGCTGCTGCCATGAGCACGACCATGAACATGAGCATGAGCACGACCATGAACATGAGCATGAGCACGACCACGGGCACCATCACCACCACCACGCGGACGAGGTTTTCCAGAGCTGGGGCGCAGAGACGGCGGCACACTATACGCCGGAATTTATCCGGCAGGCGCTGGAGCAGCTGGATGACGCGGTTTCCTACGGTGTGGTGCTGCGCGCCAAGGGCATCGTGGCCGGGGAGAACGGACAGTGGATCCACTTTGACTATGTGCCCGGCGCGCCGGATGTGCGTACCGGCGGCGCGGATGTGATCGGTCGCCTGTGCGTGATCGGCTCCGGCCTGCATGAGGAAATGCTTGCCGAACTTTTCCGGGTGAAATAAAGGAGACGAGGAACCACTATGGAAATTCCGGTATATCTGTTTACCGGCTTTTTGGATGCCGGCAAAACAAGCTTTATCCAGACCACGCTGGAGGATAAGCGCTTCAACGGCGGTGAGCGCACGCTGGTGCTGTTGTGTGAGCAGGGCGAGGCGGAATTGGACGCCAGCCGCTTTCCGCACAAAAATGTGTTTGTGGAAACGGTGGAGGAGCCGGAGCAGCTGACCGAGGAGGCGCTGACCGGCTGGCAGAAGCAGCACCGCGCCCAGCGGGTGATCGTGGAATACAATGGCATGTGGATGCTCAGCGCGCTGTTTGAGCATATGCCGCAGAACTGGACGATCTATCAGGAGCTGATGTTTGCGGATGCCAACAGCATACTGGCCTATAATGCCAATATGCGCAATCTGGTGGTGGATAAGCTGACCACAGCGGAGCTGGTGGTCTTCAACCGCGCGCCGAAGCCGCTGGATAAAATGCCGCTGCACAAGCTGGTGCGCGGTGTTTCCCGCCGGGCGGATATTGCCTATGACCACGGCGGCGATGATGTGGAGTACGACGATATTGAGGATCCCCTGCCGTTTGATAAGGCGGCGCCGCTCATTGAGATCAGCGAGGCGGACTATGCCCTGTGGTATCGCGATCTGTCGGAGGAGCTGAAAAGCTACGACGGCAAGAAGGTCACCTTCAAGGGGCAGGTTGTGGTGGATCATTCGGTGCCGGCAGGCTGCTTCATCGTCGGCCGGCCGCTGATGACCTGCTGCGCGGAGGATATCCGCTTTGCCGGTCTGGCCTGCGAGTGGGGCGGTGTGGCGCAGCTGAAGAACCGCGACTGGGTACAGGTGACGGCCACGGTGCGGGTACGCAAACACAAGTGCTATGACCGCGTCGGCCCGGTGCTGGAGGCGGAAAAGGTGGAGCCGGCGGCTGCTCCGGAGAATGAGGTGGCAACCTTCTATTGAGTGTTTTGCCGGTCAAAAATAAAATTTCAAATTTTTTTGCATTTTCTCTTGACATCTCAAAAAAGAGGTGTATAATACACTCAATCGATGCAGACGGAACACCGTCGAGATGATTGCAGGAAAGGTAGGGTGAAACAGAATGGCACGGCTGACTCGTCGATTTTTTTACTATTACCGTAACGAACAGGGCTGTCAGACTGGTTTCACCCAGTTGGGATGCCGCTGAGCGGTAATACCCCCTGCGTGAAATCCGTGTGACAGTCCACCGGTTACCAAGATAGGTAGCCGGTGGACTTTTTCTGTTTGCTCGAAGAAATACGAAGGAAAGAGGTAAGTCAAATGAAAAAGATCATGGCAATCGTTTTGGCTGCCGCCATGCTGCTGCTTTGCTGCAGCTGCGGCAATGGGAATGCAACCAAGGGGGAGGATACCTATGTGGTGGGTATCTGCCAGCTGGCACAGCACCCGGCACTGGATGCGGCAACCGAGGGCTTCAAGGCGGCGCTGACCGAGGCGCTGGGCGATAAGGTCACCTTTGATGAGCAGAACGCCTCCGGTGAGTCCACCAACTGCGCCACCATCATCAACGGCTTTGTTTCCAAGAAGGTGGATCTGATCCTGGCGAATGCCACCCCCGCACTGACCGCGGCCAAGTCGGCCACCTCCGAAATTCCGATCCTCGGCACGGCCGTGACGGCGTACAGCGTGGCGCTGGATCTGGATAATTTCAACGGCACGGTGGGCGGCAATGTTTCCGGTACCTCCGATCTGGCCGACCTGCAGAAGCAGGCGGACATGATCCTGGAATGGTTCCCGGATGCCAAGAATGTCGGCATGCTGTTCTGCTCCGGCGAGGCAAACTCCCGCTACCAGGTGGATGAGGTGAAGAAGGCGCTGGCCGCCAAAGGCGTGACCTGCACCGAATTCGCCTTCACCGACAGCAACGATGTGACCTCGGTGACCCAGAAGGCCTGCGAGACCAGCGATGTGATCTACATCCCGACGGATAACACGGCGGCCAACAACACGGAGGCCATTGCCAATGTGACGGTTCCGGCCGGGGTGCCGGTGATCGCCGGCGAGGAGGGCATCTGCTCCGGCTGCGGCGTGGCTACCATGTCCATCAGCTACCGCGATCTCGGCTACACCACCGGTCAGATGGCTGCCAAGATCCTGAAGGGCGAGGCGGATATCTCCACCATGCCGATCGAGTACACCACGGCGACCCCGAAATACAACAAGACGATCTGCGATAAGCTGGGCATCACCCCGCTGGATGGCTACGAGCCGATCGGCGAATAATTCCTCTTTTCCGGCGGGAGCCGGGCCAATGGTGCCCGGCTCCCCGGCCGGCCGATCCAAACGATCAAATCAGTTTGGATCCGCCATCAGCGGACGAACGGCTGCTTGTCCGTCGATGGCAGATCCAAGCATAAAGGAGAAGAATGATATGAGCTTCATCACAGCATTGCTCAATGCGCTGCCGGGCGCCACTGCACAGGGCCTGATCTGGGGGCTGATGGCTATTGGTGTATTCATCACCTTCCGCATACTGGATGTGGCGGACCTGACGGTGGATGGCTCCATTGCCACCGGCGGCGCGGTGGCCGTTATGCTGATCCGTGCCGGATGGAATCCGTGGCTGGCGCTGCTGTGCGCCTTTGTTGCCGGCATGCTGGCCGGCCTGGTGACCGGGCTGTTCCACACCCGCTGCGGGATACCGGCCATCCTCGCCGGTATCCTGACCCAGCTGGCTTTGTACTCCATCAATCTGCGGATCATGGAGAGCAAGTCCAACCAGGCTGTGGGCGTGGATAAATACCCCCTGCTGGTCTCACAGCGCTATGTGCGGGATCTGGCACTGAACAATCCGCTGCCGCTGCTGCTGGTGTTTACGGCAGCGCTGATCGCCCTGCTGTATTGGTTCTTCGGCACCGAAAAGGGCTGCTCTATCCGTGCCACCGGGGCAAACCTTAACATGGCGCGCGCACAGGGTATCAATACCAATAACAATATCGTGCTGGGGCTGATGCTTTCCAATGGCCTGGTGGCCTTTGCCGGCGGCCTGCTGGCGCAGTACCAGGGCTCCGCAGATGTCAATATGGGGCGCGGCGCCATCGTGATCGGCCTGGCGGCCGTGATCATCGGCGAGGTCATTTTCAAGCGGCTGCGTAACTTCAGCCTCAAGCTGCTGTCGGTATCCATCGGTGCCGTGATCTACTACATCGTGCTGCAGCTGGTTCTGCAGCTTGGTCTGAACACGAACGATCTGAAGCTCTTTACCGCGCTGATCGTGGCGGTGTTCCTCGGTGTGCCCTACTGGAAGGGCAAAGTGACCCGCGTGAAGACGAAAAAGGGGGAAACGATCCATGCTTGAGCTGAAAGATGTTTGCAAGACTTTCCACCCCGGCACGGTGAATGCCAAAGTGGCGCTTAATCATCTGAATTTGACACTGGAGGACGGCGATTTTGTCACGGTGATCGGCGGCAACGGCGCCGGCAAGAGCACCATGCTCAATGCCATCAGCGGCGTGTGGCGGCCGGATGCCGGCCAGATCCTGATCGATGGCATAGATGTGACCGCCATGCCGGAGCACCGGCGGGCAAAGCTGCTTGGCCGGGTGTTCCAGGACCCCATGATGGGCACGGCGCCGACCATGCAGATCGAGGAAAACCTGGCGCTGGCCATGCGCCGCGGCAAGCACCGCGGCCTCCGATGGGGCATCCGCAGTGCCGAGCGGGAGCAGTACCGCGAGCTGCTGCAGGAATTTGATCTGGGACTGGAGGATCGGCTGACCACCAAGGCCGGCCTGCTTTCCGGCGGCCAGCGGCAGGCGCTGACCCTGCTGATGGCAACGCTGCAAAAGCCGCGCCTGCTGCTGCTGGATGAGCACACCGCCGCGCTGGATCCGAAAACGGCGCAGAAGGTGCTGGAGATCACCGATAAGATCGTGCAGGAGAACGCGCTGACGACCTTGATGATCACCCACAACATGAACGATGCCATCCGCTATGGCAACCGGCTGGTCATGATGCATGAGGGGCATGTGATCTACTCGGTCTCCGGCGAGGAAAAGCGGCAGCTCAAGGTGCCGGATCTGCTGAAGAAATTCGAGGAGCTGAGCCACGAGGTCTTTGCCAACGACCGTGCGCTGCTGACCTGAATGTGCTCTGCTGACGCCCGCTTTTTCAAAAAAGCGGGCGTTAATTTTGCTTAAAGAGGGCAAAATACACGGGATATTCGCTGTTTTGCCCATATTTCGGGCCGAAAATTTTGTGAAAAGGACAAATTCTTTTGCGCCCACTTGCAAAACGCGGCAGAATACGATATAGTATAGGACAGGTGGTGCGGCCGCAGAGCGGCTGCGCCGGAGGCTATCTGTCCATAAGCGGGGTTGTTCCGCTGGAATAATATTTTTTGGAGGTATATCGTTATGAACAAAGTCGAACTCATTGCTGCTGTTGCTGACAAGGCTGGTATGTCCAAGAAGGATGCGGAAAAGGCTGTTGCCGCTGTTTTTTCTTCCATCACCGATGCGCTGGCTGATGGCGGAAAGGTCCAGCTGATCGGCTTCGGTACCTTTGAGGTGCGCGAGCGTGCTGCCCGTACCGGCCGTAACCCCCAGACCAAGGAGATCATCCCGATTGCTGCTTCCAAGCAGCCCGTTTTCAAGGCCGGCCTGGCTCTGAAGACCGCGGTGAAATAAGCTTGCCGATTGACAGAAGAACCGCCCGCTTGCCGGGCGGTTCTTTTTCTGCCGGCCGAACATGAATGGAGGTAACAGCTATGCGTTTGGATAAATACCTGAAGGTTTCCCGCCTGATCAAGCGGCGCACCATTGCCAATGAGGCCTGCGATGCCGGCAAGGTGCTGGTGAATGGCAAGCCTGCCAGAGCCTCATATGAGGTGAAGGCGGGGGACGAGATCGCCATCACCATGGGGGCGCGGGAGCTGCGCGCCCGCGTGCTCTCGGTGCAGGAGACGGTGGCCAAGAATGATGCCGCCATGCTTTACGAGCTGCTGCAGTGACATAATTGCGGCGCTTTCCCTCATACATATTACGAGATAATGGTATGGAGGGATGAAGCATGGAACAACGCGAGCGCACGGAGCCGATGCGGCCGCATCAGGTGATCCTGCAGGACCGCCGGCAGCTGGAAATGACCGGTGTGACGGATGTTGACAGCTTTGACGACACAAGCATCAAGGCATATACCGCTCTGGGGGTGCTGACGGTCAGCGGCAGCGGCCTGCATATCCGCCATCTGGATCTGGAAAACGGGCTGCTGGCGCTGGAGGGGCAGATTGACACGCTGGCCTATGCCGATGTGGTGCGCGGCGGCTTCTTCAGCCGCCTGTTCCGATAGAGGAGGCTGCAGCGGGTGGAATGGACCTGGCAGCAACAGCTGCACTTTTTCTTGCAGAGCGGCGGTGTCGGCTTTTTTCTCGGCATGCTGTATGATGTGTGCTTTACCGCCAGCAGCGCCTGCCGGTCACGGGTGACGGCGTTTGTGCTGGATGCCCTGTTCGGCGTGCTGGCGGCGCTGGTGACTTTTTTTGCGGCGCTGGCCATGATGGACGGCCGGCTGCATCCGCTGCTGTTTGTCGGCTGTGGCATCGGCTTTTTGGTGCAGCACAGCAGTATCGGCCGGCCGTGTACCCGCCTGCTGCGGCGCGGCGGTGCATGGCTGCGGCGAAGGCGCCTGGCCATTGGGCAGGCTGTGCATCGCCTTGGCGGGGCAGTGAGCCGCCGGTTTTCAAAGCCGGCAAAAGCAAAAGCGGAAAAGCCTGCTGCGGCGGCAAAAAACGGTGAAAATGAAAAAAAGGTGCACTTTTTTTCAAAAAACTCTTGAAATCGGTGCCGCTTTCCGGTAAAATAAACCGTGAGAGTTTGTTGGCATTTTGTTGTATTGGGGGGTGACACCGTGAAGGCACATAAGGCGGCCGGAAGAAAGACCGACTGGATCATCCGTGTGGTGATTGCTGCCTTGTTGGCCGCGGTGCTCATCAAGGGTCTGCAGCTGCTGATGCAGGTGAACGCCAAGCAGGCGGAGCTCAGCCAGCTTGCGCAGGAGGTGGCCACCGCCCAGGTGTACAACGAGGCGCTGAAGGAGAAAAACGATAACCCTGACCTTGCGCAGCAGGCGCGGGAAAAGGGCTATGTCAATCCAAACGATCAGGTGTATCAATTTTCAAATTAACAGTGGGGGATTTGTCAGTTCTATGCAGTTAGAGGTTGGAGCAATCGTAGAGGGTAAGGTTACCGGCATTACTAAGTTCGGCGCTTTTGTGGAGCTTCCGGAAAAGAAAACGGGGATGGTGCATATCTCTGAGGTGGCACCGACATTCGTCAAGGAGATCCGGGACTTTATCACCGAAGGACAAACGGTCAAGGTGAAGGTGCTGAGCATCGGCGAGGACGGCAAGATCAGCCTCTCCATGAAGAAGGCTCTGCCGCCGGCACCGCGCGGCGCCGCACCCCGTCGGCCGGTGTTTTCCGGCCGGCCGGATGATGTGGATTGGTCGTCATCGTCTTCCCGCAGCGGCAGCTTTGAGGACATGATGAGCCGCTTTAAGGCGACCAGCGATGAGAAGTTTTCCGACCTTAAGCGTTCAATGGATAATAAGCACGGTGGCTTCAGCCGCAGATCGCCGCGCGGCGGCGGTCAGGGCGGTCAGCAGTGACCGCGTATCGGTTTTTGGATGAGTCAGAGGGGAAACCGCTTTTCTCCGTTTCGGAGGGATGAGGTTTCCCCTTTTCTGCAGAAAAGGGGCGTGTGCGCCCGGATAAAGCGGTAAGGAGAGGACTATGACGGAGGTTTGGGAATACTGTGCGCCGTGCCTGTTCGGCATCGAGGGCATATTGGCGGATGAGCTGCGCCGTCTGGGCGCGGAGGCTGTACAGCCGGAGAATGGGCGGGTGCTGTTTTCCGGTGGACCGGAGATGCTTGCGCGCGCCAATATTTCTTCCCGCTACGCAGAGCGGATTCAGCTTCTGCTGGGGCGCTTTCGCGCCCGCAGCTTTGATGAGCTGTTCGAGGGGGTGCGCGCACTGCCGCTGGAGCGCTTTATCGGGCGGCGGGATGCCTTCCCGGTGAAGGGCTGGTCGCTCAATTCGCAGCTGCACAGTGTGCCGGATTGCCAATCTATCATCAAAAAAGCGGCGGTGGAGCGTCTGCGCACTGCCTATGGTACGCCATTTCTGAATGAAAGCGGCAGCAAGTGCCAGCTGCAGTTTACCATACTCAAGGACGAGGTGACGCTGCTGCTGGATACCAGCGGCGTTGGCCTGCACAAGCGCGGCTACCGTGCCACGGCCGGCGGTGCGCCGATCAAGGAAACGCTGGCGGCGGCGATCGTGGATGTGACCCGCGCCCGGCGGGCGACCACAGTGGTGGATCCCTGCTGCGGCTCCGGCACCCTGCTGATTGAGGCGGCGCTGGCGGCCCGCGGGATTGCGCCGGGCCTGCGCCGCACCTTTGCGGCGATGTACTGGGATAGTGTGCCAAAGGAGATCTGGACGCAGGAAAGGGAGCGGGCGGAGAGCTATCGGCGTCAAACGCCTTTCCGGGCAGTTGGCCGGGATATCGACCCGACCATGCCGCCGCTGACAGCCGCCAACGCGGCCAAGGCCGGCGTTGGCGACTGTGTGCAGGCGGCGGTGGAGGATGTGCGCCATTTCCGCCCGGAGGGGGACAGCGGCACGGTGCTGTGCAATCCCCCCTATGGTGAGCGGATGCTGGATGTGCAGACGGCGCAGGAGCTGTACCGCGTGATGGGGCGCGTGTTTGTACCAAAGCCGGGCTGGAGCTATGCCATTATCAGCCCGGATGAGCAGTTTGAGGCCTGCTTCGGCCGCCCGGCGGATAAGCGGCGCAAGCTGTATAACGGCATGCTGAAATGTCAGCTTTATATGTACTATAAGTAAGAAGCAGTAGGAGAGATTGCCCATGCGTCATGTCTTTATCTTAAATCCGGTGGCCGGCAAGACCCACCGTGCCATGAAACTGCGCGAGGAGATCACGGCCTATTTTGCTGCGAATAGCGATGAGCCGTATGAGCTGCAGATAACCAATGGTGTCGGCGATGCCACGCGCATTGCCGCGCGGGCCTGTGCCTGCGGTGAGCCTGTGCGGCTGTATGCCTGCGGCGGTGATGGCACCCTGCAGGAGGTGGCCAACGGGATCCCGGACGGCAGCCCGGCGGAGCTGACGGTCATCCCCTGCGGCTCTGGGAATGATTATGTGCGGATCTTCGGCGGCCGTGAGCCGTTTTTTGATCTGTCCGATCTGGTCAATGGGGTGCCGATCACGGTGGACGCCGTGGAAAGCAGCGGCCGCCGTTCTCTCAATATTGCCTCCATCGGCATGGACGCCAAGGTGTGCGCCAAGATGAATAAGTTCAAGAATTGGCCGGCGGTCAGCGGCTCTATGGCCTATAAGCTGGCCATACTGGATGTGTTCTGCCATCCTATTGGGGATGAAATGCACATCTGCATTGAGAGCGAGGATGGCCCGGTGGAGCGCCGGGGCCGGTATTTTATGGCGCTGGCTGCCAACGGACAGTATTACGGCGGCGGATTTCGCGGTGCACCGCAGGCGGTGGAGAATGACGGTGTGCTGGATTTTGTGCTGGTCAGAAAGATCGGCCGTCTGCGCATTCCCCACTTCCTCAGTAAATATAAAAACGGGGATTATGCGGATCTGCCGTACTGTGAGCATATCCGGGGCACCCGCATGACGGTTGTTTCGGAGCGGCCGACCTACTGCAATATGGACGGTGAGTGCACCTGCGACAGCCGCATGACCTTTTCCCTCCTGCCGGGAGCCTACCGCTTTGTTATTCCGGCCACTGTGGCAGCGGCGCGCCGAGTCATCGGCGGCGCGGAAGCGCCGACGGCCATTGCTTTGTAAACAATTTATGAAAATCCGGAAAAATTTCGCCGAACCCCTTGATTTTTTTGGAAAAGGGGGTAAAATAGGCTTAGCACTCGGAAAACATGAGTGCTAAAAAATCATCCATACTCCGGCAGACAGCCGGTAAGATGTTTAGGAGGCTTTTGTTATGTCCATCAAACCTTTGGCAGACCGTGTGGTCGTTCGCTTCGTTGAGGCGGAGGAGACCACCAAGAGCGGGATCATCCTGGCCGGCACGGCGAAGGAGAAGCCCCAGGTAGCGGAAGTCGTGGCTGTTGGCCCCGGCGGCAATGTAGAGGGCAAGGAGATCACCATGTATGTAAAGATCGGCGATAAGGTGCTGATCAGCCGCTATGGCGGTACAGAAGTGAAGCTGGACGGCGTGGAGTACACCATTGTCCGGCAGAACGACATTCTGGCTGTTGTGGAATAAAGAAAGCTACACCGATATTGGGAGGTAATATGTATGTCTAAGGAAATTCTGTATGGCGAGGACGCCCGCAAGGCGCTGCAGGCCGGTGTTGACCAGCTTGCCAACACGGTTAAGATCACCCTGGGACCCCGCGGCCGCAATGTGGTGCTGGATCGCAAGTTTGGTGCTCCGCTGATCACCAACGATGGCGTGACCATTGCGAAGGAGATCGAGCTGGATAACGCTTTTGAGAACATGGGCGCCCAGCTGGTCAAGGAGGTCTCCATCAAGACCAATGATGTGGCCGGCGATGGTACCACCACCGCAACGCTGCTGGCACAGGCACTTATCCGTGAGGGGATGAAGAATGTGGCGGCCGGCGCAAACCCCATGGGCGTGAAGAAGGGCATTCAGGATGCTGTTGACGCCGTGGTGGCAGAGGTCAAGGCCAATTCCAAGAAGGTCAGCGGCACAGAGGATATCGCTTCCGCAGCAACGATTTCTGCCGGCGATGCCGTGATCGGCAAGCTGATCGCTGAGGCGATGGATAAGGTTTCTGCCGACGGTGTCATCACCGTAGAGGAGTCCAAGACTGCCGAGACCTACACCGAGGTTGTGGAGGGCATGCAGTTCGATCGCGGCTACATCACTCCCTATATGGTAACGGATACCGATAAGATGGAGGCGGTCATCGACGACGCCTATCTGCTGATCACCGATCGCAAGATTTCCAACATTCAGGATATCCTGCCGCTGCTGGAGCAGATCCTGCAGTCCGGCAAGAAGCTGGTGATCGTGGCGGAGGATGTTGAGGGCGAGGCGCTTTCCACCCTGATCGTCAACCGTCTGCGCGGCACCTTCACCTGTGTGGCTGTCAAGGCTCCCGGCTTTGGCGATCGCCGCAAGGAGATGCTGCAGGATATCGCTATCCTGACCGGCGGCCAGGTGATTTCCGAGGAGCTGGGTCTTGAGCTGAAGGATACCACTGTGGCGCAGCTCGGCCGTGCCCGCCAGGTTAAGGTGACCAAGGAGAACACGGTGATTGTGGGCGGCGCCGGTGATTCTGACGCCATCAAGGCGCGTGTGAACCAGATCCGCAGCCAGATCGCGGATTCTACCTCCGATTTCGACCGCGAGAAGCTGCAGGAGCGCCTGGCAAAGCTTGCCGGCGGTGTGGCGGTTATCAAGGCCGGCGCGGCAACCGAGGTAGAGATGAAAGAGAAGAAACTGCGCATTGAGGACGCTCTGGCAGCCACAAAGGCGGCTGTGGAGGAGGGTCTGGTCGCCGGCGGCGGCGTGGCGCTCATCAATGCCTCCAAGGTGCTGGTGCCGATGATCGAGAAGGCGGACGGCGACGAGAAGACCGGCCTGCGCATTGTGCTGAAGGCTCTGGAGGAGCCGGTGCGGCAGATTGCGCTGAACTCCGGTATGGAGGGCAGTGTCATTATTGATAAGATCCGTTCGGCGAACAAGGTCAACTATGGCTTCAACTTTGCCACAGAGGAATTTGTGGATATGTTTGCAGCCGGCATTGTGGATCCGACCAAGGTGACCCGTTCTGCGCTGCAGAATGCGGCCTCTGTGGCAGCGATGGTGCTGACCACGGAGTCTTTGGTGGCCGACAAGAAGGAGCCTGTCCAGCCGGCGGCTCCTGCGGCACCCGGCGGCATGGATGGCATGTATTGATCTGATCGGGAAATTCCGCCTATTGATATTGAAAGTGGTGGCTGTTACGGGTTTGGTGGCAGCCACCACTTTTTTTGCAGAAAAGCCCATTCTTTTCGCCGGCGAAAGGCCTTACGCGCCCTGCGTTTGACGGAAAACAAATTTTTTTGCCAAAAAGGATAAAAAGTTTCGAAAAAGGTGTTGACAAAAGGGAGAAGAGGTG